>Ga0325401_1000797_pt1 | contig 24536 bp, 14 predicted proteins | sample PopdelMetagenome_FD_205666 | JGI IMG/M metagenome (GOLD analysis project Ga0325401, IMG submission 205666) | Populus deltoides microbial communities from Bellville, Georgia, United States - Xylem-PdKOR-R2 | ecosystem: Host-associated > Plants > Phyllosphere > Stem > Wood/Secondary xylem | place...
TCACCACAGCCCCAAATGAACCTAGCCTAGTCTTATACAAGTGATAATACCGTCAGGCCATGGAAAATATGCAAGAAAGGAGAGCATGGATCGAAATTTTTACAGTTGACGGAGGGGTCAATACGAAACATATCAACAATAAAAGGGAGAACATAGTTGTAATCTAAGAATGTTATGTAACTAACACCATTCCCGATGCAGCGAATAGTTAGCTATAGGAGATTTGCAGATGTGCTTACTTTTAAAGCTTCCAGAGCTCTCGAGCACTATTCGTGTAAAAGCAGAAAGGGGAGATCAGAGATGGGATAAAGACCATGTAACTGAAGCCTAAAGAGCACCAAAATAGCATCCAAGGAAAGCAAGGGAAAAAAGAGAGAAGAAAGACCTAAAGAACTCTGCACGAGTATGCTAAAACAGTTGACATCAGGCGCAAAGAAAAGCAAAATTAACAGTTCAAATGTGTTTTGAACTAATGTATGGACATAGCAGGAGTGCTGGAATTATAAAAAAGGAAGATATGAAGGAAAGCATGTGAAAATGACCAACCTTGTTTACATTTGCTGAATGGTGATCACCCAGGAAGAGACAGCCCCTGTAGATACAACGTCGACCAGCATACCTTGTAGACGGCTAAATAATGAGAGTTAAGAATTTTCATGCAGATTCATGGGATTTCCCAAATCAGACATAAGAAGTTTTATACACTCACAAGACAAAGTGGACTGGTTGACAATATATGGAGGCTCCCTCGAACAACCCAGACAAGCTATAATCAAAAGCCACAAATTTCCTATGAAATCATTGGTTTCTCTTTCTCTTTCTCCATGAAACTAAGAGCACAATCAAAAGCCCAAAAACAGTGGCAACTTTTGTTTTTTCTATAACAAAAAGAAAAGAAAAGAAAAGAAGCAACAAGGACTCATGCACTAACCCCACCCTCCTCTAAGCAACAACAACAAAAAAATAATTTGTTTGCATGATCAGAGAAAGTATGGTTTTTTCTTCAAGAACCCGAAACCCAAGAAACTGAGATTCAGATTTTCAGACTCCTTCCGTCTTTCTCTCCACAAGATTTTAAAGCTCATAAACACACATGGGTGTTGAAAATAAAGGACAAAAAATTCTGAAAACTCACTAAAAAGCAAGAAAGAGGGTTACCCAAAAGCCAAAAAAAGCTTCCACAGTGAGATGGGGAGATGCATAAAATGGACCCCTTCATGGAGACTAAACTGGAGAGAGAGAGAGAGAAAGAAGAGCCACACAAGAGTAAAACAAGGGGATGGAGAGAGAAAGGAAGAAAAAAGAGTGATGAGGAAGCAAATTACTCTTTGGTGCAGTGCCACTCATTTCTCTTGCAGGCTTTTGAGGGCCCATTGTTTCCCTCTCTTTGTCATCCTCACCACCTCTCATTATCTGTTCCTCTGCAATCATCACAATCAAAATATCTGGATTCTCTCTGTTACAACTTCTGTTCATGGCAGGTCTTCTCAGCACCATTTTTCAGATAAAGTCCTTTGCTCTTTTAGCTATTTTAAGACAATGAAGCTAATGTGATAAGGGAGGAGAGTTATTGAAATACAGTAGGTTTATACTTTCTCCAAAGAATCTTAAATGTTCCAGCTTTCGGAAAGATTGAAGGAATTAATTTGATTTATTAATTGAATTCTTTTATATATAAAACTTATTGAATAAATAAAATATACTATTTACTCAGCTTGTTTTCGTTTTTCTTTAAACTTCTTTCAGATATACATGCAAGAAAGAACAATGTTTACGAGATCAAGTTTTTTAAAAAGTGTTAATTTCAAAACGAATCACACCTCTTTGCAAACACGTAAAAAACCCTAATTTTAATAAATTATAAAATTCAGTTGCTTAAAAGCTTTTTAAATATTAAAATGAAGTAAATGGTGTAGGAACTGGGATTTGTAAATCTCAGACTTTAATGTTAGAAAACACACTGTTCCAGGCTTTTTAGCAGTGTACCTTACAAGAAATGGTGATGCAAGCAAAACAAAAAATGATGAGAAAATCTAGAGAGGAGATTTGACAAATTTATTGAAGCAATTACAAGGCCTATCTACCTCTTTTCTTCTTTCGGATTTCTATGGGCCACACCCTACTGGACTACTACTACGCAATGTACCTGCAGCAGGCTCTATTTTTCTATCTATCTACAAGGGAGGAGACCTATGATGATGATGATGATGATGATGATGCACTGGTTTCAGGTGATCTTGTTCACTCTGCATGTTCTTTGGATCATGCTTCAAGAAACTCAAGATTCATCAGATCCATGCGGTAGAGTCCTAAGGAGCTGATGTGATGATACAATCCCCATCTTCGGTGTGACAATTTTGAGTCTAACGAGGTTGGCAACTGGAAAAAAAACTCTTGTAATTGGTGAGATCTCTAGTTTCTTTCAGTGATGTTGTTACAGTCATAGTTATTTCCGTCCTCTTATGTCCAAATGATATTATATGTATTTGCACTGATTACATGAGCATTTAAAACTAAGTTTTGGAAAAAAAAAAGAAAAAAAAATATTCATTGATGAGTTGATAGGTATTTTTTTATATATTTAATTAACATTTTTGCCATCGTGATTTATTACAAGAATGATTCTCAATGAATGATCATCTTGTGACTTGTGATCAAATGTAGAAGCCTAGGTAATTTGAATCAAGGTATTCTTTTTCCAGAGATGGAAGAGTCCAAGATGGAAAAATATCATGTCTTTTATATAATTTCTATTTTTTTTATTTTAAAACATAATTGTTTTTTTTATTTATTTTCAAAAACATAAAAGTATTTATAAACCATCATTTAAACACACATACTTTAACTCATGATTATGAATTGCAAATTATTACATTATTTATATTTTTTTTTATTAAATATAACAACTAAGGAAAAGAGAGATTATATATATAAAAAATAATAATAAATATAATATCAGTAGTAGTAGTAGTAGTACTAATTAAAAAAACAAAAATAAGTTTGGTTTGATAGCCTCCCTAACCTAAGCAATTAAGGTTGAAGGGGTGTCTTAATACCTAATAACTTAAAGTCAATTGACCTGAGAGCTACTGACCTAATGTTTGTTACATGGGTTGAGGAGAACGCTTAAGAGAATCAAACATTGCATTATCTACATTTAAGTATCTGCAACCTGAGTTACTAAACTCATAGGAGTGTCTCAACACCTAATGTTATAAAACCAACTGATCTGAGAGTCATTACCTTAAAGCTTATTATATAGGTTAATGATGCATTGTGTTTTAAGCTATATTATTAAAAACAAAAAAGAGAATATATATATCTCAAACACAAGGAAGTTAACCTTAGAAAAACATTAAAACAAATTTTGTTTTCTTTCAAGCAAAGCCCCGTAACTATGTGTTGATATATTGAGCACCAAAAGAAGGTTTATTAATATCTTAATTAAGAGGTATATTGTAACCCAATTTTAGCCTATTGGTTTCAAATTTAATTTTACAGGTTTTAAAATGTAAAATTAAAATATCAGAGATTTATTTCAATGAAAATGTGATTTGTTAGCTTGCACGGACACTAAGGACTACAATATGCTTTTGTCATTCTATCTTTATCTTCAAGATAATGATAATTGTCTGCTTTCGAATTCGATTCTAATTTGAACTTCAAAAAAAAAAAAAATGAGTTTGATTGAGACTTTATTTTTCGCAAGTAATGAGACTCTTGCACTATAATTACATATCTTAGTATATGCAGAAAGGGAGGCAGAGGAAACCCAGAAGAAGGCCATTACCAGAAACCTACAGAAAAAAATAAGGACATTTATAAAAAATAGTGAAGGCGCGGCTGAATCCTAGATTAGCCGCCACTGCCCCCTCCCCCCAGCTTCTTTCCTCCTCTTCTTCCCCAGTCACCAAAAACAGCCAGAGCAAGCCCTCCGTGGCTTTTCTTTTCCTCTCTGACTTGAGACCAAGACCTTCACAACACCAGCCTTGGGATCCCCTCTCAGCCGAACTAACATCACCAACCTTCACCCTTCACCCTCAGATTTCCCTCAACAGACTCCAGCCCCCTCACCTCCAGATTGCCAAAAAAGATAACGTTCAAGAAGTTTAGTTTCAAAGGATGCTATTTGAATGGTCTTTCGAACAAGTCTACTGACAAGCCTGTCAAGCTCTTCCCTACACATGCTCATGGAAAGGAAGAACCCAGGACCAACAGATGGCCACAAACCCGGGGACATGAAGCAGGAGACCAGGGTAACGAAGCCAACACCGGAGACTAAGAAAACAGAATGACAAGAACAAGTGAAAATAAGAAGAAACAAGGGGAGTGTTTGTTCATCCAGCAACATCACATCTCGATCGCCATCATCCTCATCTCCGGTTGCACCACCCCTCAGTAGCAGCAATAGGGTGTGGTCACTTCCATGTAACGGCAACAATGGAGTCTTCATCGACCCAGTCGAAATCAGTAGCAATCTTCCCTTCCCAACAACAACAATGTTGTCTTCAGCAACACAACAACAGTGGTGGAAGATCTTCCTGCTAGCAAAAAAACGGCACCTTCTTCTCCAACCATCGACAACTGCAGGATCAACTTCTCAACAACAGGTAGCATTGGTTAAGTTCCCCTCTCCAGCTGAGCACCAGCTTTCAACCGGCGATAACAACAACTCCAGTAAAACTCTTCTCGCCAGCCCTTGCACCAGCTGTGAACAACAGCAGACTACAAGCTCCAACAGGCACTCCTCTCTCCCCACCGTGCTCTTCCTGCCAGCGTCCACTATTTCCTCAATCGGGAGAAGATCCTGCTCCACCGTGGTTAGCTTTCTTTTTTCTTTTCCGACCGTGGCTCTAGCCATCGCCAGTGCTAGTAAGTCGCGTCCCCTCCTGTATTACAATTCACGTTAGTAGCTATGAATTATAATTCACTTGCTACTGTAGCAAGTGAATTGTAATTTACTTGTCTCAACCAGGTCACTGGCTTATGCTAGTGACTAAACCGGGGAGGTTGGGTCTATCCCATGTAGACTGGGTTAGATCCACCAAAATTAAAAAAAAAACATAATAAAAAATAGTTTTTTATTCAAATTTTTGTGGATTTATTCACTGGCGCTAAAGTCAAGAGTTATACCGTATTTTGTGGATTGCACAATATTTACCAACGCTAGAGTTGGAAATATTCATAGGTGAATATTCACTAACGCTAAAGTTAAGAATATTATAGGATGACCATAAGAACAGAACACAAACAAACCTTTAGCAATTTTAGACAAAATCAGCAATGGAGTCTGCCTTAGGTAGGACGCTTAAGAGGTGATAACATCTTTCCTTTCACGTAACTAGTCCCGGATCATAGAATCTCTATTGACCAGTTAGGGTTCCTAGTGATCATAATACTAGGTGGTGACTTTTTAAACAAGACATTTTCCTCTAAAAGAACATGATGCCAGATATTTGTTCTTTTTTTTCTCCAATCAAGTGATAATTTTTAATTGGTCGCTGCGATGTCCGGGTGTGACAAGGTATATAGCAGACACATAAATCTAATGAGAGTTTGTTTATTTGAATAGATCAGTGAAGTAAAATGATGACTAACTTGGTTTTGAATTTTGTAAATTATTATTTTATTTTAATGCTTTAATTATCAGGGATCAGTAATAAGCTGGTTGAGAGTGTGATAAGTACTTGTATTTTTATTAAAGTTTTATATCATCATATTGCACTTGAAGTATCATTAAATTCCATAACTTAAACATGTTTTATAATAAAAAGTTCGATAATATAACATATCTTAAATTTATGGTAAATACTTATTTTAAATGTAGGTTTGTAAAATATGCATATCTCATAATTCAAAGTATTGATTGATGTGTTTAACTATTGAAATTAAAAAGATAAAAAGAGGGTTAAGCTTGTAGAAGAAATTCTAGTTGGGATGGTTCAATTCAAAACTAGAACACCATTCCGTTTTTAGGTCTTAACTTGAGCTTTAGACCTTGAATTTAGGTGTTGTTTAGCTTGAAGGAAAGCTAACACATATGCCTAATACATTCACGAAGAGTCCAAGATTCAATATTGCCGTTTGAAGTTCAAATCTTAGCAACAAAAAAAAAGTCTGAATCTGTCATGCAGCTCAAACATTGTTCGATATTCAACCCATATCTCGAGTTCTAAACAATTAAATGAGTGTTTTTTTTTTGTTAGAGAAATGAGACAAATAACCACAACTTTCATGAAGACCATTTATTCAAATTCTGATGTGATTGATGACATTTTGTTCAGCCACCAAATCAATAGTTCTAAATTTTAGCATATAAAAGGAGGCATTTGCCATATATTCAGGTATCTTGGTTTTCAGATCAAGATCTTTCTCTTACTTCGTTTTTTTATATTTTTATGATATTCAAGTTTTATTTCATGTAATATTCACATTAATCTCTTGTTTATACTTATCATTTCTTTTACTATACTTAGTTAATTTATATCATGGCTATGTTCTTGTCTTGTTTATTTATTTTCTTCTTCTTCATTATATTTAGTTAAGTTTATTTTTGTCAAAGTGAAAAGGTTACACTAATGGTATAAGAATAAGTATAGTACAAACTCAATATGAATTTTAATGATTATATTCAAGAAAGTCTGCTATTAAAATGTTTTATAATTGTTATCTTACTCAATCTTAATACCCTACTTGTTAAGTGGTGAGTCTAGATTCGTGGTGTACAACCCTTGACACAAAAAATACTTGATTCTTTCATAGCCTATTGTATGGATAACCAACATCTGTACTATAAAAGAAACTTAATTTGTTGTTGATATAAGTTAGCACCATGAATACTTGACAACATTTACAAGTATTGGCGTTACTTAAAATAAGATAATTATTATGATCATATTAACAATTTAAAATGAGCCATCAATGATAAATCATCCAATTGGAACCTCCTTTGTGTTTGGTTTTCATTTGAGTAATAAATAGAGTTTGGACTATACTTATTTGAAATACCATTGGTGGATCCTCTAACCTTGGTAATTGTTTTATCTTTGTTTAATCTTTACATTAATATCATATCTCAAAGTTCTCTTCAACTCTATTTCTTTTATTATTTATGGTTTTGTATAATTAACCTCCTTGTGGATTGACCTTAGTCTTGCTAGATTATTTATTACTTTGACACGCCTACAATTGGAAGAAGACATAAATCATTTGATCGCATCAACTGGCTACCTAACTTCTTTTCTAAGAAGAAAAAGAATAGGAGGTAAGCTGTTTAAATCCTTTAATATCTTTTGAGAACTCAAGATATAACCAGGAAAGCTATCATAGAGTATGTATGATAAATACCGAGAGGTGATCATGACACCTTAGCTTTTATACTCATATGATTACAATGATAAGTAAGGGAGCTTTGAAAGGTTATAATTGATGAGACAAAGATGTATGCAAAGATCATCTAAGCTTATCAGATGAGCATTCCTTTCCCAGAGATCAATTCCACAAGTTATAGCTCGAGTAGACCTAAACAGAAAAGTCATGAAAACTCGCTACAAAGATTTAAGCTTTAAGAGATAAAGTCCATGAAGAAAAGAGACATATATTTCTCAGGTAAAAATACATACATATAATCCTGAAAGCATTGCATTTTGATCTTTATAGGGAGTCTAAGAAGAGAATCCTTGATGGATTTGAATTTTTTCTAGCAAAGAAAATCCATCAGAGGTTCAATTCCCACAGATACAAGGTAAAATTATGTCAAAATATGAGATCATTAGATTATATGAATGCAACTTTGAAGCATATCTTTTCAAGTGCACTTTTAAGTCACTTTTAGACATCGTCTTTGAAGCATATCTTTTGAAGTGCGCTTTCAAAGCACTTAGTTTTAGACAACATATTTGAAACTATCAATTTTTGAGTGTGCATTTGAGCCATCACTTTCCAGATAGCATGTCTTTGATCCTAATCTCTTTTACATAGTGCTTTCGACACTATTTTCTTTTGAGTGTGCCTTGAAGCCCTTGCCTTCTGGATAACGCATCTTTGAGCCTTATCTCTTTTACATAATGCTTTTGACACTATTTTTTCTAGTGCGCCTTTGAGCCCTTGCTTTCTAGACAATGCGCCTTTAAGACCCATCTCTTTTACATAGTGCTTTCAGAACTATTTTCATCTGAGAACGCCTTTAAACCCTCACCTTATAAATAACACGCCTTTGAGCCCTATCTTTTTTACATGGTGCTTTCGGTATTAATTTCTTCTGAGTACGCATTTGAGCCCTCGCTTTCTAGATAGCGTGCTCTTGAGCCCTATCTCTTTTATATAGTTTTTTTCAATACTTTTTTCTTCTAAGTGCACTTTTAAGCCCTCACCTTCTAGATAACGCATATTTGAGCCCTATCTCTTTTATATAATGCTTTTGACATTATTTTTTTCTAAGTTCGCCTTTGAGCCATCACCTTCTAGATAACACGTCTTTGATCCATATCTCTTTTATATAGTTCTTTCAACACTATTTTGTTATAAATGAACCTTTGAGCCCTCACTTTCTAGATAGCACACCTTTGAACCTTATCTATTTTACATAGTGTTTTTGGCACTATTATCTTCTGAGTGCGTTTTTGAGCTCTCATCTTCTAGATAACACGTCTTTAAGCCCCATCTTTTTTTACATAGTGCTTTCAACACTATTTTCTTATAAGTGTGCTTTTAAGCCCTTGCCTTCTATATTATACGCCTTTGAACCCTATCTCTTTTACATAGTGCTTTCAACAATATTTTCTTTTGAGTGTGTCTTTGAGCTATCGCCTTCCAAATAACGCGCCTTTTAGCCTTTTTTTTACATAGTGCTTTTGGCATAATTTTCTTTTGAGTGCACCTTTGATTCCTCGTCTTCTAGATATCATGCTTTTGAGCCCTATCTATTTTACAAAAATAACCCAACTTTAAGTTCTCTAAAATTATCATTTTCTTTTATACAAAAATAAAAAAAAGAGAGAGAAAATGTTAAAAAGTAAAAATATACAAGAAGACAAGTGACTTGGTTGGCATGAGCAAGCTAAAGAAGAATTGACATGTATAAATAACAGATGGAGTGACCAAATTGAATATGTGACAAAAGATGAGTAATATTTTGGGCTATACCAAACTTTTTCAGGGACTAAATTAAAGAAAATAAAAGCTTAAGGTTTAATTGGGGACTAAATAGAACAAATTAGAAAACAAAAACTGTGTTGAAAAAGACGCCAGACTTGAAGGGTTTCAATTGATTTTCAGCAATAGCCTAATTACATAAAATTAATAAGTTTTGTCTTAATTATTGTTATATATTTTTAACCCAAAAAAATAAAATCAAGAGGATACACATGAAAAATAGAAAACAAATCTAAAAATAGAAAACAAATTTAAAAATACAAGAGGATACATATGAAGAAAGCCTAGAAGACTACCCAAGTTGGTGGTAAAGGACCAAAATGACAAGTGAAAAAGTTGGAGGACCAGAATGTACAAGATTGACAAAATTGATGACCCAATTCTAGTTGACAAAAGACCCATTTGGTCAAAATATTTTTATTTGGGGTAAAGAAATACAAATTTGGATGAGTAAAGACTCAATGACAATTTTGAAAGGCTTAATTAATTTTATTGAGGACTTAATTGCAAGGAAAATCAATTTTTTAAAGTCAATTTGGGTGTTAATTGAAAGAAATTAATGTTTAAGGACTGAAATTGGACTTTGGAAAGTTTAATTGATTAAATCAAGGGCTTAATTGTGAAAAACATTAATGTTTGATAACTAATTAGGGGTTTGATTGAATAAATTCAAAACCAATATTCAAATTGTAAAAGGCGCGACACTTCAAGGGCTGAAATTCACAATTAAGGGTTAAATTGAAGAAAATTAAAAGTTTAATAGTTAATTAAAGGTCCAAATGCACAAATCAAAAACCAAAGACCAAGATGAAAATGATGCTAAACTTTAAGGCTGATGATTGGGTTTGATAGAGGTGAAATTGCATGAAATTAAAAGTTTTGGGGCAATTATGAGTGCAATTAAAAGAAATAGGAAGAATAGGGACTGACATGAAATTTGTCATATCCCAAATTTAAAACTCTAATTTCTAGGGGTTTAACATAGATGACATGTTATTCACCCACTATTTATCTCCTTCGTTGGCAGTTTTGAATGTTCGGATTGACACTTTCCAAGAGCTTATTGTGGAATTTTAGACCTCTAAATGGCATGAGGGTTCTAACAAATAGAAGATGAATATCCCCTCTATAACCTCATTTCTATGAAATTGGACGTTTACATCCTAATTCTTCCATATAAGTTTCCAACATCTTTCCCCTGATCAACCATCACTGCATTTTCAGATTTTGGGTTGATCGCATTGACACCTTCAAGGGAATGAAGGTGGAGTTATAGGCTTCCAAATGAAGCAAGGATAAATCCAAATGAAAGATGTCCATCTTCTTTACCAAGTTCAGGTGGTCTTCGATGATGTTTACATCAGAGTTTCACTAGCGAAGCCTTGTAAATGACCAACTCAATTGTCCTTGATTGATATACTCATTTGTGCAAAACTACTTAATCTTTTCATGTGTTTACACTTAAAAACTCATAAAGGGTTCTTATCAAGGGTTATAAATCTTTCATTCAAGATCAGAAGATGAGAAATACATGCATTTATCTCTAAGAAACAAAATAGCACTTAGGCAAAACCATCATCCCAAAAAATCATTGAAGGACAAAGGTTACAACTGTTAACATTTGTCAAAAACTTTCATTTTGATCAAAGGACTGAGTTTTGATCAATATTTGAGGTAATCCATAAAAAATCCTAGAAAAATCCTATAAATACCCCTAAAAATCAAAGATAGAAAAAAAGGAGAGAAAAGAGAAAAATGTGAGGGTATACTTTATAAAAAGACTCTTGGGTGAAGGTTCAAAGACCTAACATAAAAAGGTCTAGCAAACTTTGAAAAGAATAGAAAGTGAAAGGGAAAGGGAAAGAAGGAAGGAAAAGAGAATGTAACTAGCAGCCTATAGCCAGCAAGCTTGGAGAAGGTTATGTGAAAACTCAAGGGTGGAGCGTGTTTAGTTTTGGAATATGTCAAAGGTATAAAAGGTGTTTGATGGCTTAGTCTAGGTTGCTAATGCATGTTCTTGATTCCCGAGTTTAGTTAGGGTCTCAAGTATTTAAAGAGTCAGTTTTGGATTGAGTTTTGATATTGTTTTTTTACTAATAATAGGGCTACAATTTTGGAAGTTGAAATCTTATATATGTTCTTGATGATTCGAGGTTATTTGCTAATGTTTTTTTAATTCAAACATGTTTGTTTATGATAATGTGGTTTGTTTGCGTTAAGAGAGCTTGGTTTAAAGGTTTAAAATGTATTTTCTGGGTTTGATAGTGTATGATGATTTTTCCGGGTAATCTGGGTTTATATTCTTTATGTTCATTCGAAGAACATTGTCTTGAGTGCTAGTTTTAGGTTTTATTTTGATTTGATTTTGGTTTCTACAAGTTCATATATCATAATTAGTAAATCATCTAGGGTTTTCATGCATCAATAACATGTTTTTGTGGGTTTTAATCTTAGGGTTTCAGTTTTGAATTGAAACCTACTTTTGACAAAAATCATGATGTTTGAGCAATAATTGAAACAAATGGATAATTGTTTACATTGCAGGGTTTGAGTTTGAATGTTCTTCATTGTTCTTCGTGTTTTTTATTTTGCCTTGATATTTGATTTGTTTTTGTTAGAAAATTTAATTTTTTTATTTTTAATTTTGATTTTGTTTCGATTTAAATCTCTATTTTGGTTTAGTTTTGGGTTAAATCTTGGTTTTTGGTTCAATTTATGGTTGAACCAGTTTTTTTAGGTCAACCTAATTAGGTCAAAACCGGGTCAAATACTTGAGGCTTTGTTTGGTTTGCTACTGTTTTGATAAAAATGAATTTTAGCTTAAGGGTGTGTTTACCAAATACATCCTTAGGCATGTTTTGTTTTGAATAAAATTATGATTTTGCCAAACATGGCCTTAAACAAAATCTTTTAAAAATAAAAAAAGAAGATTTTTACTTGTATACGACCTGATTCTTATAAAAAATTGCATTTTTATTTATGAAAAGGGAGAGAATTTTTTTTTAACCATGGTTTTAGAAAAATACATGTGTTGATTTTTCTTTATATCTTTTGGAATTTACCCCATGTTTGTAAAATTCCTTAAGGACTTGGCCAAGAACCCTTTTGCTTTCCGGGATAGGTGAATACTGTCAAGGCACCTACATGGATCCTTCCTATAAGAATTTATTTGAACATATGAGCCCATAATAAATTTGAAATGAAAGATTTATTAATGGGAGTAAATATTTATTCCAAGCTATAGACAGACCATGGGTTATGAATCAATCAAAACCTTTAAACCATATCTAGACCACACAATGCATCTTATCTCAGGTAATATGCGTTGGGGGTGCCAATACCTTTCCTCATCACAATCAGTCTCTTACTCTTGGAATTTCTGATAAGACCAATACACCTGGGTCTCATGGTGACTCTTAACCAAACAATTAGGTCACGATTCCTTGATCCAAATGTCCCACCATGCCACGCGCCCACATGCGACATTAATTAAGGAAGTTTGAGCTTAAATTGATACAATATAGACCAAATTAAAATTAAAATCTCGAATTTGAAAAACCAAGAAGATGCACTACTACTCTTAATATTCAACGTAACGGCCCGTATCGAGTCAATTTACTCTAAATACCAAAACACTACAAGATTTCACAGTTTCACCGACGGAATTATTCCGTCGGTATGTGATTAAGATTTTGTTGGTAATTTATTTACTGACATCATCATCAACGGAATACGCCCGTCGGCTTTTCTTTCATCGGTAATACCATAGTCCGTTGTTATATCGGTCGGAAAAAGAAAAAACAATTAACGATGGTTTTACAGATGGAAATTGCGCGTAAAAAAAAGTTTCCTACTTGAAATATACCGATGGATTTTAGCCCGTCGGTGATAGTGTGACATACCGACGGATTAAAACCGTTGGTAAAATTGTCGGTGAATGTTTGGAATACGGACCGAAGATTTCCGTCTGTAAATTCATTGATCGTTGTGGCAGGCACTGTAAAATACCAACGGATTAAGTCCGTTGGTAAAGTTGTCAATGAGTCTGTAATACCGACCGAATATATCCATCTGTAAATTCATCGGTGACTGTGGCAGCTACTGTCAAATGCCGACGGATATATTCCGTCGGTAAAACCCTCTGTGATTATTTTTAAATATGTTTTTAAAAAATCATTTAGAATACATAATATAAAATTTTATAAATTAATGGTAATAAAAACCAATTATGCAAATAATTTTTTTATTAAACATAAAAAAATAAATAAAATTAAATAATAATCATTACAAACTGAATGTGTTTTTTAAAAAAATGTTAAATTAACTATTAAAGTTAAATAATATTCCTTACAAATTAATATAATGGTGGAGCTGGAGGAGGACGAGGAGACTGGTTGTTATACGGCCAAAAAGGAGTAGGCGCACATGTATCACCACTCTGTGATGCCATGTTCATGACAAATTCGCGAAGCTGGTTATGCTCCGCTTTTTGTTGTGCATGCTCCGCTTTGAGTTGTGCATACCGTTGTGCATCCTCCACGTTTTGTTGTGCATGGTCCGCTTTGAGTTGTGCATGCTCCGCTGATAGGTGGTCGTATTTTTCGGTGAGCTGAGTCGTATGTTGCTGCAAGGCCACAAACTCCTTAGATTGGGTGCTCGATACTGATTGGGAGTTCCCAATGGTTGAAACACTACGAGCCGCTCACAAGTTCCTGGCCGTAGTGTTGGAGAGCCCGTAAACCCGATTTTTTTTTTTCCACCAGACGATCCAACCTCTATCCACAAATCCGGATCAAATTCTGGAAGGGTCAAAGGATCGTCCCAATATCTCTCCCTTAACCGGCTATTATAGGTCTCCTGAAAATAAAAAAGTAATCATCATATTCAATTCAATAAAAATAATAACTTACAAAATAAAATAATTGAACAAACATACCACGAAGTGTTGGGCACGATTGTCAACGAACTGTTGCTCCCCCTTTTAGCGGTCTAGACTCCGCACGTGCGTCTCCACAAACAGCTCCATTGGGCTCAGCTCACGTCCAAGAGACGTAGCCTATAATGAAAAAAGATTAATTAACAACAAATTAATCTAACGATATATTTTTTTAAAATTAATCTTACCATCCGTTTCGCATGTGTAACAAATAGAACGGAGTTGCTGGTGTGCGTTGTCACCAAGCCATGAATTGGCCGATTCTGGTTGCCAGCATTGGACTGTGAGCGTCGTGTGAACCGCTTAGACGTCACGTGCTCTAGATAGTGCATCCATATATCTTCCGGGATGTATATCGGTTTGAAATCTCTCCAAACCACCATGTCGTTCCAGCCTTGAAGACCCCTATCTCTCGCAGTTTTTTTTGCCTTTTTTTGTGATTCATACCAAAAATCACACAACCTATTTCCATAGTGAGAAATTAGAAGTTGAAACATAAATTTTTTTTCTAAAAAAATCTTATATTATTTTCGATGTTATCTAGTTGCCGCGTGATTTTCCCACACCCTCCTCACAACTTTGTCATGTGCCTTGTCTCAGGCGAATTTGTGCTGTGTATAAATAATTAGATAAATTAAAATAATAATTTAGTAACAATTATATTAATAAATTATTAGATATAAGCTGGAAATTAGAAATTAACACCAACCTCAAATCTGTTAAACCATGCATCGATTTGAGTTATCTATTCAGGATGTTTGGATACCTGACTCCATTGAAATAATGGAATCTCCATCGACGATTTAAACGTCGATAATATTACTCGGGCGGCCTCAATGTTTGTGAACCTGAAAATAAATTAAATTTATGAAATATCGATTAGTTGTTCATAAATTATTTTATAATTTAAACCTTAACAAACTTACATTGAAAGGTCGTCCTTCCACTGTGCCTCGTACTTGCGGGTGAACTGATTCCGCTGTGAAGGCACGCCACTTCTGCGCTGTGAACCTACGTTGGAAGAGGCAGCATTAGTAGACGGTGCAGGTGGCGTAGGTGTCTCTTCTTGAGAGGCACCTAAGGATACGTCATCCTCGCTGCTAGAAGAACTAGCTGCGACCATATGTGAGCGACCAGCTCTGGTTTTCGTTCTATGCATCTACACAATTGTATACGAATAATTATATAATTAACTTCGAATGTTAAAAAAATTCGACAGCACCTCCCTTATACTAGATACTACCAAAATCCACAAACCAACAAATATTGACAACAGCCATAACCAATTGACTCCATCTATACTAATATTGTATATCACAGAACATCTATACATATAACATTCATACTACTTACAAGGTAAATTCAACATTAACAACATATTCAATCATTATATAAATACAAACAATAAAAAAAATTCAATAAATTAAAAAAATCTCTAGACTAACAATTAAAATTAATGTAAATAATTAAACATAAATCATGCAATAATGTAGTAAAATTACTAATTATTCCAACATATTCAATTACTTATTCTAAGGTAAATTCAACATTAACAATTACAATTCAACAAATTATTCAATCATTATATAAATACAAATAATAAAAAATATTCAATAAATTCTACAAAAACTCTAGACTAACAATTAAAATTAATGCAAATAATTAAACACAAATCATGCAATAATGTAGTAAAATTACTAATTATTCCAACATATTCAATTATTTATTCTAAGATAAATTCAATATTAACAATTACAAGTCAACAAATTATTCAATAATTATGCCAATACAACAATAAAATATATTCAATAAATTCAAAAAACAAATATAGAATATAGGAATAAAACATGCATAGCTTAATAATGTATTGATTTCAAGACTTTATCTACATTATAAAAATACACTAAAACAAAAAACATAAAAAAAATAAAAATAGCTAAAACAAAAAAAAACCCTTAAAGTAAAATGAAATAGAGGAAACACATATCTTTTAATCTGATGAAGATTCACAAGAACACTTGCTAGAGATTGTAGGTGAAAGCCTTGGAGAAATGAGAGGAAAAAAAATCAAAATTGAAGGTGAAGAACGAAAGAGATGAAAAAATAAACTGAAGGGGCGAAAGCTGTGATTGATAAGGCAGTTTTACCAACGGATTCACTGATGGATATAAAAAAATATTATTTAAATTTAGTCCGTCGGTGATGTTTCAAAAATCCGTCGGTAAGTTTTGAATTTCACACTAACATTTTTAATTACCCTCCATATTTTTTGCTGTTCGTCGGTAATTCCGTCGGTAAACTCATGCGGTCATGGATGCATTTAATGCACCGCCCTTTGGAATTTGCACAATCCGTCGGTGATTTGGTCGGTAATATTATCCGCTGACAAATTACTGACGGTCTTTATTCCATCGGTACATTCGTCAGTGATTGTGGCATTTTAAGTGATTATTTTTGAACTTTCTATTAAATGCTGACGGACCTTATTCCATTGATATGGACGTCGGTAAGTGTACAAGAAAAATTATATTTTTATTGCCTATTTACGTTCTTGCAAACACTTAAATGATAAACTATCCATCGCACAAAACAATAATAACAGTGCTTAAACAATACATATTTCGTGTTACAAAATATATCATCCATAATCTATATTACATGAAAAAAAGGTTTTACACAGGGCTTCATTTTGATAGTTAGTCAGAGTTTTCTTTTTCTTCGTCATCAATTAAATAGTCATCACCTTCATCGCAATCTTCAATATGATCATCATCTTCATCGATATTTGCTTGTCCGCTAGAGTTCAAAACAACATTCAACTCCTCTGCGTCAACATTAACAAGACTGTCATCGAAAACATGAAAATTTGAATTTTCTTCCAAGTCAACCGAAGGAGCAACTCGATATGATTCAACCAACTCGCTAACTTGAAAGACTTCATCTTGCACACTTGTGTCTTCGTTCTCATCCTGAACAAGCTCGACACGACCCTTGGGTTTCATTTTTAAAAGGACACCCAATCCACTCTTAATCGATCCTTTCTAAAAGAAGGGGTGTATGTGTAATAAACTTGTTGACATTGCTTTGCGAAAACAAAGACATCGTTTATGTTGCGGAGTCTAGCTTTTGAGTTGATTTTGACCAGACCATAATGCGGATCAACTCTGATTTCTCTGTCAGTCGTGTCATACCAATAGGATTTGAATAAAAACACTCTATTCTGCTCGCTATGATATTACAGTTCGACGATCTCTTCTAATCTACCTAGTAGTCAACTTTTAACTCACTACTAGTCGATCCCTTAACACAAACACTATTGTTGTATGTCTTTCTACCATGCCCGTGTTTTTCAGTATGGAAAACATATCCATTGACAAAATACCCATTGTAGCACTTAACTTTTCTTTCAGGGCCCAGGCTTAGTGAAGACAATGACTTAGCAGCACCCCTTTCCATTTGATAAACCTTATATATAATGTACATCAATGAACAGTAAACGAGAATCACGTAATGACATGCATTTAATAATTTTGCAAGTGAGAATGAGTTTGTGATAGTGCTTACATGTGTTCTGAACCATGTGGCAAATTGTTCATCTTGTAATTGAAAGATTTGGGATTCGGTCAACTATGAGTCTTTGGATAACAATTATTATCGATGTTCCCTGCAAGTGGTAATGAGTGTATTATATTACAATATCTAATTAATAGTATATTATTGACAAAGTTTAATTAGTATTACACATATATACACTTACTGAATAAAAGGTCTCAGCTCATCACAAATAGAACATAATTGTGTGCTTGTTTGAACTCTATTTCTCATAAATATCTTCCTCTTACTGCATTTTTAGGTGTGGGTCGTCCAGGATTGGAGAATATTGACAAGTTCTCACTGGAAGACACTTCACCGCCAACATCATGCTGTGGAACGCGATTGATTCTCATTCTCAGATGAGGTTCGAAATAGTACGAGATAAATGTTGAGATCTCCTCAACAATATAGGCCTCACATATTGAAGCCTCAACATGTGCCTTGTTCTTAAACTTTTTCTTAAGATTGAACAAGTACATGCATTGAATTAATCAAGTATTTTCAATGAAGAAAAACAAAGAAAATACTTTTATATATGAATTACATTGCAACTGTAATATCTAACTGTTCGAATGGGTACATCCATCTATACTAGACCGGTCCTTCAACTTTTGCCTTAAACGATAAATGTATGGGGAGATGCTCCATTGAGTCAAAAAATGATGGAGGGAATATCATCTCAAGTTTGCATAGTGTCTCGACGATATTTGTTTCAAGCCTCTCAATATGATCAACATTCAACTTGCTGGAGCATAAATCTCTAAAGAAATGACTGATCTCCATGAGTGCATTTCATATCCCCTTTGGCAACAAATCACGAAAAGCTAATGGGATAAGTGTTTGCATAAACACGTGGCAGTCATGATTCTTCATTCCATACAATTTGCATTCCTCCATATTAACTAGCCTTGATATGTTCGAGGCTTGTCCATCCAGAAAACATAGACTCTTAAGCCATTTGCAGACTAGTAGTTGTGTGTTTTTCTCTAACACGAAGCTTGCTTTTGGTTTTGCGACCCGTGACTCATCACAAACCAACTCCATATCTTGATGGTTACAAAACAAAGCTACATCCAATCTAGCCTTGATGTTGTCCTTTGTCTTCCCCTTGACATCCATGACAGTGTTGAAAATGTTCTCAAACACGTTCTTTTTAATGTGCATGACATCAAGGTTATGACAGAGAAGATTGGTCTTCCAATAAGAAAGCTCCCAAAAGATACTTCGCTTTACCCAATTATAGGTCAAACCAAAACTAGGAAACTTCTGCTTACCTGATTGGAGACCAAAGACAATGTCACCGTACAAGTTTACAACATCATGCAATTCTTCACCAGAAAGACGTGGGGGTGCAACATCCTTTTTAACTTTGCCAACAAAGAAATCTTTTCTGTTCTTTCTGTACCTATGATTATGTGGCAAGAAATGACGATGACAGTAAAAAAAAGAAGCTTTACCTTCATTTCTTAGCGTGAATGTCGTTTTGTTTTTCATGCAGTATGGACATGCTAGTTTCCCATGCATGCTCCAACCAGAAAGCATTCTATAAGCTGGAAAATCATTGATAGTCCACATCAAAGCCGCTCTCATAACAAAATTCTGTTTCCTCGAGATGTCATAAGTCAAAGCTCCAGAGGACCACAACTACGTCAACTCATCAATCAACGGATGAAGACAAACATCTATATTCCGCCCCGGATTGCTCGAACCTGGTATGATCATAAATAAAAACATGAACTTTAGTCTCATACACATCCCCGATGGCAAGTTATAAACCGTCAGTATGACCGGCCAACAAGAATAAGGAGCATCAAATGACCCGAATGGGTTGAATCCATCTATACACAACCCAAGACGCACGTTCCTTGATTCAGCTGAAAAGTGAGGATGCACACTATTAAAGTGTTTCCACGCTTCGCTGTTAGAAGGATGCACCATCACTCCATCAACCACATCATGTGATTGGTGCCATGTCATGTGCTTAGCAGTCCTTGATGACATGAAGAACCTCTACAGTCTAGATGTGATTGGGAAGTATCTAAGTTTTTTATATGCCATTACAGTCTTTCCCCTTCCAGTTCTGGGTTTGTAACGGGAATGCCCGCATGTCATGTACTCGGTCATCTCAGCATTTTCAAGGTAGTATAACATGCAGAAGTTAGGGCACATATCAATTTTCTGGTATCCTAAACCGAGGGGTTTCATCATGGACTTCGCAGCATAAAAGTTCTCTTTCAGCCTGTTCCCTTCAGGTAAAATGCTTCTCGCCCATTCAATAATCTTGTCATACCCAGCCTCACTCAACCCGTGATCTGACTTGATGTTGAACACCTGTGCTACGGCCAATAATTTACTGTGGTTCGAGCAGCCATCCCATAATGGTTCGTCAGAATCTTTCAACAAAGAAAAAAACCTAACTGCATCTGTATTAGGTTCTTCTTCTACAATTGGACATTGACTGACATTACCTTGATTCATTCTCATTGCATCCATAACCATATTCCAGTAAGGATTAGTGTTGTCATTTGCTGCTTCATGCACACTAGAAATTGACCCAACCACTATTTCTTCCATTCTCCTTTTACTAACAAATACTTCTCCGTGTGCATACCAACACTGGTAATTCTCTATAAACCCTTTGTGTAGAAGATGCATCGTTACAACATCTGGATGCATATACTTTTTATTTTGACAATTCCTGCATTGACACCTAATACCGCCTCCAATAAAATTTCTGGGAATAGATGTTGTGAAATTAATAAAACCTTGAACCCCGTTACAATAATCCATCCTCCGCAATCCTTGGGGTGAGTCTCGATACATCCATGAACGATCATCCATGACTTCTATTGAATCTTTATAAAATTATGATGATAACATGTATTAATTAACTATGTTAGGTAAATAAATTTGTAAAAAAATTAGTTTACCTCGATATTATCCAACAAACCAATTACAACTTCTCATAAATATTAAATATTCATTATCAATTATCATTAACGTCCATACAAATTAATACATATATATCAATTTACAAAAATTACAACTCCGCAATACCATTGACGATAAAAATTAAAACGGACCCATTAAACAAGCTATTAATTATTTCAAAACAACACATGTAATTCGGTAATTCAATAAAGTTTCAACAATTTACAAACAAAACAATCTTACAAAATCTAAAACAAACTATAACAAGTATAAAATTATACATTCATATACTACAAGTTTGTTTGAGAAATAACAATAAAACATGTACATCTACTAACAAAATACATATGCTAAAAAAACAATAAAAACCATGATATTTAAATGTTAAAATTTAAAAAGATAGAATTACTTATAAAAACTGATAAAAATTCGTAGGTAAATAAGAACACGGATGCTGTGACAAGAAGACTTTAAGATATATGACTTGTTGTGCTGAGAAGAGGGAGATTTTTTTTGGAAGGGGGGCTGGTTGTTTGCAGTTAGGGAAAGTTAAGACGAGGAAGAAGAAGGAGAAGAAGAAGGAGAAATAGGGGAGGATAGGGTCGAGTAAGAGGGGATATATTAACTTTTGCCGACGGATTCACCGGTGGACTATTCTGTCCGTGATTCCGTCGGCTATTCTGACGGTAAATAGGACATGTCACAGTACGGAGCTGCCATTTTGCATCCCTCGGTGATTTCGTCGGCATTTTTCATCGGTGGACCGGTCTCGTCACCGTACAGAACTGCCGTTTTGAATCCCTCGGTGATTCCGTTAGCATTTTCATCAGTGAACCGGTCTCATTACCATACGGAGCTGATGTTTTGAATCCCTCGGTGATTCTGTCGGTAACAAATACCTGCAATAACCTCCATGTCAGCGAACCACCCTCTTTTTTTTTTTTTTAATTCTCAACATTCCGTCGGTAAGTCCGTCGGTATTTACCGACGGATGTTTTCCATCGGTATATGCTGATGGCCGTACCGACGGATAAAATTCTGTCGGTAATGGCGACCTCAAATTGCCGACAGAATTATTCCGTCGGGAATTCCGTTGATATTAAACGAATTTCTAGTAGTGAAAGTGAGTAGCAAAACATTTTTTAACGTGAATTGTGAGAAAATAAGGAAGATTTTCTTGAAGGTTTGGAATTTCAATCCAACTAGCCTTCTAATGTACTGGGATAAATTTCAATGAGTTTTATAAACTTGTTATAAAACCCTAAAATATGCATGACAAATATTTTTGTTTGTTTGTTTTTTTTTTTTTTCATTTGGAAAGCTTGGCCATATACGAAAAGATAAATTTTAGTGTGGGATTTTCGTTGAGATGGAATAAAAATATATTTTTTAAGAAAATAAAACTTAAAAACCATAAAACAAAACTTAGTAGGAATATTAGACTACCATGTACAAAACAACACCCATCATCCAAACATGCCACAGTTAATATTGATAATTTTCAAAGTGAAACTGCCTAACAATATATCCCATGGTGTCATGTCATCTTAAGTTAATACTAGACTAAACCCAGGACCTAAGCTTATTCTTGGGATAATAAACATGGAAAAACTGGGTTCGAGAGAAGCAAACCTCTCTTCTCATCAGAGCACTAAAGAGAAAAACTCTCAAGTACTGCTATATACACCCTATCAAACACCAATCTCTCAAGTCACTTACCTTCCTCCCGCAGCAAAAAAAAGAAAGAAATCACAACCAAGATTTCTCAGATATTTAAACAAAACACAGTACCTTTCTAAAGCCAAAATGCTCATATAGTTTTCTTCTCATTCTCAGTAAGGTTATGAACAAATTAATAAAAGAAGCAAAAATAGTTTAAGGCCATGTCTTAATACATATGCATTGCTTGAGCATGTGGTTAATGCAAACAAAGACATGGGAAAGGTTCAAACTAAAACCATTAAAAGCACAAAACAGGAGATAACTTTATCAAACCCTAGCAAGGCACAACACAATGAAGGAACCCGCAAATATTTATAACCAGATAAGCTACAAAGGCAAAAGTTTTTACCTGAGGGTCTTTAACATATTGGCTGAGAACCAATTGCTATTATGCCACTTTAAGGGTTGTTTTTTAGGCTTTAAGGGTGTGTTTTTTATGATGACTTCCCAAACTAAACTGTTGCTCCTCACTCTCTTTCCTTTCCTTCTTTCTCCTTTCTTACTATGTTCTTTCTCTAGTTTCTCCTCTTACTCTCTTCTCTATTTCCACTTTTTCACTCTTTTTTCTTGTAGTATTACTTGCTTTCCCCTTGTTCCCTCTTATCTCCCTTTTGTTTCTCTCTTCTCCCCCTTCTCCTTTTCTTTTCTTTTCTAGTGGTATGTTATTATAGAGACCTACGAACATTCTAGACTATCTTTATTTGGAAAGATGACAACCCTTAAAACCCCATAGATGATCTTCAACCCTTCACCATAAGTAAAAATTTGTACTAGGTTAGGGCTATAAGGAGGCTGGATGGGCAGCAGGTTTAGGCATGTTTTGGTTGTCTTGTGGCAGCGGGTTCAGGGCTGGTTGTGGCAAGATTTTTAGCTGATGTTGCAGGTGGTATAACAGAGTATAAGAGGATGTTTTTTTTTTTTTCTTTGGTCTTGATGGGAGGCAAAATCACAAGAATTCGATAAAAGTTTCCTTTCGCGCTGCCCAGAGAACAAAGTCTTAGTTGAGAAAAGTGGCCAGTGACTCGTCAATCCGTTTTTATCCAATTACGGGTCTTAGTTATCTCTTTCATTTTAGAAAGAGTTTATTTTTACGTTTTAAAAATATTGTTTAAAAATATAATTTTCTTTTATTTTTTTTATCTTAAATTAAATTTTTATATTTTCATATTATTTTGATATAATAAAAGTAAAAATAAATTTAAAAAATAAAAAAATAATATTTCAATATAATTAAGTATTTTAAAAGAACAACTCCTACTACAATATTTATAGCTAGAGTCTTAGGTTCTGTCAATTTAAGACCAACGATGTTGGCTTTGGAAAAATCAGCTTGGTCATGTTACTTTGACATTTTGTTTTTTTATATCAATCATCGGTTTGTGAAAATTTTAATTTAACCTTTAATTAGGCTGATTTTTCATAATTTCTTTTAATTTAGCCCTTGATGACTTGCAAAATTGTCTTCAATATTGGCTTTTATTACACTTCAGTCCATGAACCTTTAATTCTGGTTAAATTAACTTCAAATATATATATATTTTTTAATTGAGCCCCTTATTGAATCAATTAAGGCCTTCCAAAGTTCTTTCACTTTTATCTAGATACTTGGCTTTCCAATTACTGTAATTTCACCATAAACTTCAAATCTTCTCTTCAATTAAGCCTTTGTTTGATCAAATTAGACTTCCAAACTTTTTCAACCTTTTCATTTTGGTCCTTAATCATCTAATTTATACTATCTCATCCAATTGTAGTCTATTTTCTATTTTTTCTTCTACAAGACCCCATAATATGAGAGATATGTGTTTTCTAGATGTTGTGTTTTCTATATAATATGAGAGATGATTATGATGATCTCATGGTTTATAAAGGCAAGGAAAATTTTGAAAAACCCATTGATTAAAGATTTTGTATATATGTTATTTTTATATTTTATTAAAAAAAGAATGGTTTCATAGTTTTAAAGAATATAATAAAGATCATGTAGTGTTGATAGATGATAAATGAAAGGAAGTTACTGAAATTGATGGGTTTTTTTTTTTTTAAAGCATGGTGACATAATAAAGGCTGGTGATGTTAGGCACATGCTAAAACTTGAAAGGAATTTGTTACGTTATTTTGGTCCTTTTAGTTTTAGTGTGTGTGTATTTTGTCTAAAAATTTAATTTATTTATATTTTAATAACCAAGTTTGAGAGAAA
>Ga0325401_1000798_pt1 | contig 24524 bp, 18 predicted proteins | sample PopdelMetagenome_FD_205666 | JGI IMG/M metagenome (GOLD analysis project Ga0325401, IMG submission 205666) | Populus deltoides microbial communities from Bellville, Georgia, United States - Xylem-PdKOR-R2 | ecosystem: Host-associated > Plants > Phyllosphere > Stem > Wood/Secondary xylem | place...
TCTAACAACTTACCAGACCCATAGGCGTTTGCGCTCAGCGTTTAGCTAAGCCTAGACACATGTGGGTCTGGCTACTGGGTTTAGCACTTGGCTAAGCTCATAGATGATGAGTTTTAATCTTTTGTTAGTTCTTTGGAGAGCAATTTGAAACAAATAAACAAAAAGCAATAAATGTAGATCCATCACATTGTAAAAAAAAAAATCATTTGATGAATTCAACATAGATGTTTTCATCAATTTTAATGTGTTCTGGTAATTTATTTAAGAAAAATGATCGATATCGCTAAAGAAAAATACAAGCAATACTAACATTAATTCATATGCAACACATGCTTACAATAAATGTATTTAGTGGGGTCGTGTATCAATTAATGTTAATATTTTTTTATTGAAAAAAATCAAAGTTAGTATCTTTTATTTACTGTCAATGACACATCATGTATATTTTATTGTTCAATTATTTTTTTTATCTCATAGAGGAAATTGTAAAATTAAATTGATTGGTTACAATATACTATTCAAAACATATCATTCTATCTTTTTATTATTATTGATGACTATTTACTAAACTTAAAATAATATGATCATTTAACTGTAATCATAGATACTTATTATTGTCTTGACTATATATTAAGATATAGTCGAATAATAATAATACAAGTTGTTGTTGTTATTATTATTATATAATCTTTTTGTTTTTATTTATTTTTCAACAAAACATTTATCTTTAATTGAAATTTCATATCTAAATATACATCAAATATCATGGATTTAACAAAGCCTCCTTTTCTCAGAAAAGAGAAGACAACAACTTCCATCTATAATAATAAAAATAATAACCATCTAGTAGGTGGTCTAGTGATAAGAGTTTAAGATCAAGGGGTTTGCTTCTTATATGGTCTGAAGTTCAAACCCTGTAGTTGTTAATATGATGGTTACTGGAGGTTTATATAGTTGTTAACTTCAGGGCCCATGAGATTAGTCGAGGTGCCAATAAACTAGCTCGGTCACCCATATAAATAAAAAAATAATAACTTTTATTTTCTATTTTAAGAAAAAGAAAAACTTCGAAGTTGCATTGATGCTCCATATCCTTGCCCCTACGCTCCAACACTTGTATACCAAGCACACAGTTTCTATTAATTTTTTCGTTCTCAAGGTAATTTACGATGAGAATGAGATGGAAAGAGACGTAGTAGTTAGTTTCAATATATTTTTTTTCTCTTTTGGTTCTATCTGTTTTAAGGCAGTGTATATAGAAATTAATTTTTAAAAAAATCCAATAATTTTTTAAAATATTTACACGAATCTGAAGTTAGCTTTAATGCTTACACATTGAAATTGCTCACGCAAAAAAATTAATTGTTATTGGCCAGCCTGAAGAGAAGTTACTGGTTAAGCTCTTTCATTTAATATAAAAATTAATTTTATTTATGCCACGGTCTATCATTATTCGTAATTCTCTCAATTACTACCAAACATCATTTAAATTTTTTATTTTCATATTTTCTCGATGTTTTTTCTTTATTTTTTTTTTCTATCTCGTACCAAAAGCAACCTTAACAGGGAAGAAAACACGAGTGTTGTTTTGAACGCGCCAGAGAAAGAGAGTGAGCAAAGAACTTGCCAGACGCTGACTGGCTGCGAGATTATAGAGTCGGTCCACGCTTTGATTAGGACAGGCATCGGTAATAACGTAGCGCCTACTCAACCATGATTCCACGCCCTATCTCTGCTCTCCATGGACCCATCGAGGAAATTTTCTTGCCACTGTTTGAATTCATCACAGCCGTCAATATAATTTTATCTTTGACCTCGGACGGTCATAAAATCATGGTCATTGTGATTTATTATCTCCATCCCATCCACCATTGTGTAATATTCAAACCTGTATATATTTGGTTATATATATTAAAATTATTTATTCAATGCATTTAAACCTTGTTTTTTTATTCAAAGAGGTATTCTTATAAATTCATGTTGAAATTATTGAAATGTTGTGTGTGTGATTGTTAATTTTAATGAAAATAATCCATAAAAAGATATAACAGATAACACAAACAAACAAAATATTATGATTAAATGATTTTTTATATAGACATATTAAGTAAAAAATTAAAAGGAGTGGGTTTTTACATATGAAAGGTTACACTATTCATTCTTTTACATGTTATTGCAGAAGAACTGTGCAAAATTTTTTGTATTTTCAATTTGATTCTTAAATTGTTTTTTTTTTCAATTGCATCTTGTGTTTTTGGCTAAATTCAAGGATAATTGAATAAAATTTATCGGCTAATCATGAAATTAAAAGATTAGGCACTAAAATAAAAAAAATACCATAAATGAGTGATGGTTTCATAGTTAATATAAAAGGTTTAATTTAATTTTAATATTTTATAAACTATAAATGTCCAGTATCTCAATATTTTATTAATTCTATTTTCATGCAAAAGTTTATTTTTTTATTTTTAATCCCTGTTTTAGAGGGGAGAAAGAAAGGTTGTTGGATTCCGGTGTAGAAAAATAAAATATTATTAACATTGATTTATGTTATAAACGGTCGATTCTTATGTCAAATGAGAGTTTTATTTGATAAAAAGAAGTTCATATTAGATGATTTTTCACCTTAAAATTACCTTAAAAAATTAAATCTAAGCCTAGAAAGATTTTGGTTTCATGTTGATTTCAGGTTTTAAAATAGTTTTTTGGGTTTGGAAGCTAATGATAGATTTATCACGACTCCTAAGGTGTGTTTTTTAGTGTTTTAGGTACAAAAATAGTTGAAAATAGATTTTTAAGTCACATAACTATCTGACCCAATTTTTCACTCGTTATAATGATTGGATTCTAGTTGGGCAACGTATTGTTTGATTCTTCTTTTTTTCCAAAAAAAACATAAAAAAAGGCTCATTCATTGTGGGGTAGCGAATAGGCCAAGTAGGCTGACCTGACTTGCCAGACCAGTGTTTTAAAACCCGGACCGGCCCGACGGATCGACCCGAGATCCGGCCGACCCGGGCTTGGGACCGGTCCGGGTGGAGAAAAAACCCGCTTGGAAATTGACCTGGGGAAACCCGGTCGACCCGGGACCCGTTCCACCCTGTCAAATCCGAGTGAGACCCGATCAAATTTTTTTTTATATTGCCAGTTATTAAACGATGTCGTTTTGGCCTTTTAAAAGGCCAAAACGCTAAAAACTAAAGACAAGAAGAACAAAGCAGTATCAGTTCCAAAACTTACAATTTGCAAACCTAATTGAAACCCAGCTGATCGCAGAGGACGTCTTGACAGAGGAGCAAAGGACTTCCCACCGCTTCCTGCCGCTACCGCTGCCTCTTCTCTTCCTTCGACCTCCACGTACTGGCCTATTGCACCTGCTGCCTCTTCCGGGTAGTATTGCAACTGCTCTTTCTTTCATTCTTTTTGTCTCATATCACTGTTAAGCCAAAAAGAAGAAAGCTTTCGATTCAATCCGTCCTAGCTCTTGTCTAAGGATTCGAAGCTGGCAAAGTAGTAGAAGTCGTCTCAGGCTTGTGGTAACTCTCTTTATTTGGTGGTGCTCCGCCGGGCAGTCCCCTGAGTTCGGCCACAAACAAATAATGACCACTGCCTTGTGTCATTATTTTCTTTCTGCTCCTTTTGCATCATGTTTTAAGTGCCGCAGACAACCTGTAAGCCAATACCCATGTAACCTTGGAAGAGAAATCATAAGCATTACAGTGAGTTTTAGCTTCAAATACTCTGTCAAATAGAAGGACATGAAGAGTGTGTTTGCGGTAGTTATTGTAGTTGTGATTTAAAAAAAGTTGTTTTATAAAAAGTACTTTTAGTTGTGGTTGGTTTGAAAAAATAGGTGTTTGGTTAAAACTATGGTTGAAATTGAAGTTGAAGAAAAAGTAGTTTAATGTGTTTGGTTAAGAATGTTTTTGAAATTGAGGTTATAAAATAATTTTAAAAAATATAAATTAATATTGATGGTTTTTAATTTAAATATTGTGGATTTAACTATTACAGTAACATCATGAAATAAATCATACTTTATATAAAAAAAATTTATTGTTCTATTAAACTATCTACAATTTCATTACGTACAAAATTTATTTGACAAGAACTACAGTTTCCATAATTTTTTAGCGTGTAATAAAATTAGATAAAATATTATCATGTATAAAATTCACTCTAAACTAGTTTTTTTTAAAAAAATTAACACACTAAAAAAAAAAAAAAAAAAGAAGTCCACGCAGTGTAAGAGAATTGCACTGTTCACTATTTTAAACATGAACAGTGCATCCACTTGCACTGTTCATGTTAATTGCACAGTGCAATTAAAACCACAGTGCAAGAAAAGCATGTTACACTTGCTTCTTCCAATCCTGCGTTGCAAACACAGAAAGTGATGGCCCCATGAACAGTAATTAATGGTTTTCTCTTTACCATACACTTGGCTCCTGCGTTTTGATTGAAACGCAATCTCTACCGCGTAAACAAACGGCCTCGAAGCTTAAGTTTCCAGCTAGACTTTTTGGCAGTTGACTATGCGACTTAATGTTTATCCTTTTCTGTATGACCCACTTAATTGAATAATTATCTGCAATGTTTTTTTTTGGGTTGAACCGGGCTAACCTGAGTTAACCCATCTGATCTGGGTTAACCCGAGTTAACTCATCTGACCCGTGACTCGATCATATGACCGGATTGATGACCGGGTCGGGTTTCAAAACTATGTGTCAGACCCAACATTATTTAGCTTTTTCTTTTTCTATATTATTTTTTTTTAAATCAATGGGTTTTTTTAATTTATATTTGTATTGATATTCTTTAGAGTTGAGATTCTAACAAACTCCATATTTGAATCTTATTTTAGAATTTTATTTAATAAATTGAGTTTATGAGTTGAGTTGAAATAGTTTTTTAATATGATATTAAAATCTTGATTAATAAATTATCATTAATTCTAATTTTATAAACAAAATATATTAAAAAATAATATAAATAATATTTTAGGATACGTGATCTAACACTGCTTTCACCACCTCAGCAATTAAGGAGATCGGACGGATGCTGGTGAAGAGATTACTATTATCGTTAGAGGATTTAAAGTTGAATTGTGACAGAGCAACCCTTTGATCGCATCTAAATTAATATAACTTTACCTGCTCGAATGAGAATGCGACTTCGATGATAAGATAACTGTGGATGGATGAAGAACAATTCATTAATTATCGGTTTAACCTAGCCAGGCTATATCATCCAGTATAAAAATAAATTAAATTAAACAAGGAAGAACTAGCCAATCCAATAGCAATGCTGATGTAACTGCTCCGGTCATGGGCCAAAACAGGCCCAGGTGGGACCATCCGATTCACAAAATCGGCCTGCATGTCGATTTTTAGCTCACGAAGGCATATAAAAATCTGCTCTAGGCATGTTTAATGCCGTAATTTTTTTTTTCAAGTTGTGTTTCAACAGGCAATTATACGATTTAATCTGTTAATATTTTTAATTTTTATTAATCATTAAATGCTGCTTTGTATGCATGCCTGTAATTTGATGTTCAATCTAATATTCAGTTTCAATTTAAATAAATGCAGTTTTATTTATTTCTCAAGAGATAAATCAAAAATTATTTGGATTTTATATCTATCGTATACTTGGCAGCCAAGTGTGTCCAAGAATGGCGAGACACTACAGCCGGAGGAGCTCTGCCGGTGGGCCAGGTCGATATCGATAACGCTGTTCTGATATTGCTTTTATGATTTTACTAGCAGCACTCACGCGGACAGGAAAACAAATAATTTTAAGACAGTTGCATGCATTGGTTGATCAATCCAGCCAAGTTTGGGTGCGACTCAGTTTATTTTATGAATTAAATATAAAAAAGAACACACAACACATGGGATGACCAAGACCCACGCGGATTGTCTGACCAGTTGAAGATCTTGACCAAATTCACGAAGACGGCACCTCTTCTGGGATCACATGAAGAACAGGGGACTCCTTCTGTTCACGTCTTTTCTGAAGGGAAATGGGCCCTTGATCCAGCGGCAGAGGATTGGAAGCAGATATTCAGAATGACTTTGAGCCCACCCACAGTATCCCAGAGGAATTGGATGGTGAACTAGGATGAAGATTGTCAAAAATATTTTTTTTATATAATATAAAATATATAATATAACTTGAATTGTAAATTTAAATTGTAAAATTATAAAATTATAAATAAAATATTTTAATTAATTATATATTAACAATTTCAATCAAGTAGTAATTAACAATATAACACAATTAAAATAAAAATAAAATAAACAATAGAAAAGTACAAACACCTTTATTTTATCCACTTTGAATCCTTTATTTCTTGGACAAATTGACTTACTTACTTCATCATTTACAAGAAACGAGTCATTTCAAATTTTGATAGACCATTTAACATAAATTACTTCAAGGATCAAGTATGTCAATTTACAACTTTTATTCTATATATTTGCCAGCTAAAATAGAATAATATATCAATTAATATATTAATAGTTGACATAAAAAATTATGAAGAATAAATATGTATTTTAATTTTACGGAAATGAAATCCACAAATAATTTGTATCGTTAAAAAAATTATAATAATTATAAACAAATCAAACCCTTGATTATCAAATTACACAAGTTTTGCAAGATATAAATTTAAAATAATAAAAATATTAAGGTACAAATTACAAGAATGCGCAATTTTATATTTTTTTCAAACTCATAAAATCAATCTGATTTTACCGAGTTTGAAGGAGTTTAATTGATTTTACTAGTTTTCAAGTTTAACTCTGATTTGACACGTTAAATACATATTAACTCGTAAAATCATAAGAATTTAAAAGTCCATTTACTTTTTTTTGACACCATTGGGAGGGATCATCTGAATTAGAAGTTATAAAAGGTGCAAACCAGATGTATGACGAGTTTTGCAAGAAAAGCCCTTGACATCCCATGTTATGAGAGACAATGAAAACATGACTAACAAGGTTAAAATCTTAGTTTGGTTTCATCTGGGGGAGTGTTATTTCTAGATAGGTGGTCGCAGCTTCGTTGCAGGCCAAGTCGATTTCTTTCGTAACCTCACAAGCAGTGTTAAAGCGTTGCAAGCGTGTTTAAAGCAAAAAATTGAAAAAGAAAGGGATCATAATTGAAAAAAAAAAAAACAGAGGATAACTTTTAATTTTGGCTGGGCTGGCATGTTTTCTGCATGAAAGAGAGAGAAAAGAAGGGTGGAGAAAAAATCAAACCACTGCCTCACCACCACGAGAAAAAATGGAGGCGTCGCTCCAGGGTTGTAATCACCCTGTACATGTTAATAACTTTTTTTTTTTAATTTAATTTATCCAAAGATCCAAGTGATCGTAGTCCAATATGATTTATTTTAAGAGTAACTTGGTAATTTTATCACGTTAAAAAAGGTTTAAAAACTGAAAATGCCTCTTCCAAAGAGTTTAAAAAATTTAAACTTTTAAATATTATATTGTAAAGATAAAGAGCTAAAATACCGTTTGTTCTTATTCAATCTTATAATAATAAATATGACTCGTGAAAATAATAATTTTGCCCTAGAAGCTAGTTATATGATTTCAATCGTGGAGGGCAAAATGATGGTATCATAAGTGCGTGTCTTTTAGCTTTTGTCTTATACTCCCTCCGTCCCACCTTTCCATTTCATTAACCTCACTTAAAAATTGAACTACTACTTATTTATATACTAAACTTGACCATCACTTCAAGGCAAAAAAACAAGAAACAATACATTTACAGATGTAAGGTGCGTGGAGAATTGAGATGGGGCAAAGGTTAACAATACAAGTCAAGCAAACATAACTTTGATCATGAATTAATAATAAAAAAATTCAGGTAATTCAATTTTTTTTAATAGTGCTGGTATGGTTCAAATGAATCCATGCTACCATATGCTCAAGGATAACTTCATGAAAGATTGAATGAATCACTTAAACTGTATGAAAAGAAAAATTGTTAATGAACTGGAACCACTACAAGTTCACATTCTACAATGACTGCCGCAACGAGGAAACAAATTTCTGTCAAGCTTAATTTTCGGAATGTTTTAAATCATGAGATTTCATGGACGAGAATACTCCATTCTAGATAAAAATAAATATAACAAGGGCATATGCTCAGTTCTTTAACCTCTAATATCTGCCTACGATATGCAGGTTCTACATAGCATCTCTTATAAATGGCAACATTGAACAAACATAACTGGGAACAATAGCAAGCTAGTCCTGGAATTATTTACAATAATACTACCTGTATGTGCAAATTTAATATGAGATTCAGGCATCTCAATCTCCAAGAGAAGCCATGATCCATAGGCACCTTACCTACCTAGAAGCACCAGGCGTCGGGCCGCAGCTAAAACATAACAACACAACTGAAACCCATGCGCATGCAGTGATTTTGCTTCAATATTGTAACAGGCTACTCTGAGAACTGGTTATCATCAAGTTTTCTGCAAATTCCATCTTCTCCATTTCACTTTGCTCAGCCACTCAAAATTTATCAAAGGTTCACCAGACCGTAATTTCACAAGGTGTGTTCTGTATGGTATAAGCATGTTCTTTAAACCTATAACACATTTTAAGACAATAAAACAGTTAGGAAACACTTGACAGCATAAAAAAAGATGAGAAACTGGGGATGTCATCTCTCTCTTTCCATAACCAAGTAATGCAAACACAAATTTCATGCAAGGAATACCTGTGATGCACATCGTCTTGTAAACGTGAGCTACGTGAGCATCTCCTTTGGTAGCCATATGCGGCCTCTCCAAGCACTGAAGAAATGCCATGTCAGCCTTTAACAGTTCAGCTTGATCATGAGAGTCGTAACCAATATCATGGCAATAACAACAGTAATCCAACCAATCAATCGGCCGCTTATCCCAAAGAAGAGAACCCCCATCTTTCCCACTCGACCAATTCGGCCCACAATAATGACCATATCGTGGAAATAACTGAGAAAGAAAGGCTCTTGCACCAGTATGCCACGGGACCTTAGAAACATAAGGTCTAAACCGCAAAGGATTGCCCCTACCACTGTCAACAACCCCACGCGACTGGGCGTGTCTTTTCAACTTCTTGTTTATGGTATCTGGTGCTCTAATTTTATCTTTCGCATTGATAGCCCATGGAACAATCGCTAAAAGCGACCATCCCCAGAACTTGATATCAAAACGTGGTTGTTGCCCCGGCTGTCCCATCATAGAACCCATTGATAAAACCGCAGTTGCTGGTTTAGGATTTGTTCCCGAATCCTTATTTGAAGTCATCTTGAACCATGGGGTATTAACCTTAAACTCTTCAAAGTTCATTATCGAGAAACACAATAAATCACCATGTCAAAAAATTCAGAACTGATTTTCTAGTAAACCTGCCAACAGATAATTTTTAGTATTATCAGAATCTATCATTTGATTAATTCACCAAGAAAGAAAAGGTGTGATTACCAAATTCCAAACGTAACCTACTTTCCTTAACCCTGTTTGGTTGCTGAGAAAATTGTTAGTATTAAAACAACACGGACAAACTTGTAATTACAAACACAATTCAGTAATTTGAACTTCACGGTCCTTCTCTTTTTCCACCCGTAAAATTATAAGAATTGAAAAAAAAATAAAAGAAGCTGAGATTAGTAGAAAAAGAAGTAACTTTGTTATAGTTTCATTTTCCTCCGTTTTCTCAGCAACCAAACAGAAGCGAAATCACAATTTGCGAGAATCAACAGTTACAAGCTGAAATTAAGAGAACTTACTTCATCTTTCTTCATCGATTATGTCTGCTGGTCTGACAATTTCTGTTGGCGGACAGAAGTTTCGCGAGTAAAGTTTTTGGTTTTCTTTTTTTTATGGTCTCGCTGCCTTTCTCTGGTTTCGTTCTCGTCCCTCTCTTTATTTCAGAGTAGATCACGTATGTCCCCGCTGCCTGTTTATAATCCACAGGAATCCAAGAGTAACTATTATCGTGGGATCCACATGGCTTAACGTGGCATCTCCTTACTGGATTATTGGGATATAGTGTACTTATCAAATCGTTTCCGTAAGGGAAAGGATTCGAGTGCGGTAAAAGTTTTTTTAAAATATATTAAAATAATATTTTTTATTTTTAATATTATAATAATTTAAAAATACATTTCTTTTTTACTTGAAAAAAAAACTCCAAAATCTTAAAAAAATACAGTTGAACATAGAGTCAATGAGCATCTAGTTCAAACAATGTTAGATTCCTCTTCTGTTCAAAGATTTTATGTTCAAGCCTCTCTCTGTTATAATTAAAAAAAATCTATTATCGTGGGATACGCATGGCTTAACATGACATCTACTTACTAGATTGTTGTTGGGATATACTGTACTTTTAAAATAATATATTTGAAAAATAATATTTTTAAAAATACATTAAAACATATTTTAAAATCATTTCTCATATTTACAATATAATACTTGAAAATATATTTCTTTTAATATTAACTCATTAAAATAATTCAAAAATAAATAAAAATAAAAATTAATTTAAAATTATTTTTTTCCCTTCAAAAATACAGCTACTAAACTGCAATGCTAAACAGACCAGTAACTTCGTCCACGTGATGTCGACAATACAATACAGTTAAAGCGCAATGTTAAAGTAACTTCCACTCTGATGTCGACGACATGCTGTTCGTAATTTATCATCTATCTATAACAACGTGAATTGGAACTCACCGAATTAAATCCAAAAATTGAAATGGGATCAAACCATCATAGCGGGTCCAGAAGATTCGAATAATTTCGTTTTGAAGCTAGCATATTCGATAAGCTGGAATTGATATTTTTGGATGATCTGAGCAAATTGGATTGGACGAAATAGGGATGAAACTGGAAGGTCTCCCCTGGAATCGAAACGCGCGAGGCCAGGTCAAAATTACCTTCAAAATACACTAGATTGAGTTACAAGCATTTGACCATGAATATGCATCCATATTGTTCAACATTTTAAGAAACAAAACAAAAACAAAAACAAAAACAAAAACAAAAAAAGTCTCTTCCAAACTGTTGAATTCACATCTCCACCTAATATTGACACGATACAGCATAACCATTTTGTGACAAAAGAAAGAGCAATGCGATGACACAGAGAACACTTGATCATTACGAATTCAACCATATCCGCACTAGAAAAATGCCCGCAGAAACGGAAACAGGCAGAGAGAGAACGAAAATTGAAGGTAAGCAAGGGTACAGGGGATACAACTATATGCAACACTGAAGAATGTACAAGACCACGGGTGAATTTCGTGGGCATCATCATATTTGGTCAGTTCCATGGAGGGGATGATGGTCTATAAATAAAATCTTGTGAAGATGTTGTGCCGTAGTTCAGATCAAGGTTGTGGAGTTGTTCCATGAGCTGAGAACGCCTTTCCTTGAAAAAATCCAGCCGAGTTGTTAATTCTACCAAAGCTGAAGATGCTGCTGATGGATGTCTTGGATAGTCCATCACCTGCAACTACGGTGAGTGACACAACATGGATTAAAAAAAAATATTTCTTGCATAGTATTACTGAAAAATTAGCTCTCTCAAATATGCAAATTATAGGACCACGTGACAAGTCAAGGTCTTGATAAAAGTCAACGCATCCGTGTGTTGAGCTTAACTACAGTCGTCAAAATAATTGTAAGCAAAGAGTTACCTCCACCGCTCTGGAAGTGGAGGGAGCAGAATCAATACCACAAAGCTCATCCATGGACATATTTGTTGATGCCTCGGTACTTTTTGAGTCACTAATACTTGCTGATTCCATAAATTGATTTCGAGGAGGTTGCCTGCTGCTGCTTCCAGTTGCTAACCCCGGTCCTTTAAGATGTCTCCGATCAGTCCCCAACAAACCCTCCTGTAGCATAGCAGCCATGTCACATATTTAAGAGCACAAAACAGGTATTATTTGAAACAAAAGGTCATGCTACAAATAAATGACTTCAAGATGAATTAAACAAAGATGCACCACATTATAAAGGAAATACAATTGATACATCACCAGGCTCAAAAGACTTTCCATCAAATGCACTCTAATTTTCCCTAGAGAATGTTTACCTGCTCATCCAAAAAGTACCCTTTTTTTTTAAGGTGCTGTTCCCAAAGTTATGTGGCGTCTTACCTGTCACATATCTCCATTTGTTTCCTGTTTATTTTTATTTTCAATTTTATAAATCATTTTGGAGACAACACACTTAATGAATCAAGAAGCCCTAGAAAAGGAGCTTCTCCATCTCCTTGATCAATTAATGTTCCAGACATTTATCTCAACCTTAAATGATGCCTAACTCAATGCAGGTTCATAATCAACATCATAGTAAAATGACCAGAATCTCTAACACAACATATTGGCATGATATCCTGATCAAGGGACCTAATTAGCAATAAAGCTTTGGCAAAAAATGCAGATGAACATATGAGAAGGAACAGTTCATTAGTTAATACTAGAAAGCCTTGCATTGAAATTTTCCTTCGTCATGCCATAAACTTTAGTTTAATCACTGTACTCTATTTATCTCTATCTCAAAGGCCAAAAGGTTGGAAGATTTTTTGGCAGCCAACCAGGCAGACAATCCTAAAAATGTTGAATAACAGTTAAATCATTGGTCATTTTAACTAACAATGGAGGAGTATGAGTAAAAAAATTGGAAATAGGAAAGCAAACAATGATGATGATGACCACCTCATTCAATAACAAGTGAGATGCATGGGTAGGGTGGATGAAAAATAGAAGGTATTGCAAATAAAAAAAAAGGATGGCACAATCAAACAGGCTGCAAATACCATGTTAAATAAGCACCCATTACTATAAATGCTTCAAACACATGCAACAATGTGCATCAAGACCAATAAACTTAGCTTGCAGCAAGGAATACAAGATTACGATGAGTTGGAGTGATTCATGTATCTCCTTTCTCAAGCTCATAAAATATGCTTTTTTTTTCCTTCTTTTTTTTTTGAAAATCTCATATATGCCAGTCAACTGTAAACAGAGCTCCACAATACCTCAGTTCTTTGTTTCCTCTCATGATTAACAAAAGCAAGGGTTGTATCAAAATCTTGCTGCAAAAATCTCCTGCAGAAGTCAAACACAATAAAGGAAATATGATAAGAATTTGATAGCAGTGAAACAACCTATCTCATCTTGGTCACTGCCACATACACCACTAGGGGAAACAATGCATCTCTATTCCTTGATAATGACAACATTGTTGTTCTGTTTAACGATCATTGTTAACTCAAGGAAAAGTCACATGCAACTAATTGTAATTATTGCCACCTTAGGTGGAGAAATTATAAAGATGATATGACTTTGCAGACTCACTGTTGAGGGTTATGATTTTGAACATGTTGATAACAGTCACTTGCATCCGAGAGTGAACCATAATGATGCTGTCTTTGCTGATTAAGTTGATGGTGAAGTTCTGCAACTTTTTGCTTCAACCTGGTCACATCCGCTTCAGCTAGAGCAATCTCCTCAAGCTCAGCCCTTGTCTTCACATCAGGTGAGTCATAAGAATGATTGTTACTCCAGATTTGAAAGAAAGAACAAAGGAAAAAAAGAAAAACAAAAGAGGGGAAAAATGCAAAGCTCCTCAGGATCTACACACACTTTAGAATCCATGCCGCGAGAATTGGAAAACTGTCCAGAAGACATGCTCAAACCAACTTCCAATGCAGCTCTAAGATCTCTTTCAGCTTGCAGCTGCTCTTGCAATCTTGCAACCTATGAGGTAATTTGCATTCAGTCAACACAAACACAGTGTAGGAAAACAACACTATTAGTTTTATTCCATTGTACAGGCTGATTAAGTAAGCAAACAAAGGCAGAAGAAGACCATAAAAAAATTCAAGGGCTTGAGAGAAGATGATCACAATGCAGTTCCAGAATACTAGAAACATGCAATAAGGTGTACCATCAACATGAATCTGGCACTAAGGATAGCTAAGCAAGCATAAAAAGCCTCTCTTTACTGTCAAAATTGCACAGATATTGGCTACCTGGTAGTGTTCTTCCTTATTTGTTCTGTTCTTCTATGGTGGAACTGGATTGAATTAAATTGTGTATTCCACACATGTATATTGAAGTAAAAATACCACATTTGAAGCAGGCATGGCAAAGTTTTTCCATCACCAATTTAACATTCAAAGCAAAAGGCAGCACATAGATAAAACCTGGTAAAACAATGGAAAGAGAAAGCAGCATGTAATGAGCTAAAAATAATTACATCTTGTTCAAGTGCCAAGCGACGCTCATGCAAAGCTTGCTTTCTCCTCTCTAAGCTTGCTTGTAAAATTGCATTTCCACGAGCCTGGAAAGACACAATAGTCTATCCTATCAGGAAAAACTGCCAACATTTCATAATTGAATAGAAAACATATTTAAAGAAAGTATTGAGACCTCCTTTGCAATTCTGTGCCTCAAGTCATTCTTTGCAATCTCAAGCCTCTGAATAGCAAACCTAAAAGGAATACAACTCTATATAGTTAAATAGAATAGCACACAAATATGGATCAGGTTAAACATGAAAAAGCTATTTAGTGACAGTAGATCATGCTTCAGAGAACGACTCAGAAGCTAATGCAAGAACCTATTGAACAATTACTTCAGCTCTAAAATAGAATAGCACACAAATATGGATCAGGTTAAACATGAAAAAGTTATTTAGCGACAGTTGATCATGCTTCAGAGAAAGACTCAGAAGCTAATGCAAGAACTTATTGAACAATTACTTCAGCTCTAAAATAGACCATCAACAGTAGAGTGTCTTCATGTATTGAGGCAAGGATATGATGGAAACCAAGAGCTGCAATTCAGAGTAATTTTACCAACTTTTTTTTAAGAGAAATGGAGACAGATAATGAAAATAAAAGTATAATTAAGAAAAGCATAATCCGATGCATGTTGGTTCTGGTAAGCTCAAATTCTTTACTTAGATACCACTATATAATTTGTGATTCACATTTGTCTACCCAGTTTTAACTTAAGAGAGATGTTTTTTCAAATATATTTTTGGAAGGGAAAAGAGACCATATGATATTAAATACCAAGTTAGAAAATTATGTCACTTGAGAACTTTCAAGGAGAAATGAGGAAAATAAATGATTATAATTGAAATGAGAGAAATGTATCATGTTAGTAGGCCCAAATGGAATTTATACCAATGACAATACCAATGCTATACTAAATTACTTGGAACACTACAAGTTAATTTTAGAGCATTGAAATGCACAATATCAAGGTGGTTACATTAATTTAAACTGGCTTGGCAGCGTGGGCTGCAAAATGATATACATAGATATGGATTTTCTGCTTTAAAATGTCAAAAAGCATTTATTGATGTTGTCAAAGGCAATGCATAAATTGAGTATCTTACTCCTCTTCTGCAGAAGAATCAACTGATTCCATTGATGGTGTCTTTCTGGCCTGCACATAGATCAATAGTATTATTGGGCTTCTAATTACACTCTAGGAATATAAACTGCACGAACTCAACTGATACAAAGATCACACTTTCTTCCTCCTCAAGAGAAAAAACCTATGCCACCCCACACCCTGATTGCTATAATATAAGGTGCGGGAACAGTTTTGGATGAGTGGGGAACCAATTTGAGGCAATTAAAAAACTCACTCCAAACATCCTTCAAGGCATCTTATACTTTCCTTCGCAATTATGTTCCACACCCGACCATTATATGCCTATAACCACATCAAGTTTACAGCATAATATATGACAAAAGTTATATTGTGTAAGCCTTTGATGTTTGTCCCTGCTTTGCATTCATTTGCCCCAATGAGTTGAACTTGCAATTCTTGATCCCTCAGAAAAAACTTAATCAGTTCCTTTATGAAACTTTAAATGCTTAATCAAAGTGCATCACTCTGAAATCCTTTCATTTACAGAACATAATGGGTGAGGATTTTACAAAAACATTCTCGCTGAAAATTTATCAGGAATTTCTTTCAAGCTGAAAAGGAGTATCATTGACTGCTACTGATTTTAGGGTTCTTGGTAGTTAATAAGTGACTGAAAAAAAATCAATAGATGATAGCTTACATTACTTCTTCCCCAGAATGTTGATCGTTTCCCATTGAGATTGGAGGCTGAAACTTTACCCGCTGACTTCTCAGCAGATGAGTCCAGTCCAGATATGAGTATGGGAGACACAGGATCCGCCGAGGCTAGAATTGCACCCATTGATTGGTAAGATTCACCAATCGGTAACACACTTGAAGCATCCATCTCGCTTGTTGAATTTTCATTTCCTTTCTTTGGTTTACTTTGTTGTCCTATGAGTTGAGCATTGGAATCTCTCATTTGTACAGGATCAACAGAAATATTTGAACTCTCAGCTGGAGCATTATTGGTTCTAGGTGATCCAATATCTGAATCATCACCACCAAATGCCTGCAAGAGTAAAATTGAATATATACATTGGGCAAGATAACCATAGGTCAAAGCTGACAACAGTTTGAACAAAACAGAACAAAAAAAAAAAAAAAACTACACAGGATGTCAATATGAAATTTGAACAGTTTAAAATATTTGTTCCATTACTTTTACCCTCGCAGTTAGCATAACAAGGGAAATTTAAAACTAGTCATCAGATGGTTGTGTGGGTCCTAGTAGCATAAAGGAAAGATCCTTGATGACCATAAACCAATAAATTATTAGGAGATTCTCATTCATACACTTTATAGGCATAAGTAAGCCATATGCAGAATGCATAAATCTCAAATATCAATGCAAATGTAATCATCTCCACTGCAATAAAACCAACTTAACTTCAAGAAACTTCCTACGCTACAATTTTCAACTTCTTCACTGTCATTGGAATAATTAAGATACTCTGGATAGAACAGAAGATGGAATCCTTAAAAGTTTCTCCACAAAACCAAACTTACATGAATTGTCCAATTATTTGACTCGTTAGAAAGAAGTTTCAAAACAAAAACTAAAAGGACCAATTAGGAGAGACAAGGACCATTCAAATCCCAATTATCACAACCGTGCATCCTTGGCCACCAACCCTTTGATGATATTAAGTGTGTAATGTCTAAGATGAGTTGATGCAATTTACAAACAAATCTACTGAAATGATATAGCAAAACATAACAGGGATGAAATTTAGGACACTAGTACTCATCACTCCCCACATAAAATCCAAATAAAAACACCATGCCAGTATTTGTAAATGTCAATTGGTATAACATCACCAGAAGCAGAAAAGGAAAAGAAATTATCTTTGCCAGGAAGCACAAAAAAATCCAACCCATTGACAAACAGTTAAACTGATCACAATATCCCAGCAATTTCAGGCTAGAGACATCGCCTTCCAGCACCAAGTAACGTTGCAGGAAATTTTATCTTCCTAAAGACATGATCACTACTAATATCACTAATTCAACATGAAGGAAAGGAAGAAAGAGAAGTCAGTGGCATATGCATGTGTTTGTGTATATAAGAGAACCTTATAATCATAGAGATCACTGCTAGCGGAACCACTGGTTTCACTCAATTTTCCACTGAGAGCACGTTCAGGATCATTATCTGTATCTTGATCAACTTCATTTTCTGCATCATGATAACCATTGTCTTTCATGTCCATATTTTCATCATCGCTTGAATCATCACTCGCACTGTTTTCTATCTGGGAATCAGCTGAAATAGAGCACCTGTGTAGATTTTCATCCTGAAACAACATGACATGCAAAGCATTATTCTTCAGACAGGGATCAATAATTGTCAATAATCCTCATTCCATAATAATCACACACTTACCTATTTATGTCATTTTTTAGAAGGACCATTAAAGGTAAAAATGTACTAAATGAAATTTAGAGGAAAAAAAAGATTGTTGAAGAGTGGTGGCTTGGAACTGCATTAGACTCAAACAGATGTACCTTTTTCTAGAATGAGATATTGTCATGGAGTCAACTTGACCCATTTATTAGGCAAGTTCTATATCTTAACCAGGTAAACACTAAAGTCAGGTGTCACTCCCTATACATTACAAGCAAAGGCATCTTAAACAAGCTGAAACCAAGAATGATTGACCGTGCAAAAGAAAATTCAGCAACATTTTCAGTTTTCATAACAGCAGCACACTTTGTACCAAACACACAGAAGTCATAATACCAGGACTTAATTACCAATGTATCTTACATCAAAAATATTTTCATACTCCTCCAGAAGTGTTGTAATGATGGCTTGAGCATTATTAGCAGCATTTGCAGCAGCAAGCAGCTGAGCAGAATTATCACCATTAACATCGAAGTCATCCTCCAGCTCACATTCCCCGGCTAATAAAGGACGTAGTAGCAAGGGTGCCATGCAAGCAGCAACAGCAGATGGATTCATTCGATTTTCATGAGCATGTGAAGAGATTGTGTGCATCATCTTCAGAATTCTGCAATAATACCCAGAACATAACTACCAGATTCACGCAAGTATAAAATGGATATATCAAAAATTATTGCTGACGGGAACCTAACAATATTTAGTCACAAAATAAGTAAATTTGCAGTCATTTGCAAACATGGAAAGATTACCTCTGTAATAAGCGCCGATTTGGTTCTGGAAATGTCTCCACTATTGCAGACCGCATTGCATTAACCCGAGCTTCCTTCCGATCAATTTCTTGTGAAATACGTGGCAAACAAACAATATCAGTATCTAATCATGCCGGTAAAGTTCTAGTACACTATTAAGAAAGGGAGATACTTCAATACCGTACATGAACCCATATAGAAAATAACTTTTAAGAAAAGATCTGATAGACTTTTATTTTTCCATTCTGAAGACTTATTGATTCATACACTTGACTAGTTGATTTATTTTTATGCACTCAATGATGATGATTTAATTTCATGGTGCATGAATAAAAGGAAGGTTTTAGATTGATAAGTAATACTTTTAGCTTACCTTTGATGAGATCAAAGCTAGCACTTAGCATCCTTGAATTAACCAAAACTCAAAGTAATCTAAATATGTAAGTATTTTGAGCATGCATTCAACATGAACCAATTTGACCCACTTCTTTAGATTATATGGACGAAGCATTTCATTATAATCAAATCTGAGCTATACATCTGCAATTAGAAGGAAAAACAAAAGCTCCAATTCATGAACAATGGACATGAAAGTTTTTCTATCATTTGAAGTGAAGTTTTGTTAGAATATCAATGAGAGAATGGAATGTTGGAATGGTTCCACAAAATCATTCAAGAAACAACACTGAGCAATATGCATCACTCTAGCGTATGTTCATAAAATATAAAATAAGATAAGAAGGGAGATACAGATCTGAACTTACTATAAGCCTCCAGCAATGCAGTGCAGCAAGATGCAGGAACAGGAGAGGAGGGCAGTTCCCTTAAAACATGCTGCATTTAAAAAATGTGGGATGGACATGGAATAAAGTGTATAATCTAAAAGGCAAAAGTTATATCATGAAAGCCAGAAAGTACCTTCACACAATCACCAACAACATGAGCATCCTCATCTGATTCAAACTCGGTCTTGCCTATAAATGATCAAGAAAAATTGAACAGAAGTCTCAGTTTAGAGGTTGTGCAAGCATTTTAAAAACAAATGAAAATAAAATTAAGCTGGAATCTTCATACAAGAGTTCCCCAGTTCATAAAAAACATTCAAGAAAATTGCTATCTTGAGAGGAACTCTACCTTGTTCGTATTCTTGTACTCTGTGGTCAACTTCCTCAACATCTGCAGACTGACGTAATATTCCTTCAACTTTGGTTCCTGATGGAAAGATAAACACCATAAACAAGCAAGCACACCGCAAGTGAGGACAATAATTGACCACAAGTTACACACACGCACACATATAAAATGACGAAACGGCCAAGTGCGCCGCAAGTGAAAAATATACATAAAAAAGTATGCAGCAATTAGGAGGACTAAACAAAGAAGAAAAAATATTAAGTCCAGAAACTGCTGGCCTGCTATTTTGCACCATTTTTAACTATAATGCCACACTTCTGTGAAGCATATTATCATCAGATTGAGCATGCAAATGCTACTCGCTACTTGATATTGTAGCCACTTACATAAGTACTTGTACTGCTGAAATCAGTTTTTTTTCCTAATAAAGAAAAAGGCAAAAAATAGAGCACCAGTTTTTCTAAAACAATATGCCAGAAAGGCCCACATTTTTCATTAAAAGAAAATTGCAGATTATAGAACAACAAGCTCAGAAAAAATGGGGATTACAACTTTACCAAACTTCTCGAGAAATCGGAGAGCTTTCTCAAGGAATGATGGACCGCCATCAATATCTTCGAGGGCAAGTAAAATGGGTCTTCCAACAACCATTGACTTAACAGGATGTTTATCCCTCCCTGATCAAAATGCGATTTAAATGCAAAGCCAGCATAGGAGTTAGCACGTGACTGGCTGAAGTGAAGATCATTTCCAAATTCCAAAAGAAAAGGAAAGGAGAGAAACGAAAAGGATAGTTTTTTATGGTTGAGAAGAACAAACATTGATGGAAAGACCCTTCAACAGCTTCATTTGTGTCACTTTGGAATACCCTGTTGTGTCCAATTACAAGGGCAGCACTTGGTGCTTGTGAAAGGGCATGTTCAAGGGCTGTCTTCCACTCATACAAATCCTCTGATGTTTCAGCCTGAAATTTAGAACAGGAAAGCCAAAAATGACTTACACATCGAACACACTTGAAGAGATAAGTGACGTTGAAAGGAAAGAGAAAAATACAAGTCAAGAAAGAATCAAGCTTGAAAAAGAAAAGGTATAAATGAAGTACCTTAAGGGTGAAAGCTCGCCCATCACGTCCATCAGGAAACAAAACAGTTAACAATTTCTTGTCTTCTCTAACAACGACACTGAAAATAAGAATAACAACTATTACCAAGTCTTCAGAATACAAACTATAAACAGTATTTAGTAACCAGATGTACCTTCCAGTGTTATTCAAATCAATGCCCCCCAAAGTAAGATTTACTTCACCTCCTCTTTGTGGTAGAGCACTCTGCATGAAAATTAAAAATGAGCATTATTTTAATTAGTTCACAACCATGAAAAACTTCAAGACAGGTGGGTTAGGTAGTATAATGAACAAGAGACGACACATGTTAAAGTACCAAAAAATTTTTACCAAGAAACTGAAATTTCCATCGAATACTGCGAGCAATAAATCATCATCACCATCATATAACCAAAACGTGTAACTAGATCAAACATCATTTTATAAACCATTAACCCAATGTTTAGAGGGGTAATCTACATGTCCATCACAAAAATAGACAATCAAGCAATGATTATAAAACATATCCAAGTAAAAAAAGAACATGGGATGAATAAATCATACTAACAGGGTCATTTTTGAAAAACACCAAGGAAGTGCGTGTAAGGATAAACCACCGCTTCTTCCATGACTTCCAGCCTATTCCTGCAGAAATTCAACATTAACTTAATTGAGTTGCAACAAAAGGTTTCAATAAGCTCTAAAAACAATTCAATGAATTATAATAATTTTTACTGATGTACTTCAACCTATATTGATAAAAGAAGATGGACTTTACACAACTGATAATTAAGCAAATATCTTTATCATCTGAAAAAAATGTAAAGCTGATGGGTGGGGAAAAGGTAATTGTTCGAACTGAAAATGGATTGTAGAATTTTTAGATAGCATGTAATTCTACCTAATTTGCCATGATTCTCAAAAATCCAGTTCTGAAAGTGGATGTAAAGCGTTCTGAAAATGAATGTTCATAGCACCCATTACTCAAGAAATTGGAACAGCACTTCAAATTCATGTATATATCTATTTGCATACTTCATTGAAGAAAATCACTATAGCTGAAACATAGCATTTGCACACAAGCCAAGTTTCACATAAATATTTACTTAAATCAAACAAGGAATAATAATAAAAAGTTTGAGAACCAAATCAGGACATTGAAAAATAAAACCGAAATCAGCAGGAAAAAAGTTGTTACCAACCTTTCGAAGAAATGAAAAGTGGGCCACTCTTGAAAACCTGCGAACATATGACATAGAAGATATGAATAATTCCTACCTGCCTAATAAATAGAGACAACTAGAAGGAAATAACCAATATACTTGCTGCATTGCCCAATAATATCATCAAGTGAACAGCCAAAGTATTGTACGAGCTATCAATATAACACAGATATTTAACATAATTTTGGTTTGGTAAAGCAGATATTTCCAGAAACATCACGTAGCAACATGTTCAGTCTCTTGACCATTAAGTATTTTTGACAAGCTATATAGCAAACAACCACGAATTAGCATTCGATATATACATGGTTCACCAACTAGTTTTAGAGTCTGATGTATAACCAGAGTTTGCACTGAAAGCAGCTCTATCTTAACCTTATTGTTGTATGATATTTGATAAACTGCACAAATTGAGAACAAGAATTTGACACAGAGCAAGGACATTCCAGCAAGAAATATCCAGACGACAGGAAATCCAATTATGTTCAAGTTTCTCTCTTTAAAACTTCAAATTGCCAAGTCTCACCACTACATGTTTTAACAGGATTAAATACATATCCATCCCAAATTAACCCTCAACCACAACTACTTATCTAAAATCAAAGAATGATCCATTCTTGGGGGTGGCAGATGAACAATCAATTAGCTTCAAGACCCACATTAAGTCGGGATGATACCCTGTATCCTGTCCTTCCTACTGCATTGGTAATTGTGGATTCAGTTTCTTATGATTATGAAAAAATTAGAAAACGTGAGCACAACTCTGATAGTTTTGCATCACAGATTCCTTATCTTTTTCTGCATTTATTGCCATTACAACATGAAATATCCTAGTTTTTATCTCCTTATCTCCGATATTCCTCGTCACCACAAAAAGAAACACGTTAAGAAGCAAATGCACTTCAAAATTCTATTACCAAAAAAAAGCCAATGAACCTCTCTATCCCCACCAAAACATATATATTCGAGAAAAAGAAAAGAAAATGCTTCAATTTCTATAAAAAAAAAAAACCGTTTCGGTTATTGACTAAAACAAAGATCCAAGAAAAAACCAAATTAAATTCAACTCACATTCAAATTAAACCAAAACAAATTTAAGAAAAAAATAATAATTACGCACCGTATTGGAAGGTCCGGCTCTTGGCCGCTCGGGAGCAGCTAAAGAAGCCGACGACATTAAAACTGAAGGGGAAAAAAACCACAATAATCCTTGAAAATGCTTAGCATTTCCAAATAGAATATTGTAACTTCTCCATTGAGTCAACTCGCAGTAGCCGACTTCCGCATCGTAGGTCGGCTCCTTATGTCAAACTCGAGCGGCAGTTCAAGATCTGACTGGTTGTGAAAACTAGTTAGGGGTTTTTATTTGATAAAAAAAAAGGGCAATGAAGAATAAACAACAACAACAACAACCAGAACTACCAAGCGGCAAGCAATAACTGTAAATTTATTAGTGCTTTTATATTTATTTATCTCATTTGGTTTAAATTTTACTTTTGATGATCGTATTGGTTTTAGGTATTGGATCAGGTAGAGACTACAGAGGGGGCGTAGTGGTTGTTCAGTAATAATTTTGCAATCTGGTGTGCGTGAGCGATTGAGGGGAGGGAGTGACTTTGGCTTTGCTTTTCACTCACTTCTCTTGCTGGCTAGAGAGAGAGACAGGTTAGTGAAGGGAGTGGTGCGGGTGTGAAAATCAGGTCAGGGTCCAAATAAAATGAGACCATGTTTACCACATTTGAACTTGTATTGAAACCCCTAAGCTTATTTGTGTTTTTTTTTTTTTTTTTTTTTTTTTTAGGGGGGGCCAGCGCGGGGGAGGAGCAGTTTTTTTCCTCGTTTTAAACTTTTTTTTTTTTTTCAGGAGGGAAGGGAGAAAAAACTATTTAGCAAAAGATGCCACGTGTTGTTGTTAATGTTAAGAGGTGTTTGGAAAAACATTATTTCCTAAAGTGTTTTTTTATTATAAATATGTGTAAAATAATATATCTTTTTAATTTTTAAAATATATTTTTAATGTGAAAACAATTCAAAAAATATAATTAAAAATTAAAAAATATATAATAAAACTCCAGTTAAAACGTGGGGTAATTCACTCTGAGATATTAAGAAAAAAAATTCTTTTTAAATTTTTTAAATTCAGATTTTAGTGTCAAGAATTTATTTGAACAGGCCAAATTAATATAGAATTACGTCTTTATTTAAACAATTGATACAAATCAGATAGTGTTGATCGATTCATAAATTAATCCAGTGATAACCATGTTAGGTTTGATTAGTGAATCTTGGATCATACTTGTAAATGAGTTAGAAGTTGCATGTGAGTGCATTTGAGCAATGTAGAGAAGTTTGTTGTTAATGAATACTAGACATCTCAAGGGTTTTTATTTGTACTTACAGAGTCAAATCTCAAGTCAGGTTACATGCGTTTCTAAGGTAATGATCAGCAGGTG
>Ga0325401_1000800_pt1 | contig 24516 bp, 28 predicted proteins | sample PopdelMetagenome_FD_205666 | JGI IMG/M metagenome (GOLD analysis project Ga0325401, IMG submission 205666) | Populus deltoides microbial communities from Bellville, Georgia, United States - Xylem-PdKOR-R2 | ecosystem: Host-associated > Plants > Phyllosphere > Stem > Wood/Secondary xylem | place...
GTGATCGACGGGCCGCAGTCGCTGATCTGGCCGGAGGCGGAGAACCGGCTCCATGCGCAAAAGGCGGTGCTGCGCTGGTGCTTCGGCCAGATCGGTTGAAGGGGCGGCGGACCTGCCCCATCTAGCCAGCATCCCCGGATCCCGTTCGCCCCGAGCTTGTGCGGAGGGCTGTTCTCCTTGCGTCGGCGGCGAGGAAGGGCAGGGCTCCGACTGGCTCAGCCCGAACGGTACCCGATGGAGCAGACGACCCTGGACCTCGACCGCACGCTCGGTTTCGCCATCCCCTCACGCCACGCGCGCGGCCGCGTGGTGCGGCTGGGGCCGGCGCTCGACCGGGTGCTCGCCGCCCATGCCTATCCGCCCGCGATCGAGGCGCTGCTGGCGGAGGCGCTGACGCTGGCCGCGCTGGTCGGATCGACGCTCAAGGACGCGTCGGGGCAGCTGACCATGCAGACCCGGACCGAAGCGGGCGTGGTGCGGCTGCTGGTGTGCGACTATCGCGGCGGGAGCTTGCGTGGTTACATCGAATACGATGCCGACAGGCTGGCGACCCTGCCGGCCGAGCCGTCGCTGTTTGCGCTGTTCGGGCAGGGCTATCTCGCGATCACCTTCGACATGGAAACGACGGCCGAGCGCTATCAGGGGATCGTGCCGCTCGACGGCGACACGCTGGGCGAGGCGGTGGCAAGCTATTTCGTCCAGTCCGAGCAGATCCCCAGCCTCGTCCGGGTGGGCGTCCGCAAGGGCGCGGACGGCCGCCATGTCGCGGGCGGGCTGTTCCTCCAGCATCTGCCCGAGGGCGAGGTGGGGCGCGAGCGGCTCCATGTCCGGCTCGACCATCCCGAATGGGAGCATGTCGCGGCGCTGGGCGGGACGATGGGGGTCGACGAGCTCGCCGATCCGGCGGTGCCGCTCGAATCGCTGGTGTGGCGATTGTTCAACGAGGAACAGGGCGTGCGGACGCTGGCGTCGACCCCGCTGTCGCGCGGCTGCCGCTGCACGCCGGAGCATATCGCGGGGGTGCTCGCCAAGTTCGCCCCCGACGAACGCCGCGAGATGGCGGACGCGGACGGGGTGATCCGGGTCGATTGCGCGTTCTGCGCGACGAGCTTTCCGATCCCGGCCGACCTGCCGACCGCGACCGCCTGACCGTTTCCGGTCGCGGCGTTAGCGAAGCGTTCATCCTTTTTCGTCATGAACGGGATGTGCTCATCGGCACTCTCCCTCTGCGGGGCTGGTCGGCCCCGATCCTCTCAAAAGGGTCGCACTCCGGTGCGGCCCTTTCTTTTTGGGCGCGCACTCCCTAGCTCGCGCGACCTATGACCAATCCCCTTGCCGTTGCGCTCGTCTCCGGCGGCCTCGACTCGATGGTGTCCGCCGCGATCGCCAGGGAGGCCGGCTATCGGCTGCTGGCGCTGTCGGTCGACTACAACCAGCGCCACCGCGTCGAGCTCGCCGCCGCCGCACGGGTCGCCGCGACACTCGGGGCGGAGCGCCATGTCGTGCTGCCGCTCGACCTGTCGGCGTTCGGCGGATCGGCGCTGACCGCCGACATCGCGGTGCCCAAGGACGGGGTGGCGGCGGGCGGCATCCCGGTGACCTATGTGCCCGCGCGCAACACCATCTTCCTGTCGCTCGCGCTCGGCTGGGCGGAGGCGGCAGGCGCGCGCGACCTGTGGATCGGGGTCAACGCGCTCGACTATTCGGGCTATCCCGATTGCCGGCCCGAGTTCATCGCGAGCTTCGAGGCGACGGCCGGGCTTGCGACCAAGGCGGGGGTGGAGGGCGAGGCGTTCCGGGTCCGCACCCCGCTCCAGCACATGACCAAGGCGGACATCGTGCGCGAGGGGACGCGGCTGGGGCTCGACCTGGGGCTGAGCTGGTCGTGCTACGACCCGACCCCGGCGGGCGAGCATTGCGGGCTGTGCGACAGCTGCCGGCTGCGGCGCAAGGGGTTCGAGGAGGCGGGGGTGCCCGATCCCACGACCTATGCGCAACGCCCGTGAGGATGGCGCCCGTGAGGATGGGGGCGTGAGCTACGCGGTCAAGGAGATGTTCCTGACCCTGCAGGGGGAAGGGATGAACGCCGGGCGGCGGGCGGTGTTCGTGCGCTTTGCCGGATGCAATCTATGGTCGGGGCGCGAGCGCGACCGCGCCACCGCGGTGTGCCGGTTCTGCGACACCGATTTCGTCGGCACCGATGGCCTGGGCGGCGGGCGCTTCGCCGATGCGGGCGCGCTGGCGGCGGCGGTGGCGGGGTTTTGGGGCGAGGGCGGCGACGCCCGGCTCGCGGTGCTGACCGGGGGAGAGCCGATGCTCCAGGTCGACGAGGCGCTGGTCGATGCGCTCCATGCGGTGGGCTTCACGATCGCGATCGAGAGCAACGGCACGCTGCCCGCGCACCCCGGCATCGACTGGGTCTGCATCAGCCCCAAGGCGGGGAGCGTCGTGGTCCAGCGCACGGGCGACGAGCTGAAGCTGGTCTGGCCGCAGGCGGGGCTGGACCCGGTCGAGCTGGAAGGGTGGGGGTTCGCGCACCACCTCGTCCAGCCGCTCGACGATGCGGCCGGGGCGGCGAACCAAGATGCGGCCATGGCGCTGGTGATGGCCCGGCCGCGCTGGCGGCTGTCGCTTCAGACCCACAAGCTGCTGGGGCTGCGCTAGGGCGGGGTGGCGTCGGACCGGTCCGGGCGGAGCGTGGACGATGGGGGTGGCGTTCGGTGCGTGCCCTGCGACTTCGCTCACGGCGAACGGCGGTGGGGACAGGCGACGTTGGACGGAGACCCTGCGGCATCATCGGGGGCGTATGTTCAGCCACGGACGGTGCAGGAGCAGCCGTCGTGCTTCGCGCGCGTCCCGTTCCCCTTGGAGGCGAGGGTCGCGTCCGGGCTCCCGCTTGCGCGGGAGCGCCAGGGTGGGGGCGCGCCGGTCCGGGTGGAGCGGCGCGCCCGGATCAGTTCGCCGCGAGTGCCGCCGTGTTCGCGGGTGCGGCAGGCGGCCAGGCCTGGACGCCGCACTTCTTGGTGACCCACTGCGCCTTCTTGTTCCAGCAGGCCGCCTCCAGCCGCGGCATGGTCGAACGGTCCTGCCCGAGATAGTAGGAGAAGCGCTGCTCGCCGAAGGGCACCAGGCTGTTGCGCAGTTCGCGGGTGCGGGCCTGCGCCACCTGCCCGAACTCGCCGCGCGGCGCGAAGATCACGTCGCGGCCGATCGCCGAGGCGGTCTGGCAGAAGCCATATTGCGCCGCCACCGTGGCATAGCTCGAATAGACGCGGGTGCCGAACTGGTCGAGGGCGGTCTGCCCCGCCTTGGGCGTCTTGTTGATGCGGGTGAAGTATTTGGTCAGCGTGTCGAATGAGGTCTTGAGCTCGTCCTTGTGGTCGCGCAGCATCGCGTTGTAATTGTCGACGGTCAGCAGCGTCGGTTCGAACTGGCATTGCAGCGCGGCGACGTTGAGCGCGGCGCGCATGTTCCACACCAGCCCCGCGCGCAGTTCGGCAGCGCTGGCACCTGGCAGCGGCTGGCCGATCCCGGGTTCGTCGCCATTGACCGGCTCCCCCTTCAGGATGCGCGATTGCAGAAAGAATTGGGCGGACGCCGGCGTGACGGCGAACCCCGCCACCGCGACAGACAGCGCGCAGGCGAAACGTAGAACGGACATTTCAGACACTCCCCCCGATTCCTCGGCTTTCCAGGATTCTATAACGAATCGCGCTGGATGCGAACCGAAATTAACCACGGGTGGAGGCAAAATCATGGCTGCTGCGGCGAACCGCCGATCGTGCGCGTAACGATAAGCCGGCGCGCTTGCCCGGCGGGCCGGGCCCCGAACGGCAAAGGGGCCGCCCGGCATCCCGGACGGCCCCTTCGTCAATGCAATCCCGCGAGGGAATTACATCATGTTGCCCGACGTCCCGTTCGACATCATGCCGGTGTCGTTGGCCATCATGGTGTCGTTCGCCATCATGGTGTCGTTGGCCATCATGCCGCCGTTCATGCTGCCGTCCACGGCGGTCATGTTGTCGGTCATGGTGTCCATGCCCTCGGTCGAGTTCATGTCGGTGACCATGGTGTTGTCGACGGTGGTGTTGGTCGAGTTGCCGCCACAAGCGGCGACCGACAGCGCCGCAGCGGCGATCATCGAACCGGTCAGGACCTTGGAAATCATTGCACGCATTGGAAGCTCCCTAGATAGCGGATTTGGACGGCCTGGCTGCCCTTTATCACCCAAATCGTGGTGGACATTACCTGCATAACGGCTGCCCCTCAAGCCTCGTTTTCCAGGGGGCACCAAAGCGTTTCAAGAAACGCCGCCCCTGTCAACGCCAACGCCTCGTCGAAGGTTGCCAACGACTCGCCGCATCCCAGCGCGGCGAGGCTGGTGACGGGATGGGGGAGCCCGCACGGCACGATGCCGGCGAAATGCGACAGGTCGGGCGCGACGTTGACCGAAAATCCGTGCAGCGTCACCCAGCGCTTCACCCGGACGCCGATCGCGCCGATCTTGGCCTCGCGCCCGTCCTGGTCGAGCGTCCAGATGCCCACCCGGCCATCGGCCCGGAACGCCGCCACGCCCAGCTGCGCGAGCGCGGCGATGACCCAGCCTTCCAGCCCGTGGACGAAGCAGCGCACGTCGCGCCCGCGCCTGCCTAGGTCGAGCGACAGGTAGCCGACCCGCTGCCCCGGCCCGTGATAGGTGTAGCGCCCGCCCCGCCCGGTCGGGATCACCGGAAAGGCGGGATCGCGCAGTTCGGACGGGTCGGCGCTGGTGCCGCCGGTGTAGAGCGGCGGGTGTTCGAGCAGCCACACCCGTTCGCGGGCGGTGCCCGCCAGGATCGCGGCGGCGCGCGCCTCCATGTCGGCGAGCGCCTCCGCATAGGGCACCGGCGACCGGTCGACGCGCCATTCGATGCCGGGCAGGGGATCGGGGCCGGGTAGGTCGGGGCCGGGAAGGGGATCGGGATGCATCGCGCCGATGTGCGGCCGCGACGGCGCGGACGCAACCGGTGGCCTTTGACCCCCCGACCGGCTATCCGGGCCGCTAGCCCCCAGGAACAGGGATGACGATGGCCAGCCGGATCAGGATCGGGGAGGTGTGGGACAGCACGCTGGATGCCGCGCGCGGCCGGGCGCGCGTGATCGCGCCGATCGCGCTGGCGGCGTTGTTCGTGCCAGGGGCGGTGCTGAACGCGGTGGCGCTGTTCGGGGGCGAAGGCGCGGCGGTGCCCTATGCGCTGGGAACGCTGGCCGCGACCGCGCTGGTGATCTGGGGCCTGCTGGCGATCGCGGCGGTGGTGACCGATCCGGCGACGACGCGCGCCGATGCGGTGGCGCAGGCCAACCGCCGCTTCGGCGCGGCAATCGCCAACGGGGTGGTGCTGGGCCTCGTCGTCCTGGTCGCGCTGCTGCCGGCGGTGATCGCGCTGGCGGGGGCGGGGATCGACTGGGGCGCGTTGCAGGGGCCGCAGCCCAACATTGCGCGGGCGCTGGCGGGCGCCTCGCCCGGCGCGATCCGGTTCGCCAGCCTGTACGGGCTGGTGTTCGTGGGGCTGTGGCTGTGGCTGATGGGGCGCACCGCGCTGACCTATCCGGTGGCGCTCAACGAACGGCGCGGGCTGGGTGCGGTCGGGCGCTCGTTTCAGCTTACCCGCGGTGCCGGCGCCAAGCTGATGGCGGTGTTTCTGCTGTTCCTGGTGGTGCTGCGGCTGCTGACGGCGGCGGTGCAGGGGGCGGTGGCGGTGCCGGTGCGGCTGCTGCTGGGCCGGGGCAGCGAGGCGACCGCGCTGTTCGCGGGCGGGCTGGCGGCGGGGCTGGTGTCGACGGCGCTGGTGGCGCTGTTCTGCATCTTCACCGGGCGTCTCTATGTCGCGGCGGTGGGCGTCCCCGGGGACTGAGGCGCGGCCAGCATCGGCACGTGCGGCGCGGCGTCGACCGGCAGCAGCCCGGCAATCCGCGGATCGGGAAAGGTTTCCAGCGTCCGCGTCACCGGCCGGAAGCCCTGCGCCCGATAGAAGCCGAGCGCGCGCGGGTGGTCGAGCGTGCAGGTGCGGACCCGGACGCATCCGACCCCCGGCCGCCATGCGTGCGCGAGCGCATGCGCCATCAGCCAGCCGCCATGCCCGCGCCCGACCAGCTCGGGCACCAGCGCGAGATACTGGATGTCGGTGACGGCGGCGTCGCGCCCGTCGAGCTCGAGCAGCCCGACCTCTACGCCCGCGCGGTCGACCGCGGCAAATATCGCGACGCCGGGATCGTGGGTGATCGCCGCCAGCGCGGCATCGTCGGGCAGCAGCCGCGAATACCACAGCCACGGCGCGCCCACGCGCCGGAACAGCGTGCGATAGGCGGACGGGGCGGGCCGCTCCCAGCGCTGGAGCCCGAGCTTGGAGGGCGGAAAGGGTCGCGGCCGGGGCCGCTCGCGCAGTTCCAGCGTCGTGACCACGGTGGCGACCTCGCCGGCCGCGACGGCGATCAGGACCATGTCGCGACCGGGGGCAGGCTCATCAGGATCGCGTCGATATTGCCCCCGGTCTTGAGCCCGAACAGGGTGCCGCGGTCGTACACCAGGTTGAACTCGGCATAACGGCCGCGCCACGCGTTGCGCTGCGCGATCTCGGCCGCGGTGAAGGGGGTATCCATCCGCCGCCGGACGATCGCCGGATAGATGTCGAGAAACGCCTCGCCGACATCGCGGGTGAAGGCGAAATCCGCGTCGAACCCGCCCTCGAGATGGTCGTAGAAGATGCCGCCGACGCCGCGATGGACCTTGCGGTGGGGGATGTAGAAATAGTCGTCCGCCCATTGCCTGAAACGGGGGTGGTAGGTGGAGTCGTGCGCGTCGCAGGCGGCCTTCAACCGGGCGTGGAAGTCGGCGGTGTCCTCGGCGACGGGCAAGGGCGGGTTGAGGTCGGCGCCGCCGCCGAACCACTGCCTCGTCGTCCGCAGGAAGCGCGTGTTCATGTGCACCGCGGGGACGTGCGGGTTGGCCATGTGCGCGACCAGGCTGATCCCGGTGGCGAAGAAGCGGGGGTCCTCGCCCGCGCCATGAATGGTGCGGCCGAACTCGCCCTCCAGCAGGCCGGCGACCGTGGAGACGTTGACCCCGACCTTTTCGAACACGCGCCCGGTCATCACCCCGCGCACCCCGCCGCCGCCCGGCTCGCCCGACGGATCGATCCGGTCCCATGGCGTAAAGGCAAAGGCGGCGTCCGATCCCGCCTCGCGCTCGATCGCCTCGAACGCGGCGCAGATGCGGTCGCGCAGGGATTCGAACCAGGTGCGGGCGGCGTGTTGCTGTTCGTCGAGTTCCATCAATCCGTAACGCCCCGAGCATGTCCAAGGGCCGCTCTTCTACCGTTCCGTCGGCAAGAAGGAACGATGCTTCGTCGTCGAAGGGGCGCCGGGCCATCGCGTCTGCCGCAGCGCCTCGCCCAGCACCATGGCGGCCGCGACCGCGACGTTGAGCGAGCGGCCGGCGTGCATCGGGATCACCACCCTGACGTCCGCGCGGGCGTGAACGGCATCGGGAACGCCCGCGCCTTCCGATCCGAACAGCAGCACGTCGTCGGGTGCGAACCGGGCCGCCGGCAGCGGCACCGCCCCGGTCGTGGTGGCGAGCACGATGCGGCCGGTCGCCGCCGCCTCGAACGCCGTCCAGTCGGGATGGCGGACGATCTCGGCCCCGGCGGCATAGTCCATCTGCGCCCGCCGCAGCTCGCGCCCGCCCCAGGGAAAGCCCATCGGCTCGATCAGGTCCACCCCCGCCCCCATGCAGGCGGCCAGCCGGATGATCGTGCCGACATTGCCGGCGATGTCGGGCTGATGAAGCGCGATCCGCATGGCCGCGGCGTGTAACCTGCCGCGCCGCGCCTGCGCAAATGCCCGGATTCGTCCATTGCCTTACCGCGCGCACCCCGGCTATCAGCACGCGAAGCCCCCGATTGGGGGAGGGGTGAAGGTTTGCCGGGCATGGACGGCGGGATCGGGTGCCGGATCCGGCGATCCCCGTATGAGCAAGGGTTGAGGTGAATGACGACTGTCGCAGACCAGCTTCCCCCGGGTGAGGATCCGGCGCTGCTCCAGGAAGAGGTCCACGATCCGCGCCGCCGCGATTTCATCAACGTCGCCGCGGTGGCGTTCGCGGGCGTCGGTGCGGTCGCGATCGTGCTGCCGCTGGTCAACCAGATGAGCCCGTCCGCCGACGTGCTGGCGCTGTCCACCACCGAGCTCGACATCTCCAAGATCGAGCCGGGACAGGCGGTCAAGGCGTCGTTCCGCAAGCAGCCGCTGTTCGTCCGCAACCTGACCCCCGCCGAAGTCGCGCAGGCGAACGCGGTGCCGGTCGGCTCGCTGCGCGATCCCCAGTCGCTCGCCGAGCGGACCAAGGCGGGCAAGAACAACTGGCTGATCACGCTGGGGGTGTGCACGCACCTGGGCTGCGTGCCGCTGGGCGCGGGCGAGGGCGAGAACAAGGGGCCGTTCGGCGGCTATTTCTGTCCTTGCCATGGCTCCGCCTACGACACCGCCGGCCGCATCCGGCAGGGGCCGGCGCCGCGCAACCTCGAAGTGCCGCCATATGAATTCAGCAACGACACGACCGTGCTGGTCGGTTGAGGACGAACCCATGAGCTTTCCCTGGGCCAAGCATTATGAGCCGAAGCAGCCGCTGATGCGCTGGCTGGACGAGAAGCTGCCGCTGCCGCGCCTCGTCTACAACGCGGTTGGCGCGGGTTATCCGGTGCCGCGCAACCTGAACTATTTCTGGAACTTCGGCGTCCTCGCCGGGCTCGCGCTGACGTTGCAGATCGTCACGGGCGTGACCCTGGCGATGCACTATGCCGCCAACGGCGCGGTGGCGTTCCAGTCGGTCGAACAGATCATGCGCGACGTCAACGCCGGCTGGTTCCTGCGCTACGCCCATGCCAACGGTGCGTCGATGTTCCTGCTGGTGGTCTACATCCATATCGGCCGCGGGCTGTATTACGGGTCGTACAAGGCGCCGCGCGAGATGGTGTGGCTGCTCGGTGTCGTCATCTTCCTGCTGATGATGGCGACCGCGTTCATGGGCTACGTCCTGCCCTGGGGGCAGATGAGCTTCTGGGGCGCGCAGGTCATCACCGGCTTCTTCTCGGCGATTCCGGTGGTGGGCGAAACGGTGCGCATCTGGCTGCTCGGCGGCTATGCCCCCGACAATGCGGCGCTGAACCGCTTCTTCTCGCTCCATTACCTGCTGCCGTTCGTCACCGCGGGCGTCATCATCATGCACATCTGGGCGCTGCACATCCCCGGTTCGAACAATCCGACCGGCGTCGACGTCAAGGCGGAGGCGGACACGGTGCCGTTCCACCCCTATTACACCGCCAAGGACGGGGTGGGCGTGGGCGTGTTCCTGCTGGTGTTCGCGGCGCTGATCTTCTTCTCGCCCAACATGCTCGGGCACCCGGACAACTATGTCGAGGCGAACCCGCTCTCGACCCCGGCGCACATCGTTCCCGAATGGTATTTCCTGCCCTTCTACGCGATCCTCAAGAGCTTCACCGCCGACTTCATCCTGCCAGCCAAGCTGTGGGGCGTGCTGGCGATGTTCGGGTCGATCCTGCTGCTGTTCTTCCTGCCCTGGCTCGACACCTCGCCGGTGCGCTCGGCCAATTTCCGGCCCCGTTACCGCGCGTTCCTGGTGGTGCTGCTCGTCGACGTGCTGATCCTGGGCTATGTCGGCGGGGCGGAGTCCAAGCCGCAGACGGTCATCATGGGGCAGATCGCGTCCGCCTACTACTTCCTCCACTTTCTGGTGATCCTGCCGCTGGTGTCGCGGTCCGAGCGTCCGCGCCCGCTGCCGACCTCGATCACCCAGGCCGTGCTCGACCGGAGCGCGGGCCTCGGCCCCGCCAAGAGCGCGATGGCGAACTGAGAAGGATATAGAGCAACACCATGGTTCGCTTCATCGCTATTCTGGTCGGCGCGGCCTTCTCCTTCGTGCTCGCGCTTGCGCTGTGGGGCACGGTGGCCACCTGGATCGCCGAGCCGCCGCCGCCCAGCGCCGAGCACGAGTACCTGCACCACCCAAAGGAGGCGGAGCTCGCCTCGGCAGGCTATTTCGGCAAGTTCGACCGCCGCCAAGTCCAGCGCGGCTTCCAGGTCTACAAGGAGGTCTGCGCGGCCTGCCACAGCCTGCGCTACGTCGCATTCCGCGATCTCGAGCACATCGGCTATTCCGAGGCCGAGGTGAAGGCGATCGCCAGCCAGTGGGTGATCGAGCAGCCCGCGGTCAACGGCGACACGGGCGAGGCGTCGACGCGCAAGAACCTGCCGTCCGACCATTTCCCGTCGCCCTTCGCCAACGAGGTCGCCGCGCGCGCCGCCAACAACAACGCGCTGCCGCCCGACCTGTCGCTGATGGCCAAGGCGCGCCATGACGGTGCGAACTACATCTACTCGCTGGTCGGGCCGGATGCCTATGTCCCGCAGCCGGCGGCGCTGGTGCGCGAGTTCCCGGGGTCGAAGACGCCGCCGGGGCTCCACTACAACCAGTATTTCCCCAACCTCAACATCGCCATGCCGCCGCCGCTGACCGCGGACGGGCAGGTGACCTATGCCGACGGCACCCGCGCGACGCGCGACCAGATGGCCAAGGACGTGTCCGCCTTCCTGACTTGGACCGCGGAGCCCAATCTCGAGGCGCGGCACGGTGCGGGCCTTGCCGCGGTGATCTTCATCGCGATCTTCTGCTTCCTGGCATGGGGCGCCTATCAGAACGTCTGGCGCGACGTGAAGCATTGAGGCCGGGTTGTCCGGACGAAGCGTGAGGGGGGCGGTGCCGGGTGGCGCTGCCCCCTTTCGTTGCGGGGCGCCCACGGAACCGGTGTCGATCCGCCCTCGTTAATGATGGTCGTGATAGTCCAGCCACGTCTCCGCGTATTCTGGAGAGTAGCCATGTTGATGAAGCGTATCCGCCTGATCGGTCTTGCCCTTGTCGCCGGGCTCGCCACCGCGGCGTGCAACGACGGCTACGGCTATGGCGGCGTATCGGCGGGCTATGGCTCGGGCGGCTATTACGGGCCGGCCTATGGCTATGGCGACGTCGGGTACCCCGGCTATGGCGGCTATGGCGGCTATGGCTATGCCCCGTCCTATTTCGGCTGGTACGGCGATTATTACTATCCGGGTACCGGGGTGTATGTGTACGACCGCTACCGCCGCGCCCATCGCTGGAACGGGGTGCAGCAGCGCTATTGGCAGGGGCGCCGTGGCGGTATCGCCAACGCGCAGGTGCGCAGCAACTGGGCCGATTTCCGCCGCGACTACCGCAACGAGCGGCGCGACTATCGCGGCGACCTTTCCGCCAACCGGCAGGCCTATCGGGCGGGCACGATCGACCGGGACCAGTTCCGCCAGGGTCGCCGCGACGCCCGGCGTGAGTTCCGCAGCGACGTGCGCCAGGACGCGCGCGAGCTGCGCCGCGACAACCGGGCCGCACGCGGCTTCGGTCCCGGTCGCCAGGGGTCGACGGTGCGCTCCGCACCGGGTGGCGGGGGCGCGCGGTTCGGCGGTCGCGGCGGGCGGTTCGGCGGACGGCCGCGCGGCTGATCGCTGGGCCTGAGTCCCGCACGACGGGGCTCGGGCCGGCCACAGCCCCGGCTGCGCGTCAGGCGGTCTCGTCCGGCGCGACCGCAACGAAGCTGGTGCTGACGAAGCGCAGCACGGGTGCGTCGTCCTGGTTGAACACGGTGGTCCGGTTGCGCAGGATGCCGAGACCGGGGCGGCTGTCCGACAGGCGCTTGTCGAGCAGTTCGGTCTCGCACCGCAGCACGTCGCCCGGGTGGACGGGGCGCAGCCAGCGCAGCTCGTCGATCCCGGGCGAGCCGAGCCCATGCTCGCCCCGTTCGGTGAGGTCCGCGACGATCATCGCCATGGTCATCGCACAGCTGTGCCAGCCCGACGCGGCGAGCCGCCCGAAATGGGTGCCCGCCGCGCCCTCGTCGGACAGGTGAAAGGGTTGCGGGTCATAGGCACGGGCGAATGCCAGCACCTCGTCGCGGGTGACGGCGTAGCGGCCGAAGCGGCGGACCTCGCCGACCGTCATGTCCGCGAACCGGGTCATCGCACCAGCACCGAACGGAACGGCCGGTCGTTGCCGTCGAGGCCCGGATCGGCCGGCAGGCCGAGGAGGTCGCGCAGCAGCGGCGCGACATCGACATTGTCGAAGGTCGCCAGCCGCCGTCCGCGCGCAAAGGCCGGGCCGGTCGCGACGAACGTCGCGAGCATCGCCGGATCGGCGGGGTCGAAGCCGTGATCGCCGCGAACATAGGTGTCGGGCGTCGCGTCGTCGCGGGCGAAGCGCCATCCGGTCTCCGCCAGGCAGACCACCGGCGACACCCGCGGGTGACGGCCATAGGCGAAGCGTTGCGGCAGCGCCTCGCGCGTCCAGCACTGGTGATGCGCGCGCCGCCCGGCGATCGCGGTGGGGGCCGGCTGGCCGGGTAGCGGAAAGACGTAGAGCAGCGGCCCTTCGACGATCGCGCGCATCCGGGCGGGATCGATGACCCCGGCGAGCGGAATGCGGTTGGCGACCGGCACCGGTGCCATGCCGTGGTCGGACACGATCACCAGGTTGGCGGGCTGCCCCAGCGCCGCCAGCCCCTGGCGCAGCTGGAGCATCGCGGCATCGACCTCGCGGATTGCGGCTGCCTTGTCGGGCGAGAAGAAGCCGGGATTGTGCGACCGCTTGTCGACCACGTCGAAATAGAGGGTCAGGAAGCGCGGCCGCTCCGGCGTCGGGCGACGCAGCCAGTCGAGCACGAAGCGGACCCGCTGCGGGCTGGTGATCGCGGCGTCATAGGGGACCCAGGTCGACGGGCGGACCCCGCGGATGGCGGCGTCGCTGCCCGGCCAGAACATCGTCGCGGTGGGCACGCCCGCACGCTCGGCGGTGACCCAGAGCGGCTCGGCGCCGTCCCACCAGAACGGGTCGTGGCTGACCTTGGGGTCGTCGATGCGGAACTGGACGCCGGGCCGGCCCGGGTCCTCCATGGTGTTGGAAACGATGCCGTGGCGATCGGGGCGCAGCCCGGTGACCAGCGTCTCGTGGTTGGGAAAGGTCAGGGTCGGAAAGGACGGCCGCATCGCCGCCGACACCCCGTCCGCCGCCATCGCGTCGAGCGTGGGGGTGTCGCCATGCCCGAGCGAGTCGGGGCGCAAGCCGTCGATCGAGACGAGGATCGTGACGGGCGCGCGCTGCTCGGGCGGGGCGGGCAGCGCGCCGGTGGCGGGGCCGGCGGGGCGGCTGGCAGGGGACAGCGCGGGTGGGCGGGACGGAAAGGCGCACCCGGCCAGCGCCAGGGCCGCGACAAGGAACGGGAGCTTCATGGGCGGGCAACCCCTGGCCTGGACTGGCCGCGCCCTAGCACGCCGCGGCGGCGCTGCCAGCCCCGGCGGTCGGGTGCGGCGGCGGATAGGCCGGTCAAGTTCACGAAGTTCAGGCGACGACGCATTTTCGCGGCGAGACGCCTGCGAAGCGACGCCGAAGCCTCGCCGGCGCGCCACATACGCGTCGCCCATGCGCCGCGCCCGCGCCCATGCGCGCCGCGCACGCGCCCATGCGCGCCGCCCGCGCGACACCTGCGCCACGCAACGCGCCACATGCACGCCGCCGACGCGGCCGGCGCATGGTGACGGTGGGAGCGGGACAACGCAGGCACCCGGCAGGGTAAAGCAGGATCGGCGACTGTAGGACAGCGGTCTGCGATCGCCGTTCCGAGCGATGCGTTGCGGGCGAAGGGCGGCCTGTGGAGGACGGAAGGACAGGCTTCAAAAAGGCGTGCAGCAGAAGCTGCCATCGCTCGGCGCTGATGCCTTCGCCACAAGGATGACCCGTCGGGAACGTCGAGGTGCAAGGCGGCAGCGAAAGGGGTTGTGGGCTAGCTGGCTGACTCTGCGCCAGTTATCGGCGATCTCGCCACAACAGGGCGGACCAGACAGGAAGCGGGCGCGTGTTGGAGATCATGCCAAGTTGTGAATGTTGTGATCGCGAACCTCCGCCTGCCAGCACGGAAGCTCGCATCTGCAACTTCGAATGCACCTTCTGCGCCGCCTGCGCTGACGATATCTTGAAGGGTGCTTGCCCGAACTGTGGTGGAAATTTCGTAGCCAGACGGATCCGACCGGCAAACCTCCTCGGCAAGGCTCCTGCATCTACCAAGCGCGTCGTGAAGGAAGGTCGTTGCGTTTCGCAAACTGCATGGTGCGTCAGGCGATGCTGACACCGCCGACTTCCCGATCGGAAACATGCGACGTGACAGCCGTAGCTGGCGCGAGGTGTTGCTAGCGCTATTAAATGGGTGTACGAAAATACATGGAGATCGAGTTCGACCCAGCCAAGGATCGCGCGAACGTCGCCAAGCACGGCATCTCGCTGCAGGCTGCGGAAGCGCTCGATTGGGAAACGGCTCTGGAACGTGAGGACGACCGTTTCGACTATGGAGAGGTGCGGTTTGTTGCCCTCGGTCTGATCGGTGATCGCTTGCACGTGCTGGTGTTCACCGAGGGGTCCCACGAGAATGCGGTGCGCGCCGTCAGCCTGCGCCCCGCCGAGAAGCACGAGGCGAGGTTCTACCATGGCCAAGTTTGATCCCGAGACCCACGACGACAATCCACCGATGGACCCTGCGTTCATGGCTGGCATGATGCCTTCCCGGCGCGGTCGCCCGAGATTGGAAACGCCGAAGGTGGAGGTCAAAATCCGGTTGGACGCGGCTACGGTCGAGCATCTTCGCGGCAGCGGCCCCGGATGGCAAACCCGCGTAAACGCCTTGCTGGGCCGACTGGTGGCGGCTGGGCAGATCTAGCGGTGTTGCCGTCCCGTAGGGGACGGTTGGACGGCAATGCTGGTGGCTTCCCGAATGCGTCTTTAGCAAGGAATTGAGCACGTTAGCATGATAGCCAATGGCGCAATATGGGGGGATAACGGAAAGGCGGGTTTCAGCTACTAGCCGGATTCACTGGACGGTCCCCAAAGCCTATAAAAGACGGAGTAGGACCGGCCCCGATGTCGGCCGCAGTCTTCAAAGACGTGCTAGGAGAAGTGGCTCGCGGAACAGGCGATAATCAACATGCGCGAGTCTCGCGCAATGCCCGCGTGATTTTGGAAAACTGTCGAATCCCGGGATTGTTGACTTGCGAAAACTTTTTTTAGAAGGTGCTCATAGGGTTGCTTTTCGCGAAAGCGGCATGATTCCGCGCGTCGCGCCGATTGGTCGTTCCGGTCTGTTTGGTCGTTATCCCAAATGCGGCGACTCGCCCTTGCGTTAAGAAATGGTTTCGGCAGAAGCTGGAAGGGTCGCGGCGGGGCAAACCAAAGCGGCTGGCTCCCTAACGGGGCGGCGAGGTGGACGATACCTCGGGCAAGGGTCGGAGCATTAACAACGCACCGTCTGCGTCCACCTCGCCGCTTGCCATGCGATGCCAGAATTCTGCGTGACTGCGAAGTGATTTTTGGGACCGCGGGGCGCGGCTTCAGGAAGAGCCGATCCTGAATGGAAACTTCTCATCCGGCCCGCTGATCTGTTGACATGGTAGCGGGTCGTATGAGGTCTGGGGTCCAACCCGATATCTGGAGCAGCACGGGAGCGAGAACCTACTCCTGGGATGGTGCCGAACAGAGATGGTACCGGATGGGGAACCGGCCGTGTGACCTCAGCTTCCGAAACGGAGCGGGCGATCCGCTTAAGCATGGGCGCTGCGCCACAAGCCCGGCGCGGCTGCGAACGTCGAAATTGGGCGCAAGCGGCAGGAGCGAAACCCCGGCTCAGGGCCGGGGTGACGGGATAACGGCTCCGGGGGGGCGGTGTCGGCGCGGCGGCTATACGTTGAAGCGGAACAGCATCACGTCGCCGTCATGGACGAGGTACTCCTTGCCCTCCTGGCGCAGCTTGCCCGCGTCGCGCGCGCCGGCCTCGCCCCCGCAGGCGAGGTAGTCGTCATAGGCGATCGTCTCGGCGCGGATGAAGCCGCGTTCGAAGTCGGTGTGGATCTCGCCCGCCGCCTGGGGCGCCTTGGCCCCCGCGCCGACCGTCCAGGCGCGCGCCTCCTTGGGGCCGACGGTGAAGAAGGTCAGCAGGTCGAGCAGCGTGTAGCCGGCGCGGATCACGCGGGCGAGGCCGGTTTCGGCAAGGCCCAGCTCGGCCAGGAACTCGCCGCGATCCTCGGCCGGCATGGTCGCGATCTCCGCCTCGATCGCGGCGGACACGACCACCGCCTGCGCACCCTCGGCCGCCGCCTTGGCGAAGACGCGCTGCGAGTGGGCGTTGCCCTCGCCGGCCGCGGCCTCCTCGACATTGCAGACGTAGAGCACGGGCTTGGCGGTGAGGAGCTGCGCCTGCGCGAACAGCCGCGCTTCCTCCGGGTCGGCGGGCGCGGCGAGGCGGGCGGGCTTGCCGTCGCGCAGCAGGTCCAGCGCCCGGCCGAGCACCGCGGCGGCGACCCTGGCCTCCTTGTCGCCCTGCTGCCCCTTCTTGACGAGGTTGGGGACGCGCTTTTCGAGGCTTTCGAGGTCGGCGAGCATCAGCTCGGTCTCGACCGTTTCGGCATCGGCGATCGGATCGACCTTGCCCTCGACATGGGTCACGTCGCCATCCTCGAAACAGCGCAGGACGTGGACGATCGCGTCGACCTCGCGGATGTTGCCCAGGAACTGGTTGCCCAGCCCCTCGCCCTTGCTGGCGCCGCGGACCAGCCCGGCGATGTCGACAAAGGCGAGCTGGGTTTCGATGATCTTGGCCGAGCTGGCGATCGCCGCCAGCCGTTCGAGCCGTTCGTCGGGCACCGCGACGTTGCCGACATTGGGCTCGATCGTGCAGAACGGATAGTTCGCCGCCTGCGCCGCGGCGGTCTGCGTCAGCGCGTTGAAGAGGGTGGACTTGCCGACATTGGGCAGGCCCACGATGCCGCAGCGGAAACCCATGGCAGTGCTTTCGTGGGAAGGAGGGATCGCGCGGCCATAGAGGCTGGCGCGCGGGGATGCCAGCCGTTGCGGGGCCGGCAGCGTAGGACGGGGCGGTACGGGGCAGGGGAGGCAGGCGGCTTAACCGCCCGGCAACCACGATCGGGCATGGATGCGGCGGTGACCCCGTTTGTGCTCCCGACCATCGCCGTTGCCGGCGTCGACCACCGGTGGCGACCGCCGGCGGGGGCGGGGCCGACGCTGGCGACGATCGCGATCCTGGCGCTGCTGCTCGCGGCCGGGGTCGGCGGCGGGGCGATCGGCTGGGCGCGCGAACTCGACCCCAGCCTGGCCGGGCTGGGCGCGTTCTGGCTGACCGGCACCGCGTTGCGCCGGGTCGCGACGGCGCGCGCGATCGAGCGGATCGGCGCGGGGCTGGAGCTGGCGGCGGCGTTCTTCGGGCTCGCGATCCTGGCGGCGCTGGTCGCGGCGCTGTTCGCGACCAGCGCCCGGCCCTATGCCGATGCGTGGCTCGCCGGGCTCGACCGGGCGCTGTTTCCCGGGTTCGACTGGCCCGCGACGATGCTGGCGCTGGGGCGGCAGCGGGCGGCGATGCTGGTGCTGACCCATGCCTATGGCGCGTTGCAGTGGGAACCGCTGCTGCTGCTGGCGCTGTTCTGTGCGACGGGGCGGGATGCGCGGGGCTGGCGGTTGCTGGCGGGCTGGTCGGGCGCGCTGCTGGTGTGCCTGGCGGTGTTTCCGTGGCTGCCGGGGCGGGGCGCCTATCCGTTCTTCGGCATCGCGCCGGGGCGGGTGCCGGGGGTCGGGCTGTCGATCGCGTGGAGCGCGCCGCTGTTGCTCGACGGGTTGCGCGACGGATCGGTCGCGATGCTGGGCAATGCGACCATGGACGGGATCATCACCATGCCCAGTTTCCATGCGGCGGGCGCGGTGGTGCTGGGGTGCGCGGGATGGCGGGCGGGGCGGCTGCGCTGGCCGCTGACCGCGCTCAACGCGGCGATGCTGGTGTCGGCGGTGCCGGTCGGCGGGCATTACCTAGTCGACGTGATTGCCGGGGTGGCGGTGGGGATCGGCGCGGCGGCGATCGCCGGGATGGGCGCGCGTCAGCGATAGTTGAAGCTGACGCTGATCCGTTCGCCCTTGGCGGCGTTGGCGACCACCTCGTGCCGCAGCCAGCTTTCCCACAGCAGCACGGTGCCCGGTTGGGGCTGGACGGTGACAAAGGTGCGCCGTGCCTCCGGCGCCTCCGCGTCGCGCGGCGGCGCGGCCATCAGCATCGGCAGGCGCGGATCCTCGAGCTTCAGCCCGCCCGCCCCGTCCGGCATCGCGAGGTACAGCGTCCCCGACACCGCGCTGTGCGGATGGATGTGCGCGCCATGGTGCCCGCCGGGGCGGAGCAGGTTGACCCACAGGCTGTCGAGGCGGAGCTTGCGCCCGGCGAGGTCGAACGCGCAGGCGCCCGCGAAGCGCGCGACATGGCGGTCGAGCCGGCGCTTGAGATCGGCAAAGGCCGGGTCGCGTTGCGGCAGGTCGTTCAGCGAGGCGTAGCTGGTATAGCCGCGATAGCCGTGCGCGCGGCTCCAGCGGCGGCCGGCGGTGTCGTCCTGCGCCAGCGCGCGGACCGAATGTTCGAGCTCGGCGACCAGCGCGGGGTCGCCGAGCGGTTCCTGGTAAAGGAGGGTGGGGAACAGTTCGCGGACCGGCATCGCGTCATAAGGCGCGTGGTCCGGCCGGCGTCAACCGGCGACCGCATATCCCGCCATCGCCCGCACGGTCGCGATCGCGGCCGCCGGCGACAGCAGCGCGCGCGCCGCGGCGGTGGCGGCGCCGATCCGGTCGCCCTGCACCAGCGCCCACAGCCCGAGCACCACCGCCTCGTCCTCCTCGACGGTGGGATGGCACGGGCGCTGGAAGGTCAGCGTGTCGGTGGACCCCTGGTCGAGCGCGCGCATCGCCCGGTCGAACGCGGCCTGGCGGGTGCCGGCCCCCGGGCCGGCAAAGCCGCCCGCCACCGCACCCTCGGGATCGCCGGCCAGGGTCAGCGCATGCACCCAGGCGCGCATCGCGTCGAGCAGGAAGCGGGTGTCGGGGTCGAGGCTCGAAACGGGACGATCGATCAGCGCGTACACGGCCACTCCTTCGCTAATGCGAATGCCTCTCATTACGCGGCGGACGGGGCCGAGTCAATGCGCTTGATCGTGCGAGCGGGGCGGGTGGACGCCCGATGCCATTCTACAGCGACGGGCATGGCGGGAACGGACGCGAGCGCGACCGCGGGTGCATGGCTAGGGCTGCGCGGCCCTCGCCGCCCGGCGCGCAGGCAGCGCGGCATTGATCGCGCGGCGGGTGTCGGGGGAGGCGCCGCCCCAGCCGGCGATCTCGTCCAGGGTGCGCCAGCAGCCGTCGCACAGCCCGTCGTCGCCCAGGACGCAGACGCCCACGCACGGGCTCGCCGTGTCGGCGGGCTCGGGCGTGAGCAGGTCGATCATGCGGAGGTGAGCGCGACCTGCAGGAAGTCGGGGATCGGGCCGTTCCAGCCGCCGTCGTCGGGTCCGTCGGCATCGGGATGGCGACGGTCGCGGCGATCGTCGCCCCGCGGGGCGGCATGACGCCGGCCATCGTCGCGCCGGCCATCGTCACGCTGGCTGCGCGGTGCGCGGTCCGGGCGGTCGCTGCGGGGGGCGTCCGGCCGGGGCGCCTCGGCGCGTGCCTCGCCCCGGTCGGCCCGGTCGCCGCGCTCGGGACGCTCGCCGCGCTCGGGACGCTCGCCGCGCTCGGGACGCTCGCCGCGCTCGGCGCGGTCGGAGCGCTCGGCACGGAGCGGACGCTCGGCGCGCTCGCGGCGGCCCTCCGCCTCGGGTGCGGGCGTCGGCGCGGGTTCCAGCCGGGCGATGGTCTGCCCGGTCAGCTTCTCGATGTTCTGGACGTTCTCGGCATCGTCGGGCGCGACAAAGGTATAGGCGGTGCCGGTCGCGCCCGCGCGCCCGGTGCGGCCGATGCGGTGGACGTAATCGTCCGGGTGCCAGGGCGCGTCGAAGTTGAAGACGTGGCTGACGCCCTTGATGTCCAGCCCGCGCGCCGCGACGTCGGAGGCGACCAGGATGTTGATGTCGCCGCGCTTGAACAGGTCCAGTTCGGCCAGCCGCTGCGGCTGTTCCATGTCGCCATGGATCTCGCCCGACCGGAAGCCATGGCCCTTGAGGCTCTTGTTAAGCTCGCGCACCGTGGTCTTGCGGTTGCAGAAGATGATCGCGTTGGTCACCTCCTCCTGGCCGAGCAGCGCACGCAGCCGCCTGCGCTTCTCGAACGCCTGCGCCGGCACCGGCACCAGCCATTGGGTGATGTTGATGTTGGTCGACGCGGGGCGCGCCACCTCGATCCGCTTGGGATTGTCGAGGAACTTGTCCGCCAGCTTCTTGATCGGCGGCGGCATGGTGGCCGAGAACAGCAGCGTCTGGCGCTGCCTGGGCAGCTTGGTGCAGATCTCCTCGATATCGGGGATGAACCCCATGTCGAGCATCCGGTCCGCCTCGTCGATGACGAGCAGCGAACAGCCGGTGAGCAGGATGTTGCCGCGCCCGAACAGGTCCATCAGCCGCCCCGGCGTCGCGATCAGCACGTCGACGCCGCGTTCCAGCGCCTTGATCTGGTCGCCCATCGACACGCCGCCGATCAGCAGCGCCATCGACAGCTTGTGGTTGGCCCCGTATTTCTCGAAATTCTCCGCGACCTGCGCGGCAAGCTCGCGGGTCGGCTCCAGGATCAGGCTGCGCGGCATCCGCGCGCGGCTGCGCCCGTGCGCCAGGATGTCGATCATCGGCAGCACAAAGCTGGCGGTCTTGCCCGTCCCCGTCTGGGCGATGCCGATCAGGTCGCGCATCATCAGCACCGGCGGGATCGCGGCGGCCTGGATCGGGGTCGGCTCCGAATAGCCGGCGTCGGTGACGGCCTTCAGCAGTTCATCGGACAGGCCGAGGTCGGCAAAGCTCATGGGTGCGCCCGCAAACGCCGCAAGCAGGTCTCGCGACAGGTTCGCGGGGGCTTTCCCATTTCGGCGCAAAAGTCAATGTCGCCCCCGCCGATCCGGCAAACTGGATCAGGACTGCTGGCGTATTTACGCGGGCGGATCGAACTACTTCCTGACCGTTAGCGTCCGGAACCGCTTGATCCGGCAACTGGCGCCCGAACGCACCCGGATCGCGTCGCGCCCGGCGCACACCCGGCCGTCGCCGGCGGGGCGGAGGTAGAAACCCGAATAGAAGTCGAGCGGCGCACACCCGCCGTCGAGCCGCGCGCGCAGCCGCGTGCCCCCGACCAGCACTAGGTCGACCAGCTCGCCGTCGATCGCCGCCCCCGCAAGCGCGTTCGCCACCACGCATCGCGGGCCGTCGCTCTCCTTGTAGCGGACCGGGGTGGGGATGGGGGTGCGCCCGACCGGCGCCATCCGCGGCACCCGGATGATGACCCGCTGGTGGATGGTGAGCTGCGCCACCGCGATCACGCGCCGGTCGTCCGGCCCGGCCTCGGTCACGGCCGCGGCGGGGCCGGCGATCGCCGCAAGGGCAAGGGGCAGCGACAGGCGGATCATCGGCAGCCACCGGCCCTAGCCGGCATCGTTGAACCGCGGATGAACTCGGTCGGCGCCGGGCATCGAGCGCGCCACCGGCCGCACAGCGTCGCGAAGCGCCGGGCGACGGCGAGGACCGGTGTCGAGGCCCTTGGATCGGCGGCCCGACACGCCATCTCGGACAGGCGTGGTGGCTATCCGGGGCGAACGGTGAACGGTATCTCGATCGATTCTGGCGCGGTTGCCATCGCCCCGGCGCAGGCGGCGCTGCTCGCCGCCATCGCGCCGCATGTCGATGCCGGCACGATCGTCACCGATCCCGATCGGATCGCGCCCTGGCTTTGCGACTGGCGCGGGCGGTTCCGGGGCGTCGCGCCCGCGCTGCTCCAGCCCGCGACCACGGCGCAGGTCGCCGCGATCGTCGCCGCCGCGGCCCGCCACCGGGTGCCGCTGGTCGCGCAGGGAGGCAACACCTCGATGGTCGGCGGCGCGACCCCGCCCGCGAACGGCGCGGCGATGATCCTGTCGCTGCGGCGGATGGACCGGGTGCGGCGGATCGCGCCGGGCGCGCGGCTGGTGGTGGCGGAGGCGGGGGTGGTGCTCGACACGCTCCAGGCCGCGGTCGCCGAACACCGCCTGCGTCTGCCGCTGACGCTGGGCGCGCGGGGTAGCGCGACGATCGGCGGGCTGGTGTCGACCAATGCGGGCGGGACCCAGGTGCTGCGCTACGGCACGATGCGCGCATCGGTGGCGGGGGTGGAGGCGGTGCTGGCCGACGGATCGGTGCATGACGGCACCGCCGCGCTCAAGAAGGACAATCGCGGCTACGACCTCGACGGGCTGATGATCGGCGCGGAGGGGACGCTGGGGATCGTCATCGCGGCGACGCTGAAGCTGGTGCCCGTGGTGGCGGTGCGGTGCGTCGCCTGGATCGGGCTGGGCGGGGGCGGGGACGGGCAGGACGGGGGCGGCCCGGCGGCGGCGCTGGCGCTGCTCCGCCGGTTCGAGGCGGCGGGCGAGATGGTCGAGAGTTTCGAGCTGATCCCCGACGCCTCGCTGCGCGCCGCGCTCGCCTACCTGCCCGCCGCCCGCGCTCCGGTGACGGGGCGGCACCGCTGGCACGTGCTGGTCGAGGCAACCGCGGGCAGCGCCGATGGCGACCCCGCCGGCTGGGTCGAACGCGTGCTCGGCCATGCGCTGGACGAGGGGGTGGTCGCCGACGCCGCGATCGCGCAGGACGAGGCGCAGGCCGACGCCTTCTGGGCCTTGCGCGATTCGCTGTCCGCCGCGCACCGGGCGCAGGGGGCGGCGGTGCAGCACGACATCTCCGTGCCGGTCGATGCCATGCCCGCCTTCCTGACCGACGGGGCCGCCGCGGTCGAGGCGCGCTTTCCCGGCACGCAGGCCGGCGGGTTCGGGCATCTGGGCGACGGCAACGTCCACTTCCACGTCCGCGCGCCCGCCGGGGCCGAGCCCGCGCGCTGGTATGCCGAGGATGCGCCGGTCATCACCCGCTTCGTCCATGATGCCGTGGTGGCGCTGGGCGGATCGATCGCGGCCGAGCACGGCATCGGCCAGATGAAGCTGGGCGAGCTGGAACGGCTCGGCCCGCCCTCGCGGCTCCACGCGATGCGCGCGATCAAGGCGGCGCTCGACCCGCTTGGCATCCTCAACCCCGGCAAGCTCATTGCACTGGGATCGCCTAGCCCTTAGTCAGCGGCGCAGGGAGGGGCATCGGACGCCCCGTTTGCTGTTGGAGAGTCTACCCATGGCCAGCGCACCGCTGCCGCTGTTCTACAACGGGCTGGAGCCGCTTTCGAGCGAGATCCATCCGAACCACAAGGTCCGCTCGCAGGAAGCCGCGCCGTTTCTCGCCACCCAGCATGCGGTGCCGATCACGGTGGACGAGTTCCCGCTGGTGCAGCGTTTCATGCCCATCGTGTTCTCGGTCGGCGACGATGCCATTCCGCTGGCGCTGATGGGGCTGAACGAGGGCGTCAACGTCTTCGTCGACGATGCCGGCAAGCTGCTCGAGACCAACTTCTACGTCCCCGCCTATATCCGCCGCTACCCCTTCATGCTCGCGCGGCTGCGCCCCGACGCGCAGGAGCTGAGCCTGTGCTTCGACCCCACCGCCGATGCGGTGGGCGCGTTCGACGAGGGCGAGCCGCTGTTCGCGAACGGCCAGCCGACCGAGGCGACCAAGGCGATCCTGGCGTTCAACGAGACCTTCGAACAGGCGGGCCAGCGCACCCAGGCGTTCATGGCCGAACTGCGCGAGGCGGGGCTGCTGATGGACGGCGAGGTGTCGATCCAGCCCGAGGGCGCGGCCCAGCCCTTCGTCTATCGCGGCTTCCAGATGGTCAACGAGGAAAAGCTCAACGAGCTGCGCGGCGACCAGCTGCGCAAGATGACCAAGTCGGGCATGTTGCCGCTGCTCTATGCGCACCTGTTCTCGCTGGCGCTGATGCGCGAGGTGTTCGCGCGCCAGACCAACCTGGGCAAGCAGCCCGAGCCGCAGATGCCCGTCAGCGTGAACTGACGTGTGACCGACCGGCGCCCCTCCACCCGGACCGATCGCTACTCGGACGTGGCGATCGCATTCCACTGGTCGGTGGCGGCGCTGGTCGTCGCGAACCTCGCGATCGGGATCCTCCACAATTCGGTGCTGGGCTGGGCGTTTCCGGTCCACAAGGCGATCGGCATCACCGTGCTGGCGCTGACGATCGCACGGGTCGGCTGGCGTCTCGCGCACCGTCCGCCGCCGCTGCCCGCGGACACCCCGCGCTGGCAGGCGGGGGTCGCGCACCTGACCCATTGGGGGCTCTACGCGCTGCTGCTCGCGATGCCGCTATCGGGATGGATCATGGCGTCGGGCGGACCGGCGCCGCGGCCGATCAGCTGGTTCGGGCTGTTCCCGATCCCGCATCTGCCCGTCGGCGAGGCCGCGGCGGAGGCGGGGCATGGCGCGCACGAGGTGCTCGGCTGGCTG
>Ga0325401_1000804_pt1 | contig 24487 bp, 24 predicted proteins | sample PopdelMetagenome_FD_205666 | JGI IMG/M metagenome (GOLD analysis project Ga0325401, IMG submission 205666) | Populus deltoides microbial communities from Bellville, Georgia, United States - Xylem-PdKOR-R2 | ecosystem: Host-associated > Plants > Phyllosphere > Stem > Wood/Secondary xylem | place...
TTCTGCCCCCGAGGGGCGAGGTACTCTTTGAACCGGAGGGTGGCTCCGCTTCTCTCCAGAACGATACGGAGACTGTCTCCGTTTAGCAAGCACCGAGAGGGAGCACGCCCGTGCGCGCCGACGCGATGCGCAACCGAGACCGCATCGTCGAGGTCGCGCGCCAGGTCTTCCGGGAGCAGGGCTACGACGCCCCGCTCGACGAGATCGCCAAGCGCGCCGAGGTCGGCGCGGGCACCCTCTACCGCCACTTCCCGACCCGCGACGACCTCGTCGACGCGGTCATGCAGTCGTGGGTCGACACCGTCGACACCGCCGTCGACAAGGCGCTGGCGCACGAGGGCGACGGGCGCTCGGTGCTGATGGCGTGGCTCGAGGCCTACGTCGGTCTGATCAGCCTCCACCGGGGCGGGCCCGCCAAGATCACCACCGCGATGGGCGACCCGGAGTCGCCGATCCGCACCAAGTGCCAGGTGCTCGCGGGCGCCAACGGGCGCGTCATCGAGCGGCTCACCGACGACGGCGTCCTGCGCGACGGCGTCGAGGCGCTGCAGCTGTGCCGGCTCGTCGGCGGCGTCGCCACCGTCGCCGACCAGAGCGAGCTCGACCCGGCCACCGTGCGCTCGCTGCTGGAGGTCGTCGCGGACGGGCTGGTCCGTCAGCGCTGAGGTGGGGTACACCTGAGGCGTGGCAGACCCGTCGGCACCCTCAGGCTGGCCTCCGCCGCACCCCTCTCCGCCCCTGCCCGCACCCCGGGAGTACGGCGTGCCGGGCACCCCGCCCAGCCGCGCGCCGTACGTCGCGGCCGCGGTGGTCGCCCTCGTGCTCGTCGCCGTCGTCGTGGCGGTCGTCCTGCTGGTGACCGGCGGCGACGACCCGGACGGGACCGACCGGGCGACCGGCCGCGACCCCGCGGCGTCGTCCTCGGCGCCCGCGCCGTCGGCCTCGGCGAGCGCGAGCACGGCGCCGGCGTACACCTGCTGGGACGGCACGGCCGTCGCCGAGCTCGCCCGTTGCAGCGCGCCGAGCGGGGAGGCCGGTCTGCGCTGGGTCTTCCCCGGCCTGGCCGACGCCCGCTGCGGCAAGGCGTCGGCCGGGGGGCCCGGTGTGACCACCCGGGTGCTGTGCGTCTACCGGCTGGCCGACGGCTCGCGCGCCCAGGTCGGGCTGTTCGCCTGGGAGTCGGTGGCGCAGGGGCAGGCGTTCTACGACGGACAGGGGCTGCAGCGCGACCCCGCCGACGGGAGCGCCGGTGGCGCGGACCTGGTCACCTGGAGCGCGACCGAGGGCGGCCGGGCCAAGCTCGCCACGATGTACGCCGCCGCGCCCTACAGCGCCACCGTGACCTACCCGGCGGGCGGGTCGCTCACCGCCGAGGACCGGGCCGCCCTCTCGCCGCGCGCCGTCGGCGAGGTGACCGGGGTGCCGACGCAGTAGATTGACGGCCGTGCCCGCGCCCTCTGTGACAGGCCCGACGACCAGCCCGGTGACCGGACTCGACACCGTCGCCCACGCGGCCGAGGACCCCCAGCGGCAGCAGCCGTGGGCCGACCTCGGGCTCAAGGCCGACGAGTACGCCAGCATCCGCGAGATCCTCGGGCGCCGCCCGACCTCGGCGGAGCTGGCGATGTACTCGGTGATGTGGAGCGAGCACTGCTCCTACAAGTCGACCAAGGTCCACCTCAAGCAGTTCTCCGAGATCCCGCAGGAGACGCCGGCCGGCGCGATGCTCGCCGGCATCGGCGAGAACGCCGGGGTCATCGACATCGGCCAGGGCTACGCCGTGACCTTCAAGGTCGAGTCGCACAACCACCCGTCGTTCGTCGAGCCCTACCAGGGTGCGGCCACCGGCGTCGGCGGCATCGTGCGCGACATCCTCGCGATGGGCGCCCGCCCGGTCGCCGTGATGGACCCGCTGCGCTTCGGTCCCCTCGACGCCGACGACACCCACCGGGTGCTGCCCGGGATCGTCGCGGGCGTCGGCGGCTACGGCAACTGCCTCGGCCTGCCCAACATCGGCGGCGAGGCGGTCTTCGACGCGACGTACCTCGGCAACCCGCTGGTCAACGCGCTCTGCGTCGGCGTGCTGCGCCACGAGGACCTCCACCTCGCCAAGGCGTCCGGCGCCGGCAACCAGGTGATCCTCTACGGCGCCAGGACCGGCGGCGACGGCATCGGCGGCGTCTCGGTGCTGGCCAGCGAGACCTTCGAGGACGGCGGCCCGGCCAAGCGCCCGGCCGTGCAGGTCGGCGACCCGTTCATGGAGAAGCTGCTCATCGAGTGCACCCTCGAGCTGTTCGCGGCCGGCGTCGTCGCCGGCATCCAGGACCTCGGTGGCGCCGGGCTCTCCTGCGCGACCTCCGAGCTCGCCTCGGCCGGTGACGGCGGCATGCACGTCGACCTCGACAAGGTGCCGCTGCGCGACTCGACGCTGGCTCCCGAGGAGATCCTCATGAGCGAGTCGCAGGAGCGGATGATGGCGGTCGTCGAGCCCGACGACGTCGCGGCGTTCCTCGCGATCTGCGCCAAGTGGGAGGTCGACGCGACCGTCGTCGGCGAGGTCACCGACACCGGTCGCCTCCACATCGACTGGCACGGCGAGCGGGTCGTCGACGTGCCGCCGCGCTCGATGGCGCACGACGGGCCGACGTACCAGCGCCCCTTCGCGCGTCCCGATACCCAGGACGCGCTCCAGGCCGACGGCGCCGAGTCGCTCCCGCGCCCCTCCACGGGTGCGGAGCTGCGCGAGACGCTGCTGCGCCTCGCCGGCAGTCCCAACCTCTGCGACAAGTCGTGGATCACCGACCAGTACGACCGCTACGTCCAGGGCAACACCGTCCTGTCGCAGCCCTCCGACTCCGGCATGGTGCGCATCGACGCCGAGACCGGTCTCGGCGTCTCGGTGTCGACCGACTGCAACGGCCGCTTCGCCGCCCTCGACCCGTACGCCGGCGCCCAGCTCGCCCTCGCCGAGTCCTACCGCAACGTCGCCACCGGCGGCGCGGTGCCGCTGGCGATCTCCGACTGCCTCAACTTCGGATCGCCGGAGGACCCGGGCGTGATGTGGCAGTTCGCCGAGGCGTGCCGCGGCCTGAAGGACGCCTGCCTCGAGCTCGGCATCCCGGTCACCGGCGGCAACGTCAGCCTCTACAACCAGACCGGCTCGACGGCGATCCTGCCCACCCCGGTCGTCGCGGTGCTCGGGGTCGTCGACGACGTCACCAGGCGCACCCCTACTGGCTTCCAGGCCGAGGGCGAGCGGGTCTTCCTGCTCGGCGAGACTCGTGAGGAGCTGTCGGGCTCGGAGTGGGCCCACGTGGTGCACGGTCACCTCGGTGGCCGTCCGCCGGCGGTCTCGCTGGCCGCGGAGCGCTCGCTCGCCGAGCTGCTGCACGAGGGCGTCGGCCTGCTCACCTCGGCGCACGACCTCTCCGACGGCGGCCTCGCGCAGGCGCTCGCCGAGTCCTGCCTGCGGCGCTCGGTCGGCGCCCGGGTGGCGGTGCCGGGCGACGCGTTCGTCGGGCTGTTCTCCGAGTCCGCCGCGCGCGTGCTGGTGACGGTCGCGCCCGGTGACGCCGATGCGCTGGTCATGCTGGCCGAGCGCCACGGCGTGCCGCTCACCCCGCTCGGCGACACCGGCGGCCCGGTGCTCTCCGTCGAGGCCTCGGGCGCGGACTTCGAGGTCGACCTCGGCGAGCTGCGCGAGACCTGGACCCGCACCCTGCCCGACGCGCTCGGCTGAGCGACCGGCTGATCGACGGGCTGAGCGACCGGCGGAGCGCGCATGGCCGACGACCTGGTCGTCACCGCGACCTGGACCGTCCCGGCCGGTGACCTCGCCGAGCGCTTCTCGCGCTCGTCGGGGCCAGGCGGGCAGGGCGTCAACACCGCCGACTCGCGCGTGGAGCTGTCCTACGACGTGCGCCGCGCGCCGGCCGGCGTGCGGTCGCGACTCCTGGACCGGCTCGCCGGCCGCCTCGTCGACGGTGTGCTCACCGTCGCCGCCTCCGAGCACCGCGCCCAGCTCGACAACCGCCGCGCCGCCCGCGACCGGCTCGCCGAGCTGCTGCGCCGCGCCGCCGCCCCGCCGCCGCGGCCGCGGCGGGCCACCAGGCCCACCCGCGGCTCCCAGCGGCGTCGCCTCGACGCCAAGAAGCGGCGCGGCGAGGTCAAGCGCGGTCGGCAGGGGCGCTTCGACTGAGGCGTCCCCGGAGCGCGGGCGCTCACGCCCCACGGGGCACGATGGCGAGATGAGCGACGCAGCAGCGCCCGAGCGCATCGAGTACGGCGACCACCCGAGCCAGTTCGTCGAGCTGACCCGTCCTGCGGGTGAGGCCCGGGGCGTGGTGGTGGTGATCCACGGCGGCTTCTGGCGAGCGGCGTACGACCTCGAGCTGGGGCGGCCGCTGGCCGCCGACCTGGCCGGTCGCGGCTGGGCGGCGCTCAACGTGGAGTACCGCCGCGTCGGCGACGGGGGCGGCGTGCCGCAGACCCTCGACGACGTGCGGGCCGCGATCGGCACGCTGCGCGGCACGGGCCTCGACCTCGCGCGGGTCGTCACCCTCGGCCACTCCGCGGGTGGCCACCTGGCGACCTGGGCCGGCGGTCGGGTGCAGGGCGTCACCCACGTCGTGTCGCAGGCCGGGGTGGTCGACCTCGTCGGGGCCGAGCGAGAGGGGCTGGGCGACGGCGCGACCGCGGAGTTCCTGGGCCACGACCCCGGGCCGGGCGACTCCGACGTCGACCCGCTGCAGCAGGTGCCGCTCGCCGTGCCGGTCTGGTGCGTCCACGGCACCGACGACACGCACGTGCCGATCAGCCAGTCGCGCACCTACGTCGACGCGGCGGTCGCAGCCGGCGCCGAGGCCGCGCTGATCGAGGTCGCCGGCGACCACTTCGTGGTCATCGACCTCGCCTCAGACGCCTGGCGGCTCACCCTCGAGGTCCTCGACTCGATCGGCTGACCCTGCCTGCGACCCGCCGGACGTCGGAGCGACGTAGGGCTCCCCGGGCGGCAGGGTCGAGATCTTCTGCCAGATCTTGCGCGACAGGCCCACCGTCAGCTGCTCGACCGTCGAGACGGTGTCGAGCACGACCGCGTCACGCGACTCCTCGGCGCACAGCGCAGCGGTCTTGCCGACCAGGCTCAGCATCTCCGAGCAGTAGTCGAGGTAGCGCTCCACCTGGTCACGCGTCATCCCGAGCGGGCGGCTCGCACTGGTCGGCACGAAGCTCGGCCTGAGCTGCTCCGGGTCCTTGGTCAGCTGGTGCATGTCGATGATGTGGGCGGTCGAGCGGAGCTGGTGCAGCAGGCTCAGCAGCTGTCCGCGCTGCAGCCGCTCCGGGAACGACCACAGGAAGAACACCGCGATCCCGGCGAACACCACGTCGTTGACCACGGTCTCGATCAGCGGCAGGAGGTCGAGCGAGCTGTCCACGGCGCCGTCGCCGCTCACGGCGTCCCACGTCGCCATCGCGAGCGCCACGACGGTCGCGACGAGGACGGCGACCATCGCGATCCGAGACCCCACCCGCGCGGCCCGGATGCGGTGCTGGCTGCGCGACGAGCCGCTCGTGACCTCGTCGATGATGACCAGCAGGTCGGCGCAGACGCGGCGCAGCCCCCGCTCGGGGAAGCGCGCCGCCACCCGGGCGTAGAGCTCCTCCACGGTCTGGCGCACCGCGGCCGCCTTCAGCGGCTCGCGCACGGCTCGGCTCGCGTGCCTGCTCGCGTGCCCGCTCACAGGTCTGCTCACAGGTCGCTCCAGTCGACGGCGTCATACGCCGCGAGCAGGCGCCGCCCGCGGGCGGGGTCGTGCTGGGCGACCCAGGCGATGCGCCCGCGCAGGTGCGCGGCGTACGCCGGGTGGTCGTCGCGGTTCTGGCTGGCCGGGCCCCAGCGGCCGCAGTTGTGCAGGATCGCGCGGAGCCGGTCGACCTCGTCGCGGGCGACGCGCGGGCGGTCGTTGACGACGAGGCCACCGAGGCGCTGGCGCCCGGCGCGGGGCATCACGCCGGTCTTGCGCGGGTTGAGGCGGAACCCCTCGTCGCGCACCACGCCCTCGACCGCGTCGAGCAGCCGGGAGGTGCCCGTGCCCCAGCTGCTCCCGCCGGAGAACGCGAGGTCGTCGGCGTAGCGGGTGTAGCGCCCGCCCCACGCCCGGGCCAGCGCGCTGAGCCGGATGTCGAGGCGGTGCGCGGCGAGGTTGGCCAGCGCGGGCGAGGTCGGGGCGCCCTGCGGCAGGTGCGGTGCCGCGAGCCGGCGGCCGAGCCGCCAGTGCGCCGCGAGCAGGCCGTCGTCGCGCGGGCGGGGCACGGCGTGCCAGGCCGACAGCGGCAGCACGCAGGTCGTGAGCCCGGCGAGGCGGTGGGCGACCGGCTCGGGGTAGCCCGCGGTGCGGAAGGTGCCGAAGACGCGCCCGACGGTGACGCTCGCGAAGAACGCCTCGAGGTCGAGGCGCACCACGACCGCGCGCCCGGCGTGCGGGGCGGCGTACGACGCCACCGAGCCGCCGGGACGGAACCCCCGCGCCGCCGGGTGGGGCGGCACGAGACCGACCACCCGGTCGAGCAGGCGGCGCTGGACCGCTCTCAGTCGTGGCTTCGGCGCCTCGAGCACGCGGATCGCGCCGCTCGCGGCGACCCGGTGGCTGGTCCGGTAGTTCTGCAGCGGCACCTGCGACGTCGTCCGGGCCAGCCGTCGCGGGTCGGCGAACCAGTCGAGCTCTCCGCTCTCGTCGAGGTCGAGCAGCTCGGCCAGGTCCCGCAGGTCGTGGAGCACCGGGAGGTGCCACGGGTTGCGCTCCATGCGGGTGCCGACGACCGGCTGGCGGACGGGGTGGGCGCGGCGCAGGTCCTGCGCCGCCGCGGCGCCGAGGTCGAGGCCGGCGGCCAGGTCGAGGAGGACCGCCGCCAGCTCGCGCGGGGCGTCGTAGGGCGGACGCGGGAGCACCGCCACCGTCTCCCGCGCGAGCAGCGTCAGCCACCGCGGGCGCCGGCCCAGCACGCCGGCGCCGCTCGCGACCAGCGCGGGCTGCGTCCACTCGCCGGCGAGGAACCCGGCGGCCAGCGCCCGGGCGAGGTCGGGCCTCACCGGCACCTCACCGGCACCTCACCGGCCACCGCCGGGCCGGTCGGGGACCGGACGGTCCACCGGGGTGCGGCAGCGCTGCTCGACCTGTCCCGTCGTGCGCGCGACGTGCTGCCGCGGAGCGCAGCGTCTCGCGCGCGGTGCAGTGCCCGGACGTGCCGGTGGCCCGCGGGGTAGCCCCGCGGAGGCGGACGGGTGACGCGCACCGGTCCACCGTCTCGAGCAGGCACTGCCGCACGCGCCGAACCGTAGCGGCCCCGGCCTGCTCCGGCACGAACGTCAAGACGAGTTGACGGATTCGGTGTGCGGGACGGACGTGGTGGGGAAGGATGTGGATGCTCCGGGGGGTACCGCCAGCAAGAAGGGTCTTGACGTGAAGCGTCAGCTCGGCACCTTGTCCTCACTGCGGGGGCTCGACCTGCGCAAGGTCATGGAACGCACGGGCGTCGCCCTGGTCGCCTGCGACACCCGCGGCCGGCTCACCCTGCTCAGCCCGCCGCTGCAGGAGATGTTCGGCCTCCGCTTCGTGCCGATCGAAGAGGCCTTCGTGTCGTCGGTGTTCCGGATGTACCGCGAGGACGGCGTCACCCCGCTGCTCGACCACGAGACCCCGTTGGCCCGCGCCCGCAGGGGCGAGTACGTCAACGGCATGCTCGTGACCGCGCGCGACCGCGAGGATCGGCTGCGCCACCTGCTGTGCAACGCCGCTCCGCTCGAGCGCGGCAGCCGGAGGCTCGGCGCGATCGCACTGGTGCAGGACGTCACGACCGAGCAGGAGGCCGCTCAGGCCGACGACCGGGTGCGGCGCCGGCTGGTCCAGGTCGTCGACCACGAGTTCCGCACCCCGCTGACCGCGCTGCTGGGCCACCTCGAGGTGGTGCGCGAGCACCACCGGGAGGAGGTCTCGCCCGACCTGGGGCGCTCCCTGGCCGCCATCGAGCGCGCCGGGTGGCGGCTGCGCGACCTCGTGTGCCGGGTCGCCGGACTCCTCGAGATCGACGACGAGCGGGTGCGCACCGGGCGCACGCCCGACGGTGCGCCCCTGCGCGAGGTGGACCGCCCGACCGGGTGAGCCCGACGGGGTGGACCGGGCTGGCAGGCCCCCTCCAGGTCCAGACCAGGAGCCCGTGCGGGCTTCAGGCCCCCACGACGCGGGGTAGATCACCCGCATGGACGGACTCTCCCTCGCCGCTGCCGAGCTGCGACCCCTGCCCGTCTCGCTGGCGGATGCGATCAACCACGAGTTCCGCACGCCGCTCGCCTCGCTGCTCGGTCACCTCGAGATCGTCCGCGACCACGCGGACGCGCTGCCGCTCGACGTGCAGTTCTGCCTCGACGCGATGGAGCGGGCCGGGGTGCGGCTCAGCGAGCTCGTGACCGCGGCCGCCGACATCGCCGAGCTCGCCGAGGGCGCGGAGGCCCCCGACGTCACCGAGGCGCGGGCGAGCTGACCGACCGTCGGCGCCGGCCCTCGGGGCCGGGGCCGGGCTGGCAGTGCGGGCACCACCAGGTGCGCCGGTTGTCCGGGTCGTTGGGCACCTCGTCGGCCATCTGCACGACGGTCCCGCAGCGCAGGCAGGGCCGGCGCTGACGCCCGGCGACCCAGTGGTCCTCGCCGCGGCGGTTGCTGCCGGTCGTGACCTGGTAGGCCCCCGGCACGGTCGCCGAGTGGTGCAGCGCGGTCGCCGCGCGGTCCACGAGCCGGCGCACGCCGTCGTGGCCGAGCTCGCCGATCGGCGTCCACGGGCTGCGGCCGATCACGTAGGCGAGCTCGTTGGCCCAGAGGTTGCCGACCCCGGCCATCAGGGTCTGGTCGAGCAGCGCCGAGACGAGCGGTAGGCTCGGGTCGGTGAGCAACCGGCGGGTCGCCTCCTCCGGTTGCCAGTCGGCGCGCAGCGGGTCGGGGCCCAGGTGGCCGACGATCTCGGACTCCTCGGACGTCGCGACGAGCTCGAGCTGGTGCAGCCGCAGGCCGTACGCCGTCGCGCCCGTCTCGAGCTCCAGGACCACCCGCACCTGCGGCATCAGCCGGGTCGGCAGCCGCTTGCCGGGCCGCACCACCGACCACTCGCCGTCCATCAGCAGGTGGCTGTGGAGGGTGACCGGGGGGCCGTCGTCGGTGCCGGAGAAGCGGGTCAGCAGGTGCTTGCCCCACGTGGCGTGCTCGAGCAGCGTGCGACCGCTCAGGTCACGGGTGGCGAGCCGCGGCACGCGCAGGCTCGCGGCGGTCACCAGCAGCCCCTTCGAGGCCCGGTTCAGCCTGCGGGCCAGCAGGTAGATGCTGTCTCCCTCCGGCACCCGCCCAGTCTGCCTGTGCGGCGGTCGGCGCGGTCCACCCGGCCGGTAGCGTGACGGGGTGCCTGCCCGCCTGCGTGTCGAGGACCGAGCGACGGTCGCGGCGGCCCTGGCCAGGGTGCGGGCCGACGAGGCGGAGAAGGGCGACCTGCGGCTGCTGGTCAAGCACTACCTCGCGGTGCTCGAGACCCGCGCGCCCGGCCACTCGGTCGAGGTGCGGGTGCCGCCGTACGCCGCCGTGCAGGCGATCCCCGGGGTGCGCCACACCCGCGGCACGCCGCCCGCCGTCGTCGAGACCGACGCCGAGACCTGGATCGGCCTCGCCACCTCCGAGCTGACGTGGGCCGAGGCCACCGGCGCGGGCCGGGTGCGGGCGAGCGGTGAGCGCGCCGACCTGACGGCGTACCTGCCGCTGACCTGACCCTGCCGACCACCCGCCCCCTACCTGCCCCTGACCTGACGCCGCACCGGTCCCGTCCTAGGGTCGGGAGCATGACGACCGAGCAGACCACCGACCAGCTGCGCGCGACGGTGCGCGAGCTGATGCCCGCCCTGCGCCAGGACCTCGAGGACCTGGTGCGCATCGAGTCGGTCAGCGCCGACCCGGCGCGGGCGGCGGAGGTGCAGCGCTCGGCCGAGGCGGTGGCCGAGCTGTTCCGCGCCGAGTCCTTCGACGAGGTCGACATCGTCACCGCCGGCGGCGCGGGGGTGGCGCCGGCCGTCATCGCCCGCAAGGCCGGCCCCGAGGGCGCGCCGACGGTGCTGCTCTACGCCCACCACGACGTGCAGCCCGAGAACGACCCGGCCGAGTGGGACTCCCCGCCGTTCGAGGCCACCGAGCGCGGCGACCGGCTCTACGGCCGCGGCGCCGCCGACGACAAGGCGGGCATCGCCGCCCACCTCGGCGCGATCCGCGTCTGGGGTGACGACCTGCCGGTCAACGTCGTCGTCTTCGTCGAGGGCGAGGAGGAGGTCGGCTCCGACACGCTGCCGCAGCTGCTGGCCGAGCACCAGGAGCGGCTGCGCGCCGACGTGATCGTCATTGCCGACTCCGGCAACTGGGACATCGGCGTCCCCGCGCTCACCACGTCGCTGCGCGGTCTCGTGCGCGCCGACGTCGAGGTGCGCACCCTGACCCACGCGGTGCACTCCGGCATGTGGGGCGGCCTCGTGCCCGACGCCCTCATCGCGCTGTCGCGCCTGGTCGCGAGCCTGCACGACGACGACGGCAACGTCGCCGTCGCCGGACTGCACAGCGGGCCGGCGGCCGACGTGGAGTACCCCGAGGAGCGGCTGCGCGCCGAGTCCGGCGCCACCGCCGACGTGCGGTGGATCGGTGACGGCTCGGTCGTCGAGCGGCTCTGGACGCGTCCCGCGCTCAGCATCACCGGCCTCGACGCCCCCAAGGTCGACGGCGCCTCCAACACGCTCGTGCCCAGCGCCCGCGCCCGGATCAGCATGCGCATCGCCCCCGGCGACACCACCGAGAGCGCACTGGCCGCCCTGCGCGCCCACTGCGAGGCCCACGTGCCCTGGGGCGCCACCCTCGGTTTCGAGGTCGTCGACACCGGCGAGGCCACCCAGATCGACGCCACCGGCCCGGCGTACGACGCCGCCCGGTCGGCGTTCCAGGAGGCGTGGGACGGCACCGCGCCGATCGACATGGGCGTCGGCGGCTCGATCCCCTTCATCGCGGAGTTCCTCGAGGCGTTCCCCGAGGCCAGCGTGCTCGTCACCGGCGTCGAGGACCCCGACACCCGCGCCCACGGCGCCAACGAGGGGCTCCACCTCGCCGAGTTCGAGCGCGTCGTCGTCGCCGAGACGCTGCTGCTGCGCAACCTCGCCCAGCGGTAGTCGCCGACGGGCCGGTGGCAGCCGGGCCGGGGGCCGCGACCGGCGCGCCATTGGCGCTAAAGCCGAGCGACCTACTACAGTTCATGAGGTGCTGAAGCCCGAGTCGAACGCCGCGTGGCCCGCTGAGCAGACCGAGGGCGGCACGACGTACGCCGACGTGGCCGTGGTCGGTGGGGGAGCCAGCGGCACGCTCACGGCGATCCACCTGATGGCCTCGCGCTCGCACGCGCTGCAGGTCACCGTGCACGACGCCTCGGGCGAGCCCGGCAAGGGGCTGGCCTACGGCACGACCGACCGGCGCCACCTGCTCAACGTGCGCTCGCGCCACATGAGCGCCTTCCCCGACATCCCCTCCGACCTCGTCGAGTGGGCGAAGCGGACGGGCCGCCAGCCCGACGCGCAGGCGTTCCTGCCGCGCCGCGACTACGCGGTCTACCTGCGCGAGACGCTCGACCGGCTGCGCGACGAGCGGCTGACCTTCCGTGCGGAGCGGGTCTGCGACCTGCGCGTCGTCGACGGCGGCTTCGAGCTGACCGCCCAGGGCGGGCGCACCACGCGCGCCAGCTCGGTCGTGCTCGCCCATGGCAACCAGCGCCCCGCACCGCTCGCCGTCGACGGCGCCGCGCTGCCGGAGGCGTCGTGGCACCTCGCCGACCCGTGGGACGTCGACCGGCTCGTGGGTCTGCCCGAGGACGCCGTGGTCGTCCTGGTCGGCACCGGCCTGACCGCCGTCGACGCCGCGATCACGCTGCTCGACGACGCCCCCGCCCGCCGGGTCGTGATGGTGAGCCGTCACGGGCTGCTGCCCGAGGCCCACATCGAGCAGAACTCCACCGCCTGGCTCAGCCCCGTGCCCGAGGGGCCGGTGACGGCCGACCAGCTCGCGACCCTGCTGCGCGACCAGATCGCCGCCGCCGCCCGCCAGGGCGTCGACTGGCGCGCCGTCGTCGACGGCCTGCGCGCGCCCACCCCGTCGCTGTGGCAGCGCCTCGACCACGACGAGCGGCGCCGGTTCCTGACGACGTACGGCCGCGCCTGGGAGATCCGTCGCCACCGCATGGCGCCCGGCGTCGCCGCGCGCCTCGACCGCTACCGCGAGGAGGGTCGTCTCGCCGTGGTCGGCGGCGGGCTGCAGTCGGTCACCGACCGGGGAGACCGGGCCGAGGTCGTCGTGCCGGGGCTCGCCGCACCCGTGATCGCCGACGCCGTCGTCAACTGCACCGGCCCGATGAGCGACGTCTCGCGCAGCACCGACCCGCTGCTCTCCGCGCTCGTCTCGCGCGGGCTGCTCACGCCCGACCCGCTGCGGCTCGGCATCGCCTGCACCCCGCACGGCGAGGTCGTCGACGCGACCGGCGACGTCGTCCCGGGGCTCTACGTCGTCGGCCCGCCGCGCAAGGGGGTGCTCTGGGAGACCACCGCGGTGCCCGAGATCCGCAACCAGGCCGCCGCGCTCGCCCAGAGCCTCCCGCAGCGCATCCGGGCGCTCACCCCTGCCTGACCCCTGCATGATGGAGCCGTGCGCATCGCGGTCTTCCTGGGCTCCTCCGCCGGCACCGAGGCCCACCGGGCCGCGACGGTCTCCGTCGCCGAGGGGCTGGTGGGCGCCGGTCACGGCCTCGTGTACGGCGGCGCGCGGGTCGGGCTCATGGGGCTGCTCGCCGACACCGCGCTCGCCGCGGGCGGTGAGGTCCACGGCGTCATCCCGCAGCACCTCGTCGACCGCGAGGTCGCGCACGACGGCCTGAGCGCCCTCGACGTCGTCGGCTCCATGCATGAGCGCAAGGCCCGGATGACCGAGCTCGCCGACGCTTTCGTGGCGCTGCCCGGTGGCGCCGGCACCCTCGAGGAGCTCTTCGAGGTCTACACCTGGGCGATGCTCGGCCTGCACGCCAAGCCGATCGCGCTGTGGGACCCCGACGGCTACTGGACCCCGCTCGAGGAGCAGCTCGACCGGGCGGTGGCCGACGGCTACCTCGGCACCGGCCCGCGGGCCGCGCTGACCCGGCTGAGCGACGTACCCGCCCTCCTCGCGTGGTGCGACCGTGCGTGAGCGCGGGCTCGCGGCTCTCGCGCTGGGGACGGCGGTGCTGCTCGCCGGCTGCGGGCAGGAGCGGTCGGAGCCGGCCGCGGACCCCGCGCCGTCGGTCGCGCCGCCCGACACCGGCGACGCCGCGCTGCGCCTCGGCGAGCCACGCACCGGCCGCGCGGTGACCACGACGCTCACCGACGCCCGCCCGGGTGCCGGCTCGCTCGACCTCGAGGTCGAGCAGTGCCTCTCGCCCGACGTCGCGCAGGACGCCGACGCGCCGCTGCTCTCCACCGACGCCGCACAGTGGGTGGTCGTCGCCGCCGACGGCAGCGAGGTCGCGGGCGCACCCGTCGCCGAGACCCCGCGGCCGGTCTTCGCCGCCGCCGTCCCGCTCGTCCCGGGCGAGTGCGTCAGCGGCTGGCTGTCCCTCGCCGTGCCCGCCGGTGCCGCCGAGGGTGCCGAGCGCGTCGCCTGGCGCCCCGAGGGCGTGGCGACCGCGGAGTGGCTCCTCGGCTGAGGCCCGGCGCCCGGCGTCCGGGCGTCAGGCGGCGGGCAGGTAGACCCGGAAGACCGAGCCCTCGCCCAGCGTCGAGTCGACCTCGATGCGCCCGCCGTGGCGCGCCACGATCCGCTCGACGATCGTGAGCCCGAGGCCGGTGCCGGGCTTCGTGCGCACGGCGCGGTTCTCGGAGCGGAAGAACTCGCGGAACAGGTGGACCCGGTCGGACGCCGAGATGCCGATGCCGTGGTCGGAGCACTCCAGGACGACGTCGTCGCCCTCGCGTCGCAGGGTGACGGTGACCTCGCTGTCCTCGTCGGAGTACTTCATCGCGTTGGTCACCAGGTTGGTCACGAGGATGTCGAGCTCGGTGGGGTCGCCCAGTGCCAGCACGTCCTCGACGTCGCCGATCGTCTCGATCTTGAGCCGCTGCTGGCTCGGGATCGAGGTCAGGCTGACGACGTCCTCGACGACGTCGGGCAGGTAGACCGACTGGCGAAGCAGCGGCATCCGCGGGTCGCCGACCTTGGCGAGCAGCAGCAGGTCCTCGACGACCTTGACCAGGCGCACGGCGCCCCGGTCGACGGCGGCGAGCACGTCGTGGGCCCCGGGGTCGAGGTCGACGATCGTGTCGAGCAGCTCGATGTTGGCGAGCATCGCCGCGAGCGGGCTCTTGAGCTCGTGGGAGAGCGTGGCGATGAGCGTGCTCTTGTAGTCGTCGAGCGCCTTGAGCTCGCGCACGAGCTCGCGCTCGCGCTCGAGGGCGCGGGCGTTGAGCACCGCGCGGCCGAGGTCGCGGCCGACCTCGAGCGCGGCGTCGGTCTCGACCTCGGTGAACTCCGGGTCGTCGGCCGAGCGGGTCAGCACCAGGCTCCCCAGCACCTCGGCGCCGGCGCCCAGCGGCACGAACAGCAGCGCCTCGACGCCGATGTCCTCGAGGAAGCCGAGGATCTGCTCGTGCTCCGGCGCCGAGATCGCGCCGATCGTGCTCGCGAAGGTCACCTGGTGCGAGACGACGCCGACCTGCTGGGCCGCCCACGCCTCGGCCGCGGCCCGCTCGGCGATGCCGACGAGGTGCTCGGGCATCTCGACCTCGGCGTCGGCGCCGGCGTAGAGCGCACCGAGGCCGTGTCCGTCGGCGTCGAAGGTGTGCACCCACATGCCCTGCGCGCGGAACCCCGCCACCAGGCTGGGCTGGATCAGCCGCAGCATCGCGGCGAGGTCGGGCTCGCGGGAGGCCTGGCGCACCACCTCGCGGGTCGCCGAGAGCATCCGCACCTGCTCGGCCAGCTCCTCGCGCTCGACGGCCATCAGCAGCGCCTGCGCGGCCTGCTCGGCGTAGCGGTCGAGGATGCGGCGGTGCGCGGCGTCGGGCCGCCGCCCGTCGCTGGGGCAGTCGATCGAGAGCGTGCCGCGCAGCACCCCGGTGTCGTCGTACAGCGGGGCGACGAGCAAGTCCATCGGCTGCCACGCGTCGGGCCCGTCGAGCGGGGCGAAGTCGGGGACCCAGCCCCACGTCTCGAGCTCGGGGTCGAGGCTCTCCTGGGGCACGAACTTGAACCACCCCCAGTCCTCCGCCTGCTCGAGCTCGCAGAGCAGGCGCCCGATCGGGGTGAAGGTGCCGTAGAGGGTGTCGCGGGCCTCGTCGCTGCCCGCGACCGCCATCACCTGCATGTGGTGGCTGTCGCGCACCACGCTCACCGCCGCGACCTCGAAGCCGGCCAGCTGGGTGATCCCCTCCGCGACGACCTGCAGGGCGTCCTGGGTCGTCTCGTCGGCCCAGCTCGTCGCCTCGTCGACGGGGGCCTCGGGGGAGCGGTGGCTGGACATTCGATCCTCGGGTTCAGGGAGCTCTCTCAGGTTAGGGCCGAGTGGTCTGGATGTCTGCGGAACGCGCGCACGGCCTCGCGCAGCCCCGCCCCGGGCCCTGCCCGGGGCCCGCCCGCCCGCTCGTCGCGACTGCGCCCCTCGCGCCGATGCGGCCTAGACTCCGCACGTGCCCTTCGAGCGCTCCCAGCGGACCTCCAGCACGCGGCGTACCGGCGACGGACGCCTCACCCACGAGCTCGACCCGCAGGACCGCGGTCCACAGGACGCCTGTGGTGTCTTCGGCGTCTGGGCCCCGGGCGAGGACGTCGCCAAGCTGACCTACTTCGGCCTCTACGCCCTGCAGCACCGCGGCCAGGAGTCGGCCGGCATCGCGGTGAGCAACGGGCGGCAGATCCTCGTCTACAAGGACATGGGGCTCGTCTCGCAGGTCTTCGACGAGACCACCCTCGACTCCCTCAAGGGCCACGTCGCGATCGGCCACTCGCGCTACTCCACCACCGGGGCGAGCACCTGGCAGAACGCCCAGCCGACGTTCCGCCCGACCGCCCACGGCTCGATCGCGCTGGGCCACAACGGCAACCTCGTCAACACCCACGAGCTGCGCGAGATGGTCGGCGCGCTGCCGGGCCCGGCGGGCGAGCTCGACCTCAAGGCCGGCGAGAACGGCGCGACCAACGACACCAGCCTGGTCACGGCGCTGCTGGCGCACCACCCCGACACGACCCTCGAGCAGCGGGCGCTGGAGATCCTCCCGCTGCTGCGCGGGGCGTACTGCTTCGTCTGGATGGACGACGACACGCTCTACGCCGCGCGCGACCCGCAGGGCATCCGCCCGCTCGTCCTGGGCCGCCTCGACCGCGGCTGGGTCGTCGCCTCCGAGGACGCCGCGCTCGCCACCGTCGGCGCCTCGGTCGTCCGCGAGGTCGAGCCCGGCGAGATGATCGCGATCGACGAGCAGGGGCTGCGCACCCACCGCTTCGCCGAGCCGGCGCGCAAGGGCTGCGTCTTCGAGTACGTCTACCTCGCCCGTCCCGACGCGACCATCAGCGGGCGCAGCGTCCACGCCGCCCGCGTCGAGATGGGTCGCGAGCTGGCCCGCCAGTTCCCGGTCGAGGCCGACATGGTGATGCCGGTGCCGGCGTCCGGCACCCCGGCGGCCTCGGGCTACGCCGAGGAGAGCGGCATCCCGTTCGGCGAGGGGTTCGTCAAGAACGCCTACGTCGGGCGCACCTTCATCCAGCCGAGCCAGACGCTGCGCCAGCTGGGCATCCGGCTCAAGCTCAACGCCCTCGAGCACATGGTGCGCGGCAAGAAGCTCGTCGTCGTCGACGACTCGATCGTGCGCGGCAACACCCAGCGCGCGCAGGTGCGGATGCTGCGCGAGGCCGGCGCCCTCGAGGTGCACGTGCGGATCTCGAGCCCGCCGGTGGAGTGGCCGTGCTTCTACGGGATCGACTTCGCCACCCGCGCCGAGCTGATCGCCAACGGCCTCGACGTCGAGGAGATCCGCGCCTCGATCGGCGCCGACTCCCTCGGCTACATCTCCCTGGAGGGGATGGTGGCCGCCACGCAGCAGCCCGACGAGCAGCTGTGCAAGGCCTGCTTCACCGGGGAGTACCCCATCGCGCTGCCGGACGAGTCGATGCTCGGCAAGCACCTGCTCGAGGCGACGCTCGCCTCGCCCACCCTGGGCAAGGCGCTGCCTGTGCTCAACAACCCGTAGGAGAGTCCCTGCCGTGACCGATGCGTACGCCGAGGCCGGGGTCTCGATCGAGTCCGCCGACCGGGCCGTGGACCTGATGAAGGTCTGGATCGACAAGGCGAAGCGACCCGAGGTGATCGGCGGCATCGGCGGCTTCGCCGGTCTCTTCGACGCCACCGCCCTGACGTCGTACACCCGTCCGCTGCTGGCGACCTCGACCGACGGGGTCGGCACCAAGGTCGCCATTGCGCAGGCGATGGACGTGCACGACACGATCGGCTTCGACCTGGTCGGCATGGTCGTCGACGACCTCGTCGTCTGCGGTGCCGAGCCGTTGTTCATGACCGACTACATCGCCTGCGGGCGGGTCGTCCCCGAGCGGATCGCGGCGATCGTCAAGGGCATCGCCGAGGCGTGCGCCGAGGCCGGCTGCGCCCTCGTCGGCGGCGAGACCGCCGAGCACCCGGGCCTGCTCGGCCCCGACGAGTACGACGTCGCGGGCGCCACGACCGGCGTCGTCGAGGCCGACGCGCTGCTGGGCCCCGCCCGCGTGCGCCCGGGCGACGCGGTCATCGCCATGGCGGCGAGCGGCCTGCACTCCAACGGCTACTCGCTGGTGCGCCACGTGCTGCTGCGCGCGGCGGCCGACGGCGGCGCCGGGTGGGACGTCGAGCGCCACGTGCCGGAGTTCGGCCGCACCCTCGGCGAGGAGCTGCTCACCCCCACCCGCATCTACGCCAAGGCCTGCCTCGCCCTGGCCGCCCAGGACGGCGTCCACGCCATGGCCCACGTGACCGGAGGCGGTCTCGCGGCCAACCTCGCCCGCGTGATGCCCGAGGAGCTCACCGCGACGCTCGAGCGCGGCACCTGGACCCCCGCGCCGGTCTTCGACGTCGTGCGCCGGGTCGGCTCGATCCCGCAGGCCGACCTCGAGGCCACGCTCAACTGCGGCGTCGGCATGGTCGCGCTGGTGGCGCCCACGGTGATCGACACGGCCATCTCGCTCCTCGCCCAGCACGGCGTCGATGCCTGGGTCGCGGGGGAGGTCTCGGCCGCCACCGGCGCCGCCGAGGGACGCGGCGGGACGGTCGACCTGGTGGGCCAGCACCCCGGTTGGTGAGCCGGTCTGCCCGGCGTTGCGCGGTTCTGCGTCCATTTCCGTGTCCTGGTGTGCGGGAACAGCCAGGCAACAGGTAGCGTTGCGGGCACGAGAACTCTTTGAGACAGCCCGGGAGCAGACTTGCCCCGGCCGAGTGCGAGGGGGCTGACCCTATGGGGCGCGGCCGTGCAAAAGCCAAGCAGACGAAGGTCGCACGCGACCTGAAGTACCGGACCCACGAGACGGACTTCGGGGCCTTGGCCAACGAGCTCCACCGTGAGACCGGGGAGACGCCGTCCGACGACGTCGACCCGGAAGTCCTGGAGAAGTGGTCGGACTACTCCGGCCCCTCCCGCGACTGAACCCCCTCGAGGGCGCACCGCGCCCCCGGACGTCGTACGACCACCTCGGTGGTGGTCGGCTGGTCGCCCACCTCGGTGGTCGAGCAGCGAGCGCCAGCGAGCGTCGTCGAGACCTGATGAGCTGTGCCTGGGTCTGAGCCACAGCTGGAGTGGTCTCGACGACGCTCGGCGCCGGCGCGCCTCCCTGCTCGACCAGCAGCGGGAGACCGGGGCCTCAGGCGATCCAGAGTCCGCGCAGGCGGCCGACGTCGCGCATGCGGCGCTCGGCGAGGCGGTCGGCGGCCTCGGCGGGGGTGACCCCGTCGGCGGCGGCGAGCTCGAAGACCCCCAGCGTGGTGTCGAAGATGCCGGTGGCCCGCTGCTCCGCGCGCTCGAAGCTGAACCCGGACGGGTCGCGCTCGTCGGCGACCTGGATCAGGCCGCCGGCGTTGACGCAGTAGTCGGGGGCGTAGAGCACGCCGCGGTCGGCGAGCAGCTTCTCGACGCCGGGGTGGGCGAGCTGGTTGTTGGCAGCGCCGCACACGATGCGGGCGCGCAGCCCGGCGACGACCTCGTCGGTGAGCGCCCCGCCCATGGCGCAGGGCGCGTAGACGTCGAGGTCACCGAGGACGAGCTCGTCGGTCGAGGCCACGGCCCGCACCCCCGGGTGCTCGGCCAGCACGCGCTCGACGGCGGCGTCGCTGACGTCGGTGACGACGACGCTCGCGCCGTCGGCGACGAGCCGTGAGACGAGGTGGCGCCCGACCTTGCCGACGCCCGCGACGCCGACGGTGCGCCCCTCCAGCGTCGGCGCACCCCAGGCGACCTGCGCGGCGGCGCGCATGCCCTGGAACACGCCGTACGCCGTCAGCACCGAGCTGTCGCCCGCGCCGCCGTGGGCGGTGGTGCGTCCGGTGACGTAGTCGCACTCGCGGGCGATGTCGTCCATGTCGGGGGAGTACGTCCCGACGTCGCAGGCCGTCCAGTAGCGCCCGCCGAGGGACTGCACGAACCGGCCGTAGGCGCGCAAGAGCGCCTCGGAGCGCAGCGTCGCCGGGTCGCCGACGATCACGGCCTTGCCGCCGCCGAGGTCGAGACCGGCCAGCGCCGCCTTGTAGGACATGCCGCGCGACAGGTCGAGCACGTCGGCCACGGCGTCCGAGGTCGACGCGTAGGGGAAGAACCGGGTGCCGCCGAGGGCGGGGCCCAGGGCGGTCGAGTGGATCGCGATCACGGCCCGCAGGCCGGAGGCCGGGTCGTGGGCGAAGACGACCTGCTCGTGCTCGGCGCCGGCCTCGAAGACGTCGAGGGGCTGGCCGGGGTGCTGGCTGTGCTGGGGCATGGGTGGACCCGTCCGTTCTCCTGTGGCCACGTGGGTGGTGGCGTCTGTGGGTGGTGCCGTGGGTGAGCTGCAGGGGTGGCGCAGATCACTGCCTACGATAGGGCCGGTGAGACCAGCGCGGGACCTGTGGGCGATCTACGAGCCCTTCCACGTCGTCACCTACTTCGCGCCCGAGGCGCGCGCGGCGTTCGAGGCCGTGGGCTACCGCGGCTTCTGGCGCGGCTACTTCGCCGGCCGCTCCGCACCGCTCGGGCGTACGCCGGCCGCGGTGGTCACGGCGCTCTTCGGGGGCTTCTCCCCGCGCACCGTCGAGCGCGCGATCCCGGCGGTGTGGGAGCTCGCCCCGCCGGAGGTCGCCCTCGAGGCGCGGCTCGACGGAGCACGTGACGCGCTGGGCCGCATCCTCGCCGGCCGCGACGCCGAGGTGGAGGAGGCCGCCGCGCTGCTGCGCTCCGTCGCGGAGCGCGCCGCGACGGGCGGCCGGGCCCTCGGCGCCGCCAACGCCGTGCTGCCCTGGCCCGACGACGCGCTGGGCGTGCTGTGGCAGGCGGCGACCACCCTGCGCGAGGTCCGCGGCGACGGGCACCTCGCGGCCCAGCTGGCCGTCGGCCTCGACGGTCTGTCGACGATGGTGCTGCGCACCGGCATCGACCTCGCCCGCGAGGTCCTGCAGGAGAGCCGCGGCTGGACCGAGGAGAAGTGGGAGGCCGCCCGCGCGGGGCTGGTCTCGCGCGGTCTGATGTCGCCCGACGGCACCGCGACCATCTCGGGCCGCGCCAGGCTCGAGCGCGCCGAGGAGCTGACCGACGACCTGGCCCTCGAGCCGTGGGAGGCCGCGGGCGACCACGTCGCCGACCGGTTCCGCGAGGTCGCCGGGCCGCTCTCGGACCTCGTGCGCCCCGAGCTGCCCACCGTGACCCCGATCGGGCTCCCGACGCGCTGAGGTCCGGCCCGACCGGCGGGTGCGCTCAGTCCTCGACGACCCAGCCGCGGGTGCGCTGGACGGCCCGGTCCCAGGCGGCGCGCCCGCGACGGCGGGAGGCCGCGCTTATCGCGGGCTCCCAGGTCGCGGCACGGCGCCAGTTGGCGCGCAGGACCTCGAGGTCGGGCCAGTAGCCGACGGCCAGCCCGGCGGCGTACGCCGCACCGACGGAGACCGACTCCGAGCCGAGCGGCCGCTCGACGGGGACGGCGAGGACGTCGGCGACCATCTGCATCGCGAGGTGGTTGGTGGTCATGCCGCCGTCGACGCGCAGCGAGGTGAAGGCGATGCCGGTGTCGGCGGTCATCGCCTCGACCACCTCGGCGGTCTGCCAGGCGGTGGCCTCGAGGACGGCCCGGGCGAGGTGGGCGCGGGTGACGTAGGACGTCAGCCCCACGATCACGCCGCGGGCGTCGGGCTCCCAGTGCGGGGCGAAGAGCCCGGCGAACGCCGGCACGACGTAGCAGTCGCCCGTGTCGTCGACGCGACGCGCCAGGGTCTCGATCTCCGGGGCGGAGCCGATCATCTCGAGGGCGTCGCGGAACCACTGCACCAGTGCTCCCGCCACGGCGATCGAGCCCTCGGTGGCGTAGTGCGGGGGCTCGCCCTCGATGGCGTAGGCGACCGTCGACAGCAGTCCGCGCGCCGACGGGGCGGGGGACTCGCCGGTGTTCATGAGCAGGAAGGCGCCGGTGCCGTAGGTGCACTTCGCCTCGCCGGCGGCGAAGCAGGTCTGACCGAACAGCGCGGCCTGCTGGTCGCCGAAGGCGCCCCCGATCTGCACGCCGGGCAGCCCCACGGAGCAGGTGCCGTAGACCTCGACGTTGGGCCGGATCTCGGGCATCAGCTCGACCGGCACGTCGAGGGCGTCGAGGAGCCGCTGGTCCCACTCGAGGGTGCGCGCGTCCATCAGCAGCGTGCGGCTGGCGTTGGTCACGTCGGTGACGTGGACGCCGCCGTCGGGCCCGCCGGTGAGGTTCCAGATCAGCCAGCTCTCGATCGTCCCGAAGGCGAGCTTGCCGGTGCGGGCCCGGCGCTGCAGCCCGGGCACGTGGTCGAGCAGCCACCGCAGGCGCGGTGCCGCGAAGTAGCCCGCCGGAGCCAGTCCGGTGACCTGCGCGAACAGCTCGACGTGGGGTCCGCGCAGCATCTCGGCGACGATGTCGGCGCAGCGGGTGTCCTGCCAGGTGATCGCCGGGGCGACGGGCCGCCCGGTCGAGCGGTCCCACACGAGCGTGGTCTCGCGCTGGTTGGCGATGCCGACGCCCGCGATGTCACCGACCTCGAGACCGGCGAGGGCCAGCGCCTCCGGCAGCACCCGCTGGGTGTTGGCCCAGATCTCCGCGGCGTCGTGCTCGGCCCACCCCGGTCGGGGGAAGTACTGGGTGTGCTCGTGCTGCGCGAGCGAGACCATCCGGCCGGCGTGGTCGAAGACCAGGCAGCGCGTCGAGGTCGTCCCCTGGTCGATGGCGGCGACGTACCCCCCGGTCACAGCCGCTCCCTCACAACCGGTCCCTCACAGCCGCTCCCTCACAGCCGGTCCTTGAGCGTCGCGGCCGTGGCGTGCGCCGCGGCGAGCAGCTGCTCGACGAGCCCGGGGTGCGGGGCACCGGAGGGCTGCACCACCTGGTCGCTGGGGCCGACCACGCCGATCGCGCCGACGGCGGTGCCGACCTGGTGGTGGATCGGTGCGGCGACCCCGGCGGTGCCGAGGCTGAGCCCGCCGTCGAGCGCGGCCCAGCCCTGGCGGCGTGCGAGCTGCAGCGCCCGGCCGAGCGCGACGTGGGTGCTCGGCGTCATGGGGGTGTACGCCGTGAGCGCGAGCTCGCGCACCCGGGAGGCGACCGGCGCCCAGGCGAGCAGCACGTGCCCGAGCGCGGTGGCGTGCGCCGGCACCAGCTCGCCGACCCGCAGCCGCTGCGGCGAGCCGTCGGGGCGGAAGACGTGGGCCACGAGCTCGGCCGACGGGCCGCGCAGCATGGCGACCTCGACCGCGAGGCCCGTGCGGGCGGCGAGCCCGTCGGCCCAGTTCGACACCCGCGCCCGGAGCAGGTGGGGGTCGACCGTGCGGCCGAGGTCGGCCAGGCCGCTGCCGAGGGAGTAGTGCCCGGTGGCCGGGTCCTGCACGACGAACCCGACCTCGCACAGCGTGCGCACGATGCCGTGCACGGTGGTCTTCGGCAGGTCGAGCAGCCGGGCGAGCTCACCGAGCGGGAGGGGCTCGGGGACCGCGCCGAGCAGGTGCAGCGCCTGGGCGGCGCGCTCGATGGACTGGATGGTGCCCGGCACGGGTCCGACCGTACGCCGTTCGACATCGTCGAACCATCGTTCGGCAATGTCGAACGATGACGCTTCCGTGTGACCGCCGTCTCAGGGAGCGTGTGTCGCACACCACGTCGTCCCGGGAGGCAACGCATGACAGCGACCGACACCACCGTCACCAGGAGGCCGCCGATCGTCGGCGAGCTCTGCGCCGAGTTCGCCGGCACGATGATCCTCATCCTCTTCGGGGTGGGGGTGGTCGCGCAGGTCACCACCAGCGCCGACGGCAGCCTCGGCGACCACGACTCGATCTCGTGGGCCTGGGGCCTCGGCGTCACGCTCGGCGTGTACGTCGCCGCGCGGCTCTCCGGGGCGCACCTCAACCCGGCGGTGACGGTCGCCCTGGCGGCGTTCACGGAGTTCGAGTGGCGCAAGGTCGCGCCGTACGCCCTGGCCCAGACGGCCGGTGCGTTCGTGGCCGCCGTGATCGTGCGCGTGACCTACGCCGACCTCATCGGCGCGGTCGACCCCGACCACACCATCAAGACCCAGGGCATCTTCTCGACCCTGCCGGGCAACGGCGGCGCCGACGTCGGCATCCCGACGGCGTTCCTCGACCAGGTCGTCGGCACGGCGATCCTCGTCTTCGTGATCTTCGCGCTGACCTCGGCGTGGAACAACCCGCCGCTGGCCAACCTCGGCCCGGTCGTCGTCGGCCTGCTCGTCGTCGCCATCGGCATGGCCTGGGGCGCCAACGCCGGCTACGCGATCAACCCCGCCCGCGACTTCGGCCCCCGCCTCGCCTCGCTCGTCACCGGCTACGGAGGCGCACTGAGCGACCAGAACGGGAACCTCTACTTCTGGTTGCCCATCGTCGCGCCGATCGTCGGCGGTCTGATCGGCGGCGCGCTGTTCAAGGGGCTCATCGGCATGCACCTGACGCCGACGGAGGAGGAGGAGGTCGTGGTCAGCGAGCCGCGCCAGTCCTGAGTCAGCCCCCAGAGCGTCCCCAGCACCCAGCCGCACCCACCGGAGGAGAACAGCATGGCCACCTACGTCGGAGCCGTCGACCAGGGCACCACCAGCACGCGCTTCATGATCTTCGACCACGCCGGTGAGGAGGTCGCGCGTCACCAGCTCGAGCACGAGCAGGTCATGCCGA
>Ga0325401_1000808_pt1 | contig 24461 bp, 17 predicted proteins | sample PopdelMetagenome_FD_205666 | JGI IMG/M metagenome (GOLD analysis project Ga0325401, IMG submission 205666) | Populus deltoides microbial communities from Bellville, Georgia, United States - Xylem-PdKOR-R2 | ecosystem: Host-associated > Plants > Phyllosphere > Stem > Wood/Secondary xylem | place...
GGCGGACGGGCGCGGCGCCTCCTGAACCCGGGCCGAGCTGGGCCGGTCAGCGCCGGCCCAGCCCGGTCAGGTCCAGTCAGGCCTAGTCGGGCCCGGCCCGGTCAGGTCCGGCCGCGCGCGAAGCGTTCCCCGTCAGTGGTTGTCGCGCGGGAGCCCCATGGTCTGCGCGATCCGCTGGTAATTCTCCGCACCCTCCAGGATGGCGCCCGTTTCCAGCTGGCCCACCACCGCGCGCTGCATCTGCTGCCACGGGGTCTGCGAGGCGGGGTAGGCGTAGCCGCCCTCCGCCGCCAGCGCCGAGCGGCGCTGCTCCAGCTCCGCGTCGGGGATCAGCACGTCCACGCGACCGTTTCTCAGGTCCACGCGCACCCGGTCCCCGGTTCTCAGCAGGGCGAGCCCGCCCATGGCGGCGGCCTCGGGACTGGCGTTGAGGATGGACGGGCTGCCCGACGTGCCCGACTGGCGGCCGTCGCCGATGCAGGGAAGGGCGTGGACACCCTCGGTTATCAGGTAGCTGGGCGGACGCATGTTCACCACCTCGGCCGCGCCCGGATAGCCGATCGGCCCCGCGCCGCGCATGAACAGCAGCGTGTGTGGCGTGATACCGAGCGCGGGATCGTCGATGCGGCGGTGGTAATCCTCCGGCCCGTCGAAAACCACGGCCGGTCCCTCGAAGGCGTCGGGGTCGTCCGGGTTGCACAGGTAGCGTGTCCGGAACTCCGGCCCGATCACGCTGGTCTTCATGATCGCCGAGGTGAACAGGTTGCCCGACAGCACGACGAAGCCCGCCTCCTCCTTCAGCGGACGGTCGAAGGGCCGGATGACCTTCTCGTCCTCGATCGCGGCACCGCGGCAGTTGTCGCCCATGGTGCGGCCGTTGACGGTGAGGGCGTCCTCGTGGATCAGGCCCCGGCCCATCAGCTGGTTGACCACCGCCGGCACGCCGCCCGCGCGGTAGTAATCCTCGCCCAGATACTCGCCCGCGGGCTGGAGGTTGACCAGCAACGGCACCTTGTGGCCCTGCGTCTCCCAGTCCTTCAGCGGCAGGTCCACGCCCGTGTGGCGCGCGATGGCGGCCAGGTGGATGGGCGCGTTGGTGGACCCGCCGATCGCCGAATTGACCTTGATGGCGTTGTGGAACGCGTCGCGCGTCAGGATGTCGGACGGCTTCAGGTCCTCCGCCACCATCTCCACGATGCGCTTGCCCGTCAGGTACGACACCTCCTGCCGGTCGCGATAGGGTGCCGGGATCGCCGCCGAGCCGGGCAGGCTCATGCCCAGCGCCTCGGTCAGCGAGTTCATGGTGGTGGCGGTGCCCATGGTGTTGCAGTAGCCCGTGGACGGCGCGGAAGACGCCACCAGCCGGATGAACTCCGCGTCGTCGATCTCGCCCGCCGCCAGCATCTGCCTGGCCTTCCAGACGATGGTGCCCGACCCCGTCCGCTCGCCCTTGTGCCAGCCGTTCAGCATCGGGCCCACCGACAGGGCGATGGCGGGGATGTTCACGGTGGCGGCGGCCATCAGGCACGCGGGCGCCGTCTTGTCGCACCCGATGGTCAGCACCACGCCGTCCAGCGGGTAGCCGTACATCGTCTCCACCAGTCCCAGATAGGCCAGGTTGCGGTCCAGGCCCGCGGTGGGCCGCTTGCCGGTCTCCTGTATGGGGTGGACGGGGAACTCAAGCACGATGCCGCCGGCCTCGCGCACGCCCTCGCGCACGCGCTCGGCGAGCACCAGGTGGTGGCGGTTGCACGGGCTGAGGTCGCTGCCCGTCTGGGCGATGCCGATGATCGGCTTGCCCGAGCGCAGCTCGGCCAGGCTCAGGCCGAAGTTCAGGTAGCGCTCCAGGTAGAGCGCGGTCATGTCGATGTTGTCGGGATTGTCGAACCAGGCGCGGCTGCGCAGCCGGCCCGTATTGGCCATGTCGTTCACGATGGGCTCCAGCTCTGTCGGTCAGCGCGCCGCGGAGGCGCGCAGGATCATGCGGTGGTGATAGGGATGGCCCGGGTCCACGCGGGCGGAGCCGAAGGCGGGCCGGTTGGGCGTGTCCGGGAACTTCTGCGGCTCCAGCGCCAGCCCGTCGCCCATGCGGTACACGTGCCCGCCCTTGCCGACCAGCGAGCCGTCCAGGAAGTTGCCGGAATAGAACTGGACGCCCGGTTCGGTGGTCAGCACCTCCAGCACGCGGCCCGAGGCCGGGTCCTCCAGCCGGGCGGCCAGTCCCGGCTCCGCCGTCACGCCCTTGTCCAGCACGAAATTATGGTCCCAACCGCGTCCCAGCACGACCTGGGGATCGCGGCCGTCGCGCACCCCGTCGCCCAGCGTGCGGCCGCGGGTGAAGTCGAACACGCTGCCCGCCACCGCCCGGCGCTCGCCCGTCGGGATCAGTCCGGCGTCCACCGGCAGGTAGCGCCGCGCGGGAATCGTCAGCCGCTGGCCGTAGATGCCGGCCGCCGATCCCTCCCCCGCCAGGTTGAACAGCGCGTGGTTGGTGAGGTTGACGACCGTGGGCGCGTCGGCGGTCGCGTCCATGTCGATGGTCAGCGAACCCCGGTCGTCCAGCGCGTAGGTGACGGTGACGTCCAGCTTGCCAGGATAGCCCTGGTCGCCGGCCGGGCTGGTCAGCGCCAGCACCACCTTGGCCTGCGCGCCGCCCGACACGGACACGACGCGCCACACGCGCTTGTCGAAACCCTCCGTGCCGCCGTGAAGCGAGTTGGTCTTGTCGTTCAGCGGCAGCTGGTACGTCCTGCCGTCCAGCGTGAAGCGGCCGCCGGCGATGCGGTTGGCGTAGCGGCCGATGGTCTGCCCCCAGTAGTTGGGGGCGCGGACGTAGGAGGCGGCGTCGTCGTAGCCCAGCGTCACGTCCGCCGCCCGGCCGTCGCGATCGGGCAGGTCCAGCGACTGAAGCGTGGCGCCGAGCGTCATGATCCGCGCGACCACGCCGTTCGCGCCCTTCAGCGTCACCAGCTCCACGGTTCTGCCGTCCGGCAACCGGCCGAACGGGCGCCGATCCGCGGTGGCGGCCCCGGCCGCGCTCGCGGCCAGGGTCGTTCCCATCGCCAGCGACACCGCCAGCCTGCCCATGCCCGTCACCATGCCCTTGCTCCTCCCCGCCCGCTGCCCGGCGCGGCCTGCGGCAATTCCGCATTGACCGCCGAACACCGCGTATATAGTCAGACATAACGAGACCAAGCAAGGCGTCGTTGCCCGAAACAACGCCGCCGGCAGAACAATCGGGAGGGGTGGAATGGCAGGTCCAACGGCGAGCGCGGCCGTCGCGGCGCATCCGGCCGCGGGGAACGGTTCCTACCGTTCCGCCCTGGCGCTGCTGTCGTCCCTGTTCTTCATGTGGGGCTTCATCAGCGTCATCAACGGCACGCTTCTGCCCCACCTGCGCAGCGTGTTCGAGCTTAGCTTCTTTCAGACCGGACTGATCGAATCGGTGTGGTTCATCGGCTACCTGCTGGCCTCCATCCCGGCCGCCAAGCTGATCGAGCGGATCGGGTACCAGCGCGCGCTGACGGCCGGGCTGGCGGTGATGACGCTGGGGTCGCTGGGCATGGTGCTGGCGGCCGGCATCGTATCGTTCTGGATCACGGTCGCGGCGCTGTTCGTGGTGGCGTGCGGCATCGCGCTGCTCCAGGTCGCCGCCAACCCCTACGTCGCGGTGATCGGCCCGCCCGAGAGCTCGGAACGCCGGCTGACCCTGGTGCAGGCGTTCAACACCACGGGCGACGTGCTGGCCATTCTCTTCGGCAAATACCTTATTCTCGCCCGGACCACCGCGGGCACCGCGGCGCACGGCACCGAACTGACCCAGGCGCAGCGGCTGGCGGACGCGCGCGCCACCGAACTGCCCTATCTGGTCGTCGCCGCGGTGCTGGCGGTACTGGCGGTGCTGATCGCGCGAGCGAACCTGCCCGCGCTCAGCGGGGCGACGCGGCGCGCCAACGCCCAGGACCGCAAGGGTCTGTCGCTCTGGAACCACCGCAACCTGGTGCTGGGATGCGTCGGCATCGCCCTGTGCGTGCTGGCCGAGATCGGGGTCGGGAGCTACTTCATCAACTTCGCCTCGCAGCCCGAGATCGCGGGCCTGACGCAGGAGAACGCGGCCAGCTACCTGACCCTGTTCTGGGGCGGGATGATGGTGGGCCGGTTCGCCGGCGCCGCGCTGATGCGCCGCGTCGCGCCGGAACGCGTGCTGGCGCTGTTCTCGCTGGTCGCGGTCGCCGGCTCGCTGGTCGCGGTCTTCGCGTCCGGTCCGGCGGCGATGTACGGCCTGATCGTCGTCGGCCTGGGGCTGTCGATCATGTTCCCCGCGATCTTCGCGCTGGCGATCCGGGGGCTCGGGCCCTTGACGGAGGAAGGGTCGGGCCTGCTCATCATGTCGATCGCGGGCGGGGCGCTGGCCTCGCTCCAGGGCAAGGTCGGCGACACCTACGGCCTGCAATGGGGCTTCCTGGTCACGACCGCGTGCGCGCTCTACGTGCTGCTCTACGCCGTCTGGGGCTCGCGCGTCACCAACCCGCTGCCCGACCAGCAGGTGGCGGTTCCCGCCGGAGCCTGAACCCCGTGCGCCCGACCCGCCGCTCGCTGCTCCTATCCGCCGGCCTGGCCGCCCTGGGCGCAGGCGCGGGCGGCCCGGCGTCCGCCGCCGGGGCGTCCGCGGCGGGGGTGCCCGCCGGCCCGCGGCGGGTGGAGCCGGTGCCCGCGCGCCGCGTCCGCCTGCGCCCGTCGCCCTTCGCCGACGCGTTCGACGCCAACCGCCGCTACCTGCTGGCGCTGGACCCCGAACGGCTGCTGCACAATTTCTACCGCTCGGCCGGGCTGGCGCCGCCGAAGCCGGTCTATGGCGGCTGGGAGGCGCAGGGCATCGCCGGCCACTCGCTCGGCCACTGGCTGTCGGCCTGCGCGCTGGTGGTGGCCAACACGGGCGACCGCGCGGTGGCGGCGCGGCTGGATCATGCGCTGGCCGAGATGGCGCGCATCCAGCGCGCGCACGGCGACGGCTACCTTGGCGGCACCACCGTGGAGCGCGACGGGCGCACCGTGGACGGCAAGGTCGTGTTCGAGGAGGTACGCCGCGGCGACATCCGCAGCCAGGGCTTCGACCTGAACGGCGGCTGGGTGCCGCTCTATACCTGGCACAAGGTCCATGCCGGCCTGCTCGACGCGCACGTGCTGGCGAAAAATCCGCGCGCCATGCCGATCCTGCTCGGCGTCGCAAGCTACCTGGCGGGCGTGCTCGACGCCCTGTCGGACGACCAGGTGCAGCGCGTGCTCGCGGCCGAGCACGGCGGCCTGAACGAGAGCTACGCCGAGACCTACGCGCTGACCGGCGATCCGCGCTGGCTGCGCACGGCGCAGCGCATCCGCCACCGCGCCGTGCTCGATCCGCTGACGGCGCAGCAGGACCGGCTGGCCGGGCTGCACGCCAACACCCAGATCCCCAAGGTGATCGGCCTCGCCCGCCTGCACGAGCTGACGGGCGATCCGGGGCAGGCGACGGCGGCGCGCTTCTTCCACGACCGCGTGACCCGGCATCACAGCTACGTCATCGGCGGCAATTCGGAGCGTGAGCATTTCGGCGAGCCCGACCGGCTGGCGGGGCGCGTGACGGACGCCACGTGCGAGGCGTGCAACAGCTACAACATGCTGAAGCTGACGCGCCACCTCTACGCCTGGGAACCGCACGCCCGCTGGTTCGACTATTACGAGCGGGTGCAGCTGAACCACGTGCTCGCGCACCAGGATCCGGCGACGGGGCGCTTCGTCTACTTCATGCCGCTGGCCGCGGGCGCGCGCCGCACCTTCTCGGAGGCGGAGGACAGCTTCTGGTGCTGCGTCGGCTCGGGGATGGAAAGCCACGCCAAGCACGCGGACTCGATCTGGTGGGCGGACCGGCACGCGCTCTACCTGAACCTCTACGTCGCGTCCGACCTGGACTGGCCGGAGCGGGGGCTGGCGCTGACGCTGGACACCGCCATGCCGATGCGGGGCGAGGCGGTGCTGACCGTGCGTCGCGCGCCGCGGACCCCGCACACGCTGGCGCTGCGCCTGCCGGGCTGGGCCAGAACTCCGTCGCTGACGCTGAACGGCGCCGCGGTGCCGATGGAGGTGCGCGACGGCTACGCCCGCGTCACCCGCCGCTGGCGGCCGGGCGACGCGCTTCGGCTGACCATGCCGATGGTGCTGGCGACGGAGGCGATGCCCGACGACCCGTCGCTGGTCGCGTTCGTCAACGGGCCGCTGGTGCTGGCGGCCGACCTGGGTCCGGCCGCGCGATCGTTCGACGGGCCGGGGCCGGCGCTGGTCGCGGAGGGCGACCCCGCGGCCGCGCTGACCCCGGCGGCCGCGCCGCACGCCTTTTCCGCGCGCGACGCCGCCGGGGGCACGCTGTCGCTGCGGCCTTTCTTCAGCGGCTATCACCGGCGCTCGGCCGTGTATTTCCCCAGCTTCACCGCGGCCGGCTGGGCGGCGGCGCGGCCGGGCTACCTGCGCGCGCAGGCCGAGGCGCAGGCGCTGTCGCGGCGAACGGTGGACACGGTGCACCTGGGCGAGATGCAGCCAGAGCGCGACCACGGCTTCGCCGCCGCGCGCAGCGAGGTGGTGAACTGGAACGGCCGCTCCGCCCGCCGGCTGCGTCCGGGCGATACCATGCGGCTGACCCTGGCGCGCCGGCCCGGGCCGGCGGTGCTGCGCGTGGTGCTTTGGGGCGCGGACGTGAAGCGGCCGCTGGGCGTCAGCGTTGACGGCACACCCCTGGTCCGGCCCGCGGCCGCGTCCGCCGCGCCGTCGGACGGGTTCGCGGCGGTGGACTATCCGCTGCCGTCGGCAGGTGCCCAGGGCAGGGCCGTCGCCCAGGTGGAGTTCGCACCGGGTCGCGAGGAGGCGGTGATCTACGAGGTCCGGATGCTGACCGTGGACGACGGCGTGCCGCCGACCGTCTAGGAACGGCCGCCTGGACAAGCGCGATCATGGGGCATAGTCCCACCCGGGACGTTCCACAAAGGGGAGGGCCGATGAGGCTCGCGCTGCCCGCGATCGTTCTGCTCCTGGTCGGCCCGCCCGCCGACGCCGCACGGCCGGAGTCCTCATGGGGCAAGCCTGGGGTCGGCTACGACAGCTACCGCCGCGACTCGACCGAATGCGGGCGGCAGGGGGCCGGTGCCTCCCTGGCCGGGGAGCGGGCGTATAGAAGCATCATGCTGGGCCTCAGTCGGCAGGACACCGACATCGACACCGCGCGCGCCGCCGGCAACGGCCTCAATCCGGGCGGGGCGCCGACGGTGGACATGACCGAGCTGACGCGCAGCTACGGCCTGACCGCGCAGCGGCAGCAGTTCTCGCGCAAGGTCGCGACGCTGCAACGCTTCCTGGTCGCGGGCGTGGAGCGGTGCCTCCTGGCGCGGGGCTACGGCCGCTTCGCACTGACCCGGGATCAGCGGCGCGGGCTGGCGCGCTACGGCCCGGGGACGGAGGCGCGCTTCCGCTACCTCCACGCGCTCGCCAGCGACGGCGAGGTACTGCGCGCCCAGGCGGTGGTGGAAGCCGGCCAGCCCTGACCGATCAGTCCTGACCGATCAGTTCTGACCGGCCGCTCCTGCGCGGCGACGCGTCGGGCCGGCCCGGAGCCCAAGGTCTGCGCTGACACGACCGCCCCGACGCTGGCGAGCGCGTGGAGGTAGCGGAAGCGCGCCTCGCTGCCCACCGACAGCCGCCTCAGCGCGCGGGCCTGCTGCCGGGTCAACGGCCCTTGCCGGCCAAGCACCGCTCGACGGCCGCGACCATGGACGCCTGCGTTTCCGCGACGTTGCCGCGGATCGTCCGGCGACAGGTCGTCACGTACTGGGTCGCGTCGATGCCCCCTCGCCTGCCGCTGTCGAGGTCGCTGTTCCGCACCTCGACGCCGTGCAGGATCTTCTTGGTCGCGTCGCGGCCGGCGACCTCCTGTCACGCACCCCGCACCCCGCAATCGACCGGGTCGGCGCGGCACTGCCCGAAGGAGACGCCCGCCTTGCCCCACGACAGCTGCGGCCGGGGCACGGCGGTCGCCGCGCCGGGCAGGGCGAGCAGGATCAGGGCGGAGCGGCACGGTGGCGAGCCTCCTTCGAGCAGGTCCGGGACGGCACCGCCGTCCCCGCGGCGCTAGCGGCGCGCCGTCAGCCCAGCCGGGCGGCGGGCGTACGCTGGCCCGGCACGTCCACCTCGAACGCGAACACCGCGCCCGCCAGCGGCTGCGCCGCCAGCGCGTCCGCGTCCAGCCCGATGCTGGCGGTCGTCGCATAGGCGGTGCGCAAGTCGGCACCGCCCAGCGCCACCTTGGTCACGTTCGCCGCCGGCAACCGCACCTCGCGCAGCACGTGGCCCGCGGGATCGTACAGCCGCGCCCGCCATCCGCCCCACAGGCCGACCCACACGTTCCCCGCCGCATCCACGGTGACCCCGTCCGGGTGGCCGTCGGCCGGGTCGATGCGGGCGAAGCCGCGTGTGCCGACGACGTTGCCCTCGTCGTCGATCGTCACCGCGTGGATCACGCCGCCTGCCGTATCGACGTGATAGAGCGTGCCGCCGTCGGGCGAGATGCCGGGACCGTTGGTGATGCAGACGGACGCGATGCCGCTGACCCGCACCTCGCGGCCGTCCCAGCGATAGACCTGGCCGGTCGCGTCCGTCTCGTTGTCGTCCATGCTGCCGAACCAGACGGTGCCGTCGGGCGCCACCGCGGCGTCGTTCAGCCGGTTGGTCGGCAGGTGCGGCTCCACGTCCGCCAGATGCTCGAACCGTCCCAAACGCGGGTCGAAGCGGGCGAGCCCGGTCTGAAGGCCGGCGATCATGCCGCCCCCTCGCGCGGGCAGCACCCAGCCCACCTGCGCGGGCGCGGGCCAGTCCTGCGTGATGCCGGTCGCCGGATCGTGGCGGTGGACCATGCGGCGCTTTATGTCGACGAACCACAGGCAGGCCGCCTCCGCATCCCAGACCGGTCCTTCGCCCAGCAGGGCGCCGCCGTCCCATACCGCCGTGACTTCCAATGCCCTCTCCCACGCGGCCGCCCGCGGTTGCCGTCCGCGGAAGCCGTTCCTATAGCGCGCCGATAAAGTCAGACATGAAGCGGAGCAAGCCGTGATCGCGAACGATCAACAAGTGCTGTACGGCGTCGCGGCCGCCACTGGCGAGCGCCTGGAACCCGGCTACCCGGTCAGCACGGTCGCCGACGTCGAGGCCGCTTGCTGGGCGGCCGACGCGGCCTTCGACGCCTACCGGGCCGCCGACGCGGAGGTGCGCGCGTCCCTTCTGGAGGGGGTCGCGACCGGGATCGAGGCGCTGGGCGACGCGCTGATCGAGCGGGCGGCGGCCGAGAGCGGGCTGCCCGTTGCCCGGCTGACCGGCGAGCGCGGGCGCACGGTGGGTCAGCTGCGCCTGTTCGCCGGGACGGTGCGCGACGGCCGCTGGCGCGGGGTGCGGGTCGACACCGCGCTGCCCGGCCGTGTGCCCCTGCCGCGGTCCGACCTGCGGCTGCGCATGATCCCGCTGGGACCGGTGGCGGTGTTCGGGGCATCCAATTTCCCGCTCGCCTTCTCCACCGCCGGGGGCGACACCGCGGCCGCGCTCGCCGCCGGCTGCCCGGTGGTGGTGAAGGGGCATCCGGCCCATCCCGGCACGGACGCCATGGTGGCGGACGCCGTCCGCCGGGCCGTCGCCGCCGCCGGCCTCCCGGACGGCGTGTTCGGCCACGTCCGCGGTGCGGACAACGGGCTGGGCGCCGCGCTGGTGGCTGATCCGCGCATCGCGGCGGTGGGCTTCACCGGCTCCCGCGCGGGCGGAACGGCGCTCATGCGGATTGCGGCCGCGCGCCCCGTGCCTATCCCCGTCTATGCCGAGATGTCGGCGATCAACCCGGTAGTGTTGATGCCCGCGGCCCTGGCGTCGCGCGGGCCAGAGCTGGGGCGCGCGTTCGTGGCGTCGCTGACCATGGGCGCGGGTCAGTTTTGCACCAACCCGGGCCTGGTGGTCGCGGTGGAGGGCGAAGGGCTTTCCGCGTTCGAGGCCGCGGCGGCCGGGGCGCTGGCGGCCCACGCGCCGCAGCCCATGCTGACGGGCGGCATCCGCTCGGCCTATGCCGAGGGCACGGCCGCCCTGGCCGCCAACCCCGCCGTCGCCGAGCTGGCGGCCGGGCTGGCGGGCGACGGGGTGGCGACGGAGATGGCGCGCCTGTTCGCGACCGACGCCGACGCCTTTCTGTCCGATCCGGCGCTCGGACACGAGGTGTTCGGCGCGTCGTCGCTGGTGGTGCGCTGCCGCGACGAGGCGCAGCGGCGCACCGTGCTGGCGGAACTGGAGGGGCAGCTGACCGCCACGGTCCACCTGGACGACGCCGACACTGAAGCGGCGGGCGCGCTGCTGCCCGTGCTGGAGCGTCGCGCCGGCCGGGTGCTGGTGAACGGCTGGCCCACCGGCGTCGAGGTTTCGACCGCCATGGTGCATGGCGGGCCGTTTCCCGCCACGTCGGATGGCCGATCCACCTCGGTCGGCACGCTGGCGATCGACCGCTTCCTGCGGCCGGTCTGCTACCAGGACGTGCCGGCCGCGATCCTGCCGCCCGAACTGCGCGACGGCGCCGCGGGGCCGTGGCTGGTGGACGGCGTACCCGCTTGACCCGCCCCAGCTGACGGGCAATATGTCCTACAAAATAGTCGGGGAGCGGGTGCTTGGTGGCGGACGGCGGCTGGATTGCCGTGGATTGGGGAACGACTAACCGTCGCGCCTATCTCCTCGACGCGGGCGGCGACGTCCTTGACAGCCTGAGCGACGCGTGCGGCGTCCTATCCGTCCCGGCCGGCGGCTACCCGGACGAGCTGGAGGCGCTGCGCGAACGGTGGGGCGCGCGCGCGGTAGTGGCGGCGGGCATGGTCGGGTCGGACCGCGGCTGGATCCCGGTGGCGTACACGGAAGCGCCGGCCGACTTGGATGGGATCGCGCGCGCCACCCGCCGGGTCGCGGCGGATGCCTGGATCGTGCCAGGCGTGGCGCTGCGTCGCGCCGACCGCGTCGACGTGATGCGCGGCGAGGAGGTGCAGGTGCTGGGCGCGCTGGCCGGCGCGGACGGCGACGACGACGCGCTGTTCTGCCAGCCGGGCACGCACAGCAAGTGGATCAGAACCGTCGGCCGCCGCATCGTCGATTTCTCCACCAGCATGACGGGTGAGCTGTTCGCCCTGCTGCGCGCGCACGGCATCCTGGCCGGAATGCTGGACGGCGCAGTGGCGGACGGTTCCGCCTTTCGCGCCGGCGTAGACCGGGGCGCGAGTGCCGCCGACCTGGGCGCCGCCCTGTTCGAGGTGCGCGCCGCCGTGGTGCTGGGAACGCTGGCGCGCGGGGACGCGGCCGCCAGGGCCAGCGGCGTCCTGATCGGCGCCGAGCTCGGCGGGCGCGACCTTGAAGGGCGCGAGGTGGCGCTCCTGGCCAGCGGCCCGCTGGCCGAACTGTACGCGGCAGCGATCGGCCTGAGGGGCGGCGCGGTCCGCCCCATCGACAGCCAGACGGCCTTTCTGGACGGCATCCGGGCGGTGCGGGCGCGGCTGGCATGACGGGTGCGGGGACCAGGGGCGCTGCCCAGGATATGGAGGAGATCATGCGCTTCGACGACGCGTTCGCGGCCTGTCCGCTGGTGGCGATCCTGCGCGGCCTGACCCCGGCGGAAGCGCCGGCGGTGGGCGACGCGCTGGTGGCGGCCGGCTTCACCTTGATCGAGGTGCCGATGAACTCGCCCGATCCGCTGACGAGCATCGCGCTCCTGGCGGAGCGGCTGCGCGGGCGGGCGCTGGTGGGGGCGGGGACCGTGCTGAACCCGGCCCAGGTCGAGGACGTGGCACGCGCCGGCGGCACGCTGATCGTGTCGCCCAACACGGACGTGCGCGTGATCGGCGCGGCGGTCGCCATGAACCTGTCGTCGCTGCCCGGCTATTACACCGCGACCGAGGCGTTCGCGGCGCTGGACGCGGGTGCCGCCGCGTTGAAGCTGTTCCCAGCCGACGGCGCGTCGCCCGCGATGCTGAAGGCGCACCGCGCAGTTCTGCCGGCATCGACCAGGGTGCTGGCGGTCGGCGGCATATCGCCCGACACCATGCCCGACTGGCGGGCGGCCGGGGCGAACGGTTTCGGCCTCGGCTCCAACCTTTACCGGCCGGGCAAGTCCGCGGCCGATGTCGGCCTCGACGCCGGGGCCTTCGTGACCGCAATCAAGGAGATGGCATGACTTCCGTTCGCCTGCTGCAACACCGTTCCGCCGATGGACGTCGGTCCGTCATCCTGGCGGAAGGCGACGGTGCCTTTTACCTGTCCGGCCCGGCCACCGTCCGCGAACTGGCGCTGGAGGCGATCGCGCACGGCACCACGCTGGCCGACGCGGCCCGTGCCCACCGGACCGGCGACGCCGTGGACCTGCGCGCCGAACTCGACGCCGGGCGGCTGCTGCCCGCGATCGACCATGCCGATCCGGCACGGCTGCTGCTGGCGGGCACCGGCCTGACCCATCTCGGCTCGGCGGCGGGGCGCGACGCCATGCACAAGGCCGCGGCCGACGCCGATCATCAGACCGATTCCATGCGCATGTTCCTGGAAGGCGTGGAGGGCGGCAAGCCGGAGGGCGGGCAGTCGGGGCAGCAGCCCGAATGGTTCTACAAGGGCGACGGCCAGTCGCTGGTCCCGCCGGAGGGAGCACTAACCTCGCCCGCCTTCGCGCAGGACGGCGGGGAAGAGCCGGAGCTGGCCGGCGTCTACCTGATCGCGGAAGACGGCACGCCGTGGCGGCTGGGCGTGGCGCTGGCCAACGAGTTCAGCGACCATGTGACCGAACGGCACAACTACCTGTGGCTCGCCCATTCCAAGCTGCGCCCGGCATCGCTGGGTGCCGAACTGCTGCTGGGCGACGTGCCGGCCGACATCCGCGGCACCAGCCGCATCCGCCGCGACGGCACGACATTGTGGGAGAAGCCGTTCGTCACGGGCGAGGACAACATGTCCCACTCGCTCGCCAACCTGGAACACCATCATTTCAAATATGCGGGGTTCCGTCGCCCCGGCGACGTGCATGTCCACTTCTTCGGCACGGCAACTCTGTCCTTCGCCGACGGCGTCCGGACGCAGGAGGGCGACGTGTTCGAGATCGAGGCGGCGCCCTTCACGCTGCCGCTGCGTAATCGCCTGACCACCGCAGCGCCGGTTCCCGTTTCGGCGCGCGCACTGTGACCGCGCCGATCCGTCTGGCGGTGGTGGGGATGGGCAAGATCGCCCACGACCAGCACCTGCCCGCCATCGAGCGCAGCTCGTCCTTCCAACTGGCCGCTACCGTCAGCCGCGGCGGCGAGGCCGTGAACGGGCTGCCGTACTTCCGGTCGATCGAGGAACTGGCCGCCAGCGACGTGGCGATCGACGCCGTGTCGCTGTGCACGCCGCCCCAGGTACGCCGCGCGATCGCCGAATACGCGATCGACCGCGGCTGGCACGTGTTCCTGGAAAAGCCGCCCGGTGCTACCCTGGCCGAGGTGGTGGCGCTGCGCGACCATGCGGCGGCGGCCGGCGTCAGCCTGTTCGCCAGCTGGCACTCGCGCTACGCCAACGGCGTGGAGCCGGCGCGTGCCTGGCTGGCCGACCGGACGATCGAGCGCGCGCGTATCGTCTGGCGCGAGGATGTACGCGTCTGGCATCCCGGCCAGGACTGGATCTGGGAACCGGGCGGCTTCGGCGTGTTCGATCCCGGCATCAACGCGCTCTCGATCGCGACGCGCATCCTGCCGCGACCCATGTTCGTGGAGCACGCGCAGATCGACGTGCCCGGCAATCGCGCGTCACCGATCGCGGCGCGCGTCGCGTTCCGCGATACCGCGGGCGCGCCCGTCGAGATGGACCTGGATTTCCGGCAGGAAGGGCCGCAGAGCTGGGATATCATCGTCGAAACGGACGCCGGCACGCTTACCCTGTCCAAGGGCGGCGCGGTGCTGTCGATCACGGGCGATCAGCCCGCGATGCCGGCGGATGACCTTCACGGCGAATATGCCGGGCTGTACCGGCGGTTCGCGGCGATCGTGCGCGCGGGCGTCTCGGACGTGGACGTGGCGCCGCTGCGGCTGGTGGCCGACAGCTTCCTGCGCGCGCGCATCAACGCGGTCGAGGATTTCATATGGTGAGGACCCTGGCCGCGGTGCTGCTGGCGCTGGCTTCCGCCGCGCCCGCGGCGGCGCAGGACAGCCGGTTCGTGGCCACGCCCGACGGCAAGCCCGTGCTTCGGGTCGATGGCGCGCCTTTCCTGGTGCTGGGCATCCAGCTCAACAATTCCAGCGGCTTTCCGGCCGAGATGCGGCGCCTGGCCCCCGCGATCGCGCGCAGCCACGCCAACGTGGTGATGGCGCCCGTCGGCTGGGAAAGCGTCGAGCCGGAGGAGGGCCGCTTCGACTGGTCGGTGGTGGACGGGCTGGTGGCGGAGGCACGGGCGCAGAAGGTGCGGCTGGCACTGCTGTGGTTCGGCACGTGGAAGAACGCCAACATGAGCTACGTTCCCGCCTGGGTGAAGCGCGACACCGCGCGCTTCCCGCGGGTGGTGGACGGCAGCGGCCGCGCGATCGAGGTGCTGTCCCCCATCGCGGCCGCCAGTCGCGACGCCGATGCGCGCGCCTTTGCCGCGCTGATGGCGCACCTGAAGGCGATCGACGGGCGGCAGCGCACGGTGGTGATGGTGCAGGTGGAGAACGAGGCCGGGACGCTGGGCGCGGACCGTGACCACGCGCCCGCCGCCGAGGCGCTGTTCCGCGCGCCCGTGCCCGCCGACATGGGCGGTGCCAAGCCCGGCGACTGGACGGCCAACTACGCCGAGCGCGCGCCGGAAGCCTTCATGGCCTATCACACCGCCAGGTACATGGGCGCGGTGGCGGCGGCGGGGAAGCGCGCCTACGACCTGCCGCTCTACGCCAATGTCTGGCCGCGCGAGCAGCCGGGCCTGCTGCGCCCCGGCGACAGTTCGCCGTCGGGCGGCGCGGTGTCATGGCTGTTGCCGCAGTGGCGCGCGCTGGCGCCTGCCATCGACGTGGTGGGCGTGGACAATTACGACACCAACGCGGTGCCCTACACCGAGATCGCGCGCGCCTATGACGTGCCGGGCAATCCGCTGTTCGTGCCGGAAACGGGCGGCAGCATGGCGCACGCGCGCCACGCCTTCTGGGTGGTGGCGCAGCCGCACGCGGTGGGTATCGCCAAGTTCGGCCTGGGCGAGGATTTCGGGCTGAAGGACGGCAAGGAGGCGGAGGAGCCGATCGCGCTCGACTACCGCCTGCTGCGCGACGCGGCGGCGTTCCTGCTGCCGCTGCGCGACGCGGGGCGGGTGCGCGTCGCGGTGGAGGAGGACGGGATCGCGAACGTGCCGATGGCGTTCGACGGCGCCGACGTGGCGGCACGTTTCGGCGACGTCCGCGACGGCTATGGCGGTCCGCGCGGGCAGGGCAACCGCGACCTGTCGGGCCGCGTGATCGTGGCCCAGGCCGCGCCGGACCGCTTTCTGCTGACCGGTGCATCGGCCAACCTCAAGTTCGCGCCCAAACTGGGTGCCGGCGGCAGCGTCCAGCTCGTCACCGTGGAGGAAGGGCATTTCGAGCAAGGCCGCTTCGTGCGCGAACGGTTGTTGAACGGCGACGAAACCGCCTTCGGCCTGTGGCTGCCGCCGTCGGGACGGACGCTGATGATAACGACGCAGGTGAACCCATGAAGATCGCGACCCTCCTGGCCGGGGCCGCGTTGGTTGCCGGGGCGACGACGGCGGCGCAGGCCCCCGCACCCGGCAGCAACCCCATCATCCGCGACCGCTTCACCGCCGACGTGGCGCCGCTGGTGGTGGGCGACCGGCTGTACCTCTATGCCGGCCACGACGAGGCCAAGGGCCGCCAGGGCTTCACCATGAACGAGTGGCTGGCCTATTCGACCACCGACATGCGCCACTGGACCGCGCACGGGCCGATCATGCGCCCGACCGATTTCAAATGGGCCAAGGGCGAGGCCTGGGCGGCACAGATGACCGCCAAGAACGGACGCTATTATTTCTATGTCACGGTCGAGCACGACGCGACCCATCCGGGCAAGGCGATCGGCGTGGCGGTCGGCGACACGCCGCTGGGTCCGTTCCGCGACGCACGCGGCAGCGCGCTGGTGCAGGACAACAAGGCGACGTGGCGGGCGTGGAGCGACATCGACCCGACCGTGTTCACCGACGACGACGGCACCAGCTGGCTCGCCTGGGGCAATTCGAACCTGTACATGGCCAGGCTGAAGGCCAACATGATCGAGTTCGACGGTCCGGTCGAGGAGATCAAGCTGCCCTTCTACCTGGAGGGGCCGTGGCTGCACAAGCGCGGCGGGCTCTACTATCTGACCTATGCCTCGATCGACGAGGGCAAGCAGAAGAACGAGCATATCTCCTATGCCACGGCGACGTCGATCCGCGGTCCGTGGACGTACCGCGGCGAACTGACGGGCGAGGCGAAGAACAGCTTCACCATCCACGCCGGCATCGCGGAATTCAAGAACGACTGGTACTTCTTCTACCACAACGGAACCCTGTCGATGCCGGACGGCAAGGGCGGCGTGGAGCGCGGCGGCGAGTTCCGCCGGTCCGCGGCGGTGGAACCGCTCCACTATAATCCGGACGGCACCATGCGCCCGATCCGCCAGACCGCGCAGGGCGTGACGGGGAGCGGGCGATGACGCGCAGCCGCCGCGACGTGCTGGTCGGCGGGGCCACTGCATCCGCCCTGTCCATGATCGCCTCGCCCGCGACCGCGCGGGCACCCGGCACCGCACTGCTGGCGCCCAACCCGCCGATGGGCTGGAACAGCTGGAACAGCTTCGCCACCACCATCACCGAGGCCCAGGCGCTGGAGCAGGCGGGCATCATGGCGCGTCGGTTGAAGCCGTTCGGCTACGACGTGTTCACCGTCGACATCCAATGGTACGAACCGGACGCGTCGAGCTATACCTACAACGCGCGGCCCGTGCCGACGATGGATGCGTACGGCCGGCTGCTGCCCGCGCCCAACCGCTTTCCGTCCGCGGCGAACGGGCGCGGCTTCGCACCGCTGGCGGCGCGGGTGCACGGGCTGGGCCTGCGCTTCGGCGTCCACCTGATGCGCGGCATCCCGCGGCTGGCGGTGGAGCGCGACCTGCCGGTGCTGGGAGCGGGGGGCGCCACCGCGCGCGGGATCGCGGACACCAGCTCCACCTGTTCGTGGAATCCCGACATGTACGGTGTCGACATGCGCCGACCGGGCGCGCAGGCCTATTACGACGGGGTGTTCCGGCTGCTGGCCGACTGGGGCGTCGATTTCGTCAAGGTCGACGACCTGAGCCGCCCCTACGACGCGCACGTGCCCGAGATCGAGGCGATCCGCCGCGCCATGGACCGCACCGGCCGGCGGATGGTGCTGTCCATGTCGCCCGGCGAGACGCCGGTGGCGCGCGGTCCGCACGCCCGCGCACACAGCCAGATGTGGCGGATCAGCGACGATTTCTGGGACGAGTGGCCCATGCTGGAGGCGCAGTTCACCCGGCTGGAGAACTGGAACGCCTATATGGGGCCGGGTCCGGACGGCCATTCCGGCTGGCCGGACGCCGACATGCTGCCGCTGGGGCGCCTCGCGCTCGGCAAGCGCGACACCAAGTTCACGCCGGACGAGCAGCGGACGCTGATGACGCTGTGGTCGGTCGCGCGCTCGCCGCTCATCATGGGGGGCGACCTGCGGCACCTGGACGCGCCCACGATGGCGCTGCTCACCAACCCGGAGGTGATCGCCGTGAACCAGGCGTCCACCGCCAACCGGCCGCACTTCGTCGACGACGGCGCGCGCGTCTGGTCGGCCCGCGCCGCCGACGGCGACCGCTACGTCGCGCTGTTCAACACCGGCGATGCCGCGCGCGAGGTGGGCGTCGACCTGGCCGTCCTGGGCGTCGCGGGGCAGGTCCGGGTGCGCGACCTGTGGGCGCGCGCGGCGGACGGCACCGCGCGCGGGCGGCTGGCTCGCCGCCTGCCGCCGCACGGCGCCGGTTTCTACAGGTTGAACGCCGCATGACCCGCCTCGGCATCGCCGCACTGCTGACAGCGACGATCGCGACCCCCGCCATCGCGCAGGTCGCGCCGACCGAGCGCGAGGTGCCGGTGACGCTGCGCCCCGCCCTCGACCGTCCCGGCACCGTGTTCGAAGGCTGGGGCACAGCACTCGCCTGGTTCGCGCACGTCACGGGCGGCTGGCCGCAGGCGGAGCGCGCGCGACTGGCCGACCTGTTCTACGGTCCGGGCGGGCTTGGCTGGACGATCGCGCGCTACAACATCGGTGGGGGTGCACGACCGGACGCGAAGCCCCTATCGCAACCGGGCGCGAACGTACCCGGTTTCTGGCGGATGCCGGCGGGGGCGCGCGGCGGCTGGAATCCCGAGGATGCCGCCGCCTGGGACTGGTCCAGCGATGCGAACCAGCGCTGGTGGCTGGACGCGATCGCCGCGCGCGTGAAGTCGCCGGTGCTGGAAGCCTTCTCCAACTCGCCACCCTGGTTCATGACCGTGTCGGGCGAGGTGTCGGGCGCGGTGGACCGCAACGCCGACAATCTGCGGCCCGGCCAGGAACAGGCGTTCGCCCGCTATCTGGCGCGCGTCACCGACGAGCTGCAGCGACGGCACCGCATCACCTTTCGCACGCTATCGCCGGTGAACGAGCCCGGCACCGATTACTGGTACGCCGGCAACCGGCAGGAAGGGTCGCACTGGTCGCCCGCGCGCCAGGCGGCGATGATCGACGCGACCGACGCCGCGCTGAAGGAGCGCGGGTTGCGAACGGTGGTGTCCGCACCCGACGAGACCAACTCGCACCTGTTCCTGCGCGACTGGGCGGCGTACCCGCCCGCGACCCGCGCGCGCATCGGGCAGGTCAACGTCCACAGCTACGGCACCGTCCACCAGACGGGGGTGCGCGACGCGGCGCGCGCGGCGAACATCCGCCTGTGGATGAGCGAGGACGACAATCCGCTGGACGGCGATCCGGAAAGCTTCGTCGGCATGAACTCCGCGCTGGCCTTCGCCGAACATGTGGTGGCCGACCTGAAGCGACTGGAGCCGGCCGCCTGGGTGCTGTGGCAGGCGGTGGAAAGCTTTTCCGGCAGCGGTGGGCAGAGGGGCGGCGGGCAGGGCGGATCCAACTGGGGCTTGGTGAAGGCGGACCTGCGCGCGCCCGCTGCCGGTCCGCACGACATACGCCTGACGCGCAAATACTGGGCGATAGCACAGTTCAGCCGCTTCATCCGGCCGGGCTACCGGCTGGTGCCGGTCGACGACATGGACACGGCGGGCGCGCTGTCGCCGGACGGCAATACGCTGGTGCTGGTGCACGTGAACGGCGGCCTCAACCCGCGGCGCCTGGGCCTGCCGACCGGCTGGCGCGTCGCCACCATCGTGACCGATGCCGCCAGAGAGGCCGCGTGTGCCGCGGCGGGCGTCGCGCCGCCTCGCGCGGTCGCCACCGTGATCCTGACCAGAAAGGGAGTGCCGTCGCCTTGCTGATCTCCATGGTCCCCGTGCTGCTGGCGGCCGCCGCCCTCCAAGGGGGCTCCACCCCGCCGGCCGTTCCCGCCGCTGCCTCCGCGACCGCGCCGCTGCGGATGCCGGCCATGCCGCTGCACGATCCGTGGATCGTCGCGGATCGCGAAACCGGCACCTACTGGCTGTTCACCCGCAACGAGGCGCGGATGACGGGCGACCGACGACTGGGCATCATGGCCTATACCAGCCGCGACCTGAGGAACTGGACCCGGCCGCAGGTGGTGTTCACGCTGCCCGCAGGAAGCTGGGCGAACGACGGTGCCTGGGCGCCCGAGGTCCACCAGTGGAAGGGGCGGTGGTACCTGTTCTCCACCTTCTACAACGACGCGTTGAAGCTGCCGCCGACCGGTGGACGGCGCGGGGTGCGCCGCTCGACGTTGCTGGCGGTTGCGGATGCGCTGGGTGGTCCCTTCCGGCTGGTGCGCGACGGTGCGCCGATCGTCGATGCGTCCGCGATGACGCTGGACGGCTCGCTCTACGTCGATCCGGCGGGCAAGCCGTGGATGGTCTACGCGCATGAATGGGTGCAGGTGGGCGACGGCACGATCGAGGCGGTGCCGCTGACCGACGATCTCGCCGCGGCCGGGCCGCCGCAGCTGTTGTTCCGCGCATCGGCGGCGCCATGGGCCAAGCGCGCCGATCTGTCCGACCCCGAACAGGGCAACGTCACCGACGGGCCGGAGATGTTCCGGACGCGCACGGGCACGCTGCTGATGCTGTGGTCCAGCTACGACCGGGACGGCTACGTCCAGTCGGTCGCGCGCTCGCGCAGCGGGACGATCGCGGGCCCGTGGGAGCAGCTGCCGCCGCTGGTGCGCGCGGACAGCGGGCACGGGATGCTGTTCCGCCGCTTCGATGGCGGGCTGGTGATGGTGCTGCATCGCCCCTTCAACAATGCGCGCGGCAAGCTGTACGAGATGCGCGACGACGGGGATCGGCTCACGGTGGTCCGCGAGATGACCGAACTGGACGGCGAGACCCGTCCCACCCACGGACCCGCCATACGGTGATGCGCGCCACCGGGGGCCTGCGCTTCGTGCTCCTGGCGGGTGCCGGCGTCTTGCCGACGGCGGTGGCTGCACAGGCGGGATCCGCACCGGAACGGGCCATGCCCGGCACGCCCCCGGAAGTGGTCGTCACGGCCGAGCGGCTGCGCGGGTCGGCGGTCGGGGAAGGCGCGCCGCTCGCCGTGCTGAACCCGGACGCCATCCGGTCGCTGGGTGCCACCAGCATAACCGAGTTGATCCAGCGGCTGCGCGGGCTGACCACCTCGTCCAGCGGGGCGGAGCCCGTGTTCCTGCTCAACGGAAGGCGCATTTCGGGTTTCGACGAGATGCGGAACATCCCGCCCGAAGCGCTCGAGCGGACCGAGGTGCTGCCCGAGCAGGATGCGGCGCGCTTTGGCTTTCCGCCCACCGTACGCGTCGTCAACTTCGTCACCAGAAAGCGCTTCCGCTCGGTATCGGCGCAGCAGCTGGCGGGCGCCACCACCGATGGGGGTGGCGAGACGAACTACGCCGAGGCGACCGCAACCGCCATCGACGGCCCGCGCCGGACGTCGTTGACCGCCTCCTATTTCCGGCAGAATCCGGTGTTCCAGAGCCAGCGGAACCTGGCGCCCGATCCGGACACGCCGTTCGCCGTACAGGGCAATTTGGCGGCGGCGGACGGGGGCAGCCTTGACCCGCGGCTGGACGCGTTGGCCGGACGGCCGATCAGGCTGGCGGCACTGCCGACCGACCCCGCCGCACGGGGACGGCTGGACGCCTATGCCGGTGGCGCGGCGGTGAGCGACATCGGCCCTTACCGCACGCTGGTGGGGCGCAACGACACGATCCGGGTGGACGGGGTCCTGGCCGGCACGCTGGGGCGGAAGGTCGGCGGATCGCTCAACCTGAGCATGGAGGCGCGCCGCGTTGCCGGATCGAACGGCCTGGCGTCCGCGGTGCTGCCGGTGCCCGCCGGGAGCGACGGCCTGCCGTTCGCGCGCGACCTCCTCCTGTACCGCTATCAACCGGACGCCGTGCTGCGGCAGCGCAACGTCAACCTGAACCTGCACGCGGCCGCCACGCTCCAGGGGCAGGCCGGTCGCTGGACCTGGGACGTCACGGGCACGCACGACCGCGTGCGCACCGACACCCGCTCGGACCTGGGCGGCCCGCCGGGGGCGGCGTCGTCCGATCCGGCGGTCGCGGCGCAGCGGGTGCGCTTGTTCGGTCGGACGACCACCGACACGTCGGTGGGCAAGGCCGTGCTGAACGGTCCGGTCGCCCGACTGCCCGCGGGCGACGCGCTCGTGACCGTCAACGCGGATCTCGCCCGATCGGCCGGTCGGGCACGGCGGCCGGATGCGGCCCCGCCACGTCCCGGCGGCCCGGCCGACCTGACCCGGATCACGCGCGCGGCCAGCGTCGCGGTCGAGGTGCCGGTGGCGTCCGCCAGCGGCCAGCTGGTGCCCGTGCCCGGCCGCCTGTCCGTCAACGGGCGGCTCGGCGTGACGGGGGTGTCCGATTTCGGCCGCCTGGCGAACGTCGGCTACGGCCTGACATGGTCGCCGATCCGGCCCGTGCAGCTGACCGCCTCGGTCAGCGACGCGCGGACGCCGCCGGCGATCGGCCTCCTGACCGACCCGCTGCTTTTCTCGCCCAACACGCCCTTTTTCGACTTCGTGACCGGTGACACCGCGGTCGTGACGGTGACGAGCGGCGGCAATCCCGCCCTGGCGCCGGAGCGGCGGCGGATCACCACGCTGGGGGTCGCGGTGAAGCCGTTCGATGCCCGCGAGTTCCGGGTCAACTTGGATTATCTGGATACGCGCGTCACCGACCAGACGGCCTTTCTCGGAGCCGCCAACAGCGACTTCCAGCGGGCCTACCCGGGGCGTTTCGTACGCGACGCGGCCGGGCGGTTGGTGTCGGCGGACCTGCGCGCCGTCAACGTCGCGCGCGAAACCGAACGCAAGCTGCGTCTCGGGATCAACCTGTGGACGCCGCTGGGGCCCAAGCCGCCCGAGCCCCCGCCCCGGGATGCGTCGTCCCCAGCCTCCACGCCCCCGCCGCCCCCGGCCAGGCCGCGTCCGACTCTCTACGTCAACGCGACCGGCACGTGGCGCCTGTCCGACCGGCTAGTGCTGACGCCCGGCGCCCCGGTGCTGGATCTGCTGGACGGAGCCACGCTGAACGGGACGGAGGGGCGTGCGCGCTGGGACGTCGAGGGCAATGTCGGCGGGTCGATCGGCCCCGTGAACGGCGGCGTCTTCGGCCGCCTGCGCGGCGCCGGCCGCGTCGCCAGCCCGCTGGCGGCGTCCGACCTGCGGTTCTCGGGGCTGTTCTGGATGGTCCTCTACACGTCGCTGGACGCGGAAAAGCTGACGGGGCGGCCCTGGGCCAGACGCGCGAGCGTGCAGGTGACGGTGGAGAACCTGCTCAACGACCGCGTGAACGTCCGCGACCGCAACGGGAACACGCCGAACCGCTTCCAGGGCGCGTTCCTGGACCCATCCGGCCGCTCGATCCGGCTGGGCGCGCGCAAGCTCTTCTGAACGGGCGCTACCAGCGGACCACGGCCGCGCGCCCGGGCCGCGTCGCCACCACCCGTTCGCCGCTGGCGGTCAGCAGCCGCCATTCGCCCCCGTCGCGCGAGACCAGCCGTGCGCGCGCCGCCCGCCCGCGTCGCCATTCCAGGTCCAGCACGCCGCCCCCGGCCAGGCGGATGCCCGCGATCCGCCCCGCCGGCCAGGCGGAGGGCAGGGCCGGCAGCAGGCGGACCTCGCGCCCGTGTGCCTGGACCAGCATCTCCACCAGTCCCGCGACGCCGCCCAGGTTGCCGTCGATCTGGAACGGCGGATGCGCGTCGAACAGGTTGGGGTAGGTCCGGCCCGGCGACAACAGACGCCGCAGGATCGCATAGGCGTGCTCGCCGTCGCCCAGCCGCGCCCACAGCGCCAGCCGCCACGCCAGGCCCCAGCCGGTGGCGTCGTCGCCGCGCTGTTCCAGCGTCCGGCGAGCGGCGGCCGCGAGGTCGGGCGTCCGGACGGGATCGATCTGGTTGCCGGGGTACAGGCCGTACAGGTGGCTGACGTGACGGTGGTGCGGTTCGGGCACCGCAGCGTCCCAGTCCTCGATCCACTCCATCAGCTGGCCCTGCGCGCCGACCCGGTTCGGCACCAGCCGGGCGCGGGCCGCCCTCCAGGCCGCCGCCAGGTCCGCGTCGCGCCCGAGCAGGCCCGCGGCGGCGGCGGCGCGGTCGAACAGATCGCGCAGGATCTGCATGTCCATGGTGGGGCCGGCGCAGATCGAGCTGCCGTGCGGGTGGATGTTCTCCGGCGACAACGACGGGCTGGTCACCAGCCGGTCGGTGCCGGGATACGGCACCAGCGCGTCCAGGAAGAACAGGGCCGCGCCGCGCAGCAGCGGGTAGAGGCGGGCCAGGAAGGCGGGGTCGCGACCGTGCTCCCAGCGCGACCACAGCTGCACGCACAGCCACGCGCCGCCGGTGGGCCACATGCCCCATTGCGCGCCGTCGATGGGTGCGCTCGCCCGCCACAGGTCGGTGTTGTGATGCGCCACCCAGCCGCGCGCGCCGTACATCGCCCGCGCGGTCCGCGCGCCGGAGGCGGCGAGTTCCTCCACCATGCGGATCAGCGGCTCGACGCACTCGGCCAGCCCCGTCGCCTCGGCGGGCCAGTAGTTCATCTGCGTGTTGATGTTGATGGTGTACTTGGAATCCCAGGGCGGCGTGTTGCTGTCGTTCCAGATGCCCTGGAGGTTCGCTGGCTGCCCCCCCGGCCGCGAGCTGGACAGGAGCAGGTACCGGCCGTAGGCGAAATACA
>Ga0325401_1000811_pt1 | contig 24454 bp, 17 predicted proteins | sample PopdelMetagenome_FD_205666 | JGI IMG/M metagenome (GOLD analysis project Ga0325401, IMG submission 205666) | Populus deltoides microbial communities from Bellville, Georgia, United States - Xylem-PdKOR-R2 | ecosystem: Host-associated > Plants > Phyllosphere > Stem > Wood/Secondary xylem | place...
ATATATATATATATATATATATACATAACATGGTCAAATTTTGTAAAACAAATTCCATCTTCACAATAATATGAGCAAAAGTTACATGCTATAGCTCAAGAGCCTACAATGAAAGATGTAGAAAGAACTTTTGGTGTGTTTCAGGCACATTATCATTCATAAACCAACATGTTTTTGAAATCAAGAAATACGATCGTGAAGATGATTAAGAAATACATGATATTGATAAGATCGACTTTAATTGTGAACTAAATAATTAGATCCCAATTATATCATTTATTTATACATATCTTCATATTATAGACGAAGGTAGAGGTGATTATTTTCGGTTCGGTTCAGTTCGGTTTTTATAAAAAAAAAATAACTAAATCGAAATTTTTTTAAAAAAACCGAAACCAGGTCAAACCAACCGGTTTCGGTTCGGTTCGGTTTTTTAGGGAAAAAACCGGTTCAAACCGGTTTGGCTCGATTTTTCCGGTTTTGGCTCGGTTTGACTCGGTTTTTTCTTGGTTTTTTTCGATTCAATTCGGTTTTTCCAGTTTTTTCTTATAAAACCAAAACCGAACCGGCTGGTTTTTTTTAAATTTTAATCGGGTTTTTTTCAGTTCGGTTTTTTCGGTTATTTTTTTCTGGTTTTCTCGGTTTAATCAGTTTTTCGGTTTTTTTGCTCATATCTAGACAAAGGAACTCATTCAAAACTTCAATTGGACCTTGTTGAGTATTTATGACAAAAACATAATGAAAAATAAAAAGTAACGTGTGTTTTTATATAATTGTATTGCCTAGCCATTTAGTCATTTGTTTTAAAATTATGTTTTTCATTATATGTTACTTCGTCTTGTTGTTTGCTTCCAAGTTATGTTGGTGCATTCTTTTAATTATCTAGTAACAAACTTTTGAAAATTAATTCTTTTATTATAGTAAAAATTAAAAATAATAAAATGAAGATGCATACACTTAAAAAAATATAATGGAAATTTAAACAATTTATATTAATTAAAATCATTATCACATCATTTAGCTAATATATTTATTTAACGTGTATCATAATATTCAAATAAATGTCGACATGCTTGGTTACTATGCATGGCAAAGTCTATGGATCCACTGCCCCCACCTTCTTGAAACATAATTAGTATAAATTGTTTAATTAAGCGTGTTTGACATTTTTAAAGTATTTTTTATTAAAAAATATATTAAAATAATATTTTTTTTATTTTTAAAAAATTATTTTTGATATCAATATATTAAAATGATATGAAAATACTAAAAAAAATATTAATTTTAAATTAAAAAATAAAAAAATTTTAAATTTTTTTAAAAATATTTTTAAAATATAAAAATAAACAGGGTATGTGCAGTTGGTTATCAGGGGAGAGAACGGTAATTCAGGAGAAAAAAAAGCCTGATCGGATAATGTTTTTCTTTAATTTTTTTTTTTTTTTTTGCATTACGTGTATTATTTTTTGTGCTTTCCTGAAATTTTCCGATCCAAATTATTTTAGCCCAATTTATCCTTTGTTTGACCCAATGCCAATAAAGGCCTGATTTAGCCTTTGAAATCTGGACCTGATATACATTTTGAGCATATCGAATGGTAACCATCATATAATAATAATAAAAAAAAAAACTAAAAGAAAAGGCAAATTCACTGTTGTCAGATATATTTTATTAATACTCATTTAATTATCATTTTTTTTCTTCCAACAAAATATCAATAAATATCAATTGCTTTAATGTTAGGGGTATTTTGTTATTTTGTACATCTCATTGGTCATTAAAAGAATTAATTGGGAATATGATTGTCTTTTTTATTTTTTTTAAACACACTAAAATAATTAGATTACCCTTTGTAACAGTTTTTTTAAAGTGGTAAAATAATGAACTTTTTATCCTTTATAATTTTTAATTATAGTAAAATTACAACTTTATCTTTTAATGCAAATAAATAAATAAACTTTGTGTTTAGGGACTTTTTGTTTTCTCACTTTGGTTTTTTGCTATTACTAAGGAAACAAGGGCAATTTGTTCTTTTAATGAACATTAAATATTATTTAAATTGAATAATTTATTAGTATTTGGGTGGCACTTGCGCCTTTCAAGTAATGGATAAGCCTCCCAACGACTAAAAATATCTTTCTGTTATGTCATTTAATTAGTTGTCGTGTTCTTTTCTTGTTGAAGTAATGCATGATAGAGCGGTTTTTCGCCGATAAGGCTTTTTTATTTTATTTTCTCTTTTATTCCTTTAAAAATTTAATAATGGTTCTTTTTGTTATTGATATTTCAACTTCAACCCTTATTATTTTGATTTCTGATTTTTGTTATTTTTTCTTTTGTAAAAGTTTTATTTGTTTTCAATTTCATCATTCAATCTAATTCTTATTCTTTTGATTTTTTTAATCCTCCTGTTAAAGTTATTTTTTTTTTAATTTCACTCTTCAATCGAAAATTTATAGTTGCCCTATTGTTTATTGTTTATTTTGGTTTTTATCCTCGTTCTTTTAATTGTTATTATTTTTTTTGTTTTTGATCTTTTTTTCTCTGATTTTATTCTTCAATATTTGATTTGTCGGGGATTGAGTTTTATTTTTTTTCCATACAAGTTGCTTGTGGTCTAATAACTTAAATCACGAGTTTTTAAAGGTTGACATTCTTTCTTTTTTTTTTTACTTTTTTTTGTTTTTATTGTTCAACATGACTTTTTTTAAAAATTAGCTTTGTGGTTTTCTTAGATTTATTTTTTATCGGGTTATTTTGATCTAATGACCTGATTTGTGGGTATGATAAGTTAACCTAAGCCATTTTTTTTTCTAATTTCATTATTCCATGTTTAATTAGTTGAAGATTAAACTATATCATTTTTTCTGTTTTGGAAAAAGGTTTTTTTCTCGGGTTATTGTGATTGTTTTTTAATTTTTTTTGTTTGGTTCGTTTACTATTGCTGCTTATTTTTTTTTTATTATCTAATTAGAATAAAACTAATTTATTTTACCAGTCAATATTATAACCCGAGTCATAGATATTTACTCTTTCTTTAAAATGCGTTTGCGATATCTAAACATATTTTTTACAACAACAACAATAATAATACGGCCATGCAACATATCACAGGTCCATGTCTAGCACACAACTAATTTTTAGTATACATTTTTGTGTGTGTTTGATATTATAATAGCTTTTATAATTGTGTTTTGAAAAGATAAATTTTAAAAACAGTTCTAAATTATAAAGTTTTTTGAACTCAAATTTTAACCATAAATTAAGATAAAAAACAAGTTTAAATTGTAAAAATCAAATAACTTTCAAAGTTATGAACAACTTAAAAATATCTCCAAGTATGTCATACTATAATGTCAAACATAACTTTTGACTAGGGTGACAATAAAAGTTCCAAGAAAAGTGTCTATGAAGTCCAAATATTAATTAGACTTGTAACTAGTAAACTCAAAACATATTTTAGGTTAAGTTTACTTTAAATAAATTATTTTATTAAATTAATATTGTTTTATTTATTTATAAATTATAGTTTAGATTGATTCATTGACTTACAGTGTACTCATAACCTAAATCTTGAATTAAGTCAACCCTAAATTAATTCTTATAGTGCTGTCCTAACATGAAAGCATAAGAAGTAGTTTATAAAAAGCCAAAAAATAAAAATAAAAAAAACAATCAAACAGTCTCTTTAATTCCTATCATCATCAATCTATAAAATCAATAATTTGGAGTACTTTCACATGAAGCTAGTCTTATTTGTATAAAACTATATAAATCATTGCAATCTACTTGATTTAATATTTATAAAATTACTCATTAATTAACATTGAAATAAAAAAATCATATAATTATCAAAAAAATTTTCAGAATAGCATATTATACATTTTGGATGCATATTCAATATATAAAAAATCCTAATCATCCTTAATTTTCTAATGAAACACTGTTATTTTTATCTCTTTATTTCGTAATTTTATTAACAAAATAATTGATTATTAAACTATAAATTAACAAATATACATAATTCAACTCCTATCCTATTATAAACTTTGAAATAACTTAAGAGATCTTAATAAAAAATAATATTATAGATTTTTTATTGCTTTCACAGTTTAATAAAAAAATATTCAATATTCTTTTTAAATTTTCGATTGATTTAAGTTAAAAAAAACAAAAAACAAATGTATTATCAAGAGTTAGCTTGAAGGCTAGAATCAAATCACACGGTACCGTTTCATCAAACCATTAAGTACTTAAATACCCTCCCGTCGTCTCCCTTTCTCTGCGCTCTGCAGAGAAAACCCAGACCCAAAACTCCCAAAGTAGGGAAAAAATGGCTCCCAAGAAGAAGCCACAGAGAAGCAGCAGCAACAACAAAGCATCCTCTTCGAAATCAAAATCATCGTCTAATTCCGGTCCAAGGCTCCAGATTTCAGCCGAGAACGAGAACCGCCTACGCCGTCTCCTACTCAACTCCACAACCACTCCGCCTCTACAAACCACCGTTACTGATAACACTAACTCTCTCTCTAAAGCACAAAAAGCTAAAAAGCTTAAGAATATTTACGAGAAACTCTCATGTGAAGGCTTCTCTAATGATCATATTGAACTCGCTCTTTCTTCTCTCAAGGTAGTTATTTTTCCTGTTTGCTTTCTTCAAAAACGGTGCCGTTTTATGAAATTTTGTTTTTGGATAGGATAATGCGACATTTGAGACCGCGCTTGATTGGTTATGCTTGAATTTGGCTGGAAATGAGCTTCCTTTGAAGTTCTCTGGTGGAACTTCTCTCAATTCCGATCGAGGTGAATATTTTTTTTATAATTTTATTTAGGTATAATAATGGTCTAATTTATGATTTAATTATGTCTATATATGTGTGTATTTTTTGAAATGTTGTTGACGCATATTTTGTAGGGGCTGTTAGTGTGGTATCGACTGCCAGGGAAGATTGGGTTCCTTATGTGGATTCGTCTAGAAGGGTTGAGGGTGAGGAGGATGAGCAGCGAGTTTTGGTTAGAACCAAGGCGCGGTGGGATGAGGAGGATGGTGATGGTAATGTTCTTGATTTCCGCCAACCGTCGCAAGCGGATTGGATTAGGCAGTATGTAGAGCAGCAGGAAGAGGTATGCATTAGGAGAGCTTTTTTTTGTTGCTTGTTATATTTTTATATGCATCTATTTTGTTCTTGAAAACAAGGAAAGTGATGGGGGATTTTAGTACTTTCATGGGTTTTGCCTACTTAACAATTTTGCTAACTGAAACTGATGGAAGGATCTAATTGAGAATCCATTGATATGTTGGGGACCTAATTGAGATGAAAAATAGGCTGGGACATTTTTGAGGTTTGCCCAACTTTGTTTTAATTTGTGTTTAAGGGTTAATCATGTTCTTGTATGGTTCGTGAAAATGTTGCTGATGGACAGTGCTTCAGGTTTGTTTTAGCTGCGTTGTTTTTTTTTCCTTTTCGAACTTCATTTGAGAAAAATTGTTGGAATTCAGTCAATGAATCAGGAATTCTGTCGGTATTGTAAAATTTGCAGGAGGAATCTAAAACTTGGGAAGATGATTCAGTTGATGGAAGTTTCACAAACAAGGTCCATAATCCTTTTCCCTTTGTGTTTTAATGTTTTTCTTAAAGTACTATGACCAATGTTAACTTTTCTTATTTTGAGTAGAGGAATGTAAATGGCTAGTTATGTATGTCTGATTCGCATGCATATGCCCTCCCTTCCTCTCTCCTCTTGTCCACGCTCCCATGGGGTGGCTCTGAGCTCAGGCTTGTTTTTATGTGGGTGACTAGGAATTACCAGTACATACTTATTTTGGAATATCTGTAGGTGGCAGTTTTTGGAGATGGTTGTTTTTTTGGCTGTTAGGTTGCCTTCTTAAGCAGTTAACTTTATGAAAGCTGCTGAAAAGCTACTGAGATCATTGTGTTATTGACTATAAGTTGCAGGATGCTAACTTGAACATCTTGTGATAGTTATATTCAAGTTAGGGCTGTACTGGTGCATTACCAAGGTGTTGAGTCTCTGATTTAAAAAATAAAAAATTTCAATTCAGCCTACCTGTTTGGTTCCTGATGCTGTCATACGGAGACTGAGTCTGAACAGCTCCAATCAATAATCTAGAAATTTTAGCTCCAACAGTGTATTACCAAGGTGGGGAATCTCTATATATTATAGTTTTTCCCATTTGTGTTTGTAATGGTGTTTTTCTGGGAAACTGTGTCTGTCTTTTTATGTTCTCAGGTGTGAAAATTACTGGTTCTGGCTAAACCTTAACTTGATGTGATGGGTTGTTTTCATGCTATTAATTTCTATTTTGATGATAACATGCTGGCTTCCTGGTTGTATAATGATTTTCATCTTACTACTCAGTGAATTTCACACCAAGGTACTCTTTTGTCATTTAATATCATCATCATGATTCTAGCTTTAATTGCTTGCTCCAACAGTGTGCTTAATTGGTACACACGATGACTAGTCATATTATGTATATGGTATGCGATATTTAATTTTCAGAGAAAGAATATTTTGGAAGCTTACTTTGTTTGATTGTTGTTTATATCCTTTTGTCTATATTTTGATAGGATCCACAACCAAGAACTTATGATGTTATTGCCAAAGAGTACCATGCAGTGCGTTTGGAAGCTACAAAGGCCAAGGAAAAAGGGGACAAGAAGAGCCAAGAACAGGCAGGCCATGCTATCCGCAAACTCAAGCAAGAAATGTCTGCTCTAGGTTAAATCTGTTTTTTTCTTGATATGTATGAAAACATGGTCATTGTTCTGATTTCCATGACCTGTATTGCATTCATTGATCAGGATTATCACTTGATCTCTTGGAACAAGATTTTGGGCATCAGCATGTTTCTGAGGACATGTTTTCTACTTCCACTCCTTGTGAGCACCTTGAGGCAATAACATCATTGGACGTGGAAGGTGATTCCACCATTGTTGAATCAATAGTTGATGAAAATGATTTGGAAAGTTCAAGCTCCATTGGTTTTCCATCGCATCCTGTTCCCTCTAGTGCGCCCCTTGAGGGAGAAATTGTCTCGGAAGAATCGGAAGATGTGGAGATTGGCGACTTCTTCATAGATGATGCATCGTCTAATGATGCTTTACCTCCTGGAATATTGGAGTTACAAAAGAGGGAAAAAATGAGAGAGCTGTGTAGTGAGAAGAATTTAGAGAAATTAGAAGGTATCTGGAAGAAGGTACTAACATCTGAAATGTAGTAAACTTGTTAGGATAATATTACTGATGTTGGATCATAATGCCATACATGATACTTGGTCCAAAATTCATGCATGTACTTTTTTTCGAACCGCAGATCTCTTGGAGAATATCTACTATGCAGTGAATTCATTCATTTATCTTTTTGTTGGAACTGGATGATTTGAGGACAATTTGTGATGCATTAAAAATGTTGTTGTTTGTCCTAATGGATTCAAACACCAAACTTGGATCTAACACCTACATGATAGTAGTTTAAATTTATTTATCTATTTTTTTTTAATCTCATGTCTCTTGGAGAACGTCCACTATGAAATGAACCTGTAAAGGATCTTATTATTGGGTGATTTTGGCTGTAAAATATTTAATACAAAGTGCTTTCTACATAGCTGGTTTCTTTGATCTTAATGGATTTAATTTCCCATCATTCTCATTTCATTTGTTTTTGGGAAGATTATCCAGTGGCAATTACTATATGTTCTCCTCTATTTGCTTCCTTTGTGTGGTTGTTTGATATACTTCTGCTGCAATTGTCATCTCTTCATCTGCTATTTCTTTGATGTAGTCAAAATGATTACAGGGGGACCCGCAAAAGATTCCTAAAGCTGTTCTTCACCAACTATGTCAAAAATCAGGCTGGGAAGCTCCAAAATTCAATAAAGTGCTTGAAAGGGAACTAGGTTTCTCTTATGCTGTTAGCATATTACGCAAAGCTAGTGGGAGGGGCAAGAGCAGAAAAGCTGGGGGGCTTATCAGCCTTCAACTTCCTGATCAGGATGACACATTTGAATCTGCTGAGGTACTTTCCTCTTATCCTGCCCTTATAATTCATATGCACAATTCATATCACTCTATTGGTCCATTCTGTGAACTTGGCGTAAGGCACAATTTAAGAAGTGAATTGTGAAGTGGTAATTTGGGAGATGCTTGAGTGTGTGTTTGGTAATGCGGTGCAAGTTGCTTTTCAAAAGTGCTTTTTAGTTGAGAATTTATCAAAATGATGTTTTTCATTTTTTATTTATTTTGACATTAGCACATCAAAAGCATTGAAAAAAAAACCTAAAAAGCATCGATTTTATACCTTTTCTGGCAAAAACCAGTTTGAAAAGTATTTTGAAAAGTTGGTCCAACCAAAAAAACAAACACTCATTGGAGAGTACTTATATGCCCGTTCCACTTTTAGAGTCCTCTATAAACCCTTTGCTTGGATCTTCCCTCACATGAATGTTCATCTCTCCAGGCTGTAGTCAAGGAATGCAATAATGTTGTCAAACCAAGTTTTCTGCTCAGGCCTAATTGTAATAGAATCTCACAAGGGAATAAAGAAAAGCTAATGTGTCTTCAGTTTCGATCAAGAATGAGATCCATGTGTTTTCTTAGCATCCTGGTGCAATAAATTTTGGATTCATTCTCCTCCACACCAACTGTTATGATTGAATTTCTTTCCAGCATCGCAATGATGTTCACCTTTTTTTTTTGGGCACGGGTGCCTTCTTTTTGGTTCCTTTTGCAAAGTGCAAGTGGGAATGGGACTGGAAATGTCAACACATGTCTGTTAATTTGCAATCTTTAATGAGTTTGGGGGTGCCTTTAGGATACCATACAACTATCAAAGGAGTGAAAAGTGGTGTACAACAAGCAGGTTTTACAACTGTTATAATTGGTTTTTGGCCAAGGATTGAGGTGGGGTTGTGTTGCCCCTGATTCCAAAAGCTTTACCAATGGTGAACTTCATGGGAAGCTGGGCTTCAATGCTCTTGATATTTTCTTGATAAGGTGACATTGGTAAATGCAAGTCTGTGTGGTGCTGACACCTAGCTGGTTTGAACTAAAGATAGGAACATTTTATCTCCCTGAAAGGCCTTGAAATTATAAACTTCTATTTTGTTTTAAAAGCACATGCTACCATCATGCATTTACTATCCCGATGTATCCTTTCTCTGTCTCTCTCTCTGATGGGACCCCCCCTTTTCTCCTTGTGTTTTTTTCCTCCTCTCTTAGTTTGTATTTATTTTTTACTAGCACGTCTCTCTACCCATTGCCCCTTTCTTGTTTGTCTCTTCTTACAAGCTATGTGTGTAATTATAATTTAGGATATCCCACAAAAAAATCACAGCTCCCAATACTCAATTTTGATTTCCTTCTTAATGTATTCTGCTAAATTCTTACATGTATATGTATATATTCTTGCTGTATGATTTGACAGTTTATATTTCACACAGTAAAATTTGCTGCAGGGGTATTTCTAGATATATCCCAACATAATTAGTTTGGAAAATAACATAATTGGTTTATTCCCCTTTAAAAAATGTCCTAATCTGCCATTGGTTTTGGCTACTATGTGCATTTACCGCCCTACACATGTGTGGTACTAATAGCAATCAAGTTTTTTTTTGTATTTGTCTCTAGTTGAAGAGAGTTTATAGCTAGCATCACATCAATCTGATTAGTGGAGATTTTTAAGGTTCAACTTTTGTTTGTCATCAGTTGTCTTGGCCCTGAAACTCTGGTGCTCATCATCTGGTTCCATCCACTCCCCCCACTCCCACATTCATCAAATTTAGGTTATAAAAAAAAAATGATTACCCAGATAGAAAAGAAAAGGAAAAAAAAAAGAAAATAAATTGGATGTTTAGATTGCTGTTATACATTTATATTTTGCAATTTATTTGGATTGCAGGATGCCCAGAACAGAGTTGCAGCATTTGCTCTTCATCAACTCTTTCCTGATCTTCCTATTCACCTAGCAATCATCAACCCTTACTCTTCTCTTGTTTTGCAGTGGAAACAAGGTAATTCTTTAAAATCTATGCCACAAAATTGAATTAATTGAAGTATTTTCTGTATTGGTGGGAGTTTTGAGCAACGCAATAATCTACAAATACTTATAGGGGAAACATCAAAAAGAGTGGAAGACAGTGTGGAGGATCGAAGGGCTGGTTTTGTGGATCTATTATTGAAGGCAGATGGTTCTAGTTCATCTGCTGTTGATGCTACAACTAGTTCTCAAGAAACTTTAAAAATTACCGATGTCGAAGAAACCAAGGATTCTGGTGCTGATGCAAAAGTAGAAAGTATGTTCTTTCTTGTTGTAGTAAATTTCGCAGTCAACATCCTTTACTGATTCACTGTCTTTTCAAATTTGATTTTTAATAAAAAAGGGTATCCTTTTTTATTTGGTTTACTCTACTGCTATTTTCAAACACAAATGGCTGAACATGTTTATTTATTATACTCTTCTTCTTTTTCCCCCTTTTATCATATTTCCATATATGTGGTCAAAGTCTTCTCCTACTAGTGAATATAAGGATAATGACACCCTGGAATAATGGTTAACATTTAGAAGGATTAAGCTAATTGTTAAATTCATGAAATGTTTTGGACAACATATGGCAAATTGTGAGTATGATTCAATGCTGAAGTTTATGTGGCAAATTGTGAGTATAAGTCAATAGAATGAAATTTGTACTTCTAGTTTGTTATCATTGGATTTTTTTTTAATAATTTTTAACCATTGCATGTCTAGGAAAAAAATATGCTAAGGATGCAGAAAGTTCTTATTTGAGACAGGAGCAAGAGTCTAAAAGGAAATTGAAGAAATACAAGGTTGGTGTTTTTTGCTCTCCATTCCCTTTGTTTTGTTGTGTTTGTTGACTGCGATTCCTATTTTATATTTATCACAAATATCAATGGATATGTCATGGTTTAGGCTAATGGTCAGTTGTTTTGTAATGGAACATAGTTTGTGTATTCCAAATCCTGTCAATACCATTTGTTCTCTTTCCATTCACATACCACCCCCCCATTTTACTCCGTTGAATATCTACTTCTTGAGGTGATCTCTCTCTCTCACACGTGTAACTCTATGCTTGTTTTAGGAAATGCTGTGCTCTAGAGCTGCACTTCCTATTGCTGGATTGAAGGTTGATATTTTACAAATGCTGAAGGAGAATGATGTTCTTGTTGTTTGTGGAGAAACAGGTTCTGGAAAGACTACTCAGGTCTCATATTCCTTGATACGATATATTCATTCACATCTTAAAAAAAAACATTAGTCTGCACACAACTCTGTTCTTGTTTCCAGTCTTAATTAAAGAAAGAAGTCGGTGCACTTGAAAGTTGAAAGGGTACTTTTTTATTTTGTTGATCTTCTTGCTTGGAAATGGTCATACCATGTGTTCCCTAACTCACCTTTATACAGGTCCCACAATTTATACTGGATGACATGATTGAGTCAGGTCATGGTGGAAACTGTAACATTATATGCACACAACCAAGAAGAATAGCGGTGGGTGCATGCTTTTATCCTCAACTGTATTCATTTCTTAGATATATATCTTGTTTCATGCTATTGTTATTCCAAACTTATGGTGCGAATCAAACATCCATATTATTCTGTCTAGTTCACACAATCTCAGAAGGGTAAGTTATCATACTGGATGCAGCTATATATTTGTGTAATGTAGGAAAAGAGGAACAGGGGGTCGTACAATGAATGTTGCCGGAGAAAACAAGTTTTCTATAAGATTAATTAGGATCTAGAAGATAAGATCTAAGGTTGTGTTTTCTTAAGAGTGGACCATTGAGAAGTTTCCATTGCTGTCCTCAGAGAGAATTGTGATAATTGAACAGGGAGAGTTCCCTGTTTGATATGGTCATTGGGTGCTTATAAATGGAGACTAAACTCTCATGGGCAATAAGAGCGTTTCATGTTTCCCTCGAGCTATTGGATCAGTGGGAAAGCTAGAATGCCAAGGACTAGTTAAGTGATGATAATTTGTCATGAATAGATTGTTTGTGAGGTGGTGTGAACAGTAGGCAGGTGATACATTTTCATATTACCTTTGAATTTCTAGATGTCAAGATTGAGCAAAAATCCATCCTTTCCTCAATGGCAATACAGACGCAATGCATGTGAATGAATATGATGTGCTGTCTTTGTGGTTATTTGGAGTTTTTGGATGTAATGGAACTAAAAAACTACTCCTTTTCCAAGAAATTATTGTGGGACAGGACACTTTTTATGGCTTTTTTATGGTGCTTTGCTTTTGGGGTGTTTCCAGAAGTGTCTTTAGCTAATATCCTGTGAAATTGATTGCTTTCATTTGGTAGTTCTTTCCCTTACCTTTCTTTCTTTCTTTTTTATTTAGTATGATACCTTATCTCCCTTATGTAACATTTTTCTTCTTTATGGTGCTTTGCATCTGGGGTGTTTCCAGGAGTGTCTTTAGCTAATAACTGGTGAAATTGATTGCTTTCATTTGGTAGTTCTTTCCCTTACCTGTCTTTCCTTCTTTCTTCCCCTTTTCTTTTCTTTTTTAATTTAGGATGATACCTTATCTCCTTCATGTAACATTTTTCTTCTTTACTTCTTTTAATCTTTTTCATGAGAAAAATATAAAGTGAAAATCCCATGATTGGGAGCCTCCAGATCCTTGATGAGCCCTGTTACTTTATTTGGTGACTTTACAATGAAGGTTTCTTCGGTCCCTAGTCATGTTGATGCAGTCCAAAGAAAAGAAGAATCAGAGTTTCTATCCCTTTATCTGTAATTTAGTAAATTGAAAAGTTTTTATTTTGGTAGATTTCAAGGATCCCCCTGAGGTTTTGTGAGGTGTCTCAATTATTCACTGATTTTTTTTTTCTCGCCCCCCACCAAACATTAAGAATTGTTTGGATTACATCCATTTGTCAGTTACAGTTAAGGTAACTCATGAAATGAGCCTGACTAATTTCCTGGAATGGTGAATTACAAATTCTCTCCTTTTGAGGTTTGGTGGTTGTTATGACTTTTTTCACCTACACTTGCAAATGGTTGTCATCTCATGCTTATAATGAAATTCTAATCCAGTAAAGCTCATTTAGTACCATTGTTATTATTTTCTGCTTCTCTGATTGTATTAAGGAATTGCATGTAAGCCCTATGTACTTGTTATCTACAATTTGTGATGCTGCATTACCATGTAGGCTATATCTGTCGCTGAAAGAGTTGCTGATGAGCGCTGTGAACCTTCTCCTGGTGCAGTTGGTTCTTTGGTTGGCTATCAAGTTCGGCTTGATAGCGCAAGGTCTTAATCTGCCTTGTCTATTTTTTCTGTTTTTAATTATTTTATGAATGCACCAACAAGAAACTCATACCTCTGGCCTCATTTCTTTGGATGCTATCAAATTGTTGTATTTAATTACTTTGTTTCAAACCCTCTCACCACATATGCATACATACTATCGAAATTATCATATGCATATATACTATCGAAATTATCATTTGTTTTCAAGATTCAATTGAAATATCAAACTAGGATTTTTAATAAGAAAAAATTCTGTAAATATGTCAATTCATGTCTTATTATTGCTCTTGAAAAGTGTCTAGTTTTTATTTGCTTTTGAGATAAGAGAAGCTAATGGGAAGCGTTTGTTTGTTTGTTGGTTGCTCTCTCTCTCTCTCTCTCTCTCTCTCTTCTGTGTTTGTGTGTGTCCGTTTGGGTTGTAAATGGTTTGCTGTGCCTGGGTTTTTAGGCAAAAGTGACACTGAACAGAAGTATTGAATTCCAAGTGAGGAAAACCAAACCAAATGAAAGAAAAAACTGAATACAACCAAATAAAGTTTTCTTTTTGGTTCTGCTTGGCTTTATAGGTTTGGACTATAATATTTGCAGTTCATGTTCGTTTAGATACCCTACAATGCCTAGTCAATTGGGGCTATATGAATATGATAAGCCTAACCAAGTTGACTCATTATTTTACTTATAGGTTCGCAAAAGCAAAGCCATAGCTTCCTGAAAGATGCTTAATATTTCTTAAATATGATATAATCTGATACTCCTATTTGCACAAAATGACTTCAGTTATGATTCTCCTGTTGCTTACATATTCACCAAAACTCACACTTAAAGCTACACAATTTAAGTACCACATTATTATATTATCAAAAAAAAAAAAGTTCCACATTATTATTAAATTTGTGTTTACATATTGATTTAAGTTTTAAACAATTGTGCATGATGATCTATGTCACAGATGACTCTGAGATTCTCCTAATATTATATTGAATATTTACTATTTATATTGATTTTTTTCTCTCATGCTTTATTTTCTCAGGAATGAAAAAACAAAACTTCTCTTTTGTACAACAGGCATTCTTCTAAGGAAGCTTGCGGTATGCCCATTATTTAACTTAACTCTGTTGAATCTGTGGTTCTTAAGTTTGTCCCAAATAATGTTTCACCAACAAATATTTAGAGGCCAACTCTTTGTTTTTCCGGAAGTAGTATATTATAAGAATTATTTAGGATTAATTATTGGTGATATGAAAGATCTTCAAGTATCGAGGACAAGTGTTTATTGCTTTGCATATTAGAAAAAAATATTTGGCACTGCATTTTCATATGCATGGCATTATCTGATTATGGATCTTATAAATTGCAGGGGGATAGGAGTTTGAGTGGAATAACACATGTCATAGTTGATGAAGTGCATGAACGATCTCTTTTGGTGAGTGAAGTTTAACATAGTTTTAGTAGTTTAATTTCTTGATCTCCTGGATTTTGCAAAGTAGTTTCTTTTGGATTCCTTATGTTTTAGCACTCTTACTCATGCATGTGGTGTTCCTCTTCAGTGCTATTTTCATCAAAGTTAGTTCCCTACACAGAATTGAATTATAAGGTAGTTTGGTTGCATCTTGTTGGAAGCACTGATTTTTCGTATGCAGAAGGCATATATAGTTGGCTAGGCAAGTTTGTAAATGTTAATAGCATATACAATACCCCACATGTTGTCATTCAAAATGTCACCAGGCTTACTAGTGGATGCCATTGATGCAATATGACTAGATTTATCATGTCCATTAGTCACTGCGATTCACAATGTAGGCATCACTTGAATTTTAAGATTCCTCTGTTACTAGCCTTCTCAATTCCTCATCTGATATTGGAAAACTCTGATATGTGGGACTCATCATCCTGTTCGTTTGGATTGTGAATGTGTTGCTATTGGTTTATGTGATCCAGGATTCAGACACATGTCTAGGTGGGATCACCACTTTGTTAACATGGCTCTACAGTCTAAACACTCCAGTAACCTGTGCATGATGCTTTGATGCTATGCTGACCTGGTTTGTTGACATTCATGTGATTGCTGTGTTATGAAAAATGTGATGCTTATGAGCCTTTTCTAATTTGCTTTCATAGTGTTTGATAATTGATGTTTTGGAAACCTTAGCTGGGAGCATATTTAGTTTCTAGAAAAGGAAAACTGAAGGAGCAATTTGTTATCACGATTTGTTCAGCATGGGTTAGATTCACATCTTTACAGTTTTTTTCCCCTCTTTTTCCTGAAGCATTTCTACTGCTGCTAAATCTGGGAAGTGCCTAATCAGTACTGGTTTCTTTATTTTCTATTTTATTTGTTTACTTAGTTTGTAATAGACAGGGGCCTGTTCCCAGCTAAAGGCAGTTATATCAGAAGAACCAAAAGTTGAATTAAACAAAATTAATCACTCTTTTCCTGTGACAGGGTGATTTTCTACTCATTGTTTTGAAGAACCTGATTGAGAAGCAATCTTCTCAAGACACACCAAAACTTAAAGTTATTCTTATGTATGTTTGTTCATTTTCAGTTTTCTCTTAGCACTTCTGTTTTTCTATAATCTTGCATGTGTTCTTATTTATTCAATCACTTTGTTCAGGTCTGCCACAGTAGATTCAAATTTATTTTCGAGGTACTTTGGACAATGCCCTGTACTTACTGCTGAAGGCCGTACACATCCCGTGAAAAATTACTTTCTTGAGGATATATATGAATACATCAATTATAACCTGGCTTCAGATGCTCCAGCTGCTTTAAGATACGAAACATCTGCATTTGATAAGGTGCTTAAACATTTTTATTCCAGAATGTGGTTGTTGTTTTCATATTGTTTTGCTGCTTTATTCTATTTAATTTCCCCTAATCTATGGTTTGATCTTTGTTTTTTCTGAAATGTTCCATATTGTGCATATGCACATAGTAATTCAGTAATCATGACCATGTATACCTCTCTCTCAAATTCTTTCTATTCATCTGTTACTCTTTTTTGGAACCTGAAAAAGGAACAAAAACTGAGAGCAGAGGAGATGCCCAATGGGCAGGTTGCTGGGTGTGTTGCAAATAATATATACCCATATTTCATAGTGAAGACCCATAATTTTTACTAATCACTTGATGAAGATTTTTCAGTTTTTATCATTGCAGCATAAGGGAAGTATGATAGAAAGAAGCTAGTAATGTATATTTTTTCAATTTTTTCAACTTAGGTAATGTATATTATTGCATAATGTGGTTAGGTCATTGATGAAGATCATGATTGCTTGGCGAGTAGGATACTGACGTGGATTGTCTGCTTTAATCTATTCCATTCAGTCATTCACTTTGTGTGTGTAATTTTGTTTGATCATCACAACCTTTTTCCCATCTCCTACCCCCGCCCTTAACAGTGTCAGGTCTTCAAAGTCAGCTAACATGTTTCTTAAAAATGTAGATAACTCAGCTGTATAGTGATAGTGATTCTGTACTGTAGCGTACTATTGGAAGTTGAACCTCATTAAAATAACAGTACAACCAACAATGAATACCCTACAACTGCAATAGCAATAAGCAGGGAAGCAAGCAGATGAATCTATCACATTTGTCTGGTTGAAGCAAAGAGGAATAAACCATGCCTACATTTTAACTCTAGTTTTCTTAAAATGGTGTAATTTATGTTGCACTGGGTTTTGCATTCTCATCTTATGTATGGTTAAATGGCTTAAAATTTTGTAACAATTTAATTTGCTCCCTATTAATGACTTTATTGTTATTTAAGCTGATTTTAGCTTGTCATGTGCATGACACCTGCAGAGTGGTCCTGTAGATAACCACAGAGGGAAGAAGAATCTAGTTTTATCTGCATGGGGTGATGATTCTCAGCTTTCAGAAGACTGTATTAACCCCCATTATATTTCAACTAGCTACCAAACTTACAGTGAGCAAACACAAAAGAATTTGGTAAAGTGCCAGTTCTGTGTAGTGGCTTAGAGTTCAGTCCATTTAGTTTGATGCTCTTTTGCTTGCTGAATGCTCAATCTTTTTTACAGAAAAGATTGAATGAAGAAATCATTGATTATGACCTTCTTGAAGACTTGATATGTTATGTTGATGAAACATGTGGTGAGGGTGCCATACTCATCTTTTTGCCTGTAAGTCTGTTCAATATTTTTCTTTCATCAACAACTGAGTGGCTGTCTTATTCTCTTCAAGAACAGTCATTCTTATACAATTTGTGCTCTATAACAGGGCGTGTCTGAAATTTATATGCTACTCGATAGGTTGGTTGCTTCTTATCGATTTGGAGGACCATCTTCTGATTGGGTTCTTCCTTTGCATTCATCTATAGCATCAAAGGACCAAAAAAAGGTGTTTCTATGGCCTCCTGAAAACATACGCAAGGTAACTTAAAGCCAGTTATTTTTGTGCGGTCATATTCAGGTTTGGGTTCATAAGCTGTGTCTCCACCCTAAATTATGATATTGTAAAATTACAATGTTCATTTCTTAGACTGGCAGGGGCCTTAAGACATGGCATTCATATGTTCATATATTCCTATAACACAGGCAAATCATAAATGATATAAAATATAACAAAAGGCAGATATACTAATCAAATAATAGAAAGATAACAACTTTTATAACTTGAATATATCAAGCATGAAGGTTTGAATGGTATGCCAAAAACTTGTTTTACAAATAGGAAGAGAAAGAAACAAGAGGCCAAATGACTCATTTCTTAAGTTGTTGCTTTATACTTGGTAAAATTAGGGATCTCAAACTCTGAAGCTTTTAAAGTGGCTGACTGATGGGATACCTGGAGGTTGATCCAAACTAAACCCTAAAATTTTGGTCACTTTGGTTTAAAATTTAGAGCTGTGATCCTGTTTTTCAGCTGGGTTAGGCTGGTGGGTTGACTTTGCAATTGTTGCCTCCATTGTTTGTAGCAAATGAGACCACCCTGAGACCAGCAAATGACCTTTTTGATGTGTCAAAAGCAATTAAAAGCCTTTCATGGAAGGTGGGTTGTCAGATCATCAAACATGTTCTTCACAGAGGAGGCCGGGAAAGAAACAAGATTTCCTTTTTGTAGGAGGGGCTTGTACAGTTTTGAAATACACCATTAGTAGTCATCAAGTGAAAATCAAACAGCATATTATTGGGAAAATTATTCTGGACAACTGGACGTGGTTACTATAGAAATCAAATAACCTACTCATGTGACTTATTATAAATATTTCTAGAAGCCATCACCAAGAAAGGATGTTAAAAATGGATTTCTATCTTAGATTGGCAAGGACCATCAATGTGCGAATCAAGTTCACCATGTCCTAGAAATTGTATGATAAAAGAATCACCTGCAAGATAAATAGCTGGAAAAAGGTAGCACAAATTTGTAAAATGGATATAAAGAGAGAATGAATTAGGTGGTTGTTTTATTGCAATTGCAATGAAATCAACAAGGTGAGGCTAAGAGTGTTTTGACTAATGACAGAAGAAAGGGTGGAGTTCAGATTGACAACTACTCCAATAAAAAAAATGAATAAGAAAGCTAAAAAATATGGATAACTTTTGTTCAATAGAAGTGGGCACGGCACTGACTTACCTAATTTGTGAGCAAGTTCACAAAACCCTAAGGAAAGGGTAAACTTAAGGGGATACAGAAGAGAAGAAAAGCTAGCTTTTTGAAAGTTGAACCTTAAGAAACCTTGAGGAAATAAGAGGAAATGTAAGTGCAGGGTAAGTAGCCTGCCATAATGCTGGTATATCATGGTGCTATTCTTCAACTGATTAAGTGAATGCTTGATCTTCTTAGTAGCTTGCCAACACCTCTCTCTTGGGGGTGGCCCTTAAGTTTCCATTTGTTTTGGCCATTGATATATGAAATAAAAATTGCTGATTTTTGCTTTTACTTTATCCAGGTTATTATAGCCACCAACATTGCAGAGACAAGTTTAACAATAGATGATGTCGTATATGTGATTGATTGTGGAAAACACAAGGAAAATCGTTATAATCCTCAGAAGGTTTGTGCATTTCTTCTTGTTTTTCAAGGCAAAAATAGTTTGATTAAGAATTATCAAATTTAAAGAAGTAACATCGAGATATGTTTGATGTATTGTGGACAAGTTGGAAGTAATATTGAAAACAGTTTATTTCCTAATTAGATGCACTCGCCTATCTTACATAAAATTTCAGTGCGTGGACAATTAATGCTATTCTTCAGCTGTATGGCCTACATGAAGAAAACAGCTATGTTTACGTACTTATTTTTTAATATAGATCATGTTAGTTTCAACAAGTTAGATTTATTATAGATCGTAAATCTGAATTAAAGAACCAAAAATTATTGTTCTGGTTTATGTTCATTTTCTAGGGCCTTTTCCTTTAACTGCGTTAATAATAGTGGTTGGATTTATAATTATCCTCTCCTATCTGGAGCTCTTAGAGGTCAGTTGTCATTTTGAATGTTGAGATGTTATGTCCACATGTTTGTTCCTTTTTTGTGTCTCTATGTCATTAGTAATGGATGAAAATAATATGCTCCTGTGTAACTCCAGTTTCTTCTAACCTCCTTAGTAGTGATTGGTATTGAACCATGTAAGAGAACCTTAATGTTGTGCAGCATTTGCACTTTTGATGAGCTATTATCTGGTACAATGATACGAATCTTGAGCTGGCAATCATTGACATGCTGGCAAGAGTCTTGAGAGAAGCACTTCATAAAAGAATGCTGTAATTCATACTGTTTTCCTAGATCCTTCTTCTGCAAGACCATAGTATTGCTTCCTACCACCAAATGCTTTGATCAACATTGAGTCTTTGCAAAATGTTGATAGAGCAAGTGCAGGATCCAATACATCTAAATCTTCTATGGTTCATCAACTTCTAGAAATTTAGTCTTTACATGACCTTAGGACTTTCTCTTGTTAGAAACTCTTCTTTTAATCATGAGATTGGCAGTGGCATTTAGCTACTTCTAAAAATCATCTTTCATCCTTAGCAGATATTCAGTGTAATTGGAAACTCTTTTCTTAGGGGCGTAGAGTATGTTTCTCAATTGGAGGATATGCGATTCTCTCATTTTTTGACATTATTTCCTTTCTTATAAAATTCACCTTTAATAATAAGTAGCATTATCTTCCAAAAATTAGTTGCCTTATTCTTGAGGAAAAGGTCAAAGAAATAAGGTGAAGAAAAGGTATGGTCCATAAATTTCATTTTAACTTTCATTTCAAATGTATATCAAAACGGCAAGCATTTTGCTATCAGCATTTTTGATTGGTAGTATTTTTAGACTATGCAAATTGTGCTTTAAAGGTTGCTCAAAATCGATATATTAACTAATTTTGTGGAGATGGCTTGGCCTTGAACTGTGATCTAACATACATTTCTGCATGATAGAGGGAATAGGATCTCTCCTATTAATTGGATTTTATTCTTCTTATAGAAAGATTGGAAAGCATGCACGATATAATATCCTGCTGTTCCAAAACATATAATGAAAGAAACAGGAACCCCACATGCTAAATTAATCCAAAAACCTCCAATTTTCTATTCATACTATTTCCTAGAAGTACACTATCTCTGATATCATCTTTAATTTTGGATGGCTTAATTATGTGATGCCACCAGCAACAAGATCAATGATGAGAGTTATTATCTAAATATACTTTCTCAAACTTAAGTGAGATCTGTAATATCTGTTGCTTTAGAAATTGACAAGCATGGTTGAAGATTGGATATCTCAAGCAAATGCAAGGCAGCGCCGAGGGAGAGCTGGGCGAGTAAAACCTGGAATTTGCTTTTGCTTGTACACACGCCACAGATTTGAAAAACTCATGCGTCCTTATCAGGTAGATTCTGCATGAAGATCCATTAGACTTTTGGTACCTATACCTGTGATTTGTTTTCTGTCTTTATTATGTCATTAAGCTTTCTATTCATGATTTTTTTACTGTCATCTTACCTTGTATCTTTTCAATGGAAAGGTTCCCGAGATGCTTCGGATGCCATTAGTGGAGCTTTCTCTGCAAATTAAATTACTTTCTCTGGGACACATAAAGCCATTTTTATCCAAGGTAACTAATTCTATCTCTGGTTTCTAGATTATTGATGGTTTGATTGATAAGATCTTGAAGCTGATTTTGTTTGCCATTATTTTCAGGCTTTAGAACCTCCAAGGGAGGAGGCTATGACTTCTGCAATTTCACTGTTATATGAGGTAGGTTTATCTTGTTTAAACTATGGTTCTAACATGCTCTTGTCAACTAGAGCCATATATGCATAAACATCTGTCTTATATGAGTGCTACTTGCTGCTTCACTCACATTAACTTTCTTGTTTCATGTGTGATGTGAGTGTCAACCAATCAACACTGGTCTTAATCATTCTTACATTAACCTCAAATCTTGGTCTTTTCTTCATTTTCTTTCTATTTTTCATTTAGATACTAGGGTGGGCTGTGCCCAGGGTTTTGAGGGGATTGGTACAGTACTCAATATCATGGAGAATATGGAATAGAGGTGTTTTCCTAATGTCCAGTAATGTGGACAAATTCTACAGAGCAGTGTACGGAGGAAGAGTTGGTTAACATTGACTTAGCTTTCCAAAGGGAGCAGATACTCTTTTGTCACAGAAGTTCTCTCTGGAAGAAACAAGAGACTGAAGGTCTTAGAGCTAAAGAGAACGAAGTATAATTTTGGTCTATCAAGACTTAACTGGTGCAACATATGAGAAGCAGTTAGCGAAAGTAAATATGCTTATTTTGATCAGAATATTGTCTAGCAGAGTTGTCCTACAATAGGAGGTATTTTTTAATTGTTTTTGCTTTTAAGAACCAATCCTTACTTCCATCAAGGAAATTAAGAATCAAGATCCTTTCTATTTAGAAACATCCTCAACAGATCATCTGGCACACAACTCAATATGACCTTGCAAAGTAGTTCAGCTTGTGGGGTTCAAAGGGTTAGGTGATTATTGAAGAAAAACAATCATCTAAAGTTGTCAATATTAGAAGTGGACCAACAAACTAACTCCTTACATTTATTGGATTGGTCTAGATATATTGCTTGCAGTTTTTTGTTCTTGGCAATTGTCTTTTCCTTTTCAATTGATCTTATCGTGTACTTGTGCATGAATTTTAATTTACTGGACTGCAAACAGATATGAACCTTTGTTATTGGTTTCCAGCTAATTTTATATTGTACTGATTGCTTCAATGTGGATTCAAATCTTGTTACTCTTTGTGTCAGTTTATTTAAATGCTGTTAGATAAAGTTTAGGCTAATGTGTACCAGTGATAACTAAGCAGTTTCCTATGGAACCTTCTTTACTAAAACATGGTAGATTTATGTAAAGCTTGTTTACCATTTGTTGTTTTTTTTATATCTACACTTGGAATTCTTAGGATATGCCTCAAATTCTTATTTGGTTCTGGTTTCCCTTTTTGTGAGATTTTTTTATTTGTTTAGGATCCTTCCTATTGAAAGCATTCAATGTTAATCCGTATAAGTAGATGCTAGTTATCGGCTTTGAATTTTTCCTTTAACCTAGTAGGAATTTCTAGCTCTTAAAGGCTTTACTATTTTATTAATGAAATTTATTGTGGATCTGCCATGACTGGAATTTTTGTGACCCTAGGTGAAATGAGATTCTTCTTCTATGATATGGTGCTGTTCTCTTAATTTGAATTGATTGGAACTGTTTCTCCTGGTATTAAATATTCAATGAAAGTTATGTTTATTGCAAGTATTTTCCTTTTGCAAAAGAATAACTAGCTACGTGTTGTAATGCTTGTAATTTACTTCAATTACCTTGCCATTCTCAGGTTGGAGCTTTAGAAGGGGATGAACAATTGACACCTCTTGGACATCATTTGGCAAAACTTCCCGTCGATGTACTGATTGGAAAGGTGTTCATCAAAAACTTTTTATACCTCTTATATTGCCCCCCCCCCCAAAAAAAAAAAAAAAGAAAAAAAAAAAAGAGGAAACTGACAAAGCACCCAGGACTGAATCCTAGAGTCATCATTTTTGGCTCTACTGTTTTGGTTAGGCACAGCTTAGTTCAACAGTGTCATTTGGTCTATTGTGTCAGGTTCTTTTGCCTGAAAGTGTCTGCTTGTCTATGAGAAGTTCTCATCTTCAGATTTATTATTATTACAAACTTTTTCAACTTAGGTAGCAGCAGTCATTTTTGAAACTGAAATGGCCACCAGAGACGAATTCAGGGGGTGCCCCCCCACCCCCCAAGTTTGAATTTTATTTAGAACCACTCTTGAACTTGTACAATTTTTAAAGGGAATTTCATGGAATGCAAACCCCCCCCCCCCCCCCCCCCCCCATTAATGATGCATACGTATTATACTGGTTAATGTTTGCCCCCTAGCCCTTCAGTTATTTCTCCTCCTGTATTTAAAGTATGTTTATTTGTCATTTCTTATCCTGAGAACTCATTTTTATTAGATATTATTTTGGTTGACATTTTTACCCCCACGATCCATTTTTCAAGAACTTGTTTTGTTGTGGAGCATTTTATCTAGTACTTGGGGATATATTGATTTGAAGTAGCAAGAGAGTGTAGGCTTAATATAAGCAAATATGATCTGTTGAGGCATGAGGTTGAATGTCTTAATGTCAGGGGCTGATTTTTGAAGACGAGTAGAATAGAAGGTGCAGCCGGGGGAAAGAGAGATGAAAACATGCTTTTAGTCATAAGCCAAACCTTTTAGATTGGATGGTGAAAGATAAGAAGTTACAGCCTTTGAACTGTTTCCTTTCCAAGATAGACTTGGGAATTCCAGACAATAAACTACCTTAAAACTGCCAAATAACATCTATTGGGAGGAATTTAGAAATTATCCTTTTGATCTAATCATAGAAGTGCACAAAACTCATAGCATAAAGGCCTATCCTGAAACTGATATTTTCACACAAAATATGCCTTAATTTATAAAACCACTCAAGTATATTATCCATTAGATATTTTGATATCAGACCAAAGGGCCACTCAAAATGAAGATATAAAGTTGCGAAGACTGCTATTTCATGGAAGTATTTTTGAATTTCTTCAGTGGCTTTGACAAAGCCTTTATGACCTAAAATTTTTGGTATGTACGTGTATTTCCTATGTCTTAAAATGGATGTCATGTTT
>Ga0325401_1000813_pt1 | contig 24450 bp, 25 predicted proteins | sample PopdelMetagenome_FD_205666 | JGI IMG/M metagenome (GOLD analysis project Ga0325401, IMG submission 205666) | Populus deltoides microbial communities from Bellville, Georgia, United States - Xylem-PdKOR-R2 | ecosystem: Host-associated > Plants > Phyllosphere > Stem > Wood/Secondary xylem | place...
ACAAACATTTATTTTTTGTATTGAATCATTATTTTTTTTATTTTATTTGTTGTTGATGATATTATTAAATTAACTAAATTTATCAACCTCATTCAAACTAATTATCTGAATATTTATATTTTTAAAATAATATTTTTTTAATATTTTTTATATAAAAAAAAAACCCACCACGTGGACCTAACTAGTAGCTATCACTACTTACCACTACCGAACAAAAACTGTTCATTGGGCTCCAAACACGGTTGTCACAGAGCGTCGCAAAAAGAAAGGGGCATCAAGATAATAGCGTTATGTTGGACAGAAGAAGAGATACAAGGAAAAAGGAGCTAAATATAATAATTATATATACTTCGAGTCGCACAAGCTCAATACAAGATTGATAAAAACAAAACAAAACTAGGACGCAAAATCAACTCTTCAGTGGAGAATCTTCACAGAAAAATTCATCTTAATTTCTTTGTTCCTCTTAATTCACGGCCACCTTCTCTTGCTTGATGCTTCCAACTGAAAACACAGTATCACATAAGCAAAATAGGGTAATCAGCACCACGCAGGTAAGGAAACTAACCGGCTAATCAAGGCTAAGTTTACCGGCAACATAATAAATTACTCACGGCTCAACGCAGAAACTTCAGAGCTCTTCAATACACGCAGCCTCTTCACTGTGGACACAAACATGCTACAAACCACGTTAAAAAAGATGAAGTTAGTTCAGGTGGACATAGTAATATGTAGAGTATGGAACTCAACACAGATCAAGCATAAAATAAACATATAATAAACATAGTAGATGGTTTGGCAGGATATCACGGTTGATAATTAGGAATCTAATGCAGTTATTCGGGCCATGCTAGAGGACATAAAAGCATAAAATGGCGTTTGGTTTTTGGCTTATAATCACCAACTATAGTATGAATATAATATGAATGAGAACCACGGTGATAAAGATTGTGCTTACTGCCATGGGACATCCCCAACAAGCATCATGTCTCCTTCATTATCCTCATAAACAAGGGTATATTCTCCACTTCCGTCCAATACACCCGTTATAGCCTTAGCTTCCTCTTGCTTGTCCATGATTCCATTGGAAGAGGAATCTCTTTGAGCTATAAAAAGGACACAGAAGACATACAGAATAAGATACCCCTTGTCTATCTAGCAAGAAACACGCATGTTTAAAATAAACAAGCAGCTAATGATCCATGAATACTACAACTCAAGACACAATTAAACCAACATAAATTGGACCAACGGACATGCCATGGCCTGTGCGGATTGTAAATGGACGGTGCATATATTAATTTAAGAACGCAATAAACCTGGTGGAGTGCTTATAATTTAACACAACTATCAAATCTGACGCCTTATTGCTAAATAATAAATAAAAAGACGGTATTGCTCTCTATCATATCCATTAATACCATTAAAAGGCGGGAATTGCTGACCACATGGGTAAAACTATTACTTTACACAGAGGTTGCATGAACAATAACCTGCAAGAAGGCCTCTAAAGAGTTCATCAACAGCAGTGGAGAGTTTTTCGTAGGTATCATAGGCTTTAAGGTCAACTTTCCTTCCTATGGGGACACCTTCCATATTGATCTTGACAAATAACCCTTTCTTGCAAGTTTCAACTGGTTTGTTTTGAGACTCAACGGTTGGTTTTGAATAGCTGCCACTGCTGCTTGCAAGATTCTTCCTGAAAGAACGAATTGGAGGCCAACCAACAACTGGACCAGGAGCAGTTCTGTTTTGAAGGAGCATTAAAGAGTGAAGTAGACAAGAAATAAGTTTGCAACTCATATTTAAAAAAAAATCATAATTATTTGATAGTATATTTTAGAAGAGTTACAATCAAAGCACTTCAGAGTCTAAAATATAAGAAAAGACAGAACCTAATAATATAGAGCAGATTGAAGATTCTTAAGGAGCCCCACTTACTGTGAACTTAATAAAGTGCAAAATAATAGTGAACGAGATAAGATCAAAACTTCATTAAAAGGCATCCATGTAAAGGAAAAAAAAAAAACAAGAAAAGCAGAACTTGGACCAAATTGGAAGGAAAAGAGTTAAGGATTTCGATAGACAAACTAAGCTAACAGGCAACATGTATCAGCAGTGAACTAGTGGTAAAATTTTAAACTATGAAAAAGAAATTATCACATGCACCAGCTCATCAATCAAATTTAAGAAGTGAAAGTAAGACCATACTGGCAGAAATTGAAAGAAACAATGACAAGGACCACACATCTAGCCAAGTAAACATGTGAATGATTATCCTCTGTCAAAAAAGCTACAAAAAAAAACAAACTGAGACAGAGAAGGTTAAAAAGCTGGAGTACCTTTTCTGAGAGCTGTTGGGCACAGCTGTATTGGCAGGAGCCGGAGGTGAAAATGCCTTCTTTTCGGCACCCTGCTGCAACTCTACCACCGCTTTAGTGCAGCAGGGCTGTGAGGATTCCTTGGCCATAACAGGCAGGCTCTGCTGGGATGCAGTTGCTGTTGGTGGTGTTGATGATGATGATGGAAACTTGAGAAATGGAGGAGGAGCCACCTGTCCCTGCTGTTGTTGATTGAACCAGACATGTGAATTCTCAGCGGAAGATGGAAACTTGTGAGTTTGTTGATTTCCATTGGTGAAGTAACCAAAAGAGTTAAGTTGAGATTCATGTCTTTCTCTATTACTGGTGTTTTTGAGAGACCAGTCTTCACCAGGAGGACCAAGCCTTAGTTCAAGCTTTTTCTCCTCTGAGGAAGATCTTTCATCTTCTCTCTTACCAAGCCATTCTCTTTCCTTGGGAATCAAATCCAGCAACCGAGGACATGCCTCAACATTCTTCGAACAACCTTCCATTAATTTTCACCAGATAAAAACCACCTTGTTCTTTGACTTTTGACACAAGAAACAAGCAAGAAAACTATAAAACTTCACAGGAACGTGAAACAGCAAGGCTTAACAAGCTGCAAAACAGAAAAACATTATTCAAAACCGTGTGAATATGAGCAAAGAAAACAAATACACTATTAACCAAAAGATAAGAAAAGGGGACTTCGTACTAGGCTACATACCTTCGTAAGTTAGCGGAATTCTTAACCAGCACTCAAAACCTTGAACACCCACATCCTCAAATCACTAAAAGAAAGCCCTTCTAAAAACAAGAAGCCAGATTTGAAGTGTTGACGGGACCTTATGATCTCTACAAGAACCGACTTTTACAGCCTCATGAACCCATCAAACAGAATACACTAATATATCTCCTCTCTCTCTGAATAAGAGAAACCCCACGGAGAGAGTGAATAACACAAAAAAGAAAAGGTGTTTCAACAACTCAAAGGCCAAAGGCAATGATAAGAACAAGAGAGATAATGGTGAGTTCCACTTGCTTTTTGTGTACAAAGAGGGGATTGAATATACGAGAGAGGTGGTTTGAGGTGGAAAGGAGGAGAAACAAATGAAACAAGAGGGTAACCAGAGAAGGGTAAAAAGGGAGGGAGAGATTCCCTTTATCTAATATTATCTAGAAGTGATAGCTCAAGAACCCAAAAACAAGAAACGAGGAATTTTGGAGCAAAACGCACGCAACCCAAGCAGAGGGGGAGGGGGAGGGGGAGGGGGAGGGGCTCTAAAAATACGTTAGGTTGTTTAGCTGAGGAAGCAAAGCGTGCTGTTGCTCTTAAAGAAAAGATACCCTCTCTCTCTCTCTCTCTCTCTCTCTCTCTATCTCAACGCAAACACAACACACAATAGTGTGGTACCCTTATTAATGCACACTGTCCCAAACCCCTCTCTTTATTAGAGTTAAAAGCTCAGAGAGAGAAGTAGTGTACAGTGTTTTATATTTAACAGACTTTTATTTGATTTAAATTGGAAATCAATTAAAATAATATTTTTTTATTATTTAAAATTTATTTTTAATATTATCACATTAAAGCATTTAAATATATATATATATATATAAATAATTTAAAATAAAAAAATATGTCAAAAATTTTTAAAAATATATTAAAATAATATTTTTTTGTTTAAAATTTATTTTTGATATTACCACATCAAAACAATTTTAAAAAATCAAGAAATTAATTTAAAATAAAAAATATTTTTTAAAAAAATATAGTTAACTGCAAAAATAATCATAATTTTAAAAAAAAACTCTAAAAATAAATATATCACTCATAATGGAGAAAAAATGAACTTACTCTTGAAGAATCTCGTCTTCTTTTTTATGGTTTCTGAGTATTCTTTGTTAAAAAAAAATAATTAATAAAATATTTATGAATTATCAAAATAAAATATCTTTAATTTATCAAAATAAAATACACCTAACCTATAGTAATAATAAAAAAAAGCCTAAGACCCTCGTATACCTACACTATTGAGAAAAAAAAGAAGAAGAATTATTACCCTCTCTTTGGCCATTTTTTTTTGAAGGGCAGATAAAAAAATCAACAAATGCTAATGTATCAATAAAAAAAAAAAAAAAAAAGACTCGAAATCATAACATTGCCCGGCTTGTGGTCATTGACTAATTAATTAATTAATTAGTAGCTAATTTTGTTAAGAGAAGAGTAATTAGTACAACTCATGCCCACCCATGATCCATCAAAAAGTGTTTGAAAGAGTTTATAGTACTAAAAATTCATATTTTGAGTACTTTATTTCACGAAAGTTAACAGCTTTTTAGTCATGTAAGCTTTCCAACTAAGAAATCCATGTTATTTTAATGTTAAACAAACACCCTTTTTAGAATTAAAGCCACTGAGTTTATTATTACACGTGGTCCGAGAAATGGGGGGCCACAAAGACTTGGGTTAATCGGTTGCAATAAACTCCAAAACAAGACCTGATCCAATGTTAACACTTGCTATTAAGTCACTTAATTAAACATGTTAGTTTAACTAATCAAGTTTTAATCTGGGTAAGAGAGGGAGGAAACGAGAATCTTCTTAGTTAAGTCTGTTTTTTTTAAAATATTTTTAAAAAACTCAGTATTTTTAAATTATTTTAATATATTGATGTCAAAAATAAAAAAATTATTATTTTGATATATTTATGAGTAAAAAATATTTTAAAAAACAACCACATTCACACTCTCAAGCATCCTTTTAATTAAAACAGTTAGCCTTCTTTTAAGGCTCCAGGAAAATGATGTGTGGTGATAGTGTTTTGTTTGAGTTTATATATATATATATATAACTTATTCCCTGTATATAATTTGAACCAATTAATAAATCCCTATGATATAAAAAATTATTAAAAAAAATCCCTGCTGTAGGTTTGACTATAGTTTTTGTTCCAGACCTGCCTTTTATTCTTTCCGAGGACTAATTGATTAACTTTGTCAACCTACATATTTGAAGTGCACTCCTCTCCTTTTCTTCCTTTCTTTTGTCAAATGTTTGGTAAAAGAAATAATTACAAAATTCATCTTATAGTTGATCTGAATTTTATTCTCTCCGTTCCTTCATAAATTAAACTCTGTATGTTTAATAACAATTTACAGCTTTACATCCTAATAATGCATTTAAATCAACACTATTTTGTTCACTTCTGACTTCGAATTGAACTCTACCATAGCTTTGAAAGCTTGGTTCTCATCAAACCCTCCTCCTGCTAGAGAATCCTTATCCCTAAGGTCAACTTTTAGGGATTGTAGATTCTTCACTGCGAGTTCTCGTTGGTTCCTCATTGAGTGAATAGGACGATTGATATGTGCATGGTCTCGCAAGCTATTGTCATTGAGTGAATAGGACGATTCTTCGCTGTTTTTTATTGGTTGACTCTATTTCTGTCAATAACAAAGGAACGTCGGCGACATCTACTGAGGATATCTGTAGCTGCTCACATCTTTCTCCAATCAATTTGTTATCTTTGCCACAAGGCCATGAAGAACTATTGTGTCTCTAATCTTTCTTCACCCATAAATTTCACAATAGCATTTCAGACAGAACCAATCTCCATTTCGGACGTTTTTAAACCAAGACAATTCACCTAGAATGAAGACTGATACTAATAAAATTGTAAAAACTTATGAGTGAATTAAGGTTTCCACTACAACGTTTTAAGCTGATAGAGTGTCTGGACTTAATAATAGTTAGTGAAGTGACGGTGTCATCATTACAAAAATCAAACCGATTACATATCTACCTAAAACTTGACTGACTTGAAACCTAGATTAATTTAAGTAGAAGAAAAATAAGGGAATCAAATCGATTACTCTCTTTTTCTTCAAAAAAAAAATTAATTCATTTGAGTTAACCCTCCTGACCTGTAACCTGAGCCTTACTATAGGTTGAATTTCAAGTCAAGTTTTAAAAAGTATGGATAATGTGACTGCCACGAGCTTTCTTACAAAAACAAGTCCTTTATTGGAATATGAGACTCTCTGATACTTAAGTTAATTAATGCATATGAGGGGAGTATGTTGAATAAAAGAATAACATAAGGAGTAAGAGAAAAACATATGGAGAGGTTATCAGGAGTAGGGTTAGAGCAATGTGGCTTTGTGGCTTTATGTGGTTTGTTGATACGAACCCCATGGATATAAAGATCCAGAAACCCATAGTCAAATCGACCCTTCTCAAGAAAGCTAAATTTATGCTTGTGATTGAGCTTGATACAATGATAACCTATACTAAGGCATCAAGACTATAAAAACTGAATACCTACTCAACACCTATAAAGAGATGTGAATGAGTAATATGAAAGAAGCCATGAAGCTTGCTTAATTATTCTATAAGTCAGAGTAGCTTGATGAAAAATCAAAACAAGATATCCTCTCACAACTCACATAAGATATGCGACAATAATGCATTATCCAACTCAAAAAAATAATGTCTTACAAAATAATATTTATACTTGAAATAAAGCTAACCTAGATGACCTACTGGACTAACATCAACCCAAATTAAAATATGACCCATAGTATCTCAAATAAGGCCCAAAACATGAATAATAATTCTAAAAATAATGCTAAGTTGTTATACATTATGAATAAAAAAAAACAATCATTGAATAAAATCCTTGCTTAAAAAAGACCATTGGTCGAATAGGATATGATGTCACATATTGGGATCCAAAACAAATAAGAAAATAATTCTTCATTGGCCTCCTATGTTTCCATACATAATAAGAAATCCTCTTATAGTTTGTAATTCATAAAACACATTGAAACATATAACCCTATAGTTACCGATTGCTCCCTCTAAGGATAACTTATAATGTTGAAATTAATTAAGCTCAAGAAGTAGATAAATCAGGTCTTTCTTGTACATAGATAATTTAACTATGGTATGACCATCACTTGTTGAAATTATAGCTTTCTTGAAATTCACCTTGGCCTAAATACTTTAAATAAACTTATTGAATTCATATTTGAGCTTTTTTTTCCTATAATATTGTTATTAGTCCAACTAGAACTTCTTATAGATTCTTTGGTATAGTTTGGATCACACCATCTCTTCTCTCCTCCAAAGAATTCGACCTTGAATCGTCACTCACACTAAAGAATGAGAGATCAAAAACATTAAAAGTAGCACTAACACCATACTCACTTAGTATATTCACTTTGTAAACATTGTCATTAATTCTTTCAAGGATTTGGAATGGATCATCTTCTCTCAACATCAACTTAGATCTCTTACATTCAGGAAACTTTTTTCTTGTGCATATGCACCTAAACTCAATCATGTAGTTCCAAGATAACCCTTTTTCTGCTCTTATTAGCTTTCAATGTATATTACTCATTTTTTTGTTGTATTTGTCATCGTACTTTGTCAAAGATAGTCTTCACTACCTGTGTTTTCATATTTCTATCAAGACTAACCTTTTCATCAACAAGTAAAGAAATCAAATCCAAAAAAGTTAAAGAATTAAAGTTATAAACAATTTTAAAATATGAATAATCAATAGTAGAAAGCACACTCCTGTTACATGTAAATTCAACAAACATTAGGCAATCTTCCTAATTTTTTAAATTCTTTTGAATGATAGTTATTAATAATATAGTTAAAATCCTATAAACTACTTCAATTTGACCATCTATTTGTGGATGATATATAGTAAAAAATAATAGTTTTGTTCTCAACTTACCCCACAAAACTTTCCAAAAGTAAATAAGAAATTTAAAATGACGATTATAAACAATGCTTCTAGAAATCCCATTAAGCCAAACTATCTCCCTAAAGAATAGGTTAGCTATGTTAGTTACATCATCAATTTTATGACAAGATATAAAATGTGACATCTTAGAAAACCTATGTACAACCATAAAAATAGAGTCCCTACTCCTTTTTTACATAGGCAAACCTAAAACAAAATCCATAGATACATTAACCTAAGGTTCTTGAGGTACTAGTAAAAAGGTATACAAACTATAAGGTAAAATTCTAGACTTAGCTTATCTACATGTTATGCATCTATCATAAATTTCTAGCACATTCCTTTTCATCTTAGGCTAATAAAAGTGCTTATACAAAATTATCTAAAAGTCTTAACAACCCCAAAGTGTCTCATTAAACTGGCCTCATAAGCTTTGTCTTTACCTGACATTGCGACGACCTTAAAAAAAAATATCTAGCATCTTATTCTTAGAATGGAAAAGTCTTGTTTAAAGAGTCGCCACCTAGTATTATGGTCACTAGAAACCCTAACTGATTAACAAAGATTCTATGGTACAAGACTAGTTATGCTAAAAGGAAGATACTATCATCTTTAAAATATTCTACCTAAGATAGTTTACATTGTTGGTTTGTCTAAAATTTCTAAGGGTTTGTTGTGTTATGTTATCGATGGTATGCTTATAATATTCTCAACTCTAATGTCAATGAATATTCAACTAAGCAATACTTTCAATTTTGACGTTAATAAGTATTACAATAAGAAAAATGTATGATATTCTGAACTTTGGTGTTAGTGAATATTGGGGTAAAAGTTATTTCTAATTCTAGTACTAATATTCTTAACTCTAGCATTAATGAATATTAAGAGTATTCTCAATTCTGGCATTGACAAATACAAATATTTTTTACTCTAGCGGGTGAATATTACAAATGATATTCTTAATTTTGGCATTAGTAGATATCAATCCAACTTGGTATTTCTTATTCTGGCGTCATAAATAAAAATTGAAAAAAAAATTTTATTTTTGTTGAAAATTTAGGAATTGTGTTTTTATTTTTTAATGTTGAAGGCGATGACTCGCTGTGAGCTTATTTGCCCTAAACATGGATAACAAACATTTGTTTAGAAAGATAATGGTATTGGTTTTATTATTTTTGAAAATTTAGGTATGTGAGCTCAATTGGCTTTTTAATTTAGGTCAAGTTCTAATAGCTTTATAAACTTGTTAGAAAACCCAAAAATACATGCAATATACTTTTGTAATTTTTTATTTTTTATGGAAATGCCTAGAAAGAAATTAATAAAAGCTAAAATATGTAAAAATATTGTTTTGGCTTTTTTCTTTTTATGAAAAACAAATCAATTTTTTTTTTTTTACCATACCAAGATATGTAAAAATGATTTTTCTAGAAAGGGCTTGGCCATACTAAGAAGAACATTTTTTTAGTGAAACCTTAAATTTTATGTTGTTTTTTTTTGCAAATGATAATCTATGTTTTAATAAATGAAAATGTTAGTACCTTTCCTCATGCATGGAATTATACTAACTCTTGTAACGTCCCTAAGGTGAAAATCAAATTAAAAAATTATTGAAACAAATATACTCCATAAAAGCTTGTCATTTTTTTTACAGTCTTTTGATATGTCTTAACCTAAAAAAGTGAAAGGGTACAATTGTCATTTCAATATTATAAACATCACATTAAAATTAAGTTAAAATTTTAAAAAACTAATTGGATAAGGGAAAAACACTATATACCCTAGCACAAAACATTGTGGGTTTGGACAGTGCATTGGGATTTTTTTGACCTTTATGTATTTTCTATTCTAGTCACCAGTTTTTTAATTTTATCTTTACACACTATGTTGGTTAGGATTTCTTGGTGATATTTTGTTTCCATTAGCTTGCTATGGGCTATAATGGGGGTAAACAAAAGTCTCAATATCATGCTGATACTTGATTTTGCAAAACAAAATATGATTTTATTGCTTATAAAAAAAAATATTGAGACGAAAATGTAGTTTTTTTATAATGTTCATTAGAAACCTTTTTAAAGAATTTGGCCTTTATAATATTTTTTATTTCATTTTGGTCTATTTGGTAAGAGGTTTTACTTTAGTTCAAAACTTATTTTATTCACATTTCAATTTATAAGATTGAAAGGGAAAAGAGAGTCTCGAAAAAAAGATGGAAGAGAGAGAAAGTGTTTAGATGCCTTCATTTTGTGAACAAAAAGAAAAGCCAAATTTAGTGTCAATGTTTTTCTCTTGACAAGATGAGTGTCATTGGGCTTTTATGTTTTAAAAAAAGGTAGATTAGGTTGAGAAGGATATTCTTTCTTTTTTAATTGTGTTTTAAAGCTAATTTAATGGTGTTTTGAGTTGAGAAATCAATTTATTAAGATTCTAAGAGAGCTTATTTAGTGTTTGTTTTAGAAGGATATGTTTTTTTCTATTTTTTTAATATTTTGATTAAAATGCACTATAAAAAAAGGTTTATCATTATATTTAATGTAAAATCACCAAATTCAATTATCATGTATATTGCGATCAAATTCAACTCTTTGATAAACCAAGAAATTAAAAAGTGTACTTATTATAAGAAACTCCCAAAAGATCTAAAGTGAGTTACAAATTACAATACTCCATTAACTAGCTATACATATAAGACGTTAACATCTGTTGCTCCGTTTTGGCCCGTGACGTACCTATAAGTGTATCATTATTTAGATAAAAATTCCAATCCATAGTTTAAATATTAAATTTTGTTAAAGCATGGATTCACATTAAATATTTTTTTCTCATGATATGAGAGCTTAACTTATCACCATCAATCAAGATATTTATTTTAATACTCTTTCAACAATTTACACAACCAATTATCGTCCGTGTGCGGCGTGCGGTGAATAAGTCCACTCTTGGGTTGGTATCTGGAAAGATAAGGAAGACAAGGATTTCTTGTCTTTTATTAGTGGGAAGAGGAAATGAGAGTCACTATCTAGTATTTTTGTCACTAGAAATCCTAGCTGGTCTTAGAGATTGGATACGGAGACTGGTTGCATAAAGGGAAGGTATTAGCACCTTAAATACATTCTATCTAAGGTAAGCTGCATTGTTTAATTATTTAATATATACTAACGAGCTATTGTATTTCTAATTGTTGGTTTGTCTATGGTTTAAGAAAAGTCATCTTCGGTAAGGAGATCCTTATATTATCAGGTAAAACCTAACCATTCTAACATCAACAAAAGAATTTAATATCAAGAATACATCTTACGTATAAAATCATAATCCTAGATACTAAAAGAAAAGAAAATAATTTTTTTTGTTATTTTTGAAATATTAGCCTAGTTAATAAACTGGTTATTAAAGCCAAAATGCATGCTTACATATTTTAAAATTTTTGTTTTATGAAAATATGATATGATTTTTTTTAGAGACTTAGTGGCATGTAAGAAAACAAGACATTTTTTTTATATAATTTTCTTTTTGTTAACATTTCATAGAAAAACAGGTATTTTAATACCAGATTTGTATCATTACAGTATAAAAATAGAAACCAATATGAAGCAAAAATTTGATAGAAAAATATATGGGAAAGTCACAGATTTTTTTTGGACTAGGTCGGACCCAACCCAACCATTTTGGTATGGGTCGGAGTTGTTCGGCCCAACACATAGTGGAGAAGCTCTCCACTGTTCACATGAACAGTGGAGAAGAGATGGATGCAGGAGAACGAGAACGAGAATAAGAAGAAGTAAGAGGAGGAGGAGAGTGGGGAAAGGCTGACCCAGCGTCGACGCTGGTGGTTCTTCTTCCAAACGAGGTGGCCGAGCACTGTGGAGCTACTTCACCGACTGACGGCTCTTTTTATTCCACTCTGTGTGCTTTTCCTCTAGTTCTTCTTCCTTTTTTTTTTCTTTTTTGTGTTTTTTATCCTTGCTTTTACTCCTCCTCCTTTTTGTTTTCTTCCTTTTTCTTTCATTCCTCTTTTGTTATTTTTTTTTTCAATTCTCTCCTCTCTGTTAGTCTATGTTTTTCTCTATTCTCTCCTCTCTGTCTCTTCCTTTTTTTCTTTCTGTTTTTCACCTCTAAAACTCCCTAAAAGTGTTGTGCCAATCTCCCATCTTCCCTATTTTTCACCTCTCCTGTAATCTCTTATTTCTTTGGTCGTGTTTTTCTCTTTATAATGTCTATTTATTTTTTTTCGTCCCTTCTAGTTCTTAAACAATCTCCCCTCATCCAAAATCTTCTCTCCAAAATCCCCTTCTCCTTCGTTCTCCCCGCTCTGGTATTTATAAGGGGAAAAGAGGAAGAGAGCCACCCTACCCTATCCAATCAAACCAAATAGGCAGGGTGGCTGGGCAGCCGCCACAGGGCCACCCGCAAGGCTTGTCTCCTCTGTTTTATCTCTCTAGGTAGGCTAATGGGTATGAGTCTTATCGGTTTTGGGTTCTTGATAGAGAGGGAAAGAGGCATTGTAGGGGAGAAAATCTCCTTCTTCCCTTGCCTGTGCGCGTCCAAAGAAAGAAAGAGCACGTGTCATTCAAAACGACACTGTTCGTGTTTTTTTTAAGAAAGAGAAATGAATTTGGGGAGTAACCTAAAAATGGGTTATAACAGTTGCCCCCCTCTTTACAATGCTTATAGAGCAAAGACTTTGCGTGGTAAGTTTTGTAAAGATAAACAAAACTAAACTTCCAAAATTGATCTTCTCAAAGCTTGTTGATCCGGTGTTCTGTCTTTGGTTGGGTTAACATGAAATCCCATCTGACGATTCTCTTTAACCAGAACCTAAAAAATGTTTTTTTCCTGACGGAAGGGTTGAAACTTTCTTTTTTTTTTTCTTTTGAGAATTTCCTCATAATAAAGTACTTCTCACTTTTCTTCCAATGCTAAGATGATATCGGTGGCTCGGTCATCCTGAGATCCCATCTAACGATCTCCTTTAACCACAACCAAAGTCTGTCTGTGTGTAGCTTGATCAACTTGAAATCCCATATGACGATTCCCTTTAGCCAAAGCTAAAATCTCTGTGTGGTTGGGTTAACCTAAGATCCCTTATGATGACCTCCTTTAACCAGAACCAAAGAAAATATAAGTGTGGTGTCATTGTAATGAGTGACCTACCCAAGTGGAAAAAATATGAAAAGTTGTCTCATTGTTATAGGTGACCTACCCAGGTGGAAAACAAATGTGAAAAACGGTCTCAATATAATGGGTGACCTACCTAGGTGGAAGATATGACGAGTGATCTCATTGTAATGGGTGACCTACCCAAGTGGAAAAAATATGAAAAGTGGTCTAATTGTTATGGGTGACCTACCCATAAAAAAAAAAAGGAAGAGCGGTCTCATTGTAATGGGTGACCTACCCAGGTGAAAGAACGATCTCGTTGTAATGGGTGACCTACTCAAGTTGAAAAATGCAAAGATTTTCCAAAAATGATCTCATTGTAATGGTGACCTACCTAGGTGGAAAAATTTTAAAGAGTTTTAAAAGTGGTCTCATTGTAATTGGTGAACTACCCAGGTGGAAAGAATATGAAAAGCGATCTTATTGTTATAGGTGACCTACCCACACAGAAAAAGAAAAAGTGGTCTCATTGTAATGGGTGACCTACCCAAATGGAAAAAAATGGTCTCATTGTAATGGATGACTTACCCAGATGGAAAATATGAATGTGATCTCATTGTAATGGTTGATTTACCCACATGGAAAATATAAACGCGGTCTTATTGGAAAATAATTTAAAGAGTTTTGAAGGGATGATATGATAGGACTCGAAAGGAGATGAGGGCTCAAAGGCACACTTGAAAGGAGGTAGGGTTAGAAAATGCACTACTTGAAAGATAAGGGCTCAAAGACGCACTTGAAAGAAGGTAGGGTTAGAAAACGCACTACCTGAGAGGTTAGAGCTCAAAGGCGCACTCGAAGGAAGTGAGGGCTCAAAGATGCACTTGAAAGAAAGTAGGGTTAGCAAACATAATACCCAAAACATGAGGGCTCAGAGGCAAACTCAAAAGGAAGTGATGGCTCAAAGGCGTACTCGAAAGGAGGTAGGGTTACAAAACACATTATCCAAATGACGATAGTGAAACACCAATCTGTCAATGTTGAAAGTAATGCATTATGATCAATATACATATTTACTTACTTAAGAAATATAGGTCCCCATTTTATTCATGGAGTCTTCCTTTTCTCAAAAGTTTGAGTCTTTGTGGCAAACTTTGATGGCTTGTTCGTTTTTGCTTACTCGAGTCTCGTCTTATGATCTTGACCTTTGAAAAGGGCTTGATATCATTATATTTCTTCATTCTCCAACCTTTATCTCAAGGGTTGCCAGCTCTGCCTTACATTTTGTTTTCTTAGAAAGGGATGGATCCAGCCCTATTATGTATTCTTGGATTGCCCCCCAGCTTGATCATGCCCCCCAAGTGTTCAATTTGGGTTTTCTTTAGCAATGAGGCTATGTGGAAGAAGGTTTGGTTATTTAAAAGGAATTGTTTTCAAACAGAAATTTTGAAATTCAAAGCTATTCCAAACACAGAAATCATTTTGACATCGGTTTAAAGCAAACTCGTTATGAAGAAATTCAAGTGATTCCTATTGATAGATTTTCAGAAGTGATGAAAACTTTTTGTTTTGTTTTCGGTGAAAATATGAAATGATATTTTGTTGGTCAAAGAAGTTCAAACTTCAATTTAAAGGTTACATGGAATCGATCTTCAAAGCATTCATTTTGCTTGTATGAATAATGACTTGTTTCTCATAAGAAAGCATTGCCTACTAATCCAAAATGCTTGCCTTTTATCAGAAAAGGCTTAATTGGGCACGTAATGTAGGCTTAATGACACAATAAAAGAGTTGATGTCTTATCCCAAGTGCAGGAATATCAAAGTAATAAATAACCCAGCAACACCGAGGTCTATTCATAGAGAGGTCAACTATATATATATAAAAGAGTTAAAGAGATCTTTGAGATGAGATTAATGTAAGGATTAAACAATGATAAAAACAGTTGTCAAGGTTAGAGATCCACTAATAGTATTTTAAATAAGTATAGTATAAACTCTTTTTATTAATCGGATGACTTATCATTATTAGCTCATTATAAATTATTAACATGATCATATTAATCATCTTATTTAAGTAACATCATACTTGTAAATATTGTCATGGTATTGGTAATGCTAACTTACGTTAACAACAAATCAAGTTCCTCTCATAACAACGATGTCGGTCGAAGACTATGAAGGATCAAACATTTATTGTGCCAAATGTTATATACAACAACATAAATGTAGATTAACCATTTACAAGCAAGGTATTAAGAGTGAATAAGATAAAAATGATAAGACATGTTAATAGCAAACTTTTTTGAATATAAGCATTGAAATCCATGTTGAGTTTATATTATACTTATTCCAACATCATTAGTGAAACCGTTTCACCTTGACATAATAAACTTAGCTAAACATTATGAAGAAGAGAAACATGAATAAACAAGATAAGAACATAGTTATGATGAAAAGCATAAATAAAAGATTAATAAAACATGAAATAAAACTTGAACATTACAAAAAGAAAAGGCAAGAAAATAATCTTGATCTGAAAACAAAGATACCTCAATGTATGGAAAATACCTCCTTTCATATGCTAAAGAATTATTCATTTGGTAATTAATTATTGATTAGTGGCCAACTATTGACTTTGTGGATAGCCCTCAAGTTTTTGTTTGGACGAAATGTCATTTCTAACATCAGAATTTAAACAAGTGGTATGCATAAAAGTTGTGGGAATCTGTCTCAGCTTTCCACCATAAGACAAATGAGCTCGTTTGGACTTCTAGAACTCAAGATATGGAATGAACACTAAACAATATTTGGGTTGCACGACAGATTCAGACTTCTCTTTTGTTTCTAAGATTTGAACTTGAAAACAACATATTTGAATCTTGGACTCTTCATGGATGTTTTAGGCCTATGTATTAGCTTTCCATCAAGATAAACTAGATCTAAATCCAAGCTCTACAACTCCAGTTATGACCCAAGTATCGAATGATGTTCCAGTTTGAATTGAACCAACATCTCTTTTCTTAGCCCTTTCTTTATCTTTTTACTTTCAATAGTTAATCACATTAATCAATCCTTTGAATTGTGAGATATGCTTGCATTTAAAATGAGCATTTACCATAAATTAAAGCTATCTTATATTATTAGACTTGTTATTATAAAACATACTTAAGTTAGGGAATATAATGATACTTTAAGTGCAATATGATGATATAAAAGCTTAATGAAAATACACTTTTAAATACTAATCAGTTAGGCTCTTGGTTATGAAGAGAAATGATATTTATAAGTTTAAAAGGTGTTTAAGGGATTTCAAGACTAAGAATCACTAGTGCTTATTTCCTGACCTTTTTTTTGTCTATAGATTTTCTTGACCTAGGAATTGATTTGCAAAATGGTACATGGTGCCCCCAGTGTAGGGTTTGAGCTTTTTCTCTATTTGTTTTCTTTTTTAATTTGGTTCTGCATCATCATATCAGTTATTTTTTTGGAAAGCTCAAATCTTTTAAATCATTTAAATTCCTTCATGCCCCTCAACTTTTTTTTTGTTTTGTTTTGAACACCTTCAATTATTGAGAATTTTTCTCGCACTTACCCCCTAATGTGGGGTGTGATTCTAACCAAGGTTATTTTGAAAAAACATTACTAGGCTCAAAAGGGGACTGCAAAGGATATTTTTTCGCCTCGTGAAAGGATTATTAAATATGGTCTTTCCTCATTTCTAATGCATGCACTTAGGATTGGTAAGCCTTGCTTTCATGCGAGTATTCAAAATGGTTTCTTATTATTCATTCAATGAAAACTCAGCTTTGAAATCATCTCATGGTGTTTAGGTTTTTTTATTCAGGTTTTCTAGATGTATGATTACTTTTCTAAGGGATCGCTTGAATTTCCAGAACTTGTTTGTACAAACACCAATATGATTTCTGTTTTTGTACTAAAACTTTGAATTCCTAAAAATCCTTGTGAACATGTGAGATCATGCATAGTTTTGAAAAAAAAAGGGAAACACACCAAATGATTCTTGGTACTGTGGTTTCGTGAGTAAAAGTTGTGCTCATTGTGTTATTTACATGAAATAACAAGAAAACAAAATGAAGGCACATCATGAACACAAGAAAATACATGATCTTATTAATAAGAAAATCTCATTTGACAGAGGGAGTCTTATGGTATTATGAGCCAAGTTGTCGACAAAACTAAAACTATTCTTTAGGCATGATCAAACAAAGACAATTATTTTTATGGGCAAGCTTTATTTCCTAAATCAAGTACACTTGTAGGGATTTCATTGACGGTATAGACAGAAAACCGCAATAGAACTTTGTTTTGTGGGACTCGTTGGCAAACGCATTTATTTGTAGGGGCTGGTGTCAGTGCTTCTGAGCGCACAAATGCTGGATTGTAATGGGGTTGCTGACCATTTATGCCCATTCTTTCTTCGAGCTGCGTTGTTATTGGAGTTTGATTAAAGGAGACAAGTCGGTGGTAGGACCTTTACCAGAGACATTTCCACATGTTTGGTTGAGTAAGCTAGTGAAGCGAGTCATGTTGGCCTTCAGAAACTCCAACTCTTCTTGAAAATGGGTGTCACGGTGAGCGCGCTCTTCATCTTCCATGTTTCTCGCTTGAAGTCAGGTGTTGTAGACTCTTAGAGGACCTATATTTCAATCTGTTGCATGTATTTATTTATAATGAATTGATGTATGCGTATGGATACAAATGTATATACATGTGTATTGGTTATGGATGACTATATTAGGGAGCTCATACTTTAAGGATAAGTTTTAGGCCATTACATGATGGGTAGGATTTCTACCTTGTCTCAAAAGGATCTCTTGTTGTGTAAGTGATCATCCTCGTGAAGGCAATATGGGGGATCATTAGGTAATGAGATGGCATGTGCATCAATCATTACCAGTCTAAGCACTCAGCAAAGAGTTGGGATTTACATAAACTTAAACCTTGACCAAAAATCATAAGGTAAGCTGTTAGTCCCCCACTTAACCTAAATTTTTTCAGTATAAATTCCCCTAAAAATATAAATGATGCTTGAAGCAATTCTATACAACGCATGGATAAATATTTACAAAATCTAAAGCAAATAAGAAAATAAGGAAATGCATATTAAACAATAACACAGAAACCAAATTAAAAAATGATAGTAAGACAAAAACAAAGCTTAGTCTATAAAGGTCCCTAGTAGAGCCGTCATTTTGTCGCACGTGTGCGGCGTCGCAGCGAGTAAGTCCACTCTCGGGTTGGTATCTGAAAAAATAGGGAAGACAAGGATTTTTTATCTTTCATTAGTGGAAAAGAGGAAAAAAGAGTCGTCGCCTAGTATTTTGGTCACTAGAAACCCTAGCTGGTCTTACAGATCGAGTACGGGGACTAGTTACGTAAAAGAAAGGTATTGGCACCCCAAATATACCCTACCTAAGGTAAGTTGCATTGTTTAATTGTCTGATAAATTCTAAGGTGCTATTGTATTTCTAATTGTTGGTTCGTTTATGGTTTAAGAAAAGTCTTTCTCGGTAAGGAGATCCTTATCTTATCAGGTAAAACATAACCATTCTAACACCAATAAAAGAATTTAACATCCAGAATATATCTTACATGTAAGATCGTAATCCTACATACTAAAAGAAAAGAAAATATTTTTTTTGGTTATTTTTGAAATATTGGCATAGTTCTTGTGACTTTAATAAATTGGTTATTAAAGCCAAAATGCATGCTAAAATATATTTTTAAATTTTTGTTTAATGAAAATACGATATGGCTTTTTTAGAGACTTGGCTGCAAGAAAACAAGATATTTTTTTTATAATTTCTTTTTGCAACATTTCAAAGAAAGTCGGGTATTTTAATACCAGATTTGTTCTTTACAGTATAAAAATAAAAACCAATATTAAGCAAAAAGTTGATAGAAAAATACGTGTGAAAGTTGCAGATTTTTTTTTTGAACTAGGTCGGATTCAGCCCATCCATTTTGGTCTGGGCCAAAGCTATCCGGCACAGCAAATAATGGAGAAGCTCTCCACTGTTCACGTGAACAGTGGAGAGTGAATCCATTGTTCAAGCAGAACAATGGAGAAAGGATGGATGCAGGAGAATGAGAACAAAAAGGAGGAGGACAAAAAGGGCGAGGAAAGGCTGACCAAATGGCAACGCTCACGGCGACATTAGTGGTTTTTCTTTGAAATGAGGTGGTCGTGCACTGGGGAGCTGCTTCACTGGCCGATGGCTCTTCTTATTCTGCTCTATGTGCTTTTCCTCTGGTTCTTCTTCCTTTTTTTTCTTTTCTGTTTTCTTTATCTTTGCTTCTGCTCCAACTCCTCTCTGTTTTCTTTCATTTCTCTTTTGTTATTTTTTTTTCCATTTCTTTCCTCTTTGTTCGTCTATGTTTCTCTCTATTCTCTCCTCTCGGTCTCTTCCTTATTTTCTTTCTATTTTTCACCTCTAAAACTCCCTAAAAGTGTCGTGTCAATCCCTCCGTCTTCCTTGTCTTTCACCTCTTCTGTAATCTCTTCTTTCTTTAGTCGTGTTCTTCTCTCTATAATGTCTCTCTGTTTTTTTTTTCTCCTCTGGTTCTTAAACAATCTCCCCTCGTCTAATATCTTTTCTCCAAAATCCTTTTCTCCTCTGTTCTCCTCGCTCTTGTATTTAAAAAGGGAGAGAGCCACCCTATCCTATCTAATCACGCAGAATGGGTAGGGCGGCCACTAGGCAGCCGCCCGCAGGGCTTGTCTCCTCTGTTTTTTTTTGTCTTGGCAAGCCAATGGGTAGGGGTCTTATCGGTTTTGGGTTCTTAAGAGAGAGGGAAAGAGGCATTGCAGGGGAGAAAATTTCCTTCTTTCGTTGCATGTGCGCGTCAAGGGGAAGAATGAGCACAATGTTGTTTAAAATAGCACTATTCATGTTTTTGTTTTGGAAGAAAAAGAAATGAATTTGGGGAGTAACCCAAAAATAGGTTATGACACCAATTTTGGTTTTCCTTCCAACACTATTATTTTTGACAACTCGGATAGTTGTCAACAATCTGACTACCTCTCACAATAGCCAAATAAATATGATAATCAACACAGTTATCAACAATCCAGCTAACCCTTCTTGGTAGCCAATAAATCTGGTAATCCACTCGATTACCAATAATCCACTTGTTCCATAATAATCAACCTTTCCTTCTTTACTTTTAAATTTCCATCAATTGCAACATATCACCACATAAATGTCACAAATGCTACAAAATAAAAATAAAAGTTCATAATTTCAAGTGGGGTTACGAATCACCGACCTACTGCTCGCGGCGTTTCAACTCCACCTACCTGAGGACCTCATCCCATGTTCTCTCCTGAATCAATAACATTTCATCAGGTTAATTATTTATCAAAAAGTCCATTATTCCTAACATTTAAGGCACCTAATTTTCTCCAGTATAATCTTAACCACATCATATTTCATAAATCGCTAAATCATCATTAATAGTTTTAGATTCACTAATGTTTCATATTTCCATAATTTTCAAGAATCTAATGATATCATGTTTAATTCCACAACATTATTCCACTAAAAATTCATGCATATTTAGTAGTTAACAAGAGACTTCTTAATTTGCATCAAATCATCATTATCATACACATACATCATAGTTATATATTCACATTCCTTTCACCATGCTTTCCTAACTTCCTAAGATTTCTTAAGGCAACATCATCCAAATTCTTAATTTCATTTCAATTTATTATCACCATAACCCACACATCAATAATACAAACAAAGTTTCAACATCTAACAACATCACTTCACCATTTAGTTACTTCCCTCTTTATTCGGTCATAAACTCTCATTGTTGCTAGCCTATTTTTTACCCAAGATTTGATAAATTTTCAACAAAAACAAAAACAAAAAAAATATATTTTTTAAAGTCTTTGCATTACTTGCAGTGTCTTTTTCCTACGTGTTCAATTGTGAATGCACTTTTTAAGTCGACGTTGAAGTTACTCTTTTTTTAAAAAAAATCAAAATACAAAAAATAAGAAAAATAAAAAATCCCTCATTTCTTCTACAACAAGAGAAAGGGAGTTATTGAATAGTTGATCGTGATCCTACATCTTTAAAACCCTTAAAGACCTTTTGAGCATATGAATTTACCTTTATTTCATAGCTATAAGTCATAGCCTACATTATGTGCTTTTAAAAGCCCTTTATTTGTCAAGTAAGCAATTTCAACCGATAAATGACGCTCTCAAAACTTGAAAAGCTTTTCCATAAGAGTCACGACTTCACAAACTAAACTAATGATTTTTATACATGCTGATAAAATAAGATAAATTTTCAATGGAACCTCAAGTCTTTGCTCGAAACCTTTTACTGTTGAAATCCACAGAAGGTCACCTCGTCACGTACCATCAAATCACATACCCAAAATCAAATATTAAAATTGACACAAAAAACCATAGAAAAACTATTTTAATCTTATAATGGGTCAATTTCTAGTTTGAAAATACAAAATAATCAGAGGATTGCATGTATTGAGTAGCGTGTGTTACGTCTTTGACCAAAGCTTCATTTTCATTTCAACAATTAGACTTAAATAGACATGATGTTTGAAAGGTACGAGTTGATTCCAGAGCAAGAGAAAATTCTCAAACAAAAATCAAATGATCATCCTTGTAAAGTTAAGCAGTCGGGGGCAATACAGTGGACTCTGGAAAGAAAAACAAACAATATTCAGATTAACCAACGGGAAAAATCAAATGATGAATCAGTAAAATCCATCAAAGCTATGACAATGACAATTGCCTCTTAATAATAGATAAAAGAATGAGCATGATCAGATCAACTGATAAAAATGTTGCTCATGGACAATTTATGATTTTATGAACTCCAAACAACAATTGAGAGTAATTGTGCACTTAAGGGGGATCTTCACGTCTGAAATCTTGGTTTACCCTCTAAAGTATGGTTATGACAGCTAAAAGATGTGATTGCATAGGTGCATTTGGATAAATACAAGCCACAAAGACTGACTAGGGATAATCTGCTTTGAAGCCCATTGATTCAAATTGCATCTCACCACATGAATGTGGGTGATAAAAAAGAATATTATTAATGATGACAATGCATTTCTCTTCAAGATGTGGTTAGACAAGCTGAGATGAATTTATTGAGAAGAACGTTGAATATAAAACAATGAGCCTTGATTGCATGTCTGAATGACTTAACAATTCCATGAAAGTTAATGATAACATATGCTTGAAGAGTATGGTTCAACTGAAGGCAATTTCATGGCTGATGAACAATATAGGATGAGGTTGGCGCTAGAAAACCTTTTGATGATTATTAGCAGGTTGCAAATAGTGAATCAGAGGACATTTCTTGAGAGAATAAAAGAAGTAAAATGATTATTTCAAACTCTTTTATAATGAATCAAGCAACACAACACTTGAGGCATGACCGGACTTGATAAACAATGAGAGCAGTAATCATCGCGGGCAACTCAGGATGGGCACTGCACTTACATTTGAGTGGAGGATTGAGATGTTGTAAACTCAAACAAGCCGGTGAATCAGAAAAATTAAGAAAGCTTTGGATTACAAAGGCACCCTATGATGATGGAGCATCAAAGAGAGGGGGCCTATATTTTAAACTAGGTAAGGATGCATGCATATCATTTAACCCCAAATCATTGCATAAATGTTTTTGAATTTTTACAGGAAAAATCCATAATGAAATTCAGTAAGATTTTGATGAATCTGAGTGGACAAAGAAAGAATTATTGAGCTAATGATAAGAAAGGATTATAGTTTTGATGTAGAACAAGAGGAAGATGAGATAAACCTTACCATTAGAAAATTCTCAAGAAAATGAAAAGATCAACCTCGTAATCAGGAAGAATCTTCAGGTCAACCCTACAATCAGGAAACACTAAGTTTTTCAAACCCCGTGATTGGGAAGTAAAAAGTCAACCGTGCAATCAGGATGCACTAAGTTTTCAAACCCCTTGATAGAGAAGTAACATACATTTTGGTTCTAATTAAAGAGGATCGTTAGATTGCGATCTCAGGTTAACCCAACTTAAGGTAATATTTTGGTTCTCGTTAAATAAAATTGCTAGATTGAGATTTTAGGTTAGTCGAGCCATTGTTCATATTTGAGTTATAGTTAAAAGGGATTGCTAGATTGGGATTTTAGGTTAGCTGAACGGTGTTTTTAGATTTCTGGTTCTGGTTAAAAAAAATTGCTATATTGAAATTTCAGGTTAGCCGAGCCATTATTCAGATTTGAATTCTAGTTAAGAAGGATCGCCAAATTGGATCTTAGGTTAACCAAACTATTTTTAGATTTTTTTTATGGTTAAATAAAATTGTTAGATTGGAATTTCAGGTTAGCCAAGTCGTTATTCAAATATATGTTTTGGTTAAAGGAATCGCCAAATTGGGATTTAAGGATAACCAAGGTATATACAGTTTGATCGTAGTTCTAATTGAAGAGGATTGCTGCAAAAACAGTATTTCAGGTCAACAGAACTAGAAGCTTTGCAGAGATTAGTTTTGGAAGAACAATTTGTTTGTCTTTACATTACTTATGGAGGAAAGACTTGTTTTGTCGCCAGTGAAAATAAACTAATTTTTTAATTTATGAAAGGGAAGGTCACCCATGAAAATAAACCAATTTTTTAATTTTAAAAAGAACAGGTTGTCCATGAAAATAAACCAGTTTTTAAAAAGGGAGGTCACCCATGAAAATAAACCAGTTTTTTAATTTTAAAAAGAACAGGTTGTCCATGAAAATAAACCAGTTTTTAAAAAGGGAGGTCACCCATGAAAATAGACTAGTTTTCTAATTTCAAAACGGGTAGATTGCCTGTGAAAATGGACCAATTTTTGAAAGGGGAGGTCGTCCATAAAAATAGATCAGTTTTTGAAATGGGCAAGTCGCTAGTGAAAATAAATCATTTTCTGAAAAAGGGGTAGGTCGCCCATGAAAAAAGACTAGTTTTTTAATTTCAAAAAGGGCAGGTCGCCCTTGAAAATTGAAAGGGCAGGTCGCCTATGAAAATAGATCAGCTTCTAAAGATAGGCAAGGTGCTCATGAAAATAGATCATTTTTTGAAAAAAGGATAGGTTGCCCATGAAAATATATCAGTTTTTCAATTTCTGAAAGGGGAGATTGGCAATAAAAATAGACCAGTTTTGAAATTTCAGAAAGAGCAGGTCGCCCGTGAAAGTAGACTAGTTTTTGAATTTCAGAAAGA
>Ga0325401_1000814_pt1 | contig 24434 bp, 14 predicted proteins | sample PopdelMetagenome_FD_205666 | JGI IMG/M metagenome (GOLD analysis project Ga0325401, IMG submission 205666) | Populus deltoides microbial communities from Bellville, Georgia, United States - Xylem-PdKOR-R2 | ecosystem: Host-associated > Plants > Phyllosphere > Stem > Wood/Secondary xylem | place...
ACTAAATTTTTTTGTTCAATTTATTTATTATTATCATCTATTTTTTTTATCACATTATCAAATCAACCAAATGTCTTGAATCCATTCAATAAACTCTTGAATTTTGATTGATTTTTTAAAAACAATATCAAAAAGTTTGGTCCTACTGACACTATACCGAGTTCTAGTAGAGAGCATAAAATAGCATGTCGATGGAAACGGAATATACATGTCCATTTATAGCTGGGCTTACGTAGCAAACTCATTATCGATAAGTGGACCACTAAGAAACAAGTGGATTTTCCCATCTCTATGAACATGTTTGACAGACAGGGACTTTTCTTTTTTGCACAAATTGACAAAACAATAAATTAGGTTACCCAACTGATTAATGGGTGGAAGAAAAGAATGGTTCATTGTGCATACAAGAAAAGTTTCTTCCGAGTGCTCAGAAGTCAGGTCTGTTTGCATCCTGTCATTGTAACTAAAAAAGTCGGTTAACATCAAATCGAAAATAGCATTATAACCTTCGGGAAACTATCGACATGCAAGTTGTATGAACTAAGATCCGAGAGGAAAGAAGGAATAATTATATTGCAGAGCTTCTTGGCGAAGGCTTTCCGTAATTGATTCTAAGATATTCTATACTTTACTGTATATATCCCATTTTGATTCTAAAATTTTCTTCAAAGTTCAACGTAACCCCGGGCCGGCATCTCTCTTCAGAGCTTGGAGGTGTCACGATCCACACCTGTGACTCTGTACCCAGTTCCGTGCTTGTAAGAGAATAATACATTTATTCTCCTGTTAACATGCAAGGCTAAAATTGTAGAGAAGACCGTGATAATATCTATTTTTCCTGTAAATACAAATAACCTGCTTACGATAAAAGCATATAACCGATCGAGTTAGAATGTTAAAACCAGACGGGAACAGATAAAAGCTTGTCTGATATATATTATTCGTAGCGTATATTAAACCTACCCCATGTTGTTCCACAAGAAGAAGAAGAAGAAACCCAGATGTATGGGCCAGTTACGTTGCTTTCAACAGCTATAATCATCAAAAGAAAGACAAAACTAGTGTGAAGATACATGTATGTATCATTATCAATATCAATTCCAGAAGCTGATAAACAAACAACAAGGCCCACGATATTGACAACACTGATACGACACGTATAATCAATCAAGTTCATCTCTTAATTTTAACAGAAAATGGGAAGAAAATTGATAATTCCGGCCCGTTGTGTTTTCAATATCGACCACTTGATTTCTTTCTTTTCGTTTGAAAAAAACCCCTATATATCTGCACAGCACACGTATAAGATATATTGGTTGCAGATTGTATATATCATTTAATTATAGATTAAAGACTATATAGGAATACTCGAAGATTATTTATTAATTATCACTGTTTCAAGGGTAAGAGTACATATTTACACCCTAATTTTCATATATTAAAACTGAATTCTCTTTCCCATCGAGTTTTAAATCAGCTATGCACTTGTAAAATATTCTATGCGAAGACCGAAGAGCAGTGCAAATTAATAATTAAATATGCACAAAACAGACAACAGCCACGATTTCAACAGCAAATATGTTTACTTTCTTCAGTTCTTGTATGTAATGAAATGTCGTTAAAGGGGAGTTTTACGAGGTGGTTCTTCTTGTAGAGAAACTGGAGCTGAAAATGACCACTAACTCAGATCGATTGACAAAATAATTGTGGGCAAGCTAGCTACTACAAGTACCCCCTAGGGGCTAGAATGCATAGCGTGACACGACAGCATGTATATGAACAGGCCTTGAACAGCAACATGAACTGTGTATGGATCACCTTCACGCTACAATATATTAGTTTTTTAAAAAAACTCTGCAACCGTCACACGCTACCAAACAAATACTTAATTGACAATACCAACCAGAACTAGGAGTAACTCACTATTTAATCCAAGTTTCAGGCTTTCAGCACTGGTTTAATTTATTTTTTCAAAAAAAAATATTGAGTGTACAAATTGTTTTAATGTAAAAAAATTAAAGTATAAATTAAAAATTTTATGCAAGTTTTTAGTTAACTAAATTGATAATTATCTACATAAATAAAAAAAAATTGTTGAAAAAAACAAAGGAAAAAACTAAAAAAACTAAGGGATGAATTTAGACTAAGATGTTCAATTATATATAATGAAACATTAACATGATTGTCTTTACTTAACTTATTTATTTAAATAAATAAAAGATAAATTTACACTCTAAAAAGCTCACGACTTAAAAGATAAATACAAATGAAACTGACTGAATATACTCACGCTAAAAAAATATCACGCAAGGTCAAACACGTTAGCAATATTATTTAGAAACAAATATTTTTTATTTTAAAAAATAAACCTTGTTTGTGTAAAAAAAATATATATATAGATGAATTAGAATAATATCTTGAAAAATCAAATAAAAATAGAACAACTAAAAAAACTTATATTAAAAAAAGGCATGCAAAACTCGTAACTTATGTTACGAGACCGGAATAAACCCATAAAAAAACTTGAAGATAATTACAAAATCAATATAAAAAAAACACTGTAAGACGATAAGATCGTACAAAGCTGAATTTCCAACAAATTCAATTATGAAAGATGAAACTAAGAAAAAAAACAATTATACAAACAAATCTAAGAAAATGAGGGTGGAAAAAAACATTAATTAGAGGGATAAAAATTTTCAATTTGAGGGTTAAATTGAATTGAAAACTAACTTTAATAAAAAAAAAATCAAAAGAACGAGGATCAAAGTGAAATAAATAAAGCAAAAAAACTTTGATTGAATAATATTGAAAAAAACAATACTTCAACAAAAGTGCCAAGAAATGTTTTTAAAAAAAGTAAGGATCAAAATAAAAAAATAAAACATATAAAAAATTGCAATTGAAAGATTAAATTAAAAAAAACTTCTATAAAAAAAATAAAAATTAAAAGAATGAGGATTGAAATAAAAAAAAGGTACATATGAGAAATTGTAATTGAATGATTAAATTGAAAAGAAAAAAAAAACTTGTATAAATGAAAAAAAACGAAATAAAAAATTAAAATAATAAGGACTATAATTAAAAAGTAAGAAACAAAGAAGGCAATGGTATACATTACATGTTAGGAGAGAGATAAGAAAGGGAAAAAAATCGAATAATCACCAACAACCATTTAACCACCGTAAGCTGACACACGCCACTCTACAAGGAGAAAGACACGGTGGCGCATCTAGAGAGATGATAGGGGGCAGTTTTAGCCACTGAGTGGTGTCACATGCACGGCCTAAATGACACGGACACTTCTTATTGAACACGAAACTTCTTGGATTCAATGGTACATTTATAATTCTCTTGTATATGAAAAACCAAAAATACCTATACACCCTACCTGAAACAATTGATTTTTTTTATCTTAGGGTTTTCTGTTATTTTAATATTCATTAACAAATTGTATAAATAAAAATAACTTCACACAAATCAATAACGGTGAATAACCCATATGAAAATACCAAAATATCCTCTCTCTTTTTTGCGAAGAATATAAACGTCAATCCACTGTCATAATTAAAATAGTACACTGAATCTATAGGTACAGTAAATCCTGATCAATGCAATTAATTGCATTATATACACGATTGACACTCCACGTGAAAAGAATATTAACTTAATAATTTTAGATGTTTTTCAATGTTGTAATATATATATATATATATATACACACACACATTGAACTTAGAAATATTATTAAAAAATATATTAAATACATAGCCAAAATTAACACGCTACAAAACAAGGGGTGCGTGTGTGATATACAACGGGTGAACGCGTATAAATTACTCTTAGAGTACACGGAATGAAAACAAATTCAAAGAAGAATCTAACCACGTTCTAACTTTAGTGATGATTGCTTGATGGATTAATTTATGGCAGAGACATAATGTTTGAATTGAAAACTTACTTTCATAGTTGAAAGTGAAGAATTTGACGCAGTTAATTATATCCCAGTATGCTCCGGCCGGTACTCTTACCTTAATTATTCCTTGTGAACGTTGTAATTGGTCATTAATGGTGACTGGCAGTCATTTTTATATGTTAATGTTGTTTTCAGCCGTAAACTCTCTTGACTAATTGCTTGTTGGGCATCCATAAAGTCAACATTTTTTCAATTAATGCTTGAAAGAAAAGTTTTAATTAGTTCTATAGCAATAATAACTTTGAATTCAAATAATATATAGCAATAAATACTTGAATTCAAACTTTTTATTCAAAATGATGAGCGGATAGCTACACTATTTATGAAAAAAATAGGTTAAATAATAGCAACAAATACTTTGATTTGTTTTTTTTTAATAAAAAAACCCTGTATCTATCCGAGTTATAATCTGGCGTATATCGAAGTGCAGGTTGACCCCGTATGATTTTGTTTTTACACAAGGAAAATTATATCCCAGGGCCCTTGTAAGACTATCCTCCTTTTATTAATTATTGATATATACTTTCCCAGGAGGAGTTGAGGATTAGCACAGAGAATTAGCACTGGAAATGATTTTCACGTAAAGTGTTTTTGCTGTTGAGCAGTACTATGATAATTTCCTCCTTTTTTTTTAATTAATTACAGTCATAATTGGATTAGACCACTAAACATGTCATGCACCAAACCAACTAGGAAACGATTAAGAATTACTAATGGCCCTCCTGTGAAGTGGATCAAAAGCTAATTTCACCGTTGAGGCTTTATTCCCTTCATTTCTCGCCTAATTTTTCTCATGCTTGAAAAGACTGTTTGGTTTTCTTTTCTGCAACATCGCCAAAGCCTTCTTCCTGGTGAAAAAGGATGTTTTATCATTTTAGTCCTTCAGATGTATTATTATGCATGTCTAAAGTAATAATTACGTCAAGGTAACAAGTGATGATAATCCCATTAACTCGAGATTCCTCGCCATCCCAATAGCACGGAGAAATTAATTAAAAATAAAACAAAATCGTGGGCTAATGGCCCGAATCAGGGAAGAAGATCCCAGAAATTTTAAATAACGCGTAGGTGACACCGAAACATGTGCAAATTTCATCACAGATGTTTGCATGGATAATTAAGTGCAAGGAGGATAGCGCTAGCATTGTTTTATTACTAGCAATAATTTCGGTATAAGATATTAGGATTTAGCAGCTAGAACTCTGATTTCAAATACATGTTGGGAAGTTGGGAGGCACCAGATTCTCGCTCCAAACTTGAATAGATTTGGCTTAAGAAGCAAATTCTGGACTGGTTCTCAAATAAATCAATGGCTTAGTTTAAAAATACATTTTTAGTGTATTAATGGGATGATCATGACACTTCAAGTAATCCAGATCTCTGAGCCGAAATTTGTTAGTAAATCAGCACGCGAGCTCCTTTTTTGCAAGCATAAAGTTGAGAAGTTCTTCTCGAAGAACTAGCTAGTTGAAAAATGTTGGGTGGCGGTGGCGGTGTCGGATAGAGAAAGCATGGTTAGAGTTCTTATCATTCATTTTTTTTTCTCTCTCCAAGATTAGAACCAGAAGGGGATCGAAGACATCAGGCTAGAAGACATTATCTGATGGTTCTTGTTACTCCCTAAAAGGGACATAAAATGCCATCACACCATCAGGATGTCAGTCCCTCTTGATAATACAATAGATTCCTGAAATTCTGGGGCATTGATCAATTAGCCAGTGCCTTTTGTAAAAGATCTTTTACTTCCAGGTTCCAACACCCATTCCTCTCCCTTTCCGTCTTGCACTGTTGCTTGATATTGATGGCATGAGATTCCAAACTTCTCTTGATATGTTCATCATTAGTTTTTCTCTCTCTCTCTCTTTCTTTTCTATGGTGGTGGGGAAGTTGGAGAAACTAGAGAAAACGATGGCTGACATGATATCTTTAATGCAAACACCATGAAAGTTTCTTTATGCCAAAAGAAAAAGAAGCTCCGAGAGATTATGATGGCATAGTTAACTCCTTCCAACCATGAGAAGAAACAGTATAAATTAATACATGGCTCTGGAGTCTACAGAATAACTGTAATATATACTTAATACTGATAATATATATCATAATAATCATGTAACCCACCAGTACTATATTCCTATACCTGTAAATGTGTGCAAAAATTTAAATTCTGGAAATTATCGTGGCCGTCCACTCTAAATCAATAGCAAGCACCAAAGCACCATGCATCATGATTCAACGGGCAGGAAGAGTGCACATTACACACGATCCTAGCAAGTGGAGGAATATAGGGGGAATCGAGATTCAAGAAAGAGATAGAGAGAGAGGGGTAAAATGTGAGACACACAGGTAGATTTGAAAAGTGTAAAAATTAGCTGGTTCTGGGGAGACAAGCACGAGAAACCTGAATAAATAAAAGGAAGGATATACTTTTCAAAAGAGCAAAAACTAACGTAAAATTAAAAAGAAAAAAAATATGGAAAATTAAAACCATGCTCTGTAACAGTATGCGTTCTATTTCTATCCTTGTTTATATCATGGACACGGAGAGTTTACGTTTCATCTCCTATTCTATTCAGCATAGGGATTGGTTAACAGTATGGTAAAAATTTTGTTTGTTCAAAATTTATTTATTTTATTTAAAATTAAATTTTTAATATTTTTGTATAGTTTTAATGCGTTGATATTAAGAATAAATTTTAAAAGATAAAAAAAAATATTATTTTAATATATTTTCAAATTAAAAAAGGCTTTGAAACGTAATTTCTATCACACTCTCAAACAAGTGCGCAAAGAAAAATATTTATTGTTGTTGTTGTTAATAAACACTTCAACATTCACTATTTTACAAATCATTGGTGACTTACCATTGTTTTGATTTTTTTTTGTTTTTAAATTTCATTATTTAATGTTAAATTTATTTAGAATTAATTTTCATAATTAATTTTAATTTATTTTTTACGATAATATATTGGTTTCATGATCCAAGTTGCTTTGAAAAATTATATCGGATTTTTTTAAATTTTATTTTTTAACATTGATTTGCATATATAGGATCAATTGAGCTTCATATTTATCTCGACTTGTATTGTATGTGATTATTTTAGTTTTATGATTCAAATCGCAAGTTTACAAAGTTAATTGAAGTTGATTGTATAGTTTTTTGGGTATGTTATTAATTTTTCTTATGTTTTGCCTTTTAACATTAAATTAATTGGGAATTAGAATTAGATTTTATTTCAATTTATCTTTTATGAGTTATTAAGGTCTTACGATATAAATCATGGATTTAGTAGGTTAATTTAGGTTAGCCCGATTCAATTTAATATGTTGTTGTTTTAATATTTTTTTTAAAAATATTGTCTTGTAAATTTCTTAGTGAAATTATATTTCTACTCGTTATTTAAATTGTTTTTAAACTCCAAACAATCTTAATATGATTTTTTTTATTAAAAAATATATTAAATATTTATTTAATAAAAATTGATATCACCCCTGATATAACGCAATCAACGATATAGTCTGAAACAAAGATGAAAGTCCTTATTGGTACATTTGTCATGAAATGATTATGACAGGTGTTTGGTCTTAGTACTCTCCTCAGAAACTCTTTGTGCTGGCCTTTTTTATTTATTTATTTATTTCCTAAAATCAAGACTAATCAATAGTGAATGCTAATAATGATTCAGGATGTAGGAATAGTATATTATTATTAGCAAAAAAAAAAAAAAACCTAAACTCATTGGTTTTTATTTGGCAACAACAAATTCTATTTAATAATAATATTATTAAGTACTAAATTGTTGAGCACTTGATTTACATTTTGAGGTAGATGGATGTGTAATGGGAACAGAGGAGAGGATCTAGCATTTGAGAGATTTTCTCTTCTATTTATTTACAAAAGAGACAGAATTTCCTCAGTTTCCCTGTCTATTTTTATCCGTTTACTTTTGTGTTTGTGTTTGTGTTTTGTCACGATCATTGGATGCACGTGGAAACCCAGAAGGTAAAAATTGCTTTGTTGTTCTCTTCCAATTCTCTTCTAGTTCTCCTGCAAGTCTACAACAACTTCTTCTTCTTGCGCGTCTACAATTCCTTTTTCTTATATATATATATATATATATATATATATATAGAGAGAGAGAGAGAGAGAGAGAGAGAGAGAGATTAGAGACTGACATGCATAATAATAATTTCGTGTTTCTGTCGATATATAACCCTCATTATCACCATCTTCCGTCTTCTTCTCTTTGCCAAATCATCTCTCTCTTTCTCCTCCTTTTTTGTAAGCATTTTTTTTCTCTCCTCCTTTTTCTTTCTGTGTTTGTTTTTTGCACGTATGATTGCAAGAATCTTGTTTTTTCTTTTTATTTCGAGAAATCTGTATGTGTGTTTGTTGCTTTGATTTATTGGTGTAACGGGGCATGGGATTTTTAAATGGTTTTTTTTTTTTTTTTGTGATCTGGGTTTGGTTAATTACTAGGAGAAATCTCTCCTTTTCTTTTCCTGTCACTTATCTTTGAATTATAATGATCATGCCATTTGTTGTTCGGTTGCCATTTTATTTTGTTATTTTCAATTTGGACTGAATGTATCAAGTAATTTTTCTTTCTGTTTATATAAGAGAAGTTTGCTGTTTCTTGGATTTTCTATTGGAAGATTATTGAATTATCCTGTTATGAGTCAGGGATGTTGTAAAGTGAAAATTGTCTAATTTCTTGGTGTCTTAGTTGCTTAATTCTATGCTAAATTGCCAATGAACTGTAACACTTGGTGACTATTTGATGTTATAGTTCTCTCTCGCTTTTTTTTTCTTTCACTTGCTGCCACTTTGTTGTTTGTGATTTGTTGCTCTTTTGACCATTATATTTTTCTTGGTGGTGTTTCATTTGTTAAATATGTTAATAGTTGAGTTGTTAAACTTGTTGAGTAGGATGGCTCATTCTGGGGTTCATAAAGATAGAGGGGAGTTGAGGATTCATGAGAATTTGGACGAGCTTGGCACTGATTTGGCAGAATATATTGCTGAATTATCAGAGGCATCGGTGAAGGAGAGGGGTGTCTTTGCCATTGCCATATCTGGTGGTTCTCTCATTGGCTTGATGGGGTATTTATGCAATTGCATTTCGTGTTTCCTCGTTTTTTGGTTTTATGATGTTTGTGTTTTTGTTTAAATTTCTGGTGGGTAACAGGAAACTTTGTGAAGCTCCTTATAACAAGACTGTAGACTGGGCTAAATGGTATATATTTTGGGCGGATGAACGGGTGGTAGCCAAAACTCATGCTGATAGCAATTATAAGCTGGCAAAGGATGGTCTTTTGTCCAAGGTTTGTGCCTTTGTTTGTTTCCTTTATATTTTCCAACTGTCCTTTATCTACATGCATCCAGTAATCAGTCTCCAAAAAGACTTTAAGGGAAGGAAATTGCAGTATTTCAAAGTGCCTTCCTTGGTCAAGCATTTGCTGCATTTTGATTTCTTGGCTTTGTTCACCAAATAACCAAGTACAGATTCTTCTGTTTTCCTATTAAATAGGCAACTACGTTGGTTTCGTGATGCCATTGCTAGTATAAATTCACCTCCCAAACTGGTCTTGATCTGATGCAATGCCTAGGTTTTCCTTTTGTGGGTAGATAGTTTGTATTTACAGTTGATGCCAAGTCTCTCATGAAACCACCTCAAGTAGTCATCTAGTCATTAGATGACTCTAGACTTCTGCTGTTGTGATATTGCATCGAATAAAGAGTACTATGAGCTTCACGTTTCCATTTTGTATTGTTTCATGCATTTTCATTTGGTATTTTTACATTTTGTATCTTTGCATTCCTTTTCATTTGCTATTTTCATTCGCTTGTTCAGCATAGGTAGTCAAGTCCCATTTCTAATTTTGGCTGAAATTTCTGTGTCTTCTTTTCAAACTCTGGCAAATCACTGCTATCATCCAGTATCAACTTTTTTGCAGTTCAATTATTTTTGCACCTAAAAAAGATGTCAAATGTATTCTGGATGCTTCTGTTGGCCATTTAGTGCAGTATCCATTTCTACTAAGAACACCATAAATAATGGGATAGTTTTGACGTAGCACTAACCTCTGTCAAAGGCTGTTTCTCTGTATATGTTGTTTCTTCTGCTCTGTGCAACCCAATATAGCCGAAAATGCCAACCACTTTGGATTGGCCTTTTAAAATCAATCATTTTTTTTTCTCTTTTACCATGTAGGCCGATAAACCTGAGCAAATCTTTGACAATCATCTTCCATTGCCACCCCAGCCAATCATCTATCTGTCTAACCTTGACCCACCATCTTAAGCAGCTTCTTTCTTGTAGTTGACATGGTAGAGATGTTGGAAATTTTAGACAAAGGCCTTAGTCAATGTGTTCTCATTCGGAATGCTCAGGCTTTCTTAGGCTTTACATTCCTTGGTGCAGGGTGGTTGTGAAAATTCCCCTGCTAGTGCTAACTTGAAATAAGAGTTGCATGAATATGAGCTTTAAATAAAAATGTTATCAGAGAGTTGAAGCTACCCTGCATTCATATGAGACATTGATGTTTGTTGCTGTATCGTGAATGCTATGCTTCGGTGCTGTGTATTTTCATATGTATATTAGATACATGTCTTTTCTTCCACTACACTTCTTAGATTTTTTACTATTGATGTATGACAATGCCCCCTTTTTGGAAATGTTGCAGCCCCCTGAACAAAGATGAAATAGGAAAAATTGTGTGTGTCGCATAAAGAGCTCTTCTTGCTTCCCTGAACGCCTAGGGAATATGCAAGCCATATTTTAATACCATGTTTTCCCTTATGACACAGAACATGGACCCATTGCATATTAAAAGGAAAAGATATAGTTTAATTCTGATTGCCATTACATCATCAGGCCTGTTGGTGAATTTGAAGGGAACCATTACCAAATACCAATAGGTAAGATCAGTCATTAAGCATGGAGATTGGTCACTTTATATATTTTTGGCACAATTTAACATATAGAAAATGCAGTTAACTTGGACAATAGCGAAGATAACTAGAAAGAAAAGAACACCGTGAATGATTTATCTTTTAGATGTAGAAGCTTTTCGTTTCTTTATCTCTGCCTCATCAGAGGCTTGAAGTGGAAACAACAAAAGATTCAGCTAGTCTAATGCTTCTCTTGTTTGATAAAATTCTACGACAGTAACCTACAATCCTTATCGTTTTATGCATGTTATGCAAGCAGGTACCTGTTGTACCCAGTCATGTGAATTCTATCAATGATTCAGTGTCAGCAGAGGAGGCTGCTGACGACTATGAATTTCATGTTCGACAGTTAGTGAAAACACGAACAATTAATGTGTCTGATATTAGTGACTGCCCCAAGTTTGACCTCATCCTTCTTGGAATGGGCTCTGATGGTCATGTTGCCTCACTATTCCCTAACCACCCTGTGCTTGACGAGAAAGATGAGTGGGTTACTTTTATTACTGACTCCCCCAAATCCCCACCGGAGAGGATCACCTTCACTTTGCCTGTCATCAACTCAGCATCCAATGTGGTCGTGGTCGTGACAGGCGAGAGCAAAGCAGAGGCTGTACACTTGGCAATTGATGACGTAGGAGCTGACTGCCTGTCATTGCCTGCACGGTTGGTCCAGCCAACAAAAGGGAAGTTGGCGTGGTTTTTGGACAAGCTGGCTGCCTCAAAACTTGACGGTTCTCAGTTTTCTGAGTAGGGTCAAGCTATTACTGTCAATGTGTATGTTTGTACTTTGTATGTAGTGGACGTACTCAACACCTGTGGATCCTTTTCTTTACTATGACAACCCCTCCCGTTTGCTTTGGGTTAAATTCTCCTTTTTGGCTTTTATTTTTTTTGTTTTATATAACCCGGAGTGTCCGGGTCAGCTTACGCGCACCACGACTAATCTCTGGACCCACTGAACATCCTACAAGTCTAGTAGACATGTAAGGCACTGCGGAGGTAATAAGCATACATGCAAGACTCGAACCCAGAACACATAGACATAGCAAAGCCTGCCAACCACCTAGCTGCAAACCTTGGTGTTTATTCTCTCTTTTTTATTTTTATTTAGAGGAGTTGGAGAAGTGTGATTATCCTTTTTGTATGAAGAATAAAGTTGGGGCCTCAGTGCAAAAGCTTTTTCTGGTTCTGGTTTCTTTATGGATTGCGATGGTGGGATAGTAGTTCATCGGAAAGCCAGCCCATCGGGATGCTAAACAGATCCTGTCTTGCGCTTCGCAGAGAGATTACAAGTTCCATGACATTCTGTAGGCCTTCACTCTTTTTCTTTTTTCTTTTTTTATTTTTTTATAACGCGACCCTGACATTTTTAATAGCTTGTGAATGACAGAAAAGCAATCAACTGATACAGAGCCATTTTCTTGTACATTCCTGTTGCACTTGATAATCACAGCGTTCAAGGGAAATAAATATTCAGGGAAGAAAAGATAAAAAGAGAGAAGATTAATCTGAAAACTAATCCCGCCTTAAACGTGACATCACTTTCCACAGAAATCAAGATTAGCTATTCACCTACTTTAAATTATTAATTAATAATATCTAAATGGTACGGAAAATTATTATTTTTCCGTATCTAAACCACTTGAATTATAATAGTCATTCATAATAATTTTTTTTCTAACTTTTGTTTTTGTTTTTGTTTTTTTCTTTTCTTTTTCAAAATTATTTTTTTTAAATTACTTTTTTTTTCAACTTTCCTAATTTTTCTTTTTTTTTCATTTATTTTTTTTTGTTTTTTTCAAAATTATTTTTGTTAATTTTACTTTTTAAATATTGACCTGATTAAAATTTTTGTTTTGTAATTTTTTTTCTTTTAAAATACTGTGAATTGCAGCGATGTTTTTCCACATAGTTTTTTATTTTATTTCTTTATTTTTTAAAATTATATTTGTTAATTTTTTTAATATGGAGCTGATTGAGAATTTAGTTTTGTAATTTTTTTCTTTAAAACATTGTTGATTGCTACAGTGTTTCTCCGCATGGTTTTTTTTATGATTTTATCTGAAATTATTTATTTTTTTTAATATTAAACTGGTTAAAAATTACAATTGCAATATATGAGGAAATCACTGTAACTTTCCTCAAAAATTATTGTTGATTGCTACAGTGTTTTTTTCCACATGGTTTTTTTCTATTTTTGTTATGTCTTTCCATAAAATTATCTTTGTCAATTTTATTTTTTAAATATTAAGCTGGTTAACAATTGCAATTACAAGTAAATACAAGTTTTTCCTCACAAAACACTATGGATTGATACAGTTTTTCCTCACATGGTTTTTTTCCAGTTTCTTTTGTGTTTTCTTTTTTTGTAATATTTTTTTCTAAAATTATCTTCGTCGATTTTATTTTTTTAATGTTGAGTTGGTTAAAATTTAACTTTGTAATAAAGCTTAATCATGTGGGAAAAGTATTGTAGCTTTACTCATAAAACATTATGGATTGCTACAGTGTCTCTCCGCATAGGTTTTTTTTGTTATAATTTTTTTTAAATTATCTTTTTTAATTTTTTTTTAATATTGAGTTGTTTGTGAATTACAATTACAAGTCATTACAAATAAGGCTAAATCATGCGGGGAAGCACTGTAGCTTTCATCACAAAATATTATGAATTGCTACAGTGTTTCCAACATGATTTTTTTCTTTTTTTGGTGTTTGTTTTGTTATTTTTTTTCTAAAATTGTCTTTGTCGAATTTTTTTTTTAATATTGAGCTGATTAAGAATTTAGCTTTGTTATTTTTTTCTTTAAAACACTGTGAATTATTGCAGTGATTTTCCATGTGAATTTTTTATGATTTTTTCTAAAATTATCTTTGTCAATTTTTTTTTGAATATTGAGTTGGTTAAGAATTATGATTACAATAAAGCTAAATCATATGAGGAAAGCGTTGTAATTTTTCTCACAAAACGTTGTGGATTGTTGCAATATTTCTCTAAATGGTTTTTTAGTTTATTTTATTGGGAAAAGCGCTATAGTTTTCCTCACAAAACATTGTCAATTGCTGCAACGTTTTTTTCTCATGAGTTTTTTTCCTTCCAAAATTATCTTTGTTGGTTTTTTTTTTTAAATATTAAGTTGGTAGAGAATTTAGCTTTGTAATTTCTTTTACTTTTTATTAACTGAAAAGCTAAATCATGTGGCGAAAGCACTGTATCTTTCCTCAGAAAACACTGTAGATTGCTACAAATCATTTTGTTCAGTCTCTAAGTTTTTGATCACCAACATAATTTTTTTTTCTGTCATGAAATCTTTGCTCCATCATACATTTAATTTATATTGTTTATCTAGCGTTGGTTTATAATTATAACACTATTAAGTGCATTTATTTTATAAGCCCGCAGCAGCGCGCAGATATGTCATTTCATCATACATTAAATAATGGTGACAACATCTAGGCTTTCCCCGTGCCAGTGTAGACGTGTAATTTTTTTTCCCTTAAACTTTTTTGTTTTTTGATTTAAACTTTATAAGACCAAATTGAAAGTAGGAAATGGTAAGATTATAAAATAAGATATCAAAGTGAAAAAAAAACAAGTTTTCTGAGCTTTTGATGCAATGTTCATTGTAGCTTGTACATATTTTGAATTATAAAATATTAGGTCCCATAATTTACTAATTTTTTTTAAATGTCAATTTTAGTTTAAAATTTTATTTTTATTATTTTTCAGTTTTTTATTCGAGAGAGAATGAGGAAAGTCACTGAATTCCAGCATTAAAAAGAAAAAATAATTATTGACACCGATTTCAACCATCAAAATAATCTATATTGGTATTAAAGAAATCCATTTAGTGAGAAGAGTACACATAAGTGTTTTTTCACCTTCAAATTTTCTATAAAAAAAAATATGAGCTCATGAAGATTTTTTATTTCAGGTGATTTCGGGTTTTTATTTTGTTTTTTGAGGTAATATATGGGTTTATCATGATATTTGGGTATAAAATTATTTTTTTAGGCGAAAAACACATAGGACCCGATTTCCAGCAACTCTTGATGACTAGAAACTAGGCTAACAGACGATACGTTGTCTATATTTTATTTTTAAATTCAACACCCCTTACTATTAATAAACTAAAAGGTCATGCTCGCGGCCAGGCCTCTTTCATGGGCCTAGCACGAGTCAGACTTTTGTATGGGCCAATCACAAGGTAAGCCATGACCCTAATGTTTTTTTTTTTAAAAATTTAATGTCTTCTTAACCTTTTAAAATTAATTAAAAAAATATATCATTTTACTGTTGTTTTTAGAAACTTTGTTTTTTACTGTCTGAAAGAATTTTTAATGAAAGTTTTATAAAATTAGGGTTATTTATTTATATTTTAGTATCATGCACAACCCTTTTTTTATATAAAAAAATGTTGTTTAATATAAAAAAAGCTTGACATATAATTAAATAATTTTTTTTTTTTTAAATAAAAAATATATTAAATCCAATGGGAAGCTAGATTCAAATAATGAGTCGTACACATTAACCTGGTGTTTTTTTTTGTTATTTCTTGAATGAAATATTTTTATTTTTAATTTCATCTTTTAATTTATTTTATATTATTATAAAAAAAAAGAATGTTAAAAAAACTTCTAATTGTTTTTAATAGAAAAATCAAATTATCCAGCCCAGCTAGTCTAACTTATTTTTTTTACTCGAGAAGTGACGAGTGATAGTACTTGAGTGCATGGATGGGCTTGCATAGTTTGTGTACTTTCTCTACAGGAGGGTCATGTAAAACAGTAAGAGTTGTCCATGAATCAAGAACGTTTGCTCCAGTGGGTAGGATATGCAGAATTAATAATTCATATCCTGGGTGAGCCTAATCAGACTACTAAGAAATTCATATTTGGATTTAAGCAGAATATTTTCCTATGCCCTCCCCTGGAAAGCAGGAATAATGGCATTTGATGCCCGCGCCTATGCTGAAGAAAATGAAGACCGGAGAGTTTGGCAAACAGTAATTTGTGATGATAGATGCTATCCGTAAAATACAAAATTGATGCTACATCCAAGAAGCCTTGTACGTATATTCCTTTTCTGTTTTCGAACTGGTGTCATCTGGAACAGGCTTCACTGGGCGGCATTCCATTTCTGGCGGTGGCATGTAGCCTTCCGGATCAGAATCGTTCTCCAAAGTGCGGTATTCCTTTTCTGTTGCTGACCTTATGCCATTTTCATCAGGCTCCACTTCATCTCCCATCTCTTCCCTGGGAGGAAAGCCACGTGTCCGTCCAAGAAGCCATTGATCGATAACTCCACAGTCAATTGCAAACTTGATTGTGCTTTCCAAATATTCTTTATCGGTAAAAAGGTCTGGTTGAACAGTTAACATTCTCAGTAGACCTGCACGCACAACAGTAAAATGAGCTGAGCAAAATAATGGATTTTTGGGAAGAGATTAATACTGTAACTAGGGTAGACAGATATGAAACGTTTAAAATTCAATGCCTAAACAGCACTGAACATCTTAATGCATGCTTTCATGAATACGTTAAATAAATAAAAAAAGGTCTCAGATTGTTTTCTCTCAACAATGTAGCAGATGCATTTTACCCAAACTGCAATATGAACTAGCAAACTGAGGTTTTTGTCCTGTAAAAGTTTAATGGTGAGAGAGTTCGGACCAATACGAAATGATAAGCCGGACTCCAAAGTCACAACGGAGCACTTTCACCAACTCAGAGAATAAGCTAGTGCAAACCATTCCTAGGCTTCTCTGCAGTTAATCTAAAACCCATAATACAGTTCAGTTCATACTCTATTTTGTTGTCTCTGAAGACTTTTTTATATTTTAACGTGGCATATGATAACAGTCTTCAAGTGGAGGAGCATTGCATCACAAAAACGAAGAACTCAACAGCTCTTGCTTCTACTTATATAAGCTTAAAAAAAACCCTACTCCATGCCATGCTGTAATTTAGCGAAAATATCCATGGGCATAATACTGTACCTGCAGTGATGCCATCTCCAGAAGCTGACATATCACTAGTGAAAGGGGTAATGGGGGGATCCTCCATGCCATGCACTGCTCCATTGTGCTCCCTGGTGTAGTAATGTATCTTTGAAGTGCCATTTGTCACAAACAAAACCTCCAGATTTTCATGCCAAAGTGGTGCAACAACTTCTGGCCCATAATGGACAAACTTAGATTTGGCATTATTTCTAGTGTCGAATTCCTCATCGGGCTCAATCCCGCATAGAAACTCAAGTTCTTGCTTAGTAACTTCAACAACGTCCGCAAGGTTCCATGCTTCTTGTATGAATAGTTTGGTTTCTTCACTTGACCGCCACAGTGGCAAGGGAAGGTTTACATCATAGAAAACAACTGCTCCCAATTTCTTTGAAACTTTGATTGCTCGCAATGCAGTTGATCTCATGCTCCGATCAAGCAGGGAATGGGTGTTGAAGTAGAACATTTTTGCCTGGATAAAAGCTCATTAATAATGTGATTAAATCCTGGAGAAATAAAGCCTGTGAAAGAGACTCCATCAAACAATTAAAACTGAACACCATGGGCACGGACCTTGAACTGCAGAAAACATAGCTAGAAGCAGATGCTATTTTACAATTTTACAGAATTCACAAAAACACCGAGAAATTTCATGCCACAGAAATCAGAAGCAATAGTATGACAGTGAGTAACAAATCCCTCTCTTGGGGTTTTAGAGAACCAACAGCCTGAGAGTAAAAAACACAGCATTGCTTTGTGGTATTTAAATCAGTTCTCTTGCAATTTTCTCTACGTTAAAATGACAAGACCATCTATTAGTATCTAATTACTCTATTCATATGCATGATTATAGAAACGGCAGTTGAATTTTTCATAGCATCTGTCTTGCAAAGATCAGGTCCATTTAGAAACCCAAACACATATATCATTTTTAATGAAATAACACTGTAATTTACTGATTCACAGCAACTTGATATAACCACAACCAAGAGGACAAAGAACAAGAGGCACAAAGCATTAATAGTTGGAGATTTTATTTCTTCCCAACCCATTACCTGCTTCAGCACATCAATATTTAGTTCAGACTTCAACAGAGAATCTTCCGCACAGGACTTAGAACAAGTCATTCTCAAGCGACCTCGCCTGGCAATCTTCATCTGTGATACTGCTGTTGATCTTTTACTATCCATGCGAACTGATCGTGTTTGAACGTTGTTCACATTCAAAAAGTATAGCATTGCCTGACCAAACTCATCATCTCCAAGTTTTCCCATGAAAGCAACCTTACCGCCCAAGCTTGCAAGAGCAACTGCAACACCTCCTGCGGATCCCCCAGGAGCCCTCATAAATTTTTCAGGTTCCCAATAAGCTTCCCTCATTCTGTCATGAATTTCATAATTTAAGAGTCTGTTGGCTGGCCTTCCTGTGGGTACAAAAGCATGTTGTGCAGCTCCAAAACAACAAACAAGAGGGGGCCAATCATATGTGTAGGTGATATCCTCCCCGTCATCTTTATCTAATTCCAGGTCTCCATCACTCTCATCCTCCAAATTTGTAACAAATTCAGACTGCTCCTGATCACTATTTTCAGATTCACTATCTTGAGTCTCAACATCCTCATCCATCTTTTTTCTTGCCCTCCTCTTCCTGACCTTCTCCGTTGACGACTCTTCCAAACTAGTAGAAGCAGACACATCTGTGGGCAACAAAACCAAGAGTTTTAGAAATTACTATAAAAATAACATTCACTGAATAATAATTACAATAAGGTTGTACCTTTTCGTCGAGTCCTCCTTCGAGTTTTCTTGGGATCTTCAGACACAACACTTTTCTCATTAGTAGGATCATGAGTCCTCACTACTTCAGAATTCTCCTCAAGAGCATCAGCTACTTTTTTCTTCCTAGTTCGTGAGGTAGTTCTTTTAGTACCAGTCCTGGTTGTCTTTTTTTTCCCAACTACGCCATTTTCACTGGGTTCCTCTTCAGGTAAAGCCTCTGAAATTTTCTTCCTAGAGATAGCTGCAAGACCCCATTTATTTTGCAATCTAAAATCCTGAAGCTGGACAAAGTTCAGCTGTTGATGATTTGGCCAATTCAATTGCCACCTGAACATTTAAAGATTAAAAAACACCAACCAAACAAAAGTTACTAAGAAGTAAACAGAACAATAATTTAAAAAAGCCCTTAATAAACCTCCTTTTTTTTTGTGAACAAAAAAGAAAAAGCTGCAACTTTACATTGTGAGTGGAATAAAAGTAAAGCAACAACATCCTTTCTTCTTCTTTTTCCCATCTTAGAAATTAATATAAAACAGCTTTTCAAGTGATATGAAGCATATTGGAGGATTATCTTCACATACGAAGGCCAAAACACACATCCACTAACCAGCAATCAAAACCCATCAATTAAAGTGAAGTATAGAGGTGAAATCAAAGATTCAGCAGCTAATACTAATCCAAATATGGAAGTTGAAAGAAAGAAGATAAAAAACTCAGTAACTAAAGAGTGAAACTTTAGATGGAAAGAGAACCTGGACAGTGGAAGGAAGTGAGTGAAAGATAGAGACGCCATTGCAATGAAGAAAGACGGGGAGAGCTTTAATGATAATAATTTTATATATATAAAAAAAAAGAGCTCTCGAACTTGTTGATGGATTGGTGGGATTTTTGTTTCTAGACCCCAAGATGGTTCTGGGGTTTAAGAAAACGAGTCAGTAAAGAACACTTGTAGCGGGCGAGAGGAGAGGATAGGGCAAACTTCATTTTCATTCTTGTAAATTGATCAACATCCCACTTATACCTTTATAGTTTTTAAGCTTTCAATTTTACCCCCATGATCTTGCTCATTATATAGGTAAAGGATAAAGATGAAATATGATTAATTTGCAGGAGAAAAACGGAGTGGTAATAATATATATTTTTTGCTTTACTTTTAATTGGGAATAAAGAAGATCTATACCCTCATACTGTCTTCAACGAAACCAGCGGGCCAGGCCGGGAAACAACATAAAACAACGAGATTTGAATGCTTGCTTCTCTCTTGGTTTCCTAGATTTAAAATTTCCGACACTCGGGTGGGTGCTTGTTCTTTTTCTTTCTTTTCTCTTTTGGGTTTCGTTTGATTAACGTTATTAATGGATGCTTTATAACTCCACGGATTGAAGAAGGGGCAGAAACTCTGACGTTTTCCTTTTCTTCTTCTTCTTCTTATTTTGAGAGACCAGCACCGTTATCCATTGCTGATATGATTCTTTTCAAGCAGCTGCTGCCCACCAAACGTGGGCTTGGTGGTGCCTTGAACCACTTCAGAGGTAAGATGTGTTTCTTTTATCATGTTAATTAGACACTTTTTTTTATTGTGAGATAGATAGATCATCAGACGCCAACGTGATAAGATACTCTGGCATTTAAATTCATGCGCTGAATCTGGTCAATTTGATATCTTTCCGGAAAATTGCTCATCTTTATGTTATCTAATCAACGCGGTATGTGTTTTACTACTACACTTTTGTGTGAAACAGTTCTAGGTAACTAAGAATACGAGTTGGTAATAGAAGTGAGTCAATGTAGCAATTAGTAGATAAGACATTAAGGATGTCTTTTATTTGCAGGATCTTCCTTTCGCCTTTTCAGTTCATCCCCAGAAACATTTGTGGAAATTCGTTCACAAGAGAAGGAAGTAGTGATTGCTTTAGGAAGCAACGTGGGCAACAGAATTCATAATTTTAATGAAGCATTGCGACTGATGAAGAAATCTGGAATAAACATCACCAGACATGCCTGTTTATATGAGACAGCGCCTGCCTATGTCACTGATCAGCCTCAGTTCCTTAACTCTGCGGTTAGAGGTGTTACGAAACTTTGGCCACATGAGTTGTTGGGAGTGCTTAAGAAAATCGAGAAGGATATGGGTCGTACTGCGGGGATAAGGTATGGACCAAGACCGATTGATTTGGATATATTGTTTTACGGAAAGTTCAGGGTTAGTTCTGATATACTTACTGTTCCTCATGAGAGAATTTGGGAGAGACCATTTGTAATGGCCCCGTTGATGGATTTACTGGGAGCAGATGTAGAGAATGATACAGTTGCATGCTGGCATTCTTTGTCAATACATTCTGGTGGACTCTTTGAATCATGGGAGAAACTGGGTGGTGAATGTATAATTGGAAAGGATGGGATGAAAAGAGTCCTGCCCATTGGAAATGATTTGTGGGATTGGTCCCTGAAAACTTCTGTGATGGGTATACTTAATTTGACCCCAGATAGTTTTAGTGATGGAGGAAAGTTTCAGTCTGTGGAGGCTGCGGTTTCTCAAGTCCGCTTGATGATTTCAGAAGGGGCAGATATGATTGATTTGGGTGCACAATCAACAAGACCAATGGCTTTGAGGATATCCCCTCAGGAGGAATTAGATAGACTAATCCCTGTCTTAGAAGCCATTCTAAAGATGCCAGAGATGAATGGAAAGCTCATATCTGTCGATACTTTTTACTCGGAAGTTGCTTCAGAAGCAGTCAGCAAGGGTGCTCATATTGTAAATGATGTATCTGGTGGACAGTTAGACCCTAACATGACTAAGGTTGTTGCTGACCTTGAGGTTCCTTATGTTGCCATGCACATGAGAGGAGACCCAGCTACGATGCAGAATAGTGAGAACCTGCAGTATGATGATGTTTGTAAGCAGGTTGCCTCTGAGTTGTATTCACGGGTTAAAGATGCAGAATTATCTGGTATACCTGTCTGGAGGATTATTATTGATCCCGGGCTTGGATTTTCAAAGAAAACCGAGCATAATTTGGAACTTCTCATGGGGCTGCCATCCATTAGAGCAGAGATTGCAAGGAAAAGCTTGGCTATGTCTCATTCTCCTGTCTTGTTAGGATCTTCTAGAAAGAAATTTTTAGGTGAAACTTGCACTCGTCCCGCCGCAAGCGAGAGAGATCCAGCAACAGTAGCTTCAGTCACTGCTGGGGTTTTGGGAGGTGCAAACATTGTAAGAGTACATAATGTTAGAGATAATCTAGATGCTGTTAAGCTCTGTGATGCAATGCTGAAGTACAAGAGATCTCCTGCGTAATCTTGCAAAATTGGAATACCTTTTGATATGCTCATGGGGAGAACTGTATAAATCGAGCAAACCAGATTGGTGTTTCATTATGCCAATTATCTGTTTTCAAGAGAACAGAAGGCTACCATGCCAAAGCAGAGGTCAAATTGTAGAATTTTTCTAATGGATATCTAGTAGTCTAAATTTTCTTTGCAGCCTGGTTTCATTTGTGCATGTGTAGTGTGTGGCATAACTCCTAACTTCAGGGTTTCCCTTTTGTTTCTACAAAACTTTGCGTCGTCAAACCTCCGCAAAAAATTGTTATGACTCCCATTGATCCTTGTTTTCTAAGCCTACGGTGAAGATTCAAGTCTCTTTTTCATCACCAAATTACAAGGCCTGTGAACTTGGCTTCTAACTCTGAGCACGAGTTACTACCACACTGTATTGGCTAATGGCATCAGAGTTATAATGCGAATCAACTTGCCCACTTGACAGTTGAGAAATGCCTTTACTTTAAACTGAGAAATGATAGCGTGGATCTGAGTTGCCCAGCTTTCCAACTTACAAACCAACCTATCACCTGTTCCTAAAACCAACGGTTTAACACACAACGGAACACATTTCAGAACAAAAATTTGTGAATGATTGACTTATTTGTCCTCTTTGGATTCGAATTTAGCGTTGTTGCCCACCCGAGTATGGTATCCGATTTTTTATTTTTATTTTTTTCACGCCGAGTCAACATTAAATCAGATCATCATGGTATTACTAATGAGAAAACAGAATAATTAACGCAGTGGCACGAGAGGCAAATACTCAACTATGATACTAGTATCCCTTGCACCACACAAGCTCTTGAAAGAGAGTTGTGGTAAGTTGCATAAACGTATCGGAGGGAGGGAGTTCGAAAAACCATTTCATGCCAATGTAGATAATTTGTTTCACAAACACACATTTTGTTGGCTAAGATATGTTCTGTTTCAAAACCTCCGCTTCAGCCCTTGCCATTGGATCATCCTTGACCTGCCCTTCATCTTCCTTCTCCCCTTCTCGCTCCTCTGCCATCTTCTTTCTGTGCAACTCTTCTGCAGCTTCCATTGCAGCCCTGTTCTCTGCCTGCATACGCTGCATTTCCTCCTCTTGCTGCTGCCTTTCGAACCATGTGTCCGCATCAGCCCAGACTGAATAATTCAAGAACCAAGTCAATCCCACAAACATAAGATCCAACTGGGAACTTTATAGTACCCGGAAAGACATTTAGAATAGTAAAATTTCATTATGAGAATGACTAATCCCAATCCCAAGTTACAATTCAGCTAGGTAGCCCTACAGGTGTAGATCACCCATAAATTGCAAGAATTCATCCCAAAGGAAAGCAACAGCACGGTCATTATTTTCACATCAAAGAGATATTATTTCCACTACTATTATAGCTATTTTGAAGAGTCCTAAACTCCTCTATCCTTCTTTGGTTGTTGCGGCAATATTTTTCCTTCCCTACCTCAAATTGAAACGCAAGAACTGAAACTGGACAATAACACCAACCAGTATCAACATAAAGTAGCAAGCTAGAACATGCAATTAACATTTGGAATCAGGAATCAATAATCAACCCATCATTATCAACAATAATACAGATCAGATTCAGGCTAACTCAATCAAAATCACCGCGCATTGCACCCCTTTACTTGTATAGAGCACATTTCTTTTTGTTCACAAACCTAAAGTGTACCTACACTTGTATCCACTTAAAAATACAAAATTTCCAACAGCCCCCAGAACCCTAAACCTCAAGGAAAAGGCATGGGAATTGCTCTTAGAACCATGGTTCATCACAAATTCAAGAATTAGGGTTTAAAACAAAAATAAAGGAGAAATACTTACTTGGCTGGGCAGCCCAACCTTGTTCACCACCCTTAATCTTCTCAGGCAAGGCGTAATTAACGGTGAGGACACGACCATAGAGCTCAGCGCCATCCATATTGTCCATGGCGGAGGCGGCGTCCTCTCTTTCGAGGAAAGTAACGAAGCCAAAAGAGCGGTGTTTCTGTGTGGCTTGATCTAAGGGGGTTTTGACATCCTTAATGTCACCAAAAGGAATGAAAGTAGCGTGGAGTATTGCTTCGTTTACTTCCTCAGCTAATCCTCCTACGTATAGCGTGTTCTTTTGCACTTGCTGCTGTGCTGCCATGTTGTTTCTATCAAAATTCCTGCACTCGCTCTCCTCCTCCTCCTCCTCCTTTCCTGCGCTTATGCTTAAGTTTTTATTATTTTGATAAAAGGTGGATCTGAATTTTAGGACACGACCCACTTGGGCCCTGAGGTTCGAGTCCGGTAATAACTTTGGGCTTTTTTATTTATTTTATATTGAGTTTAGCGTGATCCAAGTCTTGGATCTTGCTGAGCAACCAAGTCTCCGCAACAAGTAATCAAGCATTTTGCAGTGAACCGGGTTTAA
>Ga0325401_1000816_pt1 | contig 24424 bp, 8 predicted proteins | sample PopdelMetagenome_FD_205666 | JGI IMG/M metagenome (GOLD analysis project Ga0325401, IMG submission 205666) | Populus deltoides microbial communities from Bellville, Georgia, United States - Xylem-PdKOR-R2 | ecosystem: Host-associated > Plants > Phyllosphere > Stem > Wood/Secondary xylem | place...
GCTGCTACCGATTGCATCTGGCTGTTTATTCATTACCTGTTGGACGATTTAGAAAGCACGAAATGAGAAGTGAGCAATTACCATTACGGTGTCCGATTTTGCACATAAGATAATACAGCGTCCTAAATAAAACCAGGATATTTCTTATACGGAACACATTTAACTGAAGAAAAAACTATTAACATTAATTTTAACAAGCTCAGGATTATACTGTAGACTGAGAGTTTTTACTATTACTATGGATTCAAACAGTGATTTCAGTTTTGATTTTTTAATTTCTCATTTTGCTTTTCATTATGGATTCATCTTTTCGTCTACAACATCCCTTCCTTCTCTTTTTTGAACTTTTCACCTCAAACCACATTGTTCAATCTTTCTCCTACTTTTTGTAAACCAGATCAAAAAATAAAAGTGGATAAGCGCAAAGTTGTGGAGAGGATGGTGATGGTGCTATAGGAGAAGCATTTTGGGCTTCTGAACTTGTGGATCTACTCTTAATAAAGATATTCATGAGATTAAATCAACAATCCATACCAGATCTCGACGCTAATCCAAATTATAACCAAAAGCATCATGAAAGGAGAGATTCCAACAGCATGAAAGCCAAACTTTTGAAACTAGCCGAGGAGGGGGTTACTAAAATGGTGAACCAATGGTCTGCAGGTTAGCTTCTCAACCTCTTCCTTTTTTTATTTGGCAAGCAATTAGAAAAATACATCTAGAGTTGTGTCTAGGTTGATTCCCTGCACAAGTAAATGTTTCATATGGTAGACTCCTTGCATAATATCCACATGGCCACCATAATTAAACCTATAGTTATATTGCTCTTTTATTCATCGTTTATGTATAACATCAAAAAGTTATATATACAGAGCCAAGAAAACTATTTTAGAAATGTTATTATAGATCTATAATCTTGCATAATTAAATAATTGATTTAAACTAATTAGGAATATACAACTTGTGACTTAGATTAATTAGGAATATATAGCTCATTGACATTCCCTTTCAAGTTGGAGCACATATCTCGCTCATGCCCAACTTACCAAGTGAGTTGTGAAATACTATGTCCATGATTGCTTTGGTGAGGATATATGCAAGTTAATCTTCGGATTAAAAAAAAAAAAATATCTCAATCATCTTTGCCTCAAGTTTCTCCTTGATGAAATGTATGTAACTTCAACATGTGTGGTTCTATCATGTTGTACTGGATTATGTGCAATGTCTATTTCAGCTTCGTTGTTAGAATTCAATTGCATAGCATGATTGGGTATGAACCTCAGTTCCCCTAACAAATTCCTTATCCAGAGTAGCTCACATACTCCGTGTGCCATACCTCGATGTTTTGCTTTAACATTTGATCTTGACACTACATTCTATTTTTTACTTTGCCAAGATACTAGATTGCCTTCCACAAAGGTAAAATATCGAGATGTAGATCGCCTGTCAGTAACAGAGCTTGCCTAGTTTGCATCAGTGTGACCCTTAATATAGATGACCATGTCGTGAGAACATCAATCCTCTTCCAGGAGTTGACTTCAAGTATCTTAGAATTTGGTTTACCGCATCCATATAGGCTTCACTTGGTGTATGCATGAACTAACTCACCACACTTACAGCATATGTTATATTAGGTCTAATGTGTCCTAGATAAATCAATTTACCCTTAGGTGTTGATATCTTTCTTTGTTGGTAGGTACCTAATCAAGATATTCACCAAGTTGATGATTCAACTCTATTAATGTATCTATTAGTTTGCTAGCTAACATTTTAGTGTCAGTTACAATGTCAAGGATATAATTCTGCTCTGATAGAAATATTTCTTGTTCAGAACGAGCCACTTCAATGCCTAAGAAATACTTTAGAGTACCAAGATCGTTCATTTCAAACTCATTTGCTAAGTGGTTTTGCAGTGCTTCCTTTTCCTCTAGGTCATTCCCTGTAACTACCATGTCATCAACATATACAATAAGGGCTGTGACTTTACCTTTCTTATGTTAAAAAAAAGGTATCTAAACCCCTTCATTGACTTGCTAAACTTTTCAAACCATACTCTAGGTGATTGCTTCAATCCATAAAGAGACTTTTTTAGTTTACACATTATGTTGCCCTTATCAAGTCCCATCTTGCATCCCGAAGGGGAATCTATATAGACTTCCTCTTTTAGGTTGTTATGCAAGAAGACATTTTTAATATTAAACTAGTGTAATGGCCAATCTAAGTTTGTTGCTAGAGAGAGAAGTACTCGAATTGTGTTGATCTTGGCTACAGGAGCAACGGTCTCTCCATAATCAATCCCATGAGAATCTTTTCGCCACCTATCTTGCTTTGTATCGCTCAATGGAGCCATCTGTCTTGAACTTTACTGTATATATCCATCTACAACCCACTGTTCTCTTCCTTTTTGGAAGGATAGTCATCTCCCAAGTAGAATTCTTCTGGAGGGACTTCATTTCATCATTCATTACTTAGGTCCACTTGGGATTTTTCAAAGCTTCCTACACATTATTTGGAATAGATACAGTGGATAATTGACATACAAATGATGCACATGATAAAGATAACCTATGTAGGGACACATGATTAGCAATAGGGTATTTAACGTTTATTTTAAGGTCATGGTCATATTGTTGTCTAGGAATCCCTGTAGTCGTATGAGGAGGTAGTTAATAACTTGTGTTTCCTATATTACTTAACTCAGGTAAAGTGATTGAGTTAGAGTTTGAATGATTAAATTACCTGTGGTAAATCTTCAGGACCTAATTGGATGAGTAATGATGGTACTGTAGTAAGAGTTGTAGAGGGGAAATTATCTAAACCAGTACCAGTATCTAGAGTTCTTAGCGACTTTTAATCTTGTTGCATTATTATAACTAGTTGTTCGGACACTGACTGCTCTAAAACCTTTTATTAAATTTAGATGATCTAAGTATCTTCTGTAAAAATAGAGCTCTCCTCTTGCAGAGGATGCTCAAAGACTCCCCCTGAGTAATAGAACTCGCTTTCATGGAAAGTCACATCTACGGTAATGTGCATAGTTTAAGTGGGAGGATGGAAACATTTATAGCCCTTCTAAGTGTCAGCATAACCCATAAAGATTCAATGCAGAGCACATGGATCAAGCTTGCCATGCTGGTATGAATACACCTAAACATAAGCAACACATCCAAAGATACATGGTTCGAGATTTGGTGTAGATGGCATGGTGAGAAGAGCGGTCAATGTTTGAAATGGAGTTTTATACTGAAGAGTATTGTGTAGTGTTCTATTAATGAGGTAAGCAGTAGAATAAAAGGCCTCCCAAAAAAATGATAAGGTAAACAGTCCTCAAATAAAGAGGCATGAACAACTTCCAGAAGATGTCGATTTTTACGCTCTGCGACACCATTCTGTTGTGGTGTATATATACATGTGGTGTGATGAACAATACTATGTTGACTTAAAAAATTATGCATGTCATGGTTGACATACTCTCTTTCATTGTTAGACTGGAGTGTCATGTTTTTCTTGTCAAACTGGGTAACAATATATTAATAAAATAGTTTGAATTTGATGGTGACTTCACTTTTCTGTCTTAAAGGAAAAACCCAGGTCATCCAAGTGCAATCATCAATAAATGTCATAAACCACTTGTAACCACTAATAGTGGGAACTCATGATAGTCCCTAACCATTAGAATGGCTAATCAGGAAAGGCATAAAACTTTTATTCAACCTCAATTGGTAAGAAATATGATGACTTTTCCCCAAAATACAAGTTTCATAATGAAAGTTTGATTTGGTAAATTGAGAAAAACAAAGAGGCATGCCTTAATCCTCTATGTCATAGCCAAATTTTCTTCATCCTAATGGACCCAGCTCCTTTCACATGATGTGCATGACTTAATCTTTTAGTGGTGTCGTCTATCAAGTCCAGATAATATAACTTTCCCCTTTTAGTACATCCAATCACGGATCCGGTAAGAAGATCCTAAAATAAACAATACAATGGCCAAAAACACACGGTACACTTAAGGGAATCAATGATTTGAGGAACGGATAACAAGTCATAGTCAAATGAAGGGACAACTAAGACATGATCAAGATTTAATGAGGATGTAAGAGATAAGGACACTTCTCTCATAACTCAGGAGGTGGTGCCATTGGCATTGACAATATGTGTTTGGCTAGAAGGTGTGGCAGAGTGTAACCCAATAAAACTAAATGTCATGTGATCAGTGGCACCGATGTCAATAATCCATGATCTATCACAGGTAAGTGAATATGTGCAAGAGTTACATGAGGTGGCCAAAGCCTTGAAGTCAGATGTACCTGATGGAGTTTCTAATGTAGTATTTTCAAAAGACTAGACGGATTCAAATGAAGCTCGATTTGAATCCCTCTTATGTTTTTTATAGATCCATCCTTCTAGATAACCAATGATCTCATAAGAACCCTTAATTTTGTGATTACCTGATGGAGTTTCTAATATAGTCTTATAAGAAAACCAGGCGGATGCAAATGAGGCTCGGTTTGAATCCCTCTTATGCTTTTTATGAATTCATCCTTCTGGATAACCAATGATCTCATAACAACCCTTAATTATGTGATTATCTAAACCATATTTTATACATTTCATTGGATGTCGGTTATGAGCAAGGACATTGTAGTTGTGCAGCCGAGATTGTTTGGACCTGGCAATAGCTAAGGTTGTGGCTTTAAAGGTTACACCAACTTCAGACATGGCTCCCTATCAGTTACTTTCCTTTTTAATATGTGCATATGCAGCCTTAAATTCTGGCTTAAGCTCCAACCTCAAAATCTCTCAGATTTGATTAAAATTATTGTCCAAACTTGCAAGAAATATATAAATTCAGAGACGATCAACTTATTTTTGTTTAGTTTCAATGTCTGATTAATGCTCCATGGTGTTTGGACTTAATTGATCAAGCACCTGAAAAATCTTAGTGAGCTCACTGTAATATTGGCAATTGGTGTACTAGTTTGTCTCATTATAAATGACCTTCCGTGAAGATCATAAATCTTAGCTTTATCAGCACCATCTGAATAGGTTTGCTTGATTACATCCCAAACTTGCTTTGCTGTGTCATAATGAGTAAACCTTTTAATCTAATTAGGTTGCATGACATCAAACAACAACTCTTGACTTGGTAATCTGATGAATGCCATTTATTAAATATGGAATTTATAACTGCAGGCTGGGCAATATCACCAGTCAAATGACCATGTTTTTCTCGCTTAACTATCTTCATCTCTATGATTTGATGCCATAGAGAATAGTTATTCTCATCTAGTTTGATTCCTGCGAAGAAGTTAGAGGTGTTACTATGCAACATGACTTTTTATATGGTAGTGTTGAAGTCTCTCGACATGAAGGATTGATTAATGTTTGTTGAACCATCATCATCGACCATGATATTGCTTACAAGTGATAAGAGGAAAAAGGAGAAAAAACAAACAGAGTAATTTGGCTGAGGGAACAGTGGAAAGTGAATTAGTATTTCTTTTGATTTGTGGGGTGGAATGTGAATGATCTAACTATATGGATAATGACTGCTACTACGAAGGATGTTATTAGGTTTGTATGATGGCTAGTGTTGCAGAAGCGATTTATAGAATTATGGCAAGAGACAGTCAAGATTGACTGCTCTAATACCATTTCAGATTTGGTGAAAATACTACTCTCCTATTCATTGTTTATGTATAACAACAAAAGGTTATATATACATAGCCTAGGAAACTATTTGTCATTATGGGCCTATAATCTTGCAGAATTAAATAATTGTTTCAAACTAATTAGGAATATACAACTCATTGACATGCCTCAGGCTAATCACTACGACAACCATCCACACAGCTTTCCCCCCTTCATGCTCTTTAACTTAAAGATAAACTAAACTCATTTGTGTGTTTGAATAGGTTCTAGATTACTTGCATGATAAAACCACTCTTTATCGATCGCAGACGAAGAAGGATTTCGAAGTCATCTCTATAGTCTTAGCAACATATATATTCCTCTAATATAAACCCTAATTTCTATGTTATTTTTGTATTATTATCATGTATGTTTATTTATTGTTATGTGAATAGGTGCTAGCATGAAAATAATTAGTTTCAATTTAGTAGAAGAAGGCAATGGTAGTAAAGGACTTTAGCAGAAAAAGGAAGCAACAGTTATGGATGTTAGAAAAGATTGATGCACGTAGAAAATTAATTGGATGTTAGAAGTTAGTTAGAAAGTTTGTTAATAATTAGTTAATTAGTCAGAAGGAAGGAAGTTAGGAGGTAGAATTCTTATATAAATATGCAATGTAAAAAATCCTTGAAAGTTAAGCAATAAAAATACAATAATGCAAAATTGCATTTGTTTCTCTTTTCTCTCTAATTCTTCTCTTTTTTCTCGTATTTCTTTCACAATAATTATTTGTTAAGGGAAGCCTTAACAATTAGTATTAGAGCAGACAATTCATGGTTAAATGAAAGGTATGTAGACAATTAATTGGATTTTAGAAATTAGTTAGAAAGTTTGTTAATAATTAGTTAATTAGTGAAAATGAAGGAAGTTAAGAGGTATAATTCTTGTATAAATATGCAATGTAAAAAAACCTTGAAAGTTAAGCAATAAAATACAGTAATGCAATATTGCGTTTGTTTCTCTTTTCTCTCTAATTCTTCTTTTTTTTTTCTCATATTTGTTTCAAAATAATTATTTGTTCCTTTAACAAATTAGTATTAGAGCATACAATCCATGGTTAAAAGGAAGGTTACATCAGTTAACAATGGTAAAGAATAATAAAATCAAAACTTTGAAAGAGCATTGAAAGAATATGGATGAACATACTCAACAAATGCATGAGAAACTTCAAGAAATAGTAGGATAACAAACCAGGAGGAATGATCGATTCAATTTGTAGGCGGATGCTACAATGGCTACACTTAAGACATTAACGGGGCCAAGAAGTAGATATATAGGGAAGGAAGGGCTAATACAATTTCTAAAGGTAAGATAACTTCTTTGTATTTGGAAGTTAAGGTATAAATATGGTATGAAGGTTACTTGTATAGAGGATAAGATCATGCCAGTTAAGAGGAATTCACAAGAGCTTAAAGTCTTTAATGAGTGCTTTGAATCCTTCATTGTCATAATCTTACTACATTTCTAGTCTTATAAGTGAGCTTAAAAAGGATATAAAGCCAATGCGTAAGTTTCTCGAAGTAGTAGTATTGATACAAGCCTTTAATCAAGCCAAGTGGTAAGAAAAATCCAACAATGACTTGGCCAGAAAGAACAAACTAATGCCAAGAAACAATCCTTCGTATAGTTTAAGAAAGCCAACAGGTAATTCCTATGCTAAATCTTTTAGTCAGCTAAGAGGTGAGCTAATGCTTAGTTTTAAACGACAACCTGAAACTTAACATGAACTAAAAAAGAAGACTAGGGCATTGTTTTAGATGTGGAGAGACATGCACACCAGGGCATCATTATAATGCAAAAAGGTGCATATGATAAAGGGTAGATAAGAAAAAAAAGAATTTATAATTGTAGCAAAAAGAGATAATAATGGTATGATGGTTGATGAAGATAAAATTAAAAAAAATATGGCTTGTACTTGAATGCATTGGTAGAAGTTATAGAAATAATACAATTCACTATTGAAATTTTACATTTTACCAATAAAACATCTCATTGGTATTTTAGACACTGATTTTGTCGGCACTATTTTTACCGACAGGATCATATATGGTTATTGTTCATTGAAAAACTTATCATCAGTGATTTCTATTTTGTCGATAATATAATCACCAATTGATCTAGAAATGAAAAAAAGCACACCAAATAAAAATAATTTACTGACATCATTCTATCGGTATTTTAATTGGTAAAAATGGCATATCACCGACAAAAAAGACCATTTGTAATTCTATCAGTGATTTATTTTCATATTACCGATGGAATTAACTCATCAGTGATTAAATAGTGTCAATGGTATTTCTTGTAATTCTTTTCTAACTCTCTAGAATCTTTCGGCAAACATATTATGTGGTAAGTCCGTCAGTAAGTTGTTTAAATATATTTTTAAAAAATATGATAAAAAAGTTGAAAAAAGTTAAAAGAAATTAAAATCAAATAAAAAATCAAATATTTGTTACAAATTTAAAGAACTATCAGTTTAAATACAATTCATCTAGAAAAGAGGGGTTAAATAAGAACGCGGAGGAGGAGGCAGGTTTTCATCGGGACCGAGGGGCGATAAGGTGGACCACATATACCACCCATGTGTGATTTTAGCTCAATGTACAATCACTGGAGTTCGACCATTTTAGCACTAAGTCATTTTATCTCAACAACAAGATGGGTCATCCGAGCTTCAACATGTTGGTTTAAAATTGCTTGGAACTTTGGAGAATGAGTGCTTGAAACTAATCGTGAGCATCCAATGGTTGAAACACTTCAATTCATCCATGACTCCTTAGCCATGGTGTTTGAGATATTGTAAACCTGATTTTAATTGACTCCACTAGAGGATCCTACCTCTAACCACAAATCCATATCAATTTTTGGATGGGTCGAATGATTATCCTCGTATTTGTTTTACAACCAGGTATTCTATGTTTCCTAAAAAAAGTCAACTAATTCAAAAAAATAATAACTCAAGAAAAGAACTTGTTGAAACCTAACATACAATGAACCTTTGAGCTCCATTATCCATAAGTTGTTACACCTCTTTTCAATTATCATCATTTCGTATATGAGTTTCTATAAAAAGCTCCATCAATCTTGTTTATGTCCAAGAACCGTGCTTGCAAAAAAAAATGCTATTAGTTAAACATTTTCATATAAAACAACAATTTAGAAAAAATAGATGTCATAAAAAAGAATCTCATTATCCGTTTCGCAATGGAAATAAACATAATAGATTCATTAGTATGCGTGGTAATGGAACCGTGAATCTCCCTATTCTAGTTTTTTCCACCAGATGGTGACCACTACATAAAACACTTGAACGTCACATGCTAAATATATTTTACCCATATATCCTCCAAGACATGCGGAGGTCTGAAACTCCTCCAAACCACTATATCTCTCTAGCATGGAAGACCTCTTTCTTTAGCATAATTTTTTGCTTCTTTTATGCCTCATACCAAAAATCACACAACTTATATGATCAAAATGAATTATCAATTAATTAATTAAAAAAATAAAATTTAACATTTAAATAAAAAAAAATATAACATTTTGAATTCAATCTAACCTAGTTGCGATATGTTTCATCCAAGTTCTCTTGGCAACAACATTGGTAGCCCTATCCTAGTAAAACTTTTCCTTTCATGTCAAATTTGTAAAAGAGTTAGTCAATAAAATTAATAAACTTAATGAATTAACATACTAATAATAATAATAATAATAATAATAATAACAACAACAACTATTTAAGTACATACTAATCTTGAACTTTACGAACCATGGATCAATCATGGGCTTCCATTCAGATTTTTTAATACTTGACTCATTGAAACAATGACACTTCCATCGAATATTTCATCGTCGATGTTATCGTGCGGGCATCCTTAAAATTTCTAAACCTAAAATTCATTCATTAATTGAAATTTATTTTTTAAAAATTATTAATTGTTCTTTATTTTTTAATCGTGCAAGAAATGAAAACAAACTTACATTGAGTAGGACTTTCACTTGACAATGTACTTCTCAGTGTATACATCCTGCTCTAAACGATCCCCCTTTGATGAGGTGTTATCACACTCAACGAGCCTGTGTTGAGAGAGGTTGCATATGCCCCAGTTGCCTTTTCATGGTCGGCACTTAACAACTCATAGTTGTCAGAAGTGCCACTGGAAGAATTAGCAACGATCTTGTTTGTACAATGCACTACTGACTTTCTCCTTGGCATCTACACAAATTAAAGGATTAAAAAAGATAATAACATTCTTATTTAAAAACAAATTAGCAGCATTTTTCTTATACGAGAGACTACCCACAATTTAAGTACTTGCAAATACGCATCAATAACATGTAGCCACAAACTAGTTGATTTTATTTATGACAAGTCCTTGTTCCTATTGATTTCTAAAATAATAATAATTAAAAAGAACCCCAAAAGATGTGAGGAATCAACAATTCATTATTTCCAACACCTTTAGTATAAATTTCTCATTGGTTCCATTACTTCTTGACAGAACCAAAAACCCTAACATCTATATATACTCAATATAAACTAAAGTAGAAAATAATAATAATAATAATAATATTGGAATATCTCATAATTCCATATTTCAACATATAATTTTATTTTAAGAGTGTATTTTTCATGTTTTTCTTCTTTGCTCATATTCTGATATTTCAAATTGGACAAATGTTGAGGAAGGAACAAATCGTAATTCAAAGCTTCGGTTCGCAACATTCATCACTAAAAAGAATAAATTGTTCTTCATGAAGCTTGGAAAATTTCAAGTCATTAGTATTGTAGAAGATAATATCTATATAAAGGGTGAGCATGAGTAGGATATAGGTTTTAAGTTGCAACTTAGATAAATTTAAAATTGTAAATAACTTTATAAAAGTTGAAAATCACACTTTATGGTTACATGCAGATAACATTTAAGCTTTGATAGTTCATGGAGGTTTGGAGATCAAACTCTAAATTCATGGTGTGCATCTTAGGTGCTATTTTTTGGCTTTTCATAACTTCTAGTTTTACTTCTTCGGTTGTGAGGTTAATGGTTATGGGGTTGATGATTTTCAAGTTAAGTGTTTGCTTTTGAACCCTTTTTCCTCTTTATTTTCATTACTTCCCTCTTTAATTTAGTTGTTCTGATTTTATTTGGAAAGAATTCAGTTTTAGATTATTTAGTTGATTATCAGGAATACTTTATAAACTTATTTTTTTAGTGGTGGGATTACACTTGTCAACGCTTGCAGTTTGCATGGGGATGTGTAGTACACCATTAATGAGATTTTGTTGTGTTAATTGATTAGATAACCCATTTTAGGCTGCTTTTGATTTGGTTGTTTCTCATTTTTAATATTTCTTGCTTCTTTACCTCTTATAATATGTTTGATAGAATATGTATGGCTATTATTTTTTTTAACCCTTTGTTCTTAGTCATGTGTTTATTGCTGATTTGCATCCAGTGCAGAAAGTTTTGCTTTTTTTCATGTATTAATCTAAGTTTAACCATTCTATAATTTTCTTTTCTATCGTTTATTGGAGTTTCTTTTCCCTTGATTTCTAGTGTCATAATCTTAGTATGCTTTTAATATTTTATTACTATTTCTTCCTCTTCTGTTAATTTGTTGCATGCTTAGGTTTATTGGTTGTTCACTATCTGTCTACTTAGCTTGGAAGATCCAGTACTAGTTAGCTAGCACTGATAAGTTATCCATATTATACACCAAAGTTTCAGGTATGTTTTTATTTCTTATCACTTTACTTTGTTGATTCTTTCAGTTTTCTCCTCTAAAATTGCACATTTTTTGTTGTGGGGTTTTCATTTCTAAATTTTTTTTATTTATTTTTACAAAACCCAAACCAAACACTCTTTATAGGGTTAATTTTTGTTTTGTTTCGGAAACATCAAGTTTACATTGTTTTTACTTGTTTATACATTTTGTTGTTCATGTTGGATGTTCTTGACTTGGCTTATGCATGCCTCGATAATTCTGCCTTTTTAGTCTTATGTTCTTCTCTTATATTTTTATATTCCCTAACATATTTGTTTTCATCATATCATGCTCTATATCTATTGCTTTTTTATCATTAACTTTTGTTAAGCAAGTACTATTTGGTTGTCCTTACTTCCTATGTTGTCTATCGAATAGGTAAGATGGTTTCTATGCTATCAGGTTGTTAAAAACTTTTATGAAAGCATAACAGTACATATAGAGAATGAAAGTTTGAATTGAATTAGAGGAGGTAAGAGTTGAAACTTTTATGCAAAGAGTTATAGAGCATTATGCATGTAAACCCTTGGGTTAAGATTTTAAGAAAAGATTGAAGTAAAATATATTTTAAAAGAGTTTAAGTGGGTAGTTGACTGCACAAAATAGTTATGGAGTGTGGACCCTAGGAGTCGAAGATAAAATAATTAAGTGTGAGTTTCCAATTATAGTGGAAATCTTGAATAAAAGAATATATATATATATTCCCTAACATATTTGTTTTCATCATATATATATATATTTCATCATATATATATATATGATGAAATATATATATATATGATGAAAACAAATATGTTAGGGAATATATATATATATTCTTTTATTCAAGATTTCCACTATAATTGGAAACTCACACTTAATTATTTTATCTTCGACTCCTAGGGTCCACACTCCATAACTATTTTGTGCAGTCAACTACCCACTTAAACTCTTTTAAAATATATTTTACTTCAATCTTTTCTTAAAATCTTAACCCAAGGGTTTACATGCATAATGCTCTATAACTCTTTGCATAAAAGTTTCAACTCTTACCTCCTCTAATTCAATTCAAACTTTCATTCTCTATATGTACTGTTATGCTTTCATAAAAGTTTTTAACAACCTGATAGCATAGAAACCATCTTACCTATTCGATAGACAACATAGGAAGTAAGGACAACCAAATAGTACTTGCTTAACAAAAGTTAATGATAAAAAAGCAATAGATATAGAGCATGATATGATGAAAACAAATATGTTAGGGAATATAAAAATATAAGAGAAGAACATAAGACTAAAAAGGCAGAATTATCGAGGCATGCATAAGCCAAGTCAAGAACATCCAACATGAACAACAAAATGTATAAACAAGTAAAAACAATGTAAACTTGATGTTTCCGAAACAAAACAAAAATTAACCCTATAAAGAGTGTTTGGTTTGGGTTTTGTAAAAATAAATAAAAAAAATTTAGAAATGAAAACCCCACAACAAAAAATGTGCAATTTTAGAGGAGAAAACTGAAAGAATCAACAAAGTAAAGTGATAAGAAATAAAAACATACCTGAAACTTTGGTGTATAATATGGATAACTTATCAGTGCTAGCTAACTAGTACTGGATCTTCCAAGCTAAGTAGACAGATAGTGAACAACCAATAAACCTAAGCATGCAACAAATTAACAGAAGAGGAAGAAATAGTAATAAAATATTAAAAGCATACTAAGATTATGACACTAGAAATCAAGGGAAAAGAAACTCCAATAAACGATAGAAAAGAAAATTATAGAATGGTTAAACTTAGATTAATACATGAAAAAAAGCAAAACTTTCTGCACTGGATGCAAATCAGCAATAAACACATGACTAAGAACAAAGGGTTAAAAAAAATAATAGCCATACATATTCTATCAAACATATTATAAGAGGTAAAGAAGCAAGAAATATTAAAAATGAGAAACAACCAAATCAAAAGCAGCCTAAAATGGGTTATCTAATCAATTAACACAACAAAATCTCATTAATGGTGTACTACACATCCCCATGCAAACTGCAAGCGTTGACAAGTGTAATCCCACCACTAAAAAAATAAGTTTATAAAGTATTCCTGATAATCAACTAAATAATCTAAAACTGAATTCTTTCCAAATAAAATCAGAACAACTAAATTAAAGAGGGAAGTAATGAAAATAAAGAGGAAAAAGGGTTCAAAAGCAAACACTTAACTTGAAAATCATCAACCCCATAACCATTAACCTCACAACCGAAGAAGTAAAACTAGAAGTTATGAAAAGCCAAAAAATAGCACCTAAGATGCACACCATGAATTTAGAGTTTGATCTCCAAACCTCCATGAACTATCAAAGCTTAAATGTTATCTGCATGTAACCATAAAGTGTGATTTTCAACTTTTATAAAGTTATTTACAATTTTAAATTTATCTAAGTTGCAACTTAAAACCTATATCCTACTCATGCTCACCCTTTATATAGATATTATCTTCTACAATACTAATGACTTGAAATTTTCCAAGCTTCATGAAGAACAATTTATTCTTTTTAGTGATGAATGTTGCGAACCGAAGCTTTGAATTACGATTTGTTCCTTCCTCAACATTTGTCCAATTTGAAATATCAGAATATGAGCAAAGAAGAAAAACATGAAAAATACACTCTTAAAATAAAATTATATGTTGAAATATGGAATTATGAGATATTCCAATATTATTATTATTATTATTATTTTCTACTTTAGTTTATATTGAGTATATATAGATGTTAGGGTTTTTGGTTCTGTCAAGAAGTAATGGAACCAATGAGAAATTTATACTAAAGGTGTTGGAAATAATGAATTGTTGATTCCTCACATCTTTTGGGGTTCTTTTTAATTATTATTATTTTAGAAATCAATAGGAACAAGGACTTGTCATAAATAAAATCAACTAGTTTGTGGCTACATGTTATTGATGCGTATTTGCAAGTACTTAAATTGTGGGTAGTCTCTCGTATAAGAAAAATGCTGCTAATTTGTTTTTAAATAAGAATGTTATTATCTTTTTTAATCCTTTAATTTGTGTAGATGCCAAGGAGAAAGTCAGTAGTGCATTGTACAAACAAGATCGTTGCTAATTCTTCCAGTGGCACTTCTGACAACTATGAGTTGTTAAGTGCCGACCATGAAAAGGCAACTGGGGCATATGCAACCTCTCTCAACACAGGCTCGTTGAGTGTGATAACACCTCATCAAAGGGGGATCGTTTAGAGCAGGATGTATACACTGAGAAGTACATTGTCAAGTGAAAGTCCTACTCAATGTAAGTTTGTTTTCATTTCTTGCACGATTAAAAAATAAAGAACAATTAATAATTTTTAAAAAATAAATTTCAATTAATGAATGAATTTTAGGTTTAGAAATTTTAAGGATGCCCGCACGATAACATCGACGATGAAATATTCGATGGAAGTGTCATTGTTTCAATGAGTCAAGTATTAAAAAATCTGAATGGAAGCCCATGATTGATCCATGGTTCGTAAAGTTCAAGATTAGTATGTACTTAAATAGTTGTTGTTGTTATTATTATTATTATTATTATTATTATTAGTATGTTAATTCATTAAGTTTATTAATTTTATTGACTAACTCTTTTACAAATTTGACATGAAAGGAAAAGTTTTACTAGGATAGGGCTACCAATGTTGTTGCCAAGAGAACTTGGATGAAACATATCGCAACTAGGTTAGATTGAATTCAAAATGTTATATTTTTTTTTATTTAAATGTTAAATTTTATTTTTTTAATTAATTAATTGATAATTCATTTTGATCATATAAGTTGTGTGATTTTTGGTATGAGGCATAAAAGAAGCAAAAAATTATGCTAAAGAAAGAGGTCTTCCATGCTAGAGAGATATAGTGGTTTGGAGGAGTTTCAGACCTCCGCATGTCTTGGAGGATATATGGGTAAAATATATTTAGCATGTGACGTTCAAGTGTTTTATGTAGTGGTCACCATCTGGTGGAAAAAACTAGAATAGGGAGATTCACGGTTCCATTACCACGCATACTAATGAATCTATTATGTTTATTTCCATTGCGAAACGGATAATGAGATTCTTTTTTATGACATCTATTTTTTCTAAATTGTTGTTTTATATGAAAATGTTTAACTAATAGCATTTTTTTTTGCAAGCACGGTTCTTGGACATAAACAAGATTGATGGAGCTTTTTATAGAAACTCATATACGAAATGATGATAATTGAAAAGAGGTGTAACAACTTATGGATAATGGAGCTCAAAGGTTCATTGTATGTTAGGTTTCAACAAGTTCTTTTCTTGAGTTATTATTTTTTTGAATTAGTTGACTTTTTTTAGGAAACATAGAATACCTGGTTGTAAAACAAATACGAGGATAATCATTCGACCCATCCAAAAATTGATATGGATTTGTGGTTAGAGGTAGGATCCTCTAGTGGAGTCAATTAAAATCAGGTTTACAATATCTCAAACACCATGGCTAAGGAGTCATGGATGAATTGAAGTGTTTCAACCATTGGATGCTCACGATTAGTTTCAAGCACTCATTCTCCAAAGTTCCAAGCAATTTTAAACCAACATGTTGAAGCTCGGATGACCCATCTTGTTGTTGAGATAAAATGACTTAGTGCTAAAATGGTCGAACTCCAGTGATTGTACATTGAGCTAAAATCACACATGGGTGGTATATGTGGTCCACCTTATCGCCCCTCGGTCCCGATGAAAACCTGCCTCCTCCTCCGCGTTCTTATTTAACCCCTCTTTTCTAGATGAATTGTATTTAAACTGATAGTTCTTTAAATTTGTAACAAATATTTGATTTTTTATTTGATTTTAATTTCTTTTAACTTTTTTCAACTTTTTTATCATATTTTTTAAAAATATATTTAAACAACTTACTGACGGACTTACCACATAATATGTTTGCCGAAAGATTCTAGAGAGTTAGAAAAGAATTACAAGAAATACCATTGACACTATTTAATCACTGATGAGTTAATTCCATCGGTAATATGAAAATAAATCACTGATAGAATTACAAATGGTCTTTTTTGTCGGTGATATGCCATTTTTACCAATTAAAATACCGATAGAATGATGTCAGTAAATTATTTTTATTTGGTGTGCTTTTTTTCATTTCTAGATCAATTGGTGATTATATTATCGACAAAATAGAAATCACTGATGATAAGTTTTTCAATGAACAATAACCATATATGATCCTGTCGGTAAAAATAGTGCCGACAAAATCAGTGTCTAAAATACCAATGAGATGTTTTATTGGTAAAATGTAAAATTTCAATAGTGAATTGTATTATTTCTATAACTTCTACCAATGCATTCAAGTACAAGCCATATTTTTTTTAATTTTATCTTCATCAACCATCATACCATTATTATCTCTTTTTGCTACAATTATAAATTCTTTTTTTTCTTATCTACCCTTTATCATATGCACCTTTTTGCATTATAATGATGCCCTGGTGTGCATGTCTCTCCACATCTAAAACAATGCCCTAGTCTTCTTTTTTAGTTCATGTTAAGTTTCAGGTTGTCGTTTAAAACTAAGCATTAGCTCACCTCTTAGCTGACTAAAAGATTTAGCATAGGAATTACCTGTTGGCTTTCTTAAACTATACGAAGGATTGTTTCTTGGCATTAGTTTGTTCTTTCTGGCCAAGTCATTGTTGGATTTTTCTTACCACTTGGCTTGATTAAAGGCTTGTATCAATACTACTACTTCGAGAAACTTACGCATTGGCTTTATATCCTTTTTAAGCTCACTTATAAGACTAGAAATGTAGTAAGATTATGACAATGAAGGATTCAAAGCACTCATTAAAGACTTTAAGCTCTTGTGAATTCCTCTTAACTGGCATGATCTTATCCTCTATACAAGTAACCTTCATACCATATTTATACCTTAACTTCCAAATACAAAGAAGTTATCTTACCTTTAGAAATTGTATTAGCCCTTCCTTCCCTATATATCTACTTCTTGGCCCCGTTAATGTCTTAAGTGTAGCCATTGTAGCATCCGCCTACAAATTGAATCGATCATTCCTCCTGGTTTGTTATCCTACTATTTCTTGAAGTTTCTCATGCATTTGTTGAGTATGTTCATCCATATTCTTTCAATGCTCTTTCAAAGTTTTGATTTTATTATTCTTTACCATTGTTAACTGATGTAACCTTCCTTTTAACCATGGATTGTATGCTCTAATACTAATTTGTTAAAGGAACAAATAATTATTTTGAAACAAATATGAGAAAAAAAAAAGAAGAATTAGAGAGAAAAGAGAAACAAACGCAATATTGCATTACTGTATTTTATTGCTTAACTTTCAAGGTTTTTTTACATTGCATATTTATACAAGAATTATACCTCTTAACTTCCTTCATTTTCACTAATTAACTAATTATTAACAAACTTTCTAACTAATTTCTAAAATCCAATTAATTGTCTACATACCTTTCATTTAACCATGAATTGTCTGCTCTAATACTAATTGTTAAGGCTTCCCTTAACAAATAATTATTGTGAAAGAAATACGAGAAAAAAGAGAAGAATTAGAGAGAAAAGAGAAACAAATGCAATTTTGCATTATTGTATTTTTATTGCTTAACTTTCAAGGATTTTTTACATTGCATATTTATATAAGAATTCTACCTCCTAACTTCCTTCCTTCTGACTAATTAACTAATTATTAACAAACTTTCTAACTAACTTCTAACATCCAATTAATTTTCTACGTGCATCAATCTTTTCTAACATCCATAACTGTTGCTTCCTTTTTCTGCTAAAGTCCTTTACTACCATTGCCTTCTTCTACTAAATTGAAACTAATTATTTTCATGCTAGCACCTATTCACATAACAATAAATAAACATACATGATAATAATACAAAAATAACATAGAAATTAGGGTTTATATTAGAGGAATATATATGTTGCTAAGACTATAGAGATGACTTCGAAATCCTTCTTCGTCTGCGATCGATAAAGAGTGGTTTTATCATGCAAGTAATCTAGAACCTATTCAAACACACAAATGAGTTTAGTTTATCTTTAAGTTAAAGAGCATGAAGGGGGGAAAGCTGTGTGGATGGTTGTCGTAGTGATTAGCCTGAGGCATGTCAATGAGTTGTATATTCCTAATTAGTTTGAAACAATTATTTAATTCTGCAAGATTATAGGCCCATAATGACAAATAGTTTCCTAGGCTATGTATATATAACCTTTTGTTGTTATACATAAACAATGAATAGGAGAGTAGTATTTTCACCAAATCTGAAATGGTATTAGAGCAGTCAATCTTGACTGTCTCTTGCCATAATTCTATAAATCGCTTCTGCAACACTAGCCATCATACAAACCTAATAACATCCTTCGTAGTAGCAGTCATTATCCATATAGTTAGATCATTCACATTCCACCCCACAAATCAAAAGAAATACTAATTCACTTTCCACTGTTCCCTCAGCCAAATTACTCTGTTTGTTTTTTCTCCTTTTTCCTCTTATCACTTGTAAGCAATATCATGGTCGATGATGATGGTTCAACAAACATTAATCAATCCTTCATGTCGAGAGACTTCAACACTACCATATAAAAAGTCATGTTGCATAGTAACACCTCTAACTTCTTCGCAGGAATCAAACTAGATGAGAATAACTATTCTCTATGGCATCAAATCATAGAGATGAAGATAGTTAAGCGAGAAAAACATGGTCATTTGACTGGTGATATTGCCCAGCCTGCAGTTATAAATTCCATATTTAATAAATGGCATTCATCAGATTACCAAGTCAAGAGTTGTTGTTTGATGTCATGCAACCTAATTAGATTAAAAGGTTTACTCATTATGACACAGCAAAGCAAGTTTGGGATGTAATCAAGCAAACCTATTCAGATGGTGCTGATAAAGCTAAGATTTATGATCTTCACGGAAGGTCATTTATAATGAGACAAACTAGTACACCAATTGCCAATATTACAGTGAGCTCACTAAGATTTTTCAGGTGCTTGATCAATTAAGTCCAAACACCATGGAGCATTAATCAGACATTGAAACTAAACAAAAATAAGTTGATCGTCTCTGAATTTATATATTTCTTGCAAGTTTGGACAATAATTTTAATCAAATCTGAGAGATTTTGAGGTTGGAGCTTAAGCCAGAATTTAAGGCTGCATATGCACATATTAAAAAGGAAAGTAACTGATAGGGAGCCATGTCTGAAGTTGGTGTAACCTTTAAAGCCACAACCTTAGCTATTGCCAGGTCCAAACAATCTCGGCTGCACAACTACAATGTCCTTGCTCATAACCGACATCCAATGAAATGTATAAAATATGGTTTAGATAATCACATAATTAAGGGTTGTTATGAGATCATTGGTTATCCAGAAGGATGAATTCATAAAAAGCATAAGAGGGATTCAAACCGAGCCTCATTTGCATCCGCCTGGTTTTCTTATAAGACTATATTAGAAACTCCATCAGGTAATCACAAAATTAAGGGTTCTTATGAGATCATTGGTTATCTAGAAGGATGGATCTATAAAAAACATAAGAGGGATTCAAATCGAGCTTCATTTGAATCCGTCTAGTCTTTTGAAAATACTACATTAGAAACTCCATCAGGTACATCTGACTTCAAGGCTTTGGCCACCTCATGTAACTCTTGCACATATTCACTTACCTGTGATAGATCATGGATTATTGACATCGGTGCCACTGATCACATGACATTTAGTTTTATTGGGTTACACTCTGCCACACCTTCTAGCCAAACACATATTGTCAATGCCAATGGCACCACCTCCTGAGTTATGAGAGAAGTGTCCTTATCTCTTACATCCTCATTAAATCTTGATCATGTCTTAGTTGTCCCTTCATTTGACTATGACTTGTTATCCGTTCCTCAAATCATTGATTCCCTTAAGTGTACCGTGTGTTTTTGGCCATTGTATTGTTTATTTTAGGATCTTCTTACCGGATCCGTGATTGGATGTACTAAAAGGGGAAAGTTATATTATCTGGACTTGATAGACGACACCACTAAAAGATTAAGTCATGCACATCATGTGAAAGGAGCTGGGTCCATTAGGATGAAGAAAATTTGGCTATGACATAGAGGATTAAGGCATGCCTCTTTGTTTTTCTCAATTTACCAAATCAAACTTTCATTATGAAACTTGTATTTTGGGGAAAAGTCATCATATTTCTTACCAATTGAGGTTGAATAAAAGTTTTATGCCTTTCCTGATTAGCCATTCTAATGGTTAGGGACTATCATGAGTTCCCACTATTAGTGGTTACAAGTGGTTTATGACATTTATTGATGATTGCACTTGGATGACCTGGGTTTTTCCTTTAAGACAGAAAAGTGAAGTCACCATCAAATTCAAACTATTTTATTAATATATTGTTACCCAGTTTGACAAGAAAAACATGACACTCCAGTCTAACAATGAAAGAGAGTATGTCAACCATGACATGCATAATTTTTTAAGTCAACATAGTATTGTTCATCACACCACATGTATATATACACCACAACAGAATGGTGTCGCAGAGCGTAAAAATCGACATCTTCTGGAAGTTGTTCATGCCTCTTTATTTGAGGACTGTTTACCTTATCATTTTTTTGGGAGGCCTTTTATTCTACTGCTTACCTCATTAATAGAACACTACACAATACTCTTCAGTATAAAACTCCATTTCAAACATTGACCGCTCTTCTCACCATGCCATCTACACCAAATCTCGAACCATGTATCTTTGGATGTGTTGCTTATGTTTAGGTGTATTCATACCAGCATGGCAAGCTTGATCCATGTGCTCTGCATTGAATCTTTATGGGTTATGCTGACACTTAGAAGGGCTATAAATGTTTCCATCCTCCCACTTAAACTATGCACATTACCGTAGATGTGACTTTCCATGAAAGCGAGTTCTATTACTCAGGGGGAGTCTTTGAGCATCCTCTGCAAGAGGAGAGCTCTATTTTTACAGAAGATACTTAGATCATCTAAATTTAATAAAAGGTTTTAGAGCAGTCAGTGTCCGAACAACTAGTTATAATAATGCAACAAGATTAAAAGTCGCTAAGAACTCTAGATACTGGTACTGGTTTAGATAATTTCCCCTCTACAACTCTTACTACAGTACCATCATTACTCATCCAATTAGGTCCTGAAGATTTACCACAGGTAATTTAATCATTCAAACTCTAACTCAATCACTTTACCTGAGTTAAGTAATATAGGAAACACAAGTTATTAACTACCTCCTCATACGACTACAGGGATTCCTAGACAACAATATGACCATGACCTTAAAATAAACGTTAAATACCCTATTGCTAATCATGTGTCCCTACATAGGTTATCTTTATCATGTGCATCATTTGTATGTCAATTATCCACTGTATCTATTCCAAATAATGTGTAGGAAGCTTTGAAAAATCCCAAGTGGACCTAAGTAATGAATGATGAAATGAAGTCCCTCCAGAAGAATTCTACTTGGGAGATGACTATCCTTCCAAAAAGGAAGAGAACAGTGGGTTGTAGATGGATATATACAGTAAAGTTCAAGACAGATGGCTCCATTGAGCGATACAAAGCAAGATAGGTGGCGAAAAGATTCTCATGGGATTGATTATGGAGAGACCGTTGCTCCTGTAGCCAAGATCAACACAATTCGAGTACTTCTCTCTCTAGCAACAAACTTAGATTGGCCATTACACTAGTTTAATATTAAAAATGTCTTCTTGCATAACAACCTAAAAGAGGAAGTCTATATAGATTCCCCTTCGGGATGCAAGATGGGACTTGATAAGGGCAACATAATGTGTAAACTAAAAAAGTCTCTTTATGGATTGAAGCAATCACCTAGAGTATGGTTTGAAAAGTTTAGCAAGTCAATGAAGGGGTTTAGATACCTTTTTTTTAACATAAGAAAGGTAAAGTCACAGCCCTTATTGTATATGTTGATGACATGGTAGTTACAGGGAATGACCTAGAGGAAAAGGAAGCACTGCAAAACCACTTAGCAAATGAGTTTGAAATGAACGATCTTGGTACTCTAAAGTATTTCTTAGGCATTGAAGTGGCTCGTTCTGAACAAGAAATATTTCTATCAGAGCAGAATTATATCCTTGACATTGTAACTGACACTAAAATGTTAGCTAGCAAACTAATAGATACATTAATAGAGTTGAATCATCAACTTGGTGAATATCTTGATTAGGTACCTACCAACAAAGAAAGATATCAACACCTAAGGGTAAATTGATTTATCTAGGACACATTAGACCTAATATAACATATGCTGTAAGTGTGGTGAGTTAGTTCATGCATACACCAAGTGAAGCCTATATGGATGCGGTAAACCAAATTCTAAGATACTTGAAGTCAACTCCTGGAAGAGGATTGATGTTCTCACGACATGGTCATCTATATTAAGGGTCACACTGATGCAAACTAGGCAAGCTCTGTTACTGACAGGCGATCTACATCTCGATATTTTACCTTTGTGGAAGGCAATCTAGTATCTTGGCAAAGTAAAAAATAGAATGTAGTGTCAAGATCAAATGTTAAAGCAAAACATCGAGGTATGGCACACGGAGTATGTGAGCTACTCTGGATAAGGAATTTGTTAGGGGAACTGAGGTTCATACCCAATCATGCTATGCAATTGAATTCTAACAACGAAGCTGAAATAGACATTGCACATAATCCAGTACAACATGATAGAACCACACATGTTGAAGTTACATACATTTCATCAAGGAGAAACTTGAGGCAAAGATGATTGAGATATTTTTTTTTTTTTAATCCGAAGATTAACTTGCATATATCCTCACCAAAGCAATCATGGACATAGTATTTCACAACTCACTTGGTAAGTTGGGCATGAGCGAGATATGTGCTCCAACTTGAAAGGGAATGTCAATGAGCTATATATTCCTAATTAATCTAAGTCACAAGTTGTATATTCCTAATTAGTTTAAATCAATTATTTAATTATGCAAGATTATAGATCTATAATAACATTTCTAAAATAGTTTTCTTGGCTCTGTATATATAACTTTTTGATGTTATACATAAACGATGAATAAAAGAGCAATATAACTATAGGTTTAATTATGGTGGCCATGTGGATATTATGCAAGGAGTCTACCATATGAAACATTTACTTGTGCAGGGAATCAACCTAGACACAACTCTAGATGTATTTTTCTAATTGCTTGCCAAATAAAAAAAGGAAGAGGTTGAGAAGCTAACCTGCAGACCATTGGTTCACCATTTTAGTAACCCCCTCCTCGGCTAGTTTCAAAAGTTTGGCTTTCATGCTGTTGGAATCTCTCCTTTCATGATGCTTTTGGTTATAATTTGGATTAGCGTCGAGATCTGGTATGGATTGTTGATTTAATCTCATGAATATCTTTATTAAGAGTAGATCCACAAGTTCAGAAGCCCAAAATGCTTCTCCTATAGCACCATCACCATCCTCTCCACAACTTTGCGCTTATCCACTTTTATTTTTTGATCTGGTTTACAAAAAGTAGGAGAAAGATTGAACAATGTGGTTTGAGGTGAAAAGTTCAAAAAAGAGAAGGAAGGGATGTTGTAGACGAAAAGATGAATCCATAATGAAAAGCAAAATGAGAAATTAAAAAATCAAAACTGAAATCACTGTTTGAATCCATAGTAATAGTAAAAACTCTCAGTCTACAGTATAATCCTGAGCTTGTTAAAATTAATGTTAATAGTTTTTTCTTCAGTTAAATGTGTTCCGTATAAGAAATATCCTGGTTTTATTTAGGACGCTGTATTATCTTATGTGCAAAATCGGACACCGTAATGGTAATTGCTCACTTCTCATTTCGTGCTTTCTAAATCGTCCAACAGGTAATGAATAAACAGCCAGATGCAATCGGTAGCAGC
>Ga0325401_1000819_pt1 | contig 24395 bp, 21 predicted proteins | sample PopdelMetagenome_FD_205666 | JGI IMG/M metagenome (GOLD analysis project Ga0325401, IMG submission 205666) | Populus deltoides microbial communities from Bellville, Georgia, United States - Xylem-PdKOR-R2 | ecosystem: Host-associated > Plants > Phyllosphere > Stem > Wood/Secondary xylem | place...
GATAATTAAATATTAATATTTTTTAATTATTCCGTCGGTAATTCCATCGGTAATATTTAATTTAAATTTTCAATTTCGTAAAATTTTTTCAGAAACCGCCAAAAAATTACCGACGATTTTTCATTCCGTCGGTGATTCCGTCTGTAATATTTAAATGAAAATTTTAAATTAATTGAATTTTTTCAGAAAACCGCCAAATAACACCGACGACTTTTCAATCCGTTGGTGATTTACTCTCTGGAAAATACCGACGGAATTTTCCGTCGGTGATTTCCTTTGTAATTAACATGATGAACAGTGGTATTTCCGTTTGTATTTATCAATTTTATAGTAGTGTACATTCATATAAATTTAGTCTCATACAAGCCGGGACATCCTTCATTGTCTTTATTCGTGGATCTGATATTCCCACCATGCACGAGGCCACTTCTTGGATGGTTCAGGCAAGCCATCCTGATATTGTATCAGACTTTATTTTCCATGAAGGATCAACTTCTGATGCCGACCTTTCCTCTTCACTGGAATCCCTGCTAGCATGGTGGAGTTCCCTGCTCTAAACAGTTAAGAGTACTGTCTCCTTTGCATAATTTTCTCCCGTTTCCTGCAGGTAGTGTTAACCCCCTCACATACACCCGCGCTCCGCTGAGCTTCTTTTTCTTCTTCATGGGAGTCTCGAGGTTGGTTTTATTGATACCACCAGCAAACTCTACACTCTAACGCTTCAAATTGGAGACACATTTGTGTTCCCGATCGAAGGCACTAGGTCACTTTCTATACAATGTTGACTTCAAGAACCCTGCCATTGCTATCTCTCTTTGTTTGGCAGTGCCAATGCCGGAACCGACTCAGTTCCTACCACTGTCTTTGCCACTGGACTTGATAATGCTGTCCTCGCCAACGCCTTCAAAACTGATATGGCTACTATCCAAAAGATCAAGGCAGCCCTTGCATCCAAGGCTTGAACTAAAGTTCTCCTCTTCCCCACCATCTGTTGAGATTGTTCTTCTGAGTGCATTTTCTTCTTTTCTAATATTGGCACGCCAAGACTATGACATTAATTATTTAGCTGAATGAATGCAGTTCTAATTAAAATGATTCATCTCATATGCGCAAACTTGAGATATTCTTTCATTGACCAAACATATATAATTTCATTCAATCAGAACAAGATTACAACAAATAATAAATACAAAAAAGAATAACATAAAGAAACATGAGATAAAAACAAGAAAACAAAAGGGGCATCAATAAACAAGGATGAAAGCAGATTAGTTGATGGATGACAAGTATAATCAACCGAATATATTAAAAATATTTCCACCAGAATTTCCACTAGGTGAATTAACAGCTGCGCATCTTTTCCTGATCTCCCCATCTTTGCCAATCTTGACGTCAACAGCTCCCAACTTAATCATGGCCCGACCAAATTGAAAGCTGAAGTCGTTGCTTTCAGCTATTCTTGCCACTGAGAATCTGGTGTTTGAATCCAGAGCTAGCTGCTGATCAACTTCGAGAATCCCATTACCTAAACGTATTTGCTCGTAGTAAGATTTGTCCACTGAAGAAGACTTGAGAGGATCCTGGTCGAGATTAGCTGAGTTGGTACTGCCAGAATTTTGAGGACAAAGAGTTTGTAGGGTTTTCAGTAGTGTTGTATTCATGGTTGGATCAGGGTGGCCAGTGCTATTGAAATCATAAAGACGATTTTGGAATAAACCACAATGTGCTACCCCGACACTGTGACCACCTCCTATACATCACCAGAAGAATCAAAAGACAAATTAGAAATGTGCTTGGAAATGTAATATCACATGTCGTTTCATAGAGAATTAGGAATGGAAAAATGCATCATCACATACCAAGAAGATAAACCATGTCAATAGTGCTCAGTCTTTTGCTATTAAATGCTGCAATAGCTTGAGGAATTGGGATACTTGGAGGTGGGAGTTTCACATTTTGAGCAGAAGATACACGACCATCTCTTCTTCCTGTTTGTACGGGGTACCATCCTGTCCTTGACTTCATATCACTCTGCATGCATGAGCACAAGCATTTATCACTCAATTCTTTTGTTATCCTACTCTTTTGACCCCTGAGTAAATTTGTTAATGTTTGTTTACAGTTCAATTCTTTTGTTAAGAATGAGACGCATGCATTGATTCTGAAGGGAATAGAAAAAAGTTATGCACCTCGAAAACAGCATCTCTGGTAGCCATTACTATAATATCAGCACAAGAGACGACTCCTGGGCATGTATTTTCAATTTCCGTCTTTATTTCCTCGATGAAGTCATAGCCCCTCACACTTAAATTTGGAGGTGCAGTTTTCTCACCATTTGGCACATCCAGTAATATAGATGCATCACATCCCTTTCAACACCCCCAAAAAATTGCATTAGATTGTGCATGTATTGAGCAAAGAGTACTAAAACAAATTAGCGTTGAAAGGGATTGTTAAACCTTCTTACATTGACAAAACAATCATGAAATTGCATGCGAAGTAGAGCAGCCACTATTGTTCTGTCTGTACTGAATCTTGCCTTTACTTTCTGCTTGACAATATCCTCAACATTTCTCTGAAAGCCATTTCTGTCCTTGCATTTTCCATTATAGAATCCAAACTGCAACTGACCACTGCATTGGCCAGCCATGCTCACAAAGATGAGGCTAAGTGCTAGTGCCAAAGCTGCAGCTACTCTTGGCATTTCCATTTTTTTCTTCTTCTTTTTCGAACTACTAATATTGGATATGGAAACAAAGCACATCCTGCTTTCTATTTATAAGGAATTGATCAAGATGATAGAGCTATGGAAACCTTGCATAACATGAGGTTGAAATGGTGTGCATGATCACTAGTCATTGTCATTAGACGTGCAGTCCTCTAAGGATAGAAGGTGCTGGTGCTGGCGCCAAACGCAGGGAGATACGTAGCATTCCAAAAATTATTCTAAAGAATTACAGCTAGCTGGCTGCCTTGCCCCGGAGATCTGGAGCTGATATGAAAGAAGAATACTATAATCTGGAGGAAATTGTTGCAGATTATTGACCAATAATCTAATCTAATCATTTTTTTTCCTGAATAATATAATCTAATACTGTTTAACTCAAAAACCGTGCCAATCAAACATTTTAAACCTTCATGTTTCCCCACGAGGAAAGCTGTTCTAATGACATGCGCATGTGGTTCACGAAAGCAATTATGTATCATGTTCATTAAAATATCCTAACTTGTCTAGGAAGATAATATAATCCCTAAAAGATCATTCTTGAGCTAAAATATATTGTTGATCTTGTCTTATTTACCAATATTCTATTTTAATAATTTATTTTACTACATGCTGGTGATCTTTTAGGTAATAATAAGTTTATTTTAATGAGTTAAACTTTGATAGATGGTTCAAGCCTAACCAATCCAAGGTTTGGTTTGTTTTTGTAATTTCCAACTGATTGATGAGTTGATAATTATAAGATGATTTGCTTTAAATAACAACTTATGTTATATTTGTGAATAATCAGTGGGTTTATGTTAGGATTATTAAACCTAGTCTAGATCATAGAGAAGATTCATAGAAGGAGTTTTAATGAGATTTACCAATATCATGACATTTAAATATTCTTGATTCTAGTGACAGTGAATATTAGATAAAAAAATAATATTTTTAATTCTGATATTGATAAAAATTTAGTTGAAATTTTAAATTAATATTTATGACTGTAAGCTAACCTAATAGGGGTGAAAAAAAAACACCTAGATTATCACATCACAAGCATCTACCGGACATGGCATAAGCTAAAGAAAGAAAAATGTATCATGTAGACTCTCCCCTCAAACTCATTGGCATACTATAAAAATGACATTTATCTAAAAATAAAACATTAACATGTGAAGACAGTAAAGATAAAACAATCAGTATTATATGCTATGAAGCCAAAATATTATACAAAAAGTTAAATGGTAATGGAAAATAACTGTAGGTCAAGATAAATTTCATTATGGATTGTAATAGTAATTTCATTTTTAATTTCTTATTTCTTTCACGAGTGAATAAACGTTTCTTTGACTTTCTTCTACGAGAGTATCCAGGTTTTTCTAATTTCCATGTATAAGCAAAGAACGCTTTTAGCTTCAGAAAAGACAAAAAAAAAAAGCTTTGCCTTTGGGGGTATTTTGGTATTTTTCCATGGATATTTTGTATAATTAAGAGGACTATAGGGGTGTTTTAGTATTTTCATGTTGTATGTTTTATTTTTTTAATCAAAAAACTACTAGAGCGTGTTCCACATGCCCTAGTGAGTGGGCGGCGCCTGCACTATTAAGGAGGCTCGTGAAACGCTACTCGGTGGCCAAATTTGGCCAATTATTGTATCACTAGATGCATAGTTGTGCCCTCTTCCACATTGAGCGGCGCGTGTAGACATATCATGATTGGATTGTCGTCGGTGATCGATTGTTTGTGTTTTTTTATTTTTTTCTCTCTCATGACAATTAAAGTGTACAATTATGCTCTCTTTGTTTATTTTTTGTTTAGGTTTGACAACCATGTTTGATATTAGGCCTAGGCGCGTGGGTCTGGCACAACTGCCAGATTTAAGACGCTTGGGTCTAGTACGGCTGCTAAACCCTTGCACTTGGGTCTGTCAGGCCTAACTACTGTGGGTCTAATATGTTGCCAAACCCAAGTAACGTGGGTTTGGCAAGTTGCCAAACTCAACTAAATTTGGGTTAGGCATGATTGTCAAATACAAGCACCTTGAATGTGACATGGTTGTTGTTGTTGTTGTTGTTATTTTATCAGAATATAAAAATATATTAAGATAAAAAGTAACCATTTCGGTAAACCAGAAAGTTTATAATATGTACAAAACAAAGAATTTACGTAAAAAGTGAGAACAAGCTCCCTAAATAACTAAAATGGATGCAGCCTAGCCAAGATCTAACTGGCCAAATCCCTAAACAGAAAAACCATGACATGTACAAAAGCTAGGGGGACAAGCTCCAGGCAGGGAAATTGTGGTTAAATAAATAACCAGCGTGCAGTTGGTGGTGTTGAGCTTAACCTAAAAACAACATCTATAAAGGAAACTGACATGCAAGCAACGTAGAGCTATTGCATGGCCAGAAAATGACATAGAACCCATTTGTATAAACAGATAAAGAAGCAGTATTGAAGAAGAAAACCACAGGAAGCAGCCTCAACACCCTCTCAACCCAGCAATCAAAGGACCACAAACAAATAACCAGCGAGACTGGAGAACAATACAAGATGCATAAAAACTAATACTTCAGCAAAGATGTTATGAATTATGTTGCTGTGTTTTGTGCAGGTGAAGGGATGCACAATCAAGAACAACAGTGTTGGGTATTGAAGAACACGAACTACATACAAGGTGTTTGATAAAATGTCTCTCTTATTATTTTATTAACTGCATGTCTTTAAATACATAAAAAAACTTAACAAACTTTCCTTGTTATCAGCCACTAACTGTAGTGGACAATGTGCTGCCACTAACTCAGCAACAACCTTAGAAAAACAAGGAATTTACTCTGACGAAATCAAAACAGAAATGAAAGAAAAGAAAATAGACAACACTTGATTGAATAACAATTAAACAAACTGAAACACTTGAGTTAAAATGTCAATTCTCTAACACTCCTCCTTGACATTTTAACGACAAATTCCAATCATTTGTTTTAATGTCTCGAATCTCTCTTTAGGTAGTGGTTTGGTGAATATATTTGCAAGTTGTTCTTTGGAAGAACAATGAATCAGCATCACTTCATTAGATTGTTGAACTTCTCTAATAAAATGAAACTTGATTTTGATATGCTTTGTACTTCCATGAAAGACTAGATTCTTTGAAATTGATACTGCAGAACTATTATCACACATGATTATAGTAGCTTCAATCTGTTCATGTCCCAAATTCTTTAACATTTTCCTCAACCAAATTGTTTGGTTGACAGCAGAGGCAACAATAATGTACTCTGCTTCTGGAGTGGACTAAGCTGTTGTTTCTTGCTTCTTTGAAACTCCAGGTGAAGACACTTGAATTGAGTGAGAATAAATACCCTGAAATGCTTCTTGAATCATCAACACAGCCTCCCCAGTCACTATTAGTATAGCCTCTTAGTTCCACAGTCCCTTCTGATAATCTTGGACAGAAAATACCAAGATCAATGATACCTTTGATATATCTAAGTATCCTTTTTGCTGCAATAAAATGAGTCTCTCTTGAAGAATGCATGAACCTTGAAAGAATACTCATAGCAAATAATATGTCAGGTCTGCTTGCTGTGAGATATTGAAGGCTGCCAATTAAGCCTCTATACAAACCTTCATCCACTTTTTCAGATTCATCATCCTGCTAAGCTTGATACTTGTTGTCATAGGAGTCCTAATTGGTTTACAATCCTGCATTTTGAATCTTTTTAGGATGTCTAAAGCATACTTCTTTTGGCATGTAAAAATGCCATGGTTAGATTGTATCACTTCTATTCCAAGGAAGTAATTCATCATTCCAAGGTTAGGCATCTCAAACATCTTTTTCATTTCATCTTTGAACTCTTGGATCATTCCAAGCTCACTTTCTGTGATAAGTATATCATCTTCTTCATTTCACATACAAAGTTGCTTCATTTTGGCTTCTGCTAAACCCAAGTTGAAGCAGATATGTGTCCATTTTGTCACACCAAGCTTGGGGAACTTGTTTCAACCCATACAAGGCCTTCTTAAGTAGATACACATGATCTTCTTTATCTTTAACAACATATCCATCGGGTTGCTTTATAAAGATTTCTTCAGCAAGAAATCCATTCAAGAAGGAAGACTTGACATCAAGTTGGTGAATCTGCCAACAGTTATGTGCTGCAAGTGTAATGAGAAGTCTAATAGTATCATACCTTGCTACCAGAGCAAAGGTCTCTAGGTAGTCCACACCATATTGCTGAGTATAACCCTTTACCACCAATCTAGCCTTGTGTTTGCATATTGACCCATCTGGATTGAGTTTTGTTTTAAAAACCCATCTTACACCTATCACCTTACGATGCTCATGCCTTTCAATCAGCTGTCATGTTGCATTTTTGTTGATCATTTCCATTTCTGCCTTAATTGCTCTCCTCCATGCTGGAAATTCTTGAGCTTCGGTATAACTGGTTGGTTCTAGAATTGCCATGTTGCATCTTAGGTGAATATCTTCCAATGATCCTGTGCCTCTAACTAGAAAGTCATCCACTGATTCATCAGCTTCCAGCTGAGGCTGAATGGTTAATGGATGATCAGAAATCATGTTTTTCTGATGTTCCCAATCCCATGTGGTTGCTTCATCAACCTTCACATCGCTACTGAGAATTACCTTCTCTGTTTGTAAGCAAAGGATTCTGTATCCTTTGGTTGTTATTTCATAGCCCATAAGAACTCCCTTCTTAGCTTTGTTGTCAAGTTTGCTCCTTTTTGGCTCAGCTATATGATAATAGCATATGCTGCCAAAGATTCAAAGATGATCTACAGCAGGTTTGACACCATTCCAGCCTTCATATAGTGTCTTATCCTCCGGTGCTTTGGTTAGAAGTCGGTTCAGCAAGTAAACAAAGGTATTGACTGCCTCTGCCTATAATTTGTTTGGCATTTTCTTTTAAAGTAAGAGACATCTAGCCATCTCCATTACTATCCTGTTCTTCCTCTCACACACACCATTTTGTTGTGGTGTGTATGGTGTAGTGTACTGGTGCACAATGCCTCTACTGTTGCAATACTCAAGAAACTGATTTGAGGTATATTCAGTACCATTGTCAAATCTTAAGCATTTAATTAGCATGTCACTTTGATTCTCAACTAAAGCTTTGAATGTTTGAAAGATTGTAAATACTTCACACTTAAATTTGATGAAATACACCCAACACATCCTAATATAATCATCAATAAAGAGAATAAAATACTTGTTACCTCATAATGAGGTTGTCTTCATAGGTCCACACACGTCAGTGTGGATGAGCTAAAGCTTTTGGCTGGCTCTCCATGCTTGCCCTTTAGGAAATGGTGGCCTTAATTGCTTGCTAAGTTGACATGTTTCATATAATTGAATCTCACCATTCAATATGGGCAATGCTTCAACCATTTCTTTTTGTTTCAGAATTGACAAGCCCTTTTGATTAAAATGTCCAAATCTTTTATGCTAAAGATTTGAAACATCCTGAGTAGCACTCACATATGCATGATTGGATACTTTATCCCAATCAACAACAAAGCTTCTGTTTTTCATCTTTACATAGAACACATGTTCTCCAGAAGGATCAAAGATAGTGCATTTTATGATCCTTAAAATGAAGAGAATAGTTTTTCTCCATCATTTGTCCAACACTCAACAAATGTTGATTGATTTCAGGTATGAATAACACATCAGGAATGATTTTGATACCTGAAATTGTTTGAACATTTACTGACCCTCTGCCTTTGACCTCCAGAAATTCTCCATTGCCAACCTTTACTCTGGATTTGTAAGATTCATCAAGGGTTTTGAACATTCCAGCATCATTGCATAAATGGTGTGTGCATCCACTGTCAATAAGCCAAGTATCAGCTGAATCATTTGTTGACAAACAAATGACAACAAAGAATTGCTCCTCCTGTGTATCAACTTCATTTGCTAGGTGAGCTTGTTGAGGTTTTGGGTCTGAATTTTTAAACTTGCAGAACTTTGTGATATGCCCTGATTGCTTGTGATTTTTATAAATTGCATTTGGCCTCCACCAACAATATTTTTCTGAGTGTGTTTCTTCTGCAGTGAGTACAAGGAGGAAACTTCTTCTGTTTTAAACCTACACTGGTGTTGCCCCCCTTCATTTCTGCCTTTAATTCTCAGATTAAACAACTTTTTTCCTTTTCCAGCTTGTTGTTTTTACACATAAAAGGCTCTTTCAGTCAATCTATATTGCCTAATTGTTCTTTGTTGCTCCTGTGCTTGAAGAACACTTATTAGTTCACCTAATGAGATTTTACTGAGGTCCTTTGATTCTTCTAGAGATGAGATTTTAGATTCAAACCTCTTAGGAAGAGTCACAAGAACCTTCTCCACAATCCTGCTGTTAGGAAAGTCTTCTCCAAGTAATCTGATGTTGTTGATAATTAGTGAAATTCGATCAGAATACTTGAAGATTGTTTTATCTTCTTGCATGTTAAGTTCCTCAAAATCTCTCTTCAAATTCAGCACTTACATTTGCCTTGTTTTGTCACTACCTTGGTATTCTTCATTTAGTTTGTTCCAAGCCTCTTTGGTTGAATTGCATGCCATAATTCTGTAGAAAATGCTTTCTACCACAGAATTCTGGATGATTGATTTTTCCTTGGATTTCTTTGCCTTTTCCTCACTGCTGAACTTGAATTGAGCCACAGTGGGATTTGTTGGTAAGGGAGCTACTGGTTTGTTTTCGAAAACAATTTCCCAAAGATCATAAGCTTCAAGAAAGGATTGCATCTTCACTGACCAAATATGGTAGTTTTTGCCAATGAATATAATAGGGGAGTTTAAAAGTAGGTTGTTGGATGTCATTTTTTAGATTTAAAAAAAATGTTTTGGTCCTGTAAGTTCCAAGAGAGCTTTGATACCACTGTTATGAATTGTGTTGCTTTGTTTTGTGTAGGTAAAGGGATGCACAATCAAGAACAGCAGTGTTGGGTATTGAAAAACACGAACTACACACAAGGTGCTTGATAAAATGTCTCTCTTATTATTTTATTAACTGCATGTCTTTAAATACATGAAAAAAAACTTAACAAACTTCCCTTGTTATCAACCACTAATTGTAGTGGACAATGTGCTGCCACTAACTCAGCAACAACCTCAGAAAAATAAGGAATTTACTCTAACGAAATCAAAACAGAAATGAAAGCAAAGAAAATAGACAACACTTGATTGAATAACAATTAAACAAACTGAAACACTAGAGTTAAAATGTCAATTGTCTAACAAAAGATCAACCATCAGCCTTCACAGCATCTCAATAAGAGCAGGAGTCAGTCAACAACACTATAAGCCATGAGATTTTTGTCATGAAAATACAGGATTGTGTAGAACAGAATCTGATACTTACTGAATAGAAGATCAACAGATTTGTCAATGTTGTCAAAAACCCTTCTGTTTCTTTCTTCCTATATCAGGTACACAACCAGGGCTAAAGAAACTCTTCTCATTCTCAGCTGCAGACCTTTCTTGTTAGAAGTGAGACCTCTGATTGCATTATTTAGGGTAGCTATATTCCTTGTAATCCTTAACCAGCACTTAACCTTTTTCCACACAAGAGAGGTCCAATCACAGGCAAAGAAAAGATGGCTATGAGAATCTTCTTCTTGCTTATAAAGTGCACATCGAGTGTCTGTCAAGAGAAATTATAGGCTATGCTAGTTTTTAGTTTCCCAAGCGCAGCTAGCTATAGAATGAAGTTGTGCCTAGGCAGTGACCAGCTTTCTAAGACCACACCATCCCATTGAATATAGACACTTTTAAACTTGAAATATTCATATACATTAGCAGAGAAAGTCCTCTAATTATTCTGCCAGTTTTGAAGCATATTAGTTGCTGCCTCTACTCCTCCACAATCGTGAACCAGTTGGTCTTTTAGAAGGAGAATAGACTTCCAGAGGGGGGAAGAGGTACTCTGAAGCCTTGAGTTTCATATTATGTGGTGAGGCAGATAATAATAGCGACCCATCAAATCCAGAGGGTGTCAGATTTGAGATGTATATTCCAAAACTGCTTGGCCAAGAAACTTTTGTTTCGAGCTTTGATGCCTAGGAGACCCAAACCCCCTTCATGTCTAGGCAAGCAGATATTCTTCCAAGCTATTAGCGCAAACTTATTCTATGATTTATTCCCACTCTACAGAAAGTTCCTACATAGAGAGGTGATTTTACTAATAACAAGTCCAGGCATAGGAAAAATATTGATCCATAATTGGACCATTCCATGTAACACATATCGAATTAACTCCAGCCTTCCAGCAAAAGAAAGTTGCTTCCTCAGCCAACTCTAAATGCATATCTCCAGCTTATGCATTAAAGGGAAAAATTAGTTAACCAACAATCTATGAGGACTTAGCAGCACACCAAGGTATTTGAAGGGGAAGGTACCTTTAGAGAATCCTGTATGGAGTAAAATAGGTTGCTTAATGTGCTCCCTAACTCCATCAAAGAAGATGGAAGATTTTATAGCGTTAACAACCAACCTTGACATCCTGCCAAAAGCCAATAGCTGTTGAAATAGAATATCAATTAAGGACATATCACCTCTACAAAGTAGAATGATGTCGTTTGCGAAAGCCAAATGGGATATGCCAAGGGAGTTCCACTTTGGGTGAAAACAAAAATTATCCCTTTAGCACTGCCAAGTAAAGCATTCTAGAAAAATACTCCATACACACTATAAATAGGTAAGGAGATAATGAATCACCTTGCCTAACACCACATTTGCCAGCAAAAAACCTAAACAAATCACCTAATTATTGTTATTATTATTATTAGTCCCAAACAAATCACCTAGTTATTGTTATTGTTGTTGTTGTTGTTATTATTATTAGTAGTGTTGTTGTTGTTGTTGTTATTTTTAGTGTTAATAGTATTATTATTATTATTATTATTATTATTATTATTATTATTATTGTTATTGTTATTGTTATTGTTATTGTTATTGTTATTTTGATTATTCAAGTAAACTTGGGCTAGACATATTTGTCAGATCCAAGTAATGTGAGTCTAAAAATTATTTATAAACAACAAATCATCACAAAAATTTAATTTAATGTTTTAAATCTAAAAATCCTAATCATATCTTCTTATTGAAATAATTTATTTTTTATGTTTATGAATCATTATTCATTTAATATAAATTCTATCTTCTGTTATTGTTGTTGTTGTTGTTGTTCAAGTAAACTTGAGTTAGATATGTGTGTCAGACTCAAGTAACGTAAGTCTAAAAATTATTTATAAATAACAAATTATCACAAAAATCTAATTTAACATTTTAGATCTAAAAATTCAAATCATATCTTTCCATTGAAATATTTTATTTTTTATATTTATAAATTTGTTATTCTTTCAATACAAATTTTATTTTCTTATTTGTTTTTAATTATATTTAATAAATCTCGCACTTCAAACGCAACAAGTTAACGTGAGATTTTAAAACTAGAGAGATTCATAGACCTGATCTAATGTATGCTACTAGCTTGCTATCATGATTTATGAAAAGTCCTACAAAAATGCATATGGGAGCTGCAAGAAGGGTTCTAAGATATGTGCAAGGGACTCTCAGCTATAGCATTGAGCATATGAGAGATCAATCAACAACTCTTATTGGATTATGTGATGTAGATTGGGTAGCAAGTGAAGATGATAGTAGAAGCACCTCTGGTTATGCATTTAGTTTTGGAAATGGAGCATTCTCTTGGGCCTCCGTGAAACAACACACAGTGGCATTATCAACTGTAGAAGCTGAGTATGTCTCAGCATCTGAAGCAACAACATAGGCCATTTGGTTAAGATTTGTTCTTGATGATTTTGGTTAAATGCAAACTGAGGCAATACCTCTATTCTGTGATATTATGTCAGCAATTTCGATGGCTAAGAATTCAGTTTTTCATCAAAGAACCAGACACATAAACAGAAAGTATCATTTCATAAGGGAAGCTCTACAAGAGGGCGTGATCAACATGCAATTATGCAGAAGTGAAGAACAACTCGCATATATTTATACTAAAGCACTGCCTAAAGACAGATTCAAGCAACTAAGATTGAAACTTGGAGTTAAACCAGTAAGCAGCTTAGGAGAGGCTGTTGAAAAATAAGTTGTTTACTTAAATCCAAGCCTCAGAAGTTAATCCTGCAAGCTATGACAAGAAGAATGAAGAAATGAAAGGAATTTTCTGTTACAGGAAGTTGTTGCAGTTACTGTTATTTTTCTGTTATAACCGTTTCTTGTATAGGTGTAAGAATTGTAGCCCTCAATCATTGAATGGTTGAAGATGAGTTGAATCCTAAATTCTAGGATTCAGTTATTGGTAGCATACATCATGTATAAAAGCATGTTTCTTGCTCAGCTAATATATACAGTGAAAAATACAAGAACATTTCTCATTCTTTCTGAAAATTCTTCTTCTCTACAAACTCTTCTTATTTACAAAAATAAACAACCTTTAAAGAATCTTGTATAGAGCAAAATAGCTTGCTTAATGTGCTCCCCAACTCCATCAAAGAAGATGAAAGATTTTACAGTGTTAACAACCAACCCTGACATCCTGCCAAAAGTCAATAGCTGTTGAAATATAATATCAATGAAGGACATATCACCTCTGCAAAGTAGAAGGATGTCATCTGTGAAAGCCAAATGGGATATGCTAAGGTTGCTGCACTTTGGGTGAAAACAAAAATTATCCCTTTTGTGCTGCTAAGTGAAGCATTCTAGAAAAATACTTCATACACACTATTAATAGGTAAGGTGATAATGGATCACCTTGCCTAACACCATATTTGCATGCAAAAAACCCAAACAAATCACCTAGTTGTTGTTGTTGTTGTTGTTAATAATATGATTATTATGATTATTATTATTAGTGATGTTGTTGTTATTATTGTTGTTGTTGTTGTTCTGATTATTCAAGTAAACTTGAGCCAGACATATTTGTCAGATTCAAGTAATGTGGGTTTAAAAATTATTTATAAACAGAATATAAATATTTTATAAACATCAGATCATCACAAAAATCTAATTTAATGTTTCAAATTTAAAAATCTAAATCATATCTTCCAATTGAAATAATTTATTTTTTATGTTTATGAATTTATTATTTATTTAATATAAATTCTATCTTCTATTATTGTTGTTGTTCAAATATACTTGAGTTAGATATATATGTCAGATCTAAGTAACGTAAGTTTAAAAAATATTTATAAATAACAAATCATCACAAAAATCTAATTTCATGTTTTAGATCTAAAAATTCGAATCATATCTTTTCATTGAAATATTTTATTTTTTATGTTTATAAATTTATTATTTTTTCAATAAAAATTTTACCTTCACTTTTTTTTAACTATATTTAGAAAATCTCATAATTTCACGTGAGATTTTAAAACCAAAGAGATTCATATATACTCTCTTCCATTTCTCTTTGATTGTGTTTAATGAAACCACAAGAAATTGTCTAGAACGTCATGTCATAACATGCTAGCCATTAAAATAACTCTTTTCATAAATGATTCTATATGTTATAATTTATTTTTAATGTTCTAGACTTTCGATAAACTCCATCAGCTTTCACCTAACTTCATTTAAATAAAAGATAATTGATGTCGGCATCATGATATTGATTAAAATTTTATTTCTTAACCATAATATTAATTAGTTATTATGATTTAGAAGTGCAATATTTAATATATATCTAAATTCTGACCCGCGAGCAAAAGTGTGATATTTCATCAAGATTTTTTTCCTTCACCTATTTTTTTTTTTAAAATTCATATGGTAATTGCCTAATTCCTCCAAATAAAAACACAAAAAAAAATAGAAAGATAAATCTAAATTCAATGATGAAATATATATATAAAATGTTATTTATAGAAAAATATTGCGTGAACATAATCCAAATTTCTGAATTGTGCAAACAAGGGAACTGCCCGCTGTCCGAAACACTTTCGTTTGGCACACATGAAATCACCAAGATATCCTCGAAAAAATCAAAAGACCACACAACCACCATGAAGCCCATTTCCGTCATTTCCAAATCTCACCATTGGTCATAGCCATAGGACAGTGCCATCCATTTCTCTGCAAAGCCCTCTACCGACCTCTCAATTCTCATTTCTAGCAAACAGAGGAGGAGGAGGAGGAGGAGGAGGAGGAGAAGAGAGTAATTATCTCCAAAATTCATGGGCAAAAAGGTAAAATGGAGCTGGACCGCCGCTTTAGTAGGAGCAGCATCGGCTACAGCAGCCGTGGCTCTAATCAGTGCCAAGCCAAAAGACCCAACTTTTCATTTGATCAAAATCAACTTCACTTCCTTCAAGCTCAGGTTTCCAGTCATCGACACCGATGTGATACTCACCGTACACGTCACCAACCCCAATATCATACCCATCCACTACTCCTCTACCATCATGTCGATCTTCTACGACGGCTCTCTCATCGGTTCGGCTCAAGTCGAAGCAGGGTCTCAGCGTTCGAGGTCTTGCCAGATACTTGAGCTCACGGCCCGGCTTGATGGTGTCGAGCTGATGGCTAACCATTCCGTGAAGTTTTTCAGTGACGTGGCAAAGAGGGAGATGGTGCTTGACGCTAAGGTGGATATCGGAGGTACGGCTAGGTTGTTGTGGTGGGGCCATCGGTTTAATGTACACGTGGATAGTCATATAACCGTTGACCCTTTGTTTCTTGATATTATCGATCAAGAAAATAAGTCTCGTCTTGATGTTTTTCTTGCTTGAATGGGAATGTTGTAATTGTAGTAATGAGTTATTGCAGGTGGATGTGTTTGTGCTTGAAGTTTGAAGATGAAAATGAAATATCTTGCAATCTTTGGCATGAGATGAAAGCAATGTTGGATGTCGGAAGTTGTTAATTATAAGATAATTATGATAATTGAATAATTAAGAAAAACTTAAAAAATAAAGGTTAACATATATATATTTATTATTTAGCCAATTCAATTCTTGAATGCAATTAGAATATAAATTATTTTTAATTTAGTTTATTTTACGATTAAGTTGTTTAGTTACTTGATTATATTTTTTCAATTAAATTACTTAATAGCTAGAATTAGAATTGATCATACAAAATTAGTAATCTTGCTTGTGTTATGTCATGGGAAGGATTTAAAGTTAATTCTTAATACAATAGAAGAAGTTATCAATAATAATGTACATATTTAATATAATGAATTTAAAAATATATATACTAATAAATGATTAAAAAATAATATTACAGTTGGAAGTTGATACTTCTACAGAAAACACACGACAACAAAATGAAGCATTCTGGCTATGGAAACGGCATGATGCAGGTAGCAATGCACTCAAGCAAAGGAAGAACAAAGACAAAAGGAGAAGGCATCTTGTTGCCCTCCCCCCAAGAACAAGATAGCATGCTTGAACAAAAGGAAAGCACAGGCAAAGCAATGCTGATTTTATAAGCGACTGCGTGCTTCTGCTTGAATTCAAAAGGCTAATTCAAGAGAACAAGCACTAATGGAACAATACCAAAAAAAATGACAGAGAGTGAGAACAAGGGATCAAAGAAAGCAAAAGCAAGATCTGTCCACTTGCCTGCCAGATAAGGTAAAACCTAACCAGCAGGCAGCATTCGACAATAATCGGGGGAATTCCATGCCAGTTTTGCAGGATTATCTGCTCCATCCCAAGGAGAATCCGTTAAAAAAAGCTATATAATTTAGCTCTAATTGGCTAGCATCACACAACTAAGGCGCACAACAGCCTCAAATTTCTCATAAGTTAAACACAACTTGCTCCAAATAACTACCAGCTATAGGCATAATTCTCCTCAAATTGAAACGAATAAACTCATCACAAACTCTAAAACCATCTCCTCTCATTATTCAATCACACCCCACTGAAATGGAGTAGAAAAGCAAGAGAAGAGGATTTCAAGATAGCTCTACGCATCAACTTTATTGCACACTCTCTTCATCTCTCAACTGTTGCAACTAAAACATTGCAATGGCCCCAGATGAATCTCCGCACCAAACCTACAACTATTCAATCATTTTACCTATTAGCAATTCCGCCTAGAAAAAAAATCTGTCTCGACGGCAATCTTTAAACGAAAGCAATGAATAATGTAAAACTTACCTACCACACAAAGACACAAACAGCAATAACATCCACAATTACAATCCATGTACTTTCAAGATTCCTTTCCTTCCTCTATTAACATCTCAATTTCACAGCAATATAAGAAACCAATCTGAAAAATAAGATTAACCACAATTTCAGGGAATCAAATTCTTGAATGAAATCAGCATTTTTTTTTCCCAAAGCACTGTACATGATCCACAAATACCTAAATCAATTTACCCCCGCCAACTCCATTTCCCGATTCCGAAATATCAGTCCTGAGTTAAAAACCAATACAAATTACACTAAGAAACTTCGTCTTCTGCTTCGTCTTACTCCCAATCAGTGAAGTTCTCCACTCAGGCATACACATTACATCGCACGGCACCACCAGTCAAGTTCCCAGATCGACCATTCCCTGAAATCCCAACTGCCACATCATTACAATAAACCCTAAGCAACCTTCTTCTTGCCCAAAACCCTTCAGCCTTAAACCCCGCATCAGCAACAATCCTCAAATTAAAACTCACCAATCCACGCCCTTCATCAGAATTAATCTGACTCACCGTCCGCTCGCCGATATAAGAACTCGTCGCCCCATATTCCACATCGATATCAGTGACATTCCTTTTGCCCTGTCTGAACGGGGGAATCCTCGTCCGGGACAAGAACTCCGATTTATAAAAGATCGAAGTCTGTATCTCATTGTACGAGATTTTCATCTTCTTGTTCGGATTAGAAACCTGAAACCTGGCGTTCCAGGTACCAGTCACAGTGGAGGACGATGAGGAGACATTAAAGTTGGAGATAGAGAGAGAGGTGACGCGAAATTCAGGGAAGTGGGGTCGGATGACTAGCCAGCAAATGAAGAGAATGGTGAAAAAGATGCCTGTGAAGATGATGAGAGCGATAATTAAGCGGCGGAGGAAGATGGCGCGTTGGTTAGGGTAAGTTTGGTTGGTGTTGTAGGTGTAAGGGTAAGTTGGTTGATGTGGTGGTGGGGCTTGGTAAGGATAGGCAGAGCCTGCCGGTGGTGGAGGGTGGTGGATGCCGTTTGGGACAAAAGGGTAGCCGGTTGCGGGCCTGGAAGGGTCTGAAGACGCCATTTTCCCTGAATTTTCGAAGATTTTTGGAGTCTGAAGAGTCTTTATGTGCTAAGTTTGGAATCTTGCGAGGGGGAGAGAGAGAGGTGGGGTTTGGAGATGGGCTGGGCTATGGATTGTGAACCGTCTAGGATTAGATGGGAAGCTTTGATGATAAGCAACATTAGGATTTGTCTTCATTTCTTTCCCTTTTTTGATTGCTAGAGTTCAGAGTTTAATTGGTGAGGGAGAAGAAGATTTTTTTTTTGGATTCGTTTGTTTATTGGAAAATATTTTTTTTTTTAGAGTGAATTCCGGAAAAAGTAAATTCAAGGAAAATATTTTTCGATGTTTGGTAGTGTAATGAAAAATAAGTTAGAAAACACTTTCCAGTGTTTGGTTATGTCATGGAAAATAAGCTGGAATATAACTTATTAATGTTTTATTTTTCTCAAGTTTATTAAAATAATGAGGAACAAATCTTATAAATTAAAAAGTTGAATGAGAATGAAATTTAAAAAAATATATAATTTCATAAATTATCTCAAATAAAATAAATAATAATCAAAATAATAGAGATCAAATCTAAAAAATTAAAAACAAATGAAAGGTGAATAAATTAAAATAATAATAATTAACATTTCATAAATTATTTTTAATAAAATAAGTAACAATCAAAAGAATGAGGACCGAATTTGATAGATAAAAAATTTCAATAAAAAAAATGATAAGGAAAAAGCAAATAGCAATTATAAAAATAAGGACTAAAATTAATATAAAAATTAAATTTTAAGAGATGGAATTAAAAAATAAATATACAAAACAAATTATATATAGCAATCAAAAGTTTGAGGATCAAATTTGATATAATCAGCAAATAATGACATTTCTAAATTTTTCATAACTTCCGGAAAGTGTTTTTCGCTCAAATTTTCCAGTAAAACACTTTCCTGAAAACCAAGCCAAATTTTCCTTTGACTGGAAAGTGTTTTCCGTTAACCAACTTTTCTAATGGCAAACAAACACAGGAAAGTTTGGAAAGTGGTTTCCCGGAAACCACTTTCAGGAAAACAAACACAGTCAAAAGGGAAAACACTTTCCTGAAAACTAAACCAAAATTTTCTTTGACTGTAAAGTGTTTTCCGTTGACCGGAAAGTGTTTTCCGTTGACCAACTTTCTTAATGACAAACAAACACAGGAAAGTTTGGAAAGTGGTTTCCCGGAAAGTGAATTCCGAGAAACAAACATGGCCTTGGATTTAGTTTGAAATTAGAATTAGTTCTCTCTCTCAAAATATGTAAAGAAATTAAGATTTTGTTTTATGTGATTTTTATAATTTAAAAGTTATTTTTATAAATAAAATAAATATATAAATAAGAAGATGGGGTTTTGACCTAGAACTTCAAGATTTAAATTATTAAAATTCTTCAATTTTTTATTTTAATATAGGAAATATATATGTGAAATATTTTAATATAGCTAAAGGACTTGTTATATAAAAATTGTATTATTTGAGAAATAATTAGTGATAATTGGAGGATAGAGAAACAAAAAAATTATTTTGATCACAAAACAATATTTATTTTTAATTAGAATAGATATGATTTTATCTTTTATTTTTATGTCTAAATCTCTTGTCAAAGTAAATTTATAAAATAAGTATATAAAATTTCTTCTCATACTTCAATTTGATGATTAAATAACTATTAATTAATAGCTACTCTACAAAATATCTACATGCAATTGAGGATAGGGAGAAACAAAAATCTATTTTTGATAAAGAAATATATTTCTCTTTGAATTAGATTAAATGTGAACTTACAAAATAATTAATAATATATAAGTGTTATAAAATTATTTTATTCTCAATTCAATGGTAAAATACAAACACACGTCGGTATTCTAGTAAACCCATTTACTTACTAGATGTTATTAATATATTATTTTCAAGGATATTCTTCATCATCGAATTAAAAAATAAATATTGCAATTTTTTTTTTATTTTGTTTTTTCGTTTTTGAAAGTTAAATGTGGGTCCACAATTCACAATAGAGTGGCCCATCCCATTGATATTGTGGGTTCATAGTGTTTGTTTTGGAAAATTTCTCTGCGTTAAGTTGGTATTCCTCGAAACAGAAGGAAACCCAAAGCGTTATAAATCACGACTCCCAAAACTCGACTCCCGCTCCCCTTCAGAAACCTCCCATGTCTCAACCAACCACCACCACCAAAATCCCCAAACTTTACTCAACAAAAGCCAAAGTATACGACTGCATCGTATTCTTTCTCTTCATCACAGTATCATTCATACTAGTTGTTTCCGTTCCAGTCATAACTCGTGGCGTCATCTTTCTTCAGCCTGAAACCCCCCAATTCAATGTCAGCTCCTCCTCCCTAACAATCCTCAATGTATCCTCTAACGCCATAACCGCAAACTTCAACGTTACCTTCTCCACGAAAAACCCAAATAGGAAAACCATGTCTTATGAAAAAGTCGTTGCCTTGTTGCTTTATGGGAATGGAAGTCTCTCTACCATCACTCTTCCACCGTTTCACCAACCTGGGAAAACCCAGAAAACATTACAGGCTGCGTTTCCTAGCTTGTTTTTTCAGGTTAAAGATAACTCATCTTCTAGAGGTGCAGCTGTGAGTTTGACAACGGAGTTGCATGCCAAGGCAAAGTATGGAGGGTGGACGTGGCCTGTCGAGAAGGATTTGATCAAGGCAGCGTGTGATGATGACGTGAAGGTTGAATTTCCTTCCAATGTGACAACGTTGGTGTTTGGTTCCAGTGAGTGTGATGTCAATGGGCAGTGGAAAAGAATTGTGACCAGATGCAGCAGAATATTTAGGAATTACATCTATGTTGTGTCAATTGTTTTGTTCATCCTGTTTGTTTCACTCTAGGGTTTTTTTGAGTCTTTTCATGCTTAATTTCCTGCAATTACTTATATTTTCCCTCTTTCTAGCCATTCAAATTCTGTTTTCCATTCGTATATAAAAGAAAGAAGAATCTTGAGAGTCCAATTTTTGGTGAGTATTTATGAGTTTCAAGCATGGTAAGGGATCGAATTTAACATGGAATTAATGGGATTTTTACGTCCAAGGATATGCCAATGGCTAAGCAACGATTGGAAATTAATTTGGAATGGATTTATTAGACAATTTTAATAGGAGAAGATTTAACAGTGAATTGAATTGAGCAGCTCCTGCTGATCTACCACCATTATTTCCCTCTTTACTCTATAGTGCATCCAATCATTAATTATATTCTATCAATGCACGCATCATTGAGGATTTTTTTTTTTTCCAGTTATGTGCAATAGAGTTATATGTCCATGTCTGCTAGCATTCTGCATTTCATGTGCTTCCCCAACATTTCTTGTCTATTTATTTGCTCCTTGACCTCCCTAGCTCGGCATTCCCTTTCAATGGTAAAAAAATGTAGTATTTTGTTCCACCACTTTCATATATAGTAGTTTCTTTGGAATATCATTACATCAATAAATCTTGATGCCATACGATACAGAATTGATGAGTAACAATCAGCCTACAAAAGATTTTTGCTTGCCTATACCATATACCAGATTATATATCACGCAAACTAATACAAATAAAAATAACATAAGAAGGATAACAAGGATAATAATACAAGAATTTTGAAACAAAAAATCACACAAAAACCTTAATTTATAATGTTATTACTAAATATTTTTTTCAAGGAATATGTTTTTTTAAAGGGTTTATAATTCTTTAACTAAACCCAAAAACTAACCTAGACAAACTAGAAAACTTAAAAATAAAGGAAAAGTAATAAAAATCCTAAACAAACTAGGAAAACATAAAATTATTAAACATATTATTCAATTTCCTAAACTAAATAGGAAAAAATAAAAAAATAAGGGAAAATAATTTCCCTTGAAAACCTCCTACATTAGTCTCCTTCGATTGAGAAAAAACTCATCATCGAGCTTAAATCATAGTTTTGAAACCCGGCCCGGCACGACAGGCCGACCCGGGGTTGAAACCAGGCCGGGCTTAAGAAAAAATAGGAAAAGTCAAAACCCGAGATGACCTAGCTGACCCGGCAAGACCTAGTCAAAAACTCTATTGCAACTCGTTAACTTTTGTTTTTTTTACTAAAATGACGTCGTTTTGATTTTAAAAAAAATCAAAATTGACCCGGGCGACCTGGTCAAAACCTGGAACCCGGGCCTTAGACCAGACCGGGTTTAAAACTATGGTTTAAATTACTCTTGTCTCGATCTCGTGGATGTCTAATGAAGGCTTTTCAATCTCTTTTCTTTTTTCATTTCAAGAGTATAATAATTTTGTATTTCAACTTCAGTCTCTTCATCTTAAAATTTGTATAAAAAACAACAATTAACAAATTGTTTCATTTCTATTAGCTTTTGGAGTAATAAATTTCAAACCTCAAACTTACTTCATTAATATGTGTTGTATCCACAAAACCATCAAAGATAGAAGTCGAGAATGGGTAATCAAATCCTGGAATGAACTCTCTACATATATGGTGATCAATACACCATAACGAGTAAAAATACCAAAGAATATGAATGTGTACCCATCAATTTTATTATCTAATAGTCAACATCCAAGAGCGAATAATAGATAGCCTTGTTTTGGGTGGAGTTCCCGAATAAAAGATGATGAATTCATAATTATGAAATACAAGTCCCAACATAATCCAACAAAATTGTCCACACATCATTAATATGCCACAAAAAAAATACTAAATTAATATAACAAGAAACATGAATGTATACCCACCAATTATATTACTTGATATTCAATATCTAAAAATAGAATCCAATAACAGATAGCCTAATATTGGGTTGTGTTCTCAAATAAATACATTGTTATTGAATACAAGTCTCAACATAATCCAACAAATATGTCCACACATCACTAATATGCCAAAAAAAAAACAATACCAAAATAATACACTTAGGAACACAAATATGTACCCACCAATTTTATTATTCGATAATCAACATGATGTGTACTCGATGGGTAAGAACCTTAAAACCCACAAACAATATAGAAATAATCCAAGAAAGCTAAAATTAAATTGATAAAGACTTGACCTAATAATTACCTAAAACAAGAAACCAAAGTTATTGGATGAAAACTCACGCCCTTTGAATATAAAGAATCAAGAATTGAAAATATAAGGGTAATAACATCATTAAACACTTAATTAATATTTTTTAAATTGAAAAAGTTATTGGCACGTGTGAAATCTCTTGGTGGTTTAAAATGTGCTTTCTCCATCTTATTTTATTTTGTATCGTCTCCTCTTCCTTCTTGGATGATGCGTGTCAGCTTACGGTGACTGGTTTATCACCGTTTAGTCTTTTTTTTTCCCCTTCATCTCTCTCTTCTACCTCGAAAAATAAGCTATGGTTTTCATTGTTATTGGTCTTTCAAATTAAATCTTTTTTTATTTTATTTTTTTATTTGTTCTTCTCTCTTTTCTTATATTTTTTTTCAATTTAATCTTTCAATTCTAATCTACGATATATTTTTTTTTAATTTGGTCAACTTTCTTTTGATTTCTTAGTTTTTTTCCATGGCTTTTTATTAGAACTTTTATAGTTTTTTTATTTTATCCTTCAAATCAAGTTTATAATTTCTGTTTTTTTAGTAGCAATAGAAGGAGGAGGAGGAAGAAGATTAACAATAATAGAACAATAATAGTAGTGGTAGTAATAGTATTAGCAGCAGCAGTACCAACAACAACAACAACAACAACAAGTAATAGTAGCAGCATCAGTAGTAGTTGTTGTGGTGGTGGTAGTGTGGTGATAATTTCTCATTCATTGTTAGATTTGTTGGAAATTGTGTTTTGCTATTTTCCTTGTATGGTACTTCCAGTCTAAGAACTAGGATTTTGAATTTGAAAAGTTGAAATGGCCCAAAGTCTTCTTTTTTTACCTTATTTTTTTCTTCTAATTTCATCGTTAAACATTAGTTTTTTTAAAATAAAAGTCTTTGTGATTTTTTAAAATTTATTTTCTATAGGATTAACTCAATCTCATAACTTGGGTCGCAAGTTTTACAGGTTAACATAAGTTGGTTCACCTTTTATTACCCAGTTTACATATCTATAATCCTACCTCAAGTTAACTCGATCATGGTTTTTTATCGACCCAGGGAAAAGGTCTCCGAAAAGACCCGATACAGAAGGTCAAGTAGTTGTGTCCGATGGTTCTCACGGTGCATCATTACCCTTAATTGGTGTTAAAGGAAAGACATCAACTAAATATTGGAGTTTATCGCAATTACATTGGAGAAATCAATTTAAATATCGCAGTTGCAGCAATAAAATGATAGGAACCTTGTCTATCAAACAAATGATTTACTATAACTATATAAATAATTCCAGCTAGCGGCCGGCCACCGCTACATAGATTATTTTGGCAGCCGACGGCATGGCTACAAATAGCAAGTC
>Ga0325401_1000820_pt1 | contig 24391 bp, 9 predicted proteins | sample PopdelMetagenome_FD_205666 | JGI IMG/M metagenome (GOLD analysis project Ga0325401, IMG submission 205666) | Populus deltoides microbial communities from Bellville, Georgia, United States - Xylem-PdKOR-R2 | ecosystem: Host-associated > Plants > Phyllosphere > Stem > Wood/Secondary xylem | place...
AGACTATATTTACATGTCAATTTGGTACATATGCATATAGGAGAATGCCCTTTGGTTTTTGTAATGCACCCGCAACTTTTTAAAGATGCATGATGAGTATTTTTTCTAACTATATTAAAAGAATAATTGAGTTTTTCATGGATGATTTCACGGTGTATGGTGATTCTTTTGATAAGTGTTTAGAAAATTTATCTTTAGGCTTGAAAAGATACATTGTAACTAACCTTGTCTTGAACTATGAAAAGTGTTATTTTATGGTAGAATAAGGAATAGTTTTTAGGCATGTTATGTCTTCACATGGTTTAGAGGTTGATAAATCTAAAATAAATGTTATTTCATCATTTTCTTACTCCTTATATATAAGAGAGGTTCGTTCCTTTCTTGGTCATACAGGTTTCTATCGATGCTTTATCAAAGATTTCTTTAAGATTACAGCACAGTTATGCAAATTGTTAGCCAAAAAAATAGATTTTGTGTTTGATCAAGCGTTTAAAGAAGTCTCATAATGAGTTTAAGAGGCGTGTCACATTTGCCCCCATCATGCAACCACCAAATTGGGATGGACATTTTGAGATAATGTGCGATGCGAGTGACTATACAATAAGGGTGGTATTTGGGCAAAGAATAGGGGAGAATTTGCATGTTATCATAAATGCTTCTCGCATGTTGGACAAAGCGCAATTCAATTACCTTACAACTGAAAAAGAACTTTTTGTAGTAGCGTTTACTCTAGAAAAATTCAGGTCCTATTTACTTGGTACAAAAGTTATTGTTTTTACTACTATGCAACTTTGAGATATCTTTTGAAGAAAAAGGAATACAAACCAAAATTGATTTGGTAGATCCTGTTGTTACAAGAATTTGATCTTGAAATCAAAGACAAAAAATGATGCCCCAAAATCATGTAGTTGATCACTTGAGCCGATTGCGAACCAAGGATATACAAACCAAAACGGTAAGAGAGACATTCCTTGATGAGCAGTTGTATATGTTACATTCCTCTACAAGACCATTGTATGTTGATTTGGTGAACTATTTTGTCACCAAGGAATTCCCTTAAAGTTTGTCTAAATTCCAAAAACACAAGTTACGAGTTGATGCTAAATATTATTTTTAGAACACTCCTTATCTGTGTAAATTTTGTGTGAATCAAATAGTAAGAAGACATGTACCATGAGATGAATTTCATTTCATTCTCACTTTTTGTCATTCTCATTTTTATGGTAGTCATTTTGGAGCAAAAACAACAGCCTCAAGGTACTTGAAAGTGATCTCTATTAGCTTTTTATTTTTAAGGATGCATACTGCTTTTGCAAATCATATGAAAAATACCAAAGAACATGCAATATCACTCATAAGAATCAAATGCCTTTAACTAATATTCTTCTAAGTGAAATTTTTTATGTTTGCGGTATTGATTTTATGGTCCTTTCCCTTTTTCTTTTGGTAATCTTTATATCCCTCTTGTTGTTGATTATGTGTTCAAATGGATTGAGGCGAAAGCCACACGAACGATGCTAAGGTTGTTTTAGATTTTATCAAGACTCACATATTTGACACGTTTGGAATCTCCAAAGCTATCATTAGTGATCATGACACTTATTTTTGCAATTGTTCAATGAAAGCATTTCTATGCAAGTACCATGTGACTAATCAGACTTCCACAACCTATCATCCTCAAACGATTTGCCAAGCTGAATTTTCAAATCGAGAAATTAAGTGCATTTTGGAGAAGACAATGCAACCTAACCGATAAAATTAGAGTCTATGACTTGGTGATGTAGAAGAGATATGGAATGATGTCTACGAGAATGCAACGATTTACAAAGAAAAGACCAAGAGCTTTCATGACCGAATGATTACAAGAAAGGAGTTTCATGTTGGAGACAAAGTCCTTTATCATTCACGTTTGAAACTTTTTCCTAAAAAGTTGTGCTTTTGTTGGATTGGACCCTTCATCATTTCTAATGTTTTTCCTTATAGTGCAGTTGAGATTACAAGTTTAGAAACAAATAAAGTGCTCAACGTTAATGGGCATCGATTGAAAACTTTCTATGAAGGTTGGATGATAGAACTCACTACTTCTGTGGGGTTAGCTGAACCAATTTATAGAGTTTAAGCATGCAATGTGTCAAGCCAATGCCATAAAATAAAAGTGCTTACTTGGAGGTAACCCAACAAAAAAAAAACAAATTTGCTTTATTTTTCCCTTAAATTTTATTTTTCACATTTTACTTTATGTTTGTCATTCTCTTATATTCATTTTCTTTTATTTCAACATTGAGGACAATGTTGTGTTTAAAGTGTAAGGGTATTTAAAGAATTTTGGTTTTCTTTTTTGTTTCTTTGTTAAAAAAATAAAAATAAATTTATGTTTTCCAACCTTAAGTATTAAGTTTTATCTATTGAACTGTCATTGATTTATAAGAATATGAGTATTATGTATGAGGATTTGTTGAAATAAAGTAAAATATAAATTGAATGAATGGGTGTGGATGCAAGTTTTAAAGTTTAACTAGTTTAGGGATTGACTTTGAAAATACACCATGTTGACTTAATAGTGTTGTACCACTGTAAGTTTTGAGCCTTTAATATTATATTATTTGATTATGTATTCTTTGATTATGTATTCTTTCAATTATATATATCTTTAGAACTGACTTCATATATTATTGAGATTACATTCACATTACATGTATATACTAAGATGATAAAAACACTAGGAATTTTTACCATTTGAGCAAAAAAAAAAAACAACCCAAAACATATTATCCTTGTAAGCTCTTTTGAGCTTGTTTATCTTTTCTTTGCTTTACCCATGTTGTAAGTCTTAACTTTTTATATGTTTTTCTTTTCTCCTAACCATGGATTAGTATAGCATATACTTGTTGATATCTCATGATATTATGGTTAGAAATTATATGAAAAAAAAAGTGATCCTTGATGAAAAGAATAGGCAAAGTTGCCAAAGGTAGACCATTCCTAAAAACAAAGAAAAAGAAAAGAAAAGAAAAGATGCTCCATTGTGCTCTAAAAGTTTTATGTTGATGGAGCTTGAAATCAAAAGAAGTTAAGTATTGATGCTTAAAGATGGTGAATTTGTGTGCTTTGATGAACTATATTGTTTCAAAATTCAATTTTTATAGAATACTCTACTTCTTTCGGTTTTAACATTTTCTTTTTCTTTCTTTTACCTCATCTTAACCTTAGCCTCAATACAACCAAAAAGTAAGACCTTTTCCTTTCGAGGATGAGTAAGAGCTAAGTGTCAGGGTATTTGATGCAACCATATTATTTGAAAGTTTTACTCAAATTTACCTAATATTTTGTCAATGTTTTATATATAAAATACCTTGATAATCTTTTATTTGTGTTTTAAATGAACTTTTTGATATAAGATTCAAAAATGAGTAAATTAGAGATAAAATTCAGACCATGTTCCAACTTGTGTTGAATATTGGCAGGAACCTTTGATTGATGTTTTATGAAGAACTTGAGTTGTAGAGGTTAAAATGAAGTGATTTTAGTGGCAATAGAAAGCTAACATCCTCACCTTTCTATACATATATGGCAATGAAAAAAAAAGGGCATGGGAATTGCAACCTTCAAAAACAAGTCTCATATTCTGTCAATCTTGACCTTTGACCATTCTAACTTGAATATCTTGAGTTAGAGAAATCCATTTGATACAAACTTAATTTTTTTGGATTACTGACTCAAAGACTTATAAACCTTCCAAATTTCAATAAAAAAGAAGCTCATATGAGGGAGATATGATCCTTCTAAGACAACCTATAAATTTTGCCAGCATACAAATTTTGTAAAGAAACAAGTTCAACTTACTTAAATGTAGATTGTCTATTTTGGAAAGGATAATTTTTTTTAGGAGGATACAAATGGATTGGAGGGATGTGAGGATTAGAGTTTCCTATCAAATAAGAAGAAAGAGAGAAAGAAAGAAAGGTGATGGCCAAAAAGAAGAAAAAAACTCTCACCCCTTTCTCCTATACCTGAAATTATGTTCTCATCTTTTCTTTTCATTAGTTTTTTGATAGACATGCAATGCTAAGTTATTTGTCTTGGTTGAAAGGATACAGAAACCTTCAGATTTCAAAAACTATGAGATCTATTCTATTTTTTCTTTTCAGTTTATATGATGAGTATGAATGTTTTCCTATATTTATTTTTTATGATTATTTAGTTTGATTGTTAGAGCAAACTCTAAGTTATTATTTTAACCAATCTAATGCTAAGTTTACTATCAAAACTAGAGTTGTGATATTTAAACTTATAAAGCAACTAAGTTTAATAATTATAGCAGATCTATGTTGTTAATCTTAGAGAAAACATTTAACTAAATTGAACATATACTAGAAACAGTTATGTTGTCTAGATTTATCAACCTATCTAGTTCTTAAGACTGCCATTAAGTTAAATTACCAGTGCAGACACTATAATTGTTTAATGGTTAGGGTTAGTTACATTGTGGATATGTTAACTAACTAATATTAAGGAAAGATAGATATTCAAAATATAAATTGACGTTTCATTTCAATGATCAGTTTTGATTTATGCAGGTCGACATTTATTTGAAACCAAGGTTTTTTTCTTAACAAGTTTCAAAGTTATTTAATTTAACTTGATTATTTTATTATGTTAACTATAGCATAGCCTAGATAACCTCAAAACCCCCCCAACTTTGAATCATCTAGTATAAAGACCTGACTTAGATCTTTCTCATGGAATAAACCATTTACTTGCTTTATATTATCTTGTTTGTTTAAGTTAGGATAATTAATTTATGTGACCGCGATATAGCAACCATTATGGAAATAGACAAACACTTTCCATTTTACTCTCCAATTCCTTAATGAAAAAATCAATTGCTCACTATGAAAATAAGCAAACAATTACATAATTAAAATGATAAAGGTCATCAAATCTTATGTTACGAGTGAAAATCTTATGTATCTAAGCCCTAGTATAAAGTTTAACTTGCAAGGTATGCTCACACTATGTTAGCATATCTTAAATCAAATAAAAGAAGTTGAAGAAAGAAAATTTTAAAGCAAAATTGTTGTCTTTCTTATACACTCACATCTTGATATGGTCAATAAAAAAGATATGCGTTCATGAATGAAGATTGACAAATAAGGTACATATGTCCTTTCAAGCTGTTATTGTGAGTATTTTTAGACTAGAAAATTTAGTTGCTTTATATAGGTCTATATATCTGCCTAAGTGTATAATTAGATACACTTGTGAGAAAAACAAGAAAAAATAATGTGGCCTAACTGATTTATAAAACAACAGGAGATGTGGTGATCTAAAGAGTTAATCTTTTTCATAACATTGAAATGTAATCTAAAGAGAGACTCTAGGAACATATCACGATGTTTGATGTGAGCGAGAATAAGAGAAAAATAACTTTTTGAGAAGCTGATTTAATGGTATTCTTCATCAAAACATGCCATCATCTATATCTCTCTCTCTTCATTTCTCTCTTTGTCTCTTGTTTTAAGGTACTCATATGGTAAATTTCCAAGTAAATATCTTTTTCTGTACTTGACATCTTCTGATAAATAGAAAATAAATTTTTGAGACAAAACACATGTCCATCCTCTTTATCTTGCATTTAAATTTTATATGAAAATGGAAAGGATATTTTATCTTGATACTAAATTTATTGAGAAGATTATTAAAAAGAATGTGTTTTTACAATGATCTATGCATAATTTTTTCAACACACATTTCTTTCGATTCGTTGCTTCATGGCTAATGTATTTTTTTTACTGTAGGGTCATTATAAAGTAAAACCCAAGAAGAAACTTGGAACCCCTATTTCAAATTCTTCTAATGAAGAAGAACATGAGACCTCATCCCCTGAAGAGACTCTAGTCTAGCCCTCTAAGATTCAAAGGACAAAATTATGGTTAATTCCTCTAAATCAACAACATAGTTAGGAAAACTTGACTACTTTACTTCCTCGAGTACATAGATGGCTTATAAAAACACCTTCTCCAGTAAGAACATATTAGGTGAAAGAAAAGTTTTGGTAAGTGATCTTTCTAACCCCGTATTTGCATTTATAAAAGACATCTTTAAAAAAATACACTAGGGTAAACTGACTAAAAAAAACACATATTCTATATGTTAAAATAGTTAAGAGTTTTATGCCAATTATAAGTCTTTCAATCTTGATGACTGCTTCATTACTTCCACTGTTAGAGGTCAACCATTAAGTTGTCTTCTATTGTCATTAGGAATTTATATGATCTATCTAAAATCACAGATCTTGGCTTTCCTTATAAAAAAAATAGGAGCCTCTTCTAAGAATCAGATGAGTGATTTTTTTTTTGGCCTTATAGGACTGAACTGATATGCCAAAGCACAAATATTGCATATGAACACTATGCTACCTTTTTATCAACTATTAGCAAAAATTATGTTAACAAACCTCTAGTCTATTGGAAGACATACTAAGCTGATAGTTCAGAAAGCTTAGTTCATATATACTATTGTTATTGATGTTCCAATCGACCTAGTCACTCACTTTATTAATGTAATACAAAAAGTTAACACTAAAAAGAAAACGAGTCTACCTTTTGGTGGGTTCATAACTAGGATAGAAATCATAGCCAAAGTACCCTTGCATGATAGTGAGTCAATAATCAAAATGTATGGAAAGATCCCAACTTTAACTATTGTCGAATCTAAAGTTGTGGTCAGTAAAAAGTGACATCCTGAAGAGTCTACCTCTTCTCAACTTGAAACTCCTCAAAACAACCCCCTACTCCCTCTTATAAAACAATAATTACAAGTTCTATCAAACAAGTTTAATAGTTTTACTGGTAAATGGGAACAAAAGATTGATGCAATTAAGAAATTACAAGTAGATTTGCAACAAGATATTGTATATGTTAATGACAAACTTGTTCAACTCGACTTGGATGTTGAACAAGTGCATTAGTCTATTGTTGGAAAAGATGAGGAGTAGGAAAAAGGAATAAGTAGAAAATAACAATTTTCTAGTATTACTAAAAATGTTATATGACTTAATTTTCTATATGAACCTAGATTATGTCTAATCAATGAGGTATGGTTTTCATTTTTACATTATTTCATCTCTTAAAGGCTTTAAGCCTATTTCCCTCGATAAATGATACTCAAACTCTCTCAACAAACCTTTGGTTAGCGAATCCATAATATTTTCCTTTAACTTTACATAGTCAATGAAAATAATTTCATTCGAGAACAAGTATTTAACAGTATTATGTCTACAATATATACATGTCTGGACTTTCCATTATACATACTACTTCATGCCTTTACAGTTACTGACTGACTATCACAATGAACATAAATAGTTAGCACTAGTTTTGGTTAACATGGAATATCCTCTAAGAAATTCTAAATCCTTCTGACTTTAAACTCCAATTTTATCAAGAGTAATAAACTCTGATTCCATCATCATAGATCTAGCTATTCATGTTTTTTTAGAGGATTTCCATAACATAGTTGCACCACCAAGTATGAAGACATATCCACTTGTGGATTTTGAATCTTTAGTGTTAGATATCCAATTACCATCACTATAACTTTCAGTACTGCTGGGTAAAGAGACTAATATAGCCTGTAGTCCAAGGTATATCTTAAATAATTCAGTACCTTCTTTTATTGCCTTACAATGACATAATCTTTATTTGTTTTTTTTTTCATATGAACATTGATATGGACCAGCCCACCATAACAAAAGATCCATTAGAGGTGTTAATTGAGCCAATCACAATATCAAGTCAAGAAGTTAATGAGACACAAAATGGGTTTGTTCAACATATTGAGGCCAAATCTGACTTCAAATAGACCACAACACATATGATATGGTATAAGTTATAATCAACCTAATCTAAGTATAAAAATAGCTCAATTGTTTCACAACATGGGCTTAACTTTGGCATCATGATGGTAGCCTTGTTTAATAATTAATCCTAACATTACAACGATATTTTGGCATAATGTTTTGGAAGTTTCCATTATAAAGATTCCATGCTTATTTAGGAGGGTCAAAATCAGTTTTGGATTGAATTTTCGTATTACATAGTTTTGTGTTATCAATATAACTTTTTATTTGACCATTAAATCGGATTAAATTTTTACCAGAAGTTTTCAAAGGTCTTGTTTTATATACAGTTAAAATTTCACATCAATCTCACATTGAAAAGTCTTGAAATAAGGTTCAGAAGCTACTATATAGAATTTGTATTAGTTTCCTAGTTGATTTAATATAGCTAGTATTTAGGTTTTTTTTGGAGACTTTGATTTAAGAATAATATTGCTTGTATATGTGACCTATTCTTGCTTTTTTGGTTCTTTAAAGAGTTGAATTTGACTTATCAAAGAACAATTATATTTATGGTGTCTTTAGTATACTTTTCATTAATGAATTGGTATTCGTTAGGTAAGGGTTCATTCTAATATTTTTGGTGCTTTGGTTTAAGTAACTATGTGTTACACTCCTATCAAATCTGATTCTTAGCTTTCCAAGATTTATCTTTCTTGCTTGTGGGTTACACATCCACATGATCATGGAATTTGCATTAAATACATTTATCAACTTTGTTGATTTTGAACTCACTTGACAACATAACCTTGTCAAATTTTTCATGTCACTGTTTAGGTGTTTGTTTTAAATCATATAATGATTGGACAAACTTACAAACTTTTTTTCTTATTCATTGATAACAAATCCCTCAAGTTGTTCCATTTAAACTACCTTATCATGGTCGCCATTTAAGGAACTTGTTTTTACATTCATCTGATGTATTTTAAGATTATAGTTATTCATAATGGATTCAATTTCACTATAGTCTGCCTTTTTCCCATAGAAAGTTTCAGGACAGGACATTGTCTCGGAGTAGATTCAAAGTTCATTTTCTAATAAATATGTTACAAAATAAGGACTGAATGTTTTGGTTACTCTTGCTCTTTTACTCTTTCCAAGCTCAACCTCATCATTTTCTGATTAGTGATGATTACTTGAGCTAGCATCAATCATTCTTTTAAGTGAACGATATTCTCGTGCTTCTTTCCATGGAAACACATCCTCACATAACAAGGATGAATATTCTCAATGCTTGACTTGTGTACAAGAAATTGATATGTATTATTATTGTATGTATATCTAATAAATACACAATCCATAATTTTAGGTCATATCTTGACCTTTTTATAATAAGGTATTGCTACCTTTGCAAGACACCCCCACACTTTGAGGTATTTGTAAAAAGGTATTCTACATTTCCACAATTCATATGATGTCTTTTCTAACTTTTTATGGGATATTTTGTTAAGTATGTAATTAGCAATTAGAATTACCCTTCTTACAAGTTATGAGGTGCACTCAAACTTATCAACATGGCATTCATCATTGCTTTTAATGTTCTACAATGTTATTTTGTTGTGGTGAATAAGAAGTAGTAGTTTAGTGGATAATACCATTTTTGAAACATAATTCACCAGATGGTTCTTTGTATTCTCCACCTTTATCACTTCTTATTATCTCTATTTTTTTGTTAAGTTAATTTTTAACTTCTTTTTTGTAATATTTAAACATTTCAAGTGCTTTATATTTGCTCTTATGCAAATAGGTATAACAATACGTTATGTTATGATCTATAAAAGTAATATAATATTTTGTTTTTCACTTCTAGTTTGCATAAACTTTAAATACCAATATATGAGTGAATTAAGGTTTTGTGAATTTCAATTATAAACCTCAGTTCAGATAATTTGAACTATTAAAACTTTAACTCGGAGATAAATTGGGTTAAGTTATATTAAAAAAATAAAATTAAATGTTTAAGGGTAAAATTAAAAGAAATAAAAGGAGAATATAACCCAATTTGTTAGAAAAGAGAAAAGTTAAGATATATTAAAAAAATAAAATTAAATGTTTAAAAGTAAAATTAAAAGAAATAAAAGGAGAATATAACCCAATTTGTTAGAAAAGAGAAAAGTAGGGACAAAATAAAATTATTTAGCCATAAGAGGGCCAATATATAAATAAAAATAAATGAAACTATAAGGGTTTCTTCATATTCTTTTCATCATTTTTTAGTTGGAAACTCTACAAAATAAAGGGGTTGAGTAAGATTTAGAGTGAGGGAAACAACATCTAAGCAAGAATTTAAAGAGAGTAAGTGAGAGAAATTAGGAGTTTATAGTGAAAAGGGTGACGACCAAGAGGAAAAAAGAATGAGTGTTGAGAAATTTTGACTGGTTGAAAATTGAAGCTCATTTTATCACCAGGTAAAGGGCAATAGACTTGAATATATAAGCCTAAATGAATTCAATTAAGAAATTGTGTTGATTTGTAAATTTTAAGGTTATGGTTCTTGAGAAAAAATATAGGAAATGAGAAATTTGTTTTATGTTTTGTGATTAAGATAGAAATAGATGGAAACAATTTAGAATGATTAACAAATGAAGAAGAATCCCTAGGGTACTATCGGGCATAAAAGGGGAAGTAGGGAAAAATTTTAAACAATGCATGAATGTTGTTTGTATATACTTATAATTGAGTTCAATTAAGAACATAGGAATATTGGAGAGATTATGAAAGATTTTTGTGTTGTGTTGGATATTTTTTTATGAAGGATGATAAAGAGAATAAACATTAATGTTAGCTTTAACATTAATCAACATAAACCATTAGATCAAAAATATCCTAAAACTATTTAGGAAAGATGGATTGCTATATCTTGAATGTTAACTTTTTTCTTTTTATGTTTTAAGATGTATTTGATCATATCAATTTTTATAATTAAGTCATTATAAAAATATGTGACATACATTCTATTTATAGGGGAAACTTGATAACCTTATAAATGGTAAAATATCACTTTGCCCCTGAAAAATATCGTATATTATTTTAGGACAGTTTTAGAAATTTATGGAATAAAGTCTTTACATGATTTTTCTAAGTCTATAATTGTAAATTTGTAATCCCTTCTATAAATTACATATAATTCTTTGATTTTTAAAACTTATTTACAATCAAGTCATACTTTATTAATCATCCTAGTTTAATTTATTACCCAAAATTCATTATGTGTATAACTCATTAAGTTTTCTAATATATTAGCTTAAATATAAATGACACAATCACAAACATGGTAAAAAAAATCAAATAAAAAATTAATTTATTATCAATTCAATAATTAATTGATTTATATTTGAAGATCAAGTGCAATGTCTAATAATATATCATGATCCCTCAAATATTAAAAAAGTCATAAGTGGTTTGACTTAATCTTTCAATTATTAGTTTCTCAATATAATTATTAGCCCTTTATCAATAATATTTTGATTTAAACATTAAAGCATGAAATGTATTTGCTAAATTAAATCATGTTTATTCTCAACACTATAGTCATTAATTCTTTGAATAAAATTCAAATCTGTTTCAAATCTAATTCCACTTTGCGCAAGTATTTTATAATCAATACTAATTGAGAGCAAGTGAATATTTTCTCCAAATCACCTAGAGCAATGAATCTTCTATTGATCACTTAAATACTTTCATATAATTCATATTACCCAATGTTTGCTCGTTTGTTACCCTTGATTAAGGCAACATATAATCAGGATCAAATCATAGTATTCCCTTTATAAGATAACTTAGTAGCCTTAAGTCTAAGGATCACATACATAATTGTCACATAAGTCTTTTCATAAATATAGATGATCTCTTAAGATGAGATCCTCATGCATGTCAATTTAGTGAACATGTCATTCGATAATCACCTTCATATTAGTTCTAAATATTCCTCATACTTTAGGTTATGAGAATAACTGCTTTCTTTCCAAATAAAAAAACATATAATATGTATTGACAACTCTAATTAATATTGTGTCTTAATAGAGCATTGATTATGAATATTTAGGAATAATGCTTTGATGCAAAAGAAATCTTATAATTATAACCACTTTATACTTTCATTTACAAAGTACTTTTATCCTAAGAACTTTATCATTACTCTAAACTCATCAATCAAATATTAAAGATAAAGAATACTTTTATAAATAAAATTATATATATTGCATGAATAAAGTCAATACTAGGTGTAACCAATAAATTAGCTATAGGGCATCATACATATGAGAAATTTTTGTTAATAAAGAACCAAATAGCATTAGTTTTTTGAAGGGATTGGAAACACCATCACCACATTCATTAGTGAATTTGGTGATGTATTCCCTTGTTGACTCATTATCTTCCTTAGATGAAATCAATAATTTTGATTCCTCTAGGAATTATATGGAGTCAATCAATGCATTTAGAGCATAGATAATGGTATATGGACCTTATTGTATGTCAAATATCTAGTCTCATCTCTCGTAAGTGTTGGACTAGTTTAATTCCATCAATCCTTTTTTTTCTTTTCTTTTTTTTCAACCACATGTCCTTAAGGCACATGAGGATTGCACTATCTTACTAAAAACTAGCCTATAGGGAATTATATTACCTAATAACTTGTTGGGTTGTCTATAACTAAGGCTGTTAGGCCATGTAATTGGCTTGAGGTTGCTTGTATGCTTGCAAAGTAGGTGGCATTTCATATATAATCATGTTTAAATGTTATTAGGGTTATGGTTGTGTTTTCTATATAGGGGTGTGATATCTAGGATATTGAAGTATATAATGTTTGAAGATACTATGGTACCCCCCCCCCCAAATATCTATGCAAGAGATTGATTTTACCTTAGCTTATTATGAATTTGATTAAGTTGATAAACCATGACCTATATAGCCTGATGGTTATTATGGTAAGTCATGTTTGTTGTGTTTTCTATATCCAACTAAATGGCTCTTAAATTAGCATTAGATATTTATTTGCTAATAAAAGGATCATCCTTTAGAAATAGCCATTAGTTGTTGATTAAAGTTTGGCCATAATGGTTATGACCATCAAACTACATCATTAATCCCCAAAAAAGGATATGTGTGAGGTTGTGTTAAAGGTGTATAAATGCCATCATATCTTATTGAAACTCGTGAAAATAATGACATTGGAAATGTTTTTGGAGGCATAGGTTGGATATGAGCACTATGACATTATCCACGCACAACCCTTTATTCTTAATGCGAATTAAAAGATGAAGAACCATCATATTGTACTTGGGGCTGCTCAATTGGTTCTTTGATTGGTGATTGGTTGTTAGATTCTTTAATCTTTGTCAATTATATGTGTAGATTATTCATCAATCATAACAATTGTGTTTTTACCAAATTATTTTTAAAGTAGGATGATGATCAATTTGTTATTTTATAAATAAATAGGTCCCACTAAAAGTGCTAATTTGTTGATCATATAGTTAATAAGGATTAAAATGCTATATTTTCTACGTTTCTTTCTTCTAATTAGGAGAAACTAATAATTAAGAACTACATCTCAAGCAGAGATAAATATTAACGTCATAAATCAAAAAAAGTGTAGGGCTCTTTAGTTTTTAGAAAAAAAGAAAATGAAGATAAATTAATCTAGGAAAAATATAAGAAAATGATAAAACAAAATAAAAGTTATAATGGTTGTAAAGTAAAAGGAAAGATAAATTACAAATAAAAGGTAAATTGTATACATAAATTGTGTATAAGAAGTTGGTCATCATTTCTAATAAATGGGTGGCCTTTTTAAATTGTTACAGGGTATAAATCCCATGTGAAATACAACTTATAGCCCTATACAAAATCTAGTATAACTTTTTATGTATGTCTCTTTCTTGACAGTAGTATGAACTCTAACTAATATACATTTTTGCCAATTCACTTTGTTGAGAACTCATGTTCTAAATAAGACTTGATTTTTTGATCAATCACATGAAATTTTATATTTGTTGTCAGTTATCTTTTCTTGATTGGTCATGTCTTCTAGCTCTCCTAATTGATGATGACTTTGAGCTCTCTTTATCAACCGTTTTTTAACTTTCTCACTCAATTTGGACTCTTCCTAAACTTGGTCATTCTTATTGTTAATGATCAATTTTATCCTTTCTTTTTCTATTTTTTTTGTTGTTGTTGTTGTGGTGATTGACATATTGATTGTTATTGACATGATTCTTATCTTTTACATTTTAATTATTAGCTTACATGATGAAATTTGTTTCAACATTATTTTAAGGAAAAAAAACATTTCATGATGATTGATTTTAAAATCTAATTTACTATTGTTGTTGGCTTATTTTTTATTTAACTACAATAAATTGCGTAAATTGACTTGAAAATTATTGTTAGTTCATTTAAGTGAAATTAAAAAATTTTTTTTTTTCAAAAAAACCTATGTTAGTTCATCTTTTTTTCCTTTTGAATAATTCTTTCCTGATATTTTTATAACCTATGCTAGTTCAATTTTGTTTTTTTTAAATATATTTCTTAAAAGATTTTGTTTTCATAGTCCTTGCTAAGATGGTCATGTTCATTTTTTTAGTAGATTTTTCAAGTGTATTTTTAATCCATTGTATATTGATCCTTATTTGTTTTCAAATAGAGTTCTCAATTGATTTTATGATCATTAATGACTTGGTTTTGATTTTTTTTAGCAGATTTTTAAAGTGATTTTTCAATTTAATATTGTTTTTCCTTACTTATGTTCAAGTAAACTTCTGAATTGTTTTACATCCATTGACGACTTGGTTATGTTTACTTTTTAGTAGAGTTATCAAATGATATTTCAATTTATTATTAAATAGTTCATACTTGTTTTCAAATAAAGTTTTCAACTAATTTTATCATCATTAATGACCTGGTTTTATTTGTCTTTATGCACAGTTTTCAAGTGATTATTTTTATTTATTATTGAATTGTTCTTGCTTATTTTCAAGTAGAATTCTGAACTGATTTTATGTTTGTTGATGACCTGATTCTTTTCGTTTTCAAGTAGATCTTTCAAATAATTGTTCATTTTATTTTTAAGCTTTTCTACTCATTTTCAAACATGGTTCTAAACTAAAATTATGGTTGTTGTAGACATGGTCCTATTTATTTTTAAGTGGTTTTTTGAAATGATTTTTCAATTTATTATTGAATTATTCTTGTTTTTTTTTTTCAAGTAGAGTTCTTCATTGATTTATGATTGTTGATGACTTGGTTTGGTTTATTTTTTAGTGGAGTTTTCAAATAATTTTTCATTTCTTTGTTGAATGTTTCTCTCAGTATGTGTGTGGCTATAGAGTTGTTGATTGGATTGATAATTGTGATAATTGACCAAATATCAAATTGTTGATATATCATTAACTTCTTTATCAATATGTTATTTGTTTTTCATTTCTTCCTTTCAATAAAGAGAAATTACTATTAGGAACTAAATCCTAAGTGAAAACAAATAACAGCCTTATAAATCAAATGGCATGTGAAATTTTGCTTGCTTATAAATCTTAACATGCTTAATTGTCATGGATAACACCAAAAAAATAAACAATAAGGAAAAAATCAAATAAAGTAGTAAAGTAAAGAAAAACGGTAAAGAAAACCAATAAAATAAAACAATAAAGAAAAGAAATAAAAGAATGGTTGGCCTAGTTCCATTTGGTTCAACATTTTATTATGTGTTAATTAGGCGATAACTCATATGTAAAGCTGACTTTAACTATTAAAAAGTGATGTAGAGCTAAATTTAACTATTAAAAAGTGGGACCTTGTTTATTTGAGTGCTTGTTTTCCTATGTGTTTAATTTATTTATTTATGTTATCAAGTAATGGGGCCACCATTTTCTCAGAGATGGCTTTTTCATGCATTGTCTATTTATTTATCAAAGCTTTAAAGGTTATTCGATAATCATATCATAGGTAAATAAATAGAAGATGTTACACACACACACACACACACACACACATACACACACTTTGATTATTATTATTATTATTATTAACTTTCTTCCTTCTCTCTTTGATATGGCATGCTTGATTGGATTTACTAGTTTAAGGGTGCTCAAGCCTTACCCTTTTGATTGCATCCCTGGTTTACTAGGTTGCCTAACGTGCATTAAAAATTTTATTTTGTTGTTTTAAAACTTTTAATAAACAAAAAAATCTAGATATTTATATGAACATTATTCTTTTATCCCATTCTTTTATATGAGATAACTCATTTGTTATTTCTTGAGTTATATGCTATCATTTTTTACATGCATGTATATTTGATTTATGTGTAATAGGTACTCAAAAAGAATTCAAAGGGGTCCTTTTTTTCTGTTTATCCCCGTACTTTTTTCCTTAAAAACCAAACAACCTTGATGGTTTGATATAAAAATAACAAAACAAATGTACATATTTTAACTTGCATGCAATGCAACTAACTTTAAATATGATATTGTTGGATAATTGTTACCTTATCTTTGTATAACCAACCCCTCACCTTTGATCTCTAAACAAAACCAGTTATTTAGGTTTCTTATTTAACTTAAATCAAGTAACGACTCATTTTCTTTATTTTCCCTCTTAAAGCTCTTTGTCTAATGTCCCTTTACTACATTATGTTATTATGCTAAACAGTGATTGATTTTCTTTTAGAGTGAGTATAATTATTTAGGTTACTTTTATTCTTGATAGAATTCAGTTAAAGTGAGCTTGGTGCTATAACAAGTGGTTGTTATTAGTGTGAAGAAAAAGTGGTTATAATACATTACTTGGTTCCTCACCAATGCAAGTATAAACAAATAAAGGATTGGGAAGTCCCTAGGTGTACTTGGGGTTTGAATATGAGCATGGTTGAATGAGGTTAATCTTTATCTCTACACTATTTGTTTTATTGTTTTGTGCTTAATTATTTAAATTTCATTGTCTTTATATATATTTCCTTTATATTATTTCTTGTTTTGTCTTTAAATTTAGTCATAAGTTTTTATATATCCATATAGTTGTTTTTATCTTATTCATATCTTTTTATGCTTCCTCTGGACCTAGCAATTAGTCCTTCATTTGGAGTTTGGAATCTTGAATAGAACTTAACCATCTTAGAGAAAAGATCATGATCAATGAGAATAAGGCACCTTAGTTTGATGTCTCTAACTATGATTATTTGAGTTATAGGATGAAAGCATACTTGTTTTTACAAAATATTGAGATGTGAAATATTGTTAAAAATAGCTTTTAAATTCCTATAAAGATCGTAAAAGGTGTGATTAAGGAAAAACCCATGGAGAAATTTGTAACACTAAAAATGAGTTAAAGTTAGTAAATGTGAAAAGTGTATAAAGATAATATTGACATTAAAATGAAAGGCATTGCACTCAAAACTTCACATGATGATGATAGTGAAGAAGATGATGAATACATTAGTTTATTATGATAAAATTCAAAAGCATGTTAAAGAAGAAGAAACTCCGTAATAGACACAACTACAAAGATGATAAGTGTTAGACTAGAAAAAATGAAACAAATTATTTGTTATGAATGCAAGAAGCCTACACGCATTTAGAATGATTGCCTATTACTTAAAAGAAATTAAAAGCCAAAGCCAAGAAAGCTTTGAAATCTAATTTGAAAGGACATTTCCTAAGAAAAATTGATGGTGAATCCAAAATTGAAGGGATATACAATCCCTCTTATTGAAAAAATATTACAACATGTATTTCAAGAAAAAAAACAATGTTTTATGGAACATGTACATCTTATTTTTGGTGATCATATTTTTCCTACTATTGAATATATTTTGCTTATTGATAATTTAAAGGATAACTTGCTTAATATAAGTCAACTTCATGACAAAAACAATAAACTTATCTTTGAATTTGTGTTTTGCCTTATAGTGTACATGGAACATAAAAAAGTTATACCTCTTATGCTACTTGCTTATACTTTTTTTTTTTCTATTTCAAGAACATAAAAAAGTTATACTTCATAAAGGTATACTTTTTATGCTACTTGCTTATACTTCTTTTTTTTCTATTTCAAGAACATAAAAAAGTTATACTTCTTATGCTACTTGTTTATACCACTTCTTTTCTTATTTCAAGTTATAACAAATAGATATTAGAAGAGCTTTTTCAAAGGAATATAATTTGGAGAGGATTTGTGTTGAACAACCATTCAAATATAAAAATCATTTGTCTATGGATTGAAAATGCTAAGTCAATTTTGTTTTTTCTCAAACGGTTATGTTATCAATAAAGTGGATTTTACTCTTTTGATCTTAGAACCTACCACACGTTTGAGTCGTTTGAGTCGTTTGAGTCGTTTGAGTCATTTGAGTCAAAACTCTACCCAACAAAATATAAATGGTACTAGCATATGTGCACGCGCTCCGCAATGGATTAATAATAAAAAAAATTCAAATGTAAAAAAAATCTTAAGAGTATAGAGAATATTTTAAGTGCCTTGAATCTGGTTGGCATGCAAACTCAAGACAGTTAGGTCTAGCGGTCATGCCAGACCCAAAAGCCTTGGGTTTAATTGGGTCTGACAGTCATGCCAAATCCAATAGCCTTGGGTCTAATGGCTAAGTAGACCCAAGAGCTAGGGTCTCACGGCCATGCCTAATAAAAAACTTTTTATAAAGTTTTCTATTTGTTATAAAAAAAACATTTAAACTATCATTGAAGTATCCTAAACCAAAATGCTAAATAATGTTTTTTTATTTTTTTCTTAAAAAAACATTTAAATTATCCTTGAAGTATCCTAAATAGAAATCTGATTAGTACTTAAAAGTGCATTTTTATCAAGGTTTTATATCATCATTTTGCACTTAAAGTATTAGTAACTCCTTAACTAGAGCATTTTTTATAATATCATGTCTAATACTATAAGATACCTTTAATTTATGGTAAATGTTCATCTTAAATGCAGGCCTATCATATAAATAAAGGGATTGATTGATGAGTTTAACTACTGAAATTGAGAAGACAAAGAGAGTGCTAAGCTTAGAAAAAATATGTTGGTTTAGTCCAAACTGGAACACTGTGCAGTCATTAGGTCATATCTGGAGCTGTAGATCTTGGATTTCAGTTTGGTTTATATGGCTAGAAAGCTAAGACATAGACATAAAACATTCAGGAGAGTCAAAGACTCAATTCTGCTGTTTGGAAGTCCAAATCTTAGCATTAAAAGAGAAGTCTGAATCTGTCTTGCAGCCCAGACACTATTCAGTGTTCAACCCATATCTCGAGTTCTAGAAGTCCAAATGCACCGATTCTTTTCTTGTTGGAAAGCTGAGATAATTTTCTAGAACCTTCATGAAGACAATCTATTCCAAATCTGATGTTAGCAATGATGTTTTGTTCAGACAAGAAGATAAAGATTGTCACCAAGTCAAGATGTGGCCACCCACTCAACAATTAGTCATCAAATCAATATTTCTGAATTTTAGCCTATAAAAGAAGGCATTTGTCATGCATTTAGGCATCTTGGTTTTCAAATCAAGATCATGTTCTTGCTCTCTCTCTTTATATTTTTGTAATGCTTAAGTTTTGGTTATATTAATCTCTTGTTTATGCTTTTCCTTTCCTTTCCTTTACTTAGTTAACTTGTATCTTATTTATGTTCTTATCTTGTTTATTTATGTTTCTCTCTTTCATTATATTTAGCTAAGTTTATTATGTCAAGGTGAAAAGGTTACATTAATAGTGTAAGAATAAGTATAGTATAAACTCAACATCAACTTTAATGTTTGATACTAACATGTTTTGTATTTGTTATCTTGTTCACTTTTAATAATTTGCTTGTTAAATGGTTAATCTACATTTATGTTGTATAACACATGGTACTACAAATACTTGGCACTTTCATAGCTCAACCGTATGGTATAACCGACACATTTGCTAAGAAAGGAACTTGATTTGTTGTTAACATAAGTTATAATCATGAATACCTGACAAAATTTACAAGTCTTAGCATTATTCGAATAAGATAACTAATGTAATCATGTTAACAATTTATAATCCGATTGGAACTTCCTTTGTGTGTTGTTTCCAGTTGAGTAATAAAAAGAGTTTATACTATACTTGTTTGAAATACCATTAGTGGATCCTCTAACCTTGACAATTTTTTTATCCTTATTCAATCCTTATATCAATATCACATCTCAAAGCTCTCTTCAACTCATTTTCTGTTATTATCTATTTCTTTATTTGTAGTATATATAGTTAACCTCCATGTGGTTCGACCTCGGTTTTGCCGGGTTATTTATTACTTCGACATTCCTACACTTGGGAGAAGACATCAACTCTTTGATCGTGTCAAAATCCTAATTAATTTTTTTAAAATATGTTTTTATTTTTTCTAAAAAAAAAATTTAAACTATCCTTAAAATATCCTAAATAGAAATGCTAATTAATTTTTTATATAAATGTTTTTTTATTTTTTCTAAAAAAAAAACATTTAAACTATCTTTGAAGTATCGTATATAATTTTTTTTTACAATAGCCTTGGATTTGGCTTGGATCATAAATAAGTTTTTTCAATAGCCTTGAGTCTGGAGGCAAAGCCAAACCTAATAGCCTTGGATCTGATAGAAATACCAAACTCAAGTGCCTTGTATCCAACGGCTATGCTAAACCTAAGTCTTTTGAGTCTGGTTAGGTCTAGCAGTCAACCCAAACCTAATAGCCTTGGGCCTGACGGTATGCTAGACCCAAGAGCCTTTGGTTTGGTGGCCATGACTAATTAATTATTTTTATAAATATTTTTTATTTATTATAAAAAAATAATTTAAATTACTCATGAAGTATCCTAAACCTAAATGCTAATTAATTTTTATTTTTTATATAGAAAAATATTTAAATTATCCTTGAAGTATTATAAACAGAAATTCTAATTAATTTTTTTTATTTTTTTATTTTTTTCTTTAAACAAAAATTAAAATTATCATTGAAGTACCCTAAAATTGTTTTTTTATAAATGTATTCTATTTTTTAAAAAAACTATTTACACTATCATTGAAGTATTCTAAATATAAATACTAATTAATGTTTTTGATAATTGTCTTTTTTATTTTTTCATAAAACAAAAAAAAATTAAAATACCCTTAAAGTATCCTAAATAATAGTTTTTATAGTGTTTTTCTATTTTTTATTAAAACAAATTTAATTATCCTTGAAATATTCTACATAATTTTTTTATTAATTGTTTTTACTTTTTATAAAAAAAAAATTAAACTACCCTTGAAATATTATAAATAGAAATCATAATTAATGATTTAAAATGGTTTTCTGTTTTATCTATAAAAAAACATTAAAATTGTCATTGAAGTATCCTAAATAGTGTTTCTATAAATGTTTTTTATTTTTTTATAAATGCTAATTAATTTTTATTTAATTTTTATAAAAAAAATACATTTAAATTATCCTTAAAGTATCCTAAATAAGTTTTCTATAATTAGTTACTATTTTTCATAAAAACAAACATTTAAACTACCCTTGAAATATCCTAAATAGAAATTCTAATTAATTTTGTTTTAGAAATTGTTTTTATTTTTTATAAAACAAAACATTTAAACTATCTTGATCTAATCTAAACAGAAATTCTAATTAATTTTTTTATAAATTGTTTTTATTTTTATATTAAAAAAATTTTAAACTATCCTTGATGTTATTTAAACAGAAATTCATATTAATATTTTTATAAATATTTTTTATTTAAACTATATTGAAGTAACTTAAATAGAAATCCTAACTAATTTTTTAAAAATTTTGTTTTATTATTTTTGTATAGGCTCTTTTGTCTAGCTGCCAAACAGACCCAAGAGCATTAGGTTTGACATCCATGCCTAATTATTGTTTTTACTTGTTATAAAAAAAACATATTTAAAGTACCCTTTAAGTATTCTAAATCAAATTGCTAATTAATTTTTTTATTATTTTTTATAATAAAAATATTTAAACTATTTTTTAAGTATCCTAAATAGAAATCCTAATTAATTGTTTTTTAAAAAAAATTATTTTTTATAAAAAAATATATAAATACTCTTAAAGTATCCTAAACAAAAAAGTTAATTAATATTTTTATAAATATTTTTTATTTTCTCTAAAAAAAACATTTAAAATATCCCTAAAGGAAGAAATCTTAATTAATATTTTTTATTTTTTTCAAAAAAAACAACATTTAAAATATTCTAGAAGTATCCTAAACAAAAATTCTAATTAATTAATTTTTATATTTTTTATTAAAAATATTAAAACTATCATTAAAGTATCCTCAATAAGTTTTATAAATGTTTTCTATTTTTAATAACAACAAAATATTTAAACTACTCTTGAAGTATCCTAAACAGAAATACTAATTAATTATTTTTATAATTTTTATTTTATTTTTTTATAAAAAAACATTTAAACTACTCTTGAAGTATCCTAAATAATTTCTTTCAATAGCCTTGGGTCATTTTTTAAACTACCATTGATGTATCATAAACAAAAAATGCTAATTAATTTTTTTAAATTGTTTTTTTATAAAAAAACTTTTTAATCTACCCTTGAAGTTTACTAAGCAGAAATCTTAATTAATATTTTTTTAGAAAATTTTTTTATTTTTATAAAAAAACATTTAAACTACCCTTAAAGTATACTAAACAGAAATCTTAATTAATGTTTTTTTAGAAAATTTTTTTATTTTTATAAAAAAAAACATTTAAACTACCCTTGAAGTATACTAAACAGAAATCTTAATTAATTTTTTTTTAGAAATTTGTTTATTTTTATAAAAAAAAAACATTTAAACTACTCTTGAAGTATACTGAACAGAAATCTTAATTAATGTTTTTTAGAAATTGTTTTTATTTTTATAAAAAAAATATTTAAATTATCTTTAATGTAACCTAAACAGAAATTCTAATTAATTTTTTTAAATTGTTTTTATTTTTTATAAAAAAAAATTTAATTATCCTTGATGCAACCTAAATAGAAATAAAAAAAAAATATTTAAACTATCCTTGGTGTAACATAAACAAAAATCCTAATTATTTTATAATTTTTATTTTATTTTTTATAGGTTATTTGTTCTTGCGGTCAAGCAGACCTAGGAGCATTTGGTCAGACATCCATACCTAATTAATTTGTTTTACTTGTTATAAAAAAAATATTTAAAGTACTCTTGAAGTATCTTAAACCGAAATGCTAATTAATTATTTTTATTTTTTATAATAAAAACATTTAAACTACCTTTAAAGTATTCTAAACATGAATCGTAATTAAATTTTTTTATTTTTTATAAAAAATTATTTAAACTACTCTTAAAGTATCCTAAACAGAAATGCTAATTAATTTGTTTATATATTTTTTTTTATTTTTTCTAAACAAAACACATTTAAACTATCCCTGAAGTATCATAAATAGAGATCCTAATTAATTTTTTTTATAAATATTTTTTATTTTTTTCAAAAAAATATTTAAATTATCCTAGAAGTATCCCCAATAAAAATTCTAATTATTTTTTTAATTTTTTTCCTATAAAAAAAATTAAAAATATCATTAAAGTATCCCAAATAATGTTTTTATAAACATTTTCTATTTTATATATAAAAAAAAACCTTTTAAACTACCTTTGAAGTATTCTAAATAAATTTTTTTAATAGCCTTAGGTCTGACGATCATGTCAGACCTAATAGCCTTGAGTCAGGTGGTCATGCTTCAACCCAACATGTGTCAATAATTTTTAAAATAAAAAATAGAAAAGGCAACGCTCCTCAATATCTACAATGCGGTTCATAGTATAAATATTTTATGTTTATAATATGGTTCATAGTATAAATACTCTATACATACAACACCAATACTATATACAACATACTAAAACCAGTGAGTTTGGGTGAGCCATATCAAAGACAAGCAACTGCCAAAACATTACTAATAGAAGGTAATGCAAAGATATAAAGAAACTTAATTTTGTAAACAAACGAATCAGCATTTTTCATGAAAGAGAACAACACAAGCAAGAAAAGGATTCGATGTTCTTCGCAGTACGACCATTAGAACATGAATATGATGCTTCTAATGGCATGCCATCAACCAAGTATCCTATTTAATCCATGAAGGCCCTTAATGATGGAAAGCAATCAATATCTTTCAAATAATAGGAAACCAAGAGAGCCCAGGGTAATTATACTAGTATAACTTCATCTAAAAGTATGAACATCGTATATTAATCTAGTTTTACTTTGTACTTTTCTTGGTTTCACTATTTCCAAGGCTAGAGAAAAACAACTTATGATCTGAGCTAGTGATGGAGACGCAAACAACTTATCTTGGGGCATATTCCATCATCACTAGTAACTTATTTTGGGGGGGCAGCTTCACTGTCACTCTCAAGAAATCTTGCTCGCTACACAAATATGAACGGGAAGAAAAAGATATGATCATAAGATGACATGAATTGTGGGGGCAGAGGGAGGGTGGCTCAGCAGCAGCA
>Ga0325401_1000821_pt1 | contig 24381 bp, 13 predicted proteins | sample PopdelMetagenome_FD_205666 | JGI IMG/M metagenome (GOLD analysis project Ga0325401, IMG submission 205666) | Populus deltoides microbial communities from Bellville, Georgia, United States - Xylem-PdKOR-R2 | ecosystem: Host-associated > Plants > Phyllosphere > Stem > Wood/Secondary xylem | place...
AAGCAAAAGCGCGTGTACCTGGAGCTAGGTCAGGTGGCAAACCTAGCTGAAGTGCGCGTGAATGGCCAGCCCTGCGGCATTGCCTGGACGGCACCATATCGCGTCGACATCACGCAAGCGCTGAAAAAAGGCAAAAACCAGCTCAGCATCGACGTGACAAACACCTGGGCCAACCGCATCGTGGGTGACCGGGCGCTGCCCAAAGACCAGCAAGTAACGCAAACCACCGCCGCCTACAACTTCCCCGAAAAGCCGCTCTTGCCCGCCGGTCTGCTGGGCCCCGTGATCCTCAGCACGGCGTCGGATACCAGTTTGAAATAGAATATCTAACCCCCAGAACGTCATGCTGAGCTTGTCGAAGCATCTCTACCGCAGTGCTAACTCTAGTCGTTCAACGAAGCGGTAAAGATGCTTCGACAAGCTCAGCATGACAGACGATTTAAACCCTTGATCCTATGCCTCTTCCCACCCATAAAATCCTTCTTGCGAGCTTGCTGTCGGCGGCGCTGGTGCAACCTAGCATGGCCCAAGACAAGGGCCTCGTGAACACCTCGAGCAGCAAGTACGCCAAGCTCGGCACCGTCGACCTAGGTAGCGTGACCTGGACGCAAGGCTTCTGGGCCGACCGTTTCAAGGTGTGTCAGGAGTCGATGATTCCGACCATGTGGAAGCTATACAAGGACCCGGTGCGCAACCACTCCTTCCGCAACTTCGAAATTGCCGCTGGTTTGGAGAAAGGCACGCACCAAGGTCCGCCCTTCCACGACGGCGACTTCTACAAGCTGTTCGAAGCCGTGGCCTCGGCCTACGCCACCACCCACGACCCGAAGCTGGATCAGATGATGGACGAGGTTATTCCGGTGATTGCCAAGTGCCAACGCGCTGACGGCTACCTAAATACCCAAGCGACTATTGCGGCCATCAACAGCGGAAAAAACACCGCGTTTCAGGATCGGCTGAACTTTGAGAGCTACAACCTAGGTCACCTGATGACGGCCGCTTGCGTGCACTACCGCGCCACCGGCAAAACCACCATGCTGGACCTAGCTCGCAAAGCCACCGACTACCTCTATAATTTTTACAAACGGTCGTCGCCGGAACTGGCGCGCAATGCCATTTGCCCCTCCCACTACATGGGCGTGGTGGAGATGTACCGCACCACCCACGACCCTCGGTATCTGGAGCTTGCCAAGAGCCTGATCGACATTCGAGGCATGGCGGGGGACATCGGCACCGACGACAACCAAGACCGCATTCCGTTCCGCAAAATGACCAAGGCCGGCGGCCACGCGGTGCGCGCCAACTACCTCTTTGCCGGCGTCGCCGACGTGTACGCCGAAACCGGCGACCAGTCGCTCATGTCGACCCTGAACCTGATGTGGGACGACGTGACCAGCCACAAAATGTACGTGACCGGCGCGTGCGGTGCCCTCTACGACGGCGTGTCGCCCGACGGCACTGCCTACAAGCCCGACACCGTCCAGAAAATCCACCAAGCCTACGGCCGCGACTACCAGCTGCCCAACCACACCGCCCACGGCGAGACCTGCGCCAACATCGGCAACGTGCTTTGGAACTGGCGCATGCTGCTCGATACCGGCGACGCCAAGTACGCCGACGTGATGGAAACCGCGCTGTACAACAGTGTGCTCTCCGGCATCAGCCTCGACGGCACCAAGTTCCTGTATACCAACCCCATGGCGTTTTCCGACGACCTGCCTTTCAATCAGCGGTGGTCGAAAGATCGGGTGGAGTACATCAGCCTTTCCAACTGCTGCCCACCTAACGTGGTGCGCACCATCGCGGAGGTGAACAACTACCTCTACAGCACTTCGGATAAAGGCTTGTGGTTCAACTTCTACGGCGGCAACACCCTAGCTACCAAGCTCAAAGACGGCTCCCCCGTAAAGCTCACCCAAACGACGAACTACCCCTGGGACGGCAACATCAACATCACCTTCCAGGAAGCACCGGCTAAGCCAACGTCTCTGTTTTTCCGCATCCCAAGCTGGAGCGGCCCGGCTAAACTGCTCGTGAACGGAAAAGCCTGGACCTCTGCCCTCACACCCGGCCAGTACGCCGAAATCAACCGTCAGTGGAAAGCCGGCGACAAAGTAGAGTTAATCCTCCCGATGCAGGCCCAACTAGTAGAGGCCAACCCCTTAGTAGAAGAAACCCGCAACCAAGTAGCTGTGAAGCGCGGCCCGGTGGTGTACTGCCTCGAATCGACGGACTTCTCGAAGGACAAAAAGATCAGCAGCCTAGCTATTCCAGCTAGCTCAACACTCACGCCCAAGCGCTTGCAAATCGCCAATAGCGACATCATGTCACTGGAAGGCAAAGGCAAGCTGACGCCCGAGCAATGGTCTGCTAACCAACTCTACCGCCCAATCACGGACCAGAAACTAACCACAGTGCCGCTCAAGCTCATCCCTTACTACGCTTGGGGCAACCGCGGCCACGCCGAAATGGAAGTCTGGATTCCGCTGAGCCGGTAAATCCTTGAACTAGAGCTACAATTAGAAACTAGAAGCTCCCCTCCTTTTTTCAAGGAGGGGTTGGGGGTGGTCCGGCTAGAGTTAGAAAACTAGAGCTAGGTTATAATCACTAGCATCGTCCAACGACCAGGAACCACCCCCAACCCCTCCTTGAAAAAAGGAGGGGAGCTTCGTGCTAGCTTTAGTTTCTACTATTAAGTCAAGCATCAACCGATTACTGAATCACCTCACCCTTCCATGAACCTTAAACCCCTCCTTCTTTCCCTTACCCTAGCTTTCCCGATGGCTTTGCAAGCCGAGGTCAAGTTACCTTCCATTTTCACCGACAACATGGTGCTTCAGCAGAAAGCGGATTGCGCGGTGTGGGGTTGGGCAAAGGCGGGGAGTACCATCACGGTGAGCCCATCGTGGGGGAAGCAGAAGTACACGGTCAAGGCCGACGCAACAGGCAAGTGGAAGCTGAAGGTGCACACGCCCGCCGCGAGCTACACTCCTTACGGGCTGAGTGTCAGCGGTGATGGGCCGGCTATTCAGCTCAAAAACGTGCTGATCGGTGAGGTGTGGCTGTGCGGCGGGCAGTCGAACATGGAGATGCCGATGAAGGGCTTTAAGGGCCAGCCGGTGCTAGGGTCGAACGAGGCGATACTGCATTCCAAGAACGACCAGCTGCGGCTCTACACCGTGCCGCGCTCGTCGGTGACGGAGCCCCAGGAAAACAGCAAGCCCTCCCCCTGGCGCGTGGCCGAGCCCGAGGCGGTGAGCAATTTCAGCGCGACGGCCTACTACTTTGGGCGCCTGCTGCAAGAGCAACTACACGTGCCGGTGGGGCTGGTGCATTGCAGCTACAGCGGCTCTTTTATCGAGGCCTGGATGGACCCGGCTACCCTGCGCGAGTTTGCGGGCGTGAAGATCCCGGCCAGAGGCGACACCATCAAGCTGGTGAGCCGCACGGCCACCACGCTCTACAACGGCATGTTGCATCCCATTGAGGGTTACAGCATTAAAGGCGCTATCTGGTACCAAGGCGAATCGAACTACGACCGCCCCGACGAGTACGAGAAGATGTTTGCCGCCATGGTGAAACAATGGCGCGCGCACTGGGGCCTCGGCGACTTCCCCTTCTACTACGCTCAGATTGCCCCTTTTGACTACACCCGCACGTCGAAGAACAAGGGTGGCAAGTACAACTCGGCCTTTGTCCGCGACACCCAGCGCAAGCTCCAGACCCAGGTGCCCAACACCGCCATGGCCGTGCTGCTCGACATAGGCGAGGAAACCAGCATTCACCCCATGCGCAAGGAACCCGGTGGCACCCGCCTAGCTTTGCTGGCGTTGTCCAAAACCTACGGGCTGAAAGGGTTCGGGGCCATCAGTCCTGACTATGCCTCAATGGAAGTAAAAGGCAACGAGGCGATAGTGCGGTTCAAGGATTCGCCGAATGGCATGACCTCCTTCGGCCAGGAGCTGACAGGCTTCGAAGTAGCCGGCGCCGATAAGAAGTTTTACCCCGCCAAAGCTAGCATCAACGGCAGCAGCATTACCGTATCAGCCGAGGCAGTAAAGACGCCGGTAGCGGTGCGCTACGCCTTCCAAGATTTTACCCGCGCCACGCTGTTTAGCACGGAAGGTCTACCGGTATCATCCTTCCGCACTGACGATTGGGCGGAATGAGCTGGCCGACGTCATTTCCTGCAGAGGAACGCAGAGGTTTTCGCAGAGGGGCGCTGAGTCGTTCTAGCACAGCCTCTGCGTTCCTCTGCGAAAACCTCTGCGTTCCTCTGCGGGAACCCCGTATTCGCTACTTCTGCACGGCCTTACTATTTAGCTGGCTACTAATCACTCGTGCCAGCGCTCAAAACCCAGCTACCGAGCTAGCTGACTGCAACTTAGCTTGGACCACCCAAAGCAAAAACAGCGGCGAATCAATGCCGTGCGGGGGCGGCGACGTGGGACTGAACGTGTGGGTAGAAAATGGCGAAGTGCTGTTCTACGTCGCCCGCAGCGGCACCTTTGATGAGAACAATGCCCTGCTAAAGTTAGGTCGGGTGCGGCTCAAGCTTACGCCTAACCCATTCGAAGGCCAGAGCTTTAAGCAGGAGCTTATGCTGCAAGATGGCTACGTAAAGATCATTGGTTCCAACGGGCGGCTTTCGGCGCAAGTGAACGTGTGGGTGGATGTGTTCAAGCCCATTGTTCACCTGGACGTAACTAGCAGTCAGAAGCTTACCGCCGAAGCCAGCTACGAAACTTGGCGCTTTGAAGACCACGTGCCGAAAGGCAAGGAGAACAACGCCAACTCCTACAAGTGGGCGCCGCAGGGTGATGTTCGGACGTTCCAAGACAGCGTCCGGTTTCAGAACCAAGGCGTGGTGTTCTACCACCAAAACCGTCCGCAGACGGTGTTTGATGTGGTGGTGCAGCAGCAGGGTTTGGAAAGCGTAAAGCAGCAGCTGTTCAATCCGCTACAAGGCTTAGTTTTTGGCGGCGCGCTGCAAGGCAACAACATGGTGTCCGCCGGCACCGCCAACGGGCAATACCTAGATACCCGCTACAAAGGTTGGAAGCTCAAGAGCCAAGCCCCAGCGAAATCACATGCTATAGCGCTGGTGCTCCATACTGCCAAAACGGGCAGCGTGGCGCAATGGCAAGCTAGCTTGCAACAGAATAGCAAACTAGCCAGTGCCAACAGCAAAGCCGCCCGGCAACGCACCCTAGCCTGGTGGCACGACTACTGGAACCGCAGCTTCGTCTTCATTGACCCAGGCCAGAAAGCAACTAACACCCCTAGGTGGCAAGCCGGGCGGAACTACCAGCTGTTCCGCTATATGCTAGGTTGCAACGCATTTGGGCAGTACCCAACGAAGTTCAACGGCGGCCTCTTCACCTACGACCCGTCGCGGGTTGACTCCACGCTCAAGTTCACACCCGACTTCCGCAACTGGGGCGGCGGCACGCACACAGCTCAAAATCAGCGCCTCGTGTACTGGCCCATGCTCAAGAGCGGCGACGCGGACTTAATGCGGCCGCAGTTCAACTTTTACCAGCAGCTTCTGCGCAACGCCGAGCTGCGCAGCGAAACCTACTGGCACCATCCCGGCGCGTGCTTCACCGAGCAGCTCGAAAACTTCGGCCTGCCCAACCCGGCCGAATACGGCTGGAAGCGGCCCGCCGATTTCGACAAGGGCATGGAGTACAACGCCTGGCTGGAATACGAGTGGGACACCGTGCTGGAGTTCTGCCTAATGATGCTGGAAACCGAGCGCTACGCCGGTCAGGATGCCACGGCTTACCTGCCTTTCATTGAGAGCTGCCTCACCTTCTTCGACCAGCACTACCAGTACCTAGCTCGCCAGCGCGGCGCCAAAGCCCTCGACGGCCAAGGGCACCTGGTACTTTATCCTAGCTCTGGCGCCGAGACGTACAAGATGGCCTACAACTCCACCTCCACCACCGCGGCCCTCCGCACGGTGCTGACGCGGCTCCTAGAGCTACCCTCTAGCTATTCGACGGAGCAAAAACGCAAAGACTGGACGGCCATGCTCAGCCGTATTCCGCCCCTCAACTTCCGGAACGTCGACGGCCACCCGATGCTAGCGCCGGCTAAGCTTTGGGAGCGAGTAAACAACACGGAAAGTCCCCAGCTCTACCCCGTTTACCCCTGGGGTCTGTACGGCCTAGGCAAAGCGGGCCTCGACACGGCGCGCAACACGTATTTGTATGACACTGACGTACAGAAGTTTCGAAGCCACGTAGGGTGGAAGCAGCACAACATCTTCGCCGCGAGGCTAGGTCTGACCCAAGAAGCCGCCGAGCTGACGGTGCAGAAGCTGCAAGACTCTGGCCGCCGCTTTCCCGCCTTCTGGGGCCCCGGTTACGACTGGACACCCGACCACAACTGGGGTGGCTCTGGCATGATCGGCCTGCAAGAAATGTTGCTGCAAACCGACGGCCGCAAGCTCTACCTGCTCCCCGCCTGGCCCAAGGACTGGAATGTGCATTTCAAGCTCCACGCCCCGTACCAGACTACAATAGAAGCCATCGTGAAAGACGGTAAAGTACAGATGCTAAAAGTATTACCTGAGTCGCGTCGGGGTGATGTGGTGGTGCTAGAGTAGGAGCCCACGGTAAATTTGGTTTGGTGACAAATTGCGGCCTTTGGGATAATAATATTGTCCTTGAAAAATCAAACAGGCTGACTTAGCGGTTATACAGGCTTCTATTGTAATAACCCAACCGAGAATATGTCCGCTAACGCCTTGTTTGCGCCATTCGCGCTGAAATCTCTGCAACTCAAAAATCGGATTGTCATGGCTCCCATGACGCGTTCCTTCTCGCCCAATGGCATCCCAGGCGCCGACGTGGCTGCCTACTATCGCCGCCGCGCTGAGGGCCAAGTAGGCCTGATTTTGTCGGAAGGCACCGTGGTCGAGCGCCCGGCCTCGTCCAACGACCCCAATATCCCGCATTTCTACGGAGAGCAAGCCCTAGCTGGCTGGCAGCACGTTATCGATGAAGTACACGCGGCCGGTGGCAAAATGGGGCCGCAGCTCTGGCACATGGGTGTCATGAAAGAGCACCGCTCCGGCTGGAAACCGTCTGAAGCCTTCGAAGGCCCGTCAGGACTTTTCAAGCCCGGCGAAACCAACGGTAAGACCATGAGCGAAAACGACATCGCCGACACCATCGCCGCCTTTGGCCGGGCCGCTGCCGATACCAAGCGCCTAGGTTTCGACTGCCTGGAGCTGCACGGCGCCCACGGCTACCTCATCGACCAGTTCTTCTGGGCGGGCCTCAACCAACGCACCGACGGTTACGGCGGCGATGCCCTCACCGCTCGCAACCGCCTTGCCGTGGAGCTGGTGCAGGAAGTGCGCCGTCAGGTGGGCGAAGATTTCGTCATCAGCCTGCGCATTTCGCAGTGGAAGCAGCAAGACTATGACGTGAAGCTAGCCCACTCGCCGCAGGAAATGGACGCGTGGCTCCGGCCGCTAGCCGATGCTGGGGTGGACATTTTCCACTGCTCGCAGCGCCGTTTCTGGGAGCCTGAGTTTGAGCACGAAGGGTCAGATCTAAACTTTGCGGGCTGGGTGAAGAAACTCACCGGCAAAACCACCATCACCGTGGGCTCAGTGGGTCTGTCGGGCGAATTTCTGGCTGGCTTCGCGGGCGAATCCTCGGAGCCGCGTTCCATCGATGAGCTGCTGCGCCGCCTCGACCGGAACGAATTTGACCTCGTCGCCGTGGGTCGCCAACTGATTGTAGACCCTAATTGGGTGGAAAAGATCGAGCAAGGCCGCTCAGACGAACTGAAAGGATACAGCCGGGAAGCCTTGAGCACGCTAGTATAGTCAAGCTCAAGCGTATTTTTCCGTTTGCGTTCCTGTTCAAATCCTAGCCCCTTCATGCAAGGGGCTGGGATTTTTGATTTTTTTAAGTTGCGAGGCTTCTCTAATGGCTAGCGCGAGTTTAGCGGAGCGTAACTCGTGCTAACTATGCGTGGAGGCTGTGCCTCCACTGTTGCGCAGCAACAATACGGTATCGAAACAAACGTACAATATCGTTCTGTTGCGAGGCACAGCCTCGCCCGAAAGTTGGCACGAGTTACGCTCCGCTAAACTCGCGTCAGTTGCATAGGTAGTGGTAATGCTGAAATAATCTTTGAAGTATAACCAAGTAATAAGAAGCTGCTTATTTCCGGCTTTTTTGTTGCTCTGAGGTAGAATCAAACACGAAATTTCAGCAAGCTTACCCTTCTTTTGGAATGCGCAACATACTATTTGGTTTGCTCGGTCTGCTATTTGTCAGTTGCGAACAGCCTGCTACCAAAGGCGAAAAAGTTGTTGATGCACCCAATGTCGTGACGGCACCTAGCACTTCTTCAATAATTACCGAAGATTCTCCGCAGGAATATTGGGAAGCACCTACTTCAACTGACACGCTGCTTACTTTAGAGGGTCAGCGTTATCACTTGCGCTTACAAGCAGCATTAGATTCAACTAAGCATCTAATTGTTAGCAGTAAAGTTACGCCTAACCCAGAAGACAGAGCGCGGGGCTACGACGGGTACTTCACAGTTACACTCACAGATTCACTGAATCAGCAAGTGTTCAAACGACAGTTTCGCAAGGCCGATTTCTTCCAGAGAGTAGGGGAGGAAGTAGTAATACCCAGTGGTGCGGCTACCCCCACCTTATTGGGATATAGTGCTCCAATGGGCGCCTTAATATTAACACTTGGCTTTGCAGTGCCTGACACCGATTGGGGTTCGGAAGTTATTGTACTGCTTGATCTAAAAGGTAACGTACTTCGCATGAGCGACGGCAATAATTACGGTGGCGGGGCCGATTGCTCACCGACCCTTTCCAACGATGGACGCACGCTGCTTACTACATCGGAAGTATTGCGTGCTCAGCAGTCTCCTATTCAATTAAACAAACCTCACGCTGAACTTAGAGGAGCTTTCTTTCTTAACGACACAGTCCTAGTTACCCTTTATGAGTTGGGTGATTACAAGCAAATACGTACTTCTACAGGTAACATAGAGGAGCAATTTATCACTAGCAAAAAACAACAAACAACTCCTAATGCATTTATAAAAAACGTTCGTAACAATCGGAATTTGAGCAAGTTTCGTTACAATGGCTACTTCGAAGAGCTAGGTTACATCGTACCCCGACATTACTTATCTGCTTTGAAAACCTGGTATCTGCTGGATGAACGAAAAGGATTGTACCTCTTAGAAAGTCACGCTCCTGATAAACCAACTATCCTACCCTTTCCTGCGATAATTAAGTTTACGCCACCTCAGCGTCCCGCAGAAATACGTTTTGAGCAGCAAGGCATGCCAAAGCAATATGCCTTTTACGTAGATACGCTCGCACCAAAACGTATTCGCTATCAGTTACTAACAAACTAATAACAACTTAACATTGGGTTTACTTGCTATTGCTGTAATGCTTTGCAAGTTCTGAGTAAGAGTCACGCCTTAGTGCCCGTTGAAAATCAAGTACAACACTACCATTACAGCAGCTAGCGCGCCCCACAGCGCTTTCACCCGTGTCGTAGGCTTTGCCAACACGCCATAGTCTACCGCTACGCGGCGCTCCTGCCCCGCTTTGTCGAGCAGCGACAACAACACAGCGGCGATGAACAGCACGGCGAAAATACAGAATGACAGCACCAAGTAGTGCGGCCAGAAATCGTATTGCGCCGGTGGCAGCACCCACAGGTACACCACGCCCACCCCTAGGCTAAATGCCGAACCCCAGGAGAGAATGGCATTTACGGCTAGCTGCGTAGTGCGTCGCCAGAACACCGTCAGGAGGAACACTACGGCTAGCGGCGGCGCAATGAAGCCCAGCACGGCCTGAAATACATCAAACAGGTTTAAGCCTTTCACCGAGTCAATAGCTAGGGCCACGAGCACGGCGAAGGCACAGCCCACCAGCACCGTCATGCGGCCTACGCGCACTACATCTTTTTCCGTGGCGTTGGGGTTGATGTTGCGGGCGTACACGTCCATGGCGAAAACGGTGCTCAGGGCGTTGAGGGAAGAGCTGATCGTGCCCACCAGCACGGCAATCAGCACCACGATTACTAAGCCCTTCATGCCGGCCGGAAACAAGCTCGTGACCATCGTCATATAGGCTTGGTCGGGACTGGCTAGGTTGGGAAACAGAACGTAGCATAGGATACCGGTCAGGATAAACAGCGGCAGCGACAGAATCTTGAGCCACCCGATGAAGTTTACCCCTAGTTGCCCCTGCTCCAAACTCTTCGCTCCCAGCACCGACTGCACCATGGCCTGATCGGTGCAGAAAAACGCCACCGCCGACACCGGATACCCTAGCAAGATGGCGTACCACGGGTACTTGGGGTCGGAAGCCGGGTGCACGAGGTTCCAGTAATTACCAGGCACGCTGTGCCATAGTTGGCTGAGTCCACCCACTTTCATTATGCCAATGACGGTGAGGGTGAGTGAAACGCCGATGAGCAGCAGCATTTGAAACACGTTGACTTTGGCAATGGCCTTCAGCCCGCCAGCAAAGGTGAAGAAGCCTGCGAACAGCACCAGCACAATCACCGACTGCCACATCGGAATACCTAGAATCTGGCGCACCAGTACCCCGCCCGAGAACAGACCTAGGGACAGCCACGAAATCAGGATCTTAATCAGGGCGTACCAGGCGAGGATGTTCTGGGTGGAGTCGCCGAACTGCCGACCCATGAAGCCGGGCATGGTGCTGACGTTGGCCGCCAGGTAGCGCGGCGCAAACACCGTGGCCAGCAGAAACAGAAACACGAACGCATACCACTCAAAATTCACCGCCACAATACCCGTGCTGTACCCGATGCTAGCAAACGCCAGCAGCATCGACGGCCCCACGTTGGTGCCCCACATATTAAACCCAATGCTAGCCCACCCCAACGACTTATTGGCCAGAAACAAGGACTCCTCGGTTTTCTCTTTCTTCGAAAAGCTGGCCCGGTAGCCGATAGCGAACAGAATGACGAGGTACGCCGCCACAATGGCGTAGTCCCAAATCGTCAACCGACCAAGTAAGTTATTTCCCATAAGGGCGGGGTAGTTAAGCTAGGGTGGGATGTAGATAGGACGAGAAAAAAGAACGTGTCATGCTGCGCCTGTAGAACCGGAGGAAGACGGACGCTAAGACGGTGTAGAGACGCAACATTTTGCGTCTCCCGTTGAACGACCATCCTAGAATGACCTAGGTAAACAACATCAGCAACGACAAGACGCAAGATGTTGCGTCTCTACAACCGGTAGGCGATGCAGAAGAGAGGCTTTGCTTACGTTACGCTTTCCTCCGATTCAACAAGCTCAGCAGGACGGCCTAGGTTTGGGCTAGTAGCCTACGCCTTCAATGGCATGCTCCGCTAGAATATCGCGCACCTTCACGGGCTGGCCGGTGGTCAAGGATCGGTCCATGGCTTGCAGCAGGGCCACGGTGCCGATGCCTTCGCGGATGTCGGGGTAGGCGGTAAAATTCTGCTCGATGGAGTCGGCGAAGTACTCTAGGTAGTTTTGGTACTCGCCGGCGTGGTGGCTTTTGCCCTCGAAGCGGAAGTAGTGCTTGAGCTTGTGCTCCCAGGTCACGATGCGCTCCTCGCCGGTATTGTCGGTAATGGCGTAGCGCAGATCCATGTAGTCGCCTTGGCTGGCGCCTTCGGTGCCGCGTAGGATGCAGCTCATTTCGGAGTCGCGGGTGACGGGCTGCACGGGGCCGGTGTAGCAGCCGCTCACCCGCGCCACGCGGCCGTCGGTGGCTTTGAAGATGAAGTGCATGGTGTCGGGGTTCTTCAGGCCGCCTTTCGCGCCGTTGGAACTGAGCATGCCGTAACCCATCACCTCTTCGATGTTGGGCAGGTACCAGCGAATGAAGTCTACCGGGTGGCTGAGGCCACCATAGAGCCACTTGAAGGCGTTTTCCAAAGACCAACCTTTAGCCAGGAACCAGCGGTGGTCGGCGTGGTAGTAGCTTTCGATGCTGATTAGCTCTCCCACTAAGCCCGCTTCGTAGTCGGCGCGCTGGCGCTTCATGGGCTCGAAGAAGCGGGAGCTTTGACCGATAAACACCTTTTTGCCCGTTTGCTCGGCTAGGGCTAGCAACTCGTTGGCTTTCGACAAATCATCAATAAACGGCTTGGTGCAGACCACGTGCTTGCCCGCCCGCAACGCCTGCGACACATGCTCAGCGTGCAGATGGTCGGGCGTGTAGATGGCGATGATGTCGATTTTCGGATCATCGAGCATGTCTTGATAATCTGCCGTGACACGGCCCGTAAACTGAAACTCCGCCACGCGGTGCTGACATAGCTTCTGGTTCCGGTCGCAGATAGTTTTGAGCGTGAGCTTGGGGCTGTTGAGCGCCGCCGACATGGTGCTGCGGCCTTCGCCTAGCCCTAGGATTCCTAGCGTTAACATGTAATTGGTTGTTGATTAGTTCGTGTCCTGTTGAGCTTACCAATGCACGGCTACTGCTTCGTTGCCCGATGTAGAGACACATACTTGTGTCTCCTCACGTTGCTGATGTTGTTTGCCTAGGTCGTTCTAGGTGGGTCGTTCGCCGGTGAGACGCAAGTATGCGTCTCTACATGGTTCTGTCGTCCACAACGAAGCAGTAGAGATGCTTGGCTTACGCCTTCCTCCGGTTCGACAAGCTCAGCATGACGCCCTTTTATTCTTGACGCGCCGGTTGCTTCTTCATGGCTATCGGTTGTAGAAACACCCATACTTCGCCGGGCTTGGTGCCGGGCAAGCCTTCCTGATACTGCTTCATAATGGCGTTCCAGTCATCGACGCGCGGGTTGTTGAGCGTGGTTTTGGGGTTTAGCTCGTCGAGGCTAGCTCCATGCGGGATGCTGATGACCAGCATCAACTGACGGCCATTGCGAAATACCAGTAGCTGCTGGAAGCTAGCATTGCAGAACCCTTGGCCGACTTCCGGCCACTTCTGAAATTGCGTGGCGTGGTAGGCTAGGTACTCCTGTTGCTTGGCCGGGTCGCGCACTAGGTTGGCGGTGAGCAGCACATTGTCCCACTGCTTGCTGACGGCTTTATCGGTGCAGCGCTGCCGGTCGAATTTGTAAAACGGCGCGCTGTACAGCTTTACCGTTGCCTTGCCGTAGGTCGTACCTAGCTGCTTATGTACCTGTCGGATTTTCTCCGCGGGGCCGTAGGCTACCAAGTGGTTTTGCCAGCGCCGCACATCGGCCGTTGGCACTTGATACTTTCGGCACAGTTGCAGCAGCTTGTCGGCGGGCAGCGGCACGGTACCAGTGCCGGTGATTTCCACCACAGCGGCGGGGCCAGTCGGTTGCGCTACAGCGGGCGCCGTGTGCAAACCTAGCAGCACCAAACCTAGTCCTAAACGCGCGCCTGCTTTCTTAGCTATGCTGACGTTCATTTTACCGCGGGGCTTTGCAGCGCCTGGTACGTTACCACGTACTCACTTCCCGGCGCAATCTGCATTTCGTACTGACTGTTCGGCAAAGCCTTGATTTTACCGCCTTTGCTCGTGGGCTTCATCTTGCTTTGGAAGCGCAGCGTACCCGTGCCGCTAGCGCCTTTTACCTTGATTTGCTTTAGGTTACACGACACCACGATGTCACCCTGAGGCGTGGGCACGGTGCCTTCCATGAACTGCAAACCACCTAGGTTGGGCTCGACCACGTAGGTGTCGTAGCCCGGCGTGAGCGGCTTCACGCCGAGGTAGTACTTGCCAAGCAAGTAAATCGGGCTGGCGCCCCAGGCGTGGCAGAGGCTCTTGCCGAAGGGCCGGCCGTACATGGCGTAGTGATCGGCGCCCTTTTTGGCGGGGTCGTATTCTTCCCAGAACGAGGTGGCACCTAGGTCGATCATGCCGCCCCAGTACGACTTCATTTCCTTCAGCACGTAGGATTGCTCGCCCATAGCGCAGAGGGCTTCCAGCTCGTAGAAGCGCATGTAGGGCGTCGTGATTTTGGGCACCTCGGGGTTCAGCAGCACGTATTTCTTCACATCTTGCTTCTGATTCTCATTCAGATAGCCGAAGAAGATGGAGAACATATTGGCGTAGCGCGTCACGTTGGTGGTGGGCTTGCCATCCACCCGGCTGTGCACGAGAGCGTGCTTGCTGGGGTCCCAATAGGTAGCGAAGATCTTGGCTTTCAGATCAGAAGCCAGCTTTTGGTAGTTGGCGGCGCCGGCTTTGTCGTTCACGAGGTTGGCGCATACGGCCATCGTTTCGAGGCTGCGGCAGAAGAGCAATTGCTCAAAGCTTACCTCGCCCTTCTTGCTCAGCCCGTCGGCCCAGTCGATGAACACCCAGTCGCCGGCTAGGCCTTCCATCATGCCGTCTTTGTTGCGGCGCGACAAGCAATAGTCCATCAGGCTTTGCATGCGCGGGTACATTTGCTGTACCAGGGCCTTGTCGCCGGTGTACTGGTAGGCGTCGTAAATCCCCATGAACCAGTAGAAAGTGTAGTCCATGATGGTGTTGATGTGGCTCGTAATCGGGTCTTTGCCGCGCAAGGCAAAGAGGGTGCGACTCACCGTAGGCGTGTCGAAGTACAGGTAGTAGTTCATCAGGTAGCTCTGGTAGGCGTCGCCCGACCAAATCCACCGGTCGCGCTTGATGCCGTCGATGAAGAACTCCCGCGTGTTCAGGTGCATGGTGTACGACGCCACGTCCCATATCTTATTGAGCTGCTGATCGGAGCATCGAAACTTTCCGCGCTCCAGCACCGGCGCAAACTCGTACAGCATCGACACCGAATCGAGGCTAACGCCTTGGTCATATTGAATATTGACGTAGCGAAACGCCTTCGACATATCCGTGGTGCGCTCCGCTTTCTGGGGCTGATCAACGACAATGCGGTCCAGAGTCTCGCAGGTTTCGGTGGCCAACGCTTCCTCCCGCGACTCGCCGTAATACAGCGTCATGTTGCCTTTGCCCTGCAAGCCGTGCAGCTTCACGTAGCCAAAGGTTTCGCGCCCAAAGTCCACGACCATCGACCTAGGTTGTGCCGCCACGTTCGTAGCCCGTTGCGGCTCTGTAATCAGGCGAAACCGCGATGGCGCCCCCCGAGGATCGTCAAAGTTCCAGCTGCCCGCCTGCAACCACGTGGTGCCCGACTGGTCCGAGGCTTTGCCGGAGGCGTCGATCCACTCCTTGTCCTCGTAGGTCACCAGCCACGTGTTGTCGGAGGCAATGGTAGCGCCGCGCACGTAAATGGCCGGCACGCGCTCCTGGTTGTACACCTTGATGTTGATGCGGTGCTTGCCAGTGGGCACCGTGAAGCGCTGCGGCGACCCGGAAATCAGCTTGCCGTCGACTTTCACGTTGTACTGCCCTTCGGCCCGCAGCTCGACTTCTTCGGCCTTGGCCAGGTCAAAATCTTTGTGGAAGTCGATGAGCACGTAGTGGCTGTCCATGCGCCAGAACGGTGGGAAGAACGACCCGCGCTCGGTGCGGCGGTTCTGCATTTGGTTGCCCAGCCAAATCTCAAAGTCGCCGGGATACCAGATCCAGGTGGCTTGGTTTTGGGCCATGGCGCTCGCCATCGGCAGGAACAGGCAACCTAAAGTCAAGAGCAACCAACAACGCATTTTCTTGATTATCATCTGCTTGTTTTAATAAGTCAGGTTTCTTCTGCTTAGACTACCGTCATGCTGAGCTTGTCGAAGCATCTCGCGTGCAATGGTAATCAGATTACTTTGACAATGACCGCAGGTGAGATGCTTCGACAAGTTCAGCATGACGTTCTTTTCTATTTTACGGCTTGGCTTTTAGCGTTTCCCTTCAACAACTCCCGGTATGCCGGCTCAAGTCCCGCCGCTTGCTTGATGCGGTCGGCGACCATCGGGCCGTTGTTTTGCCACACGTTGCCAGGGCCGTTGGCGTTGGCTAGGAACTTCTCGGCCGGGCACCAGTTGTCGCGCACGGTGATGTTGGAGGAGCCTTCGTCGAGGTAGAGGTAGAACCAGTGGTTGGGGTCGTGCACGTAGGGCGAAAAGCCGATGCTGTCCACGCAGTTTTCGCTAATGAGCGTGTTCGGCTGGGCCGACAGCGTGTAGATGCCGGCCACGTCGTACATGTAGTTGGCGTAGTGGTGGATGTAGTTGTACTGCACCTTGTTATCGCGCATAGCGTTGGCGGTTTTGGTCCACCCCCACCCTAGGCTGATGCCGGTGTAAGGCACCTGCGCAATTTCGTTGTGGCGAATGGTGATGCCCCGGCCATAACCCACCCCGATACCCACGCAGCCCCAATCTTCGTTGCCGCAGTCGACTACCAAATTGTTTTCGATCAGCTCATTGGAGCAGATTTCGCGCTCGTCGCTGGGGTTGTAGGGCAGGTGGGTTTCGGTGCCCGCGTCGGAGAAGGTCGCCATCTGAATGCCGTTCCCGCCGATGTCGCGAAACACGCACCCGACGATGGCATCGTCGTGGGTGCCACTCACGTAATCGAGCCCGGCGGAAGCTAGGTGCTCGAAGCGGCAGCGCTCAAAGCCAGTGTGGTGGGCGCCACTAAGTGTGACAGCCGCCGCGGGCCGACCAATCCAGGCTTGGTTTTCCAGTCCTTTCTTATCCGGCGTACCGGGCACTTTCAGCTTATACGCATCGAGCATAAACATGCCCGCCTGCAACGGCACGTGTCCCGCCTGCGCTGGCCGCAGCCACCCCGTATGCGCGAAGGTCAGCCCTTTGAAGAACACGTTACTCACCGGATGATCGAGGTTGCCGCTCACCTGTACGAGTGTTTCCAGCGCCGGCACTACCGCCTTGGCCGTCGTCATCGTCTCCCCTGACCTAGGCCAGTAGATGATCTGCCCGCGCGCCGCGTCATAAAACCACTCGCCCGGCCGATCCAAAAACTCAATGGCGTTGGTTATGTAAAAGGCTGAGCTGCCGTTTTTTCCATCAATCACCGCCGACGGCCATGGATGCTCAAACTCAATCTGGCTCTCAGGGTCTTGAAAGGTTATCTTCGTTTTAGCGCCTTGTACCTCAAGGGTTTTCAGACGCAGGAAAGCCACAGCCCACATTTGGTGCAGCACCATTTCGGCCTGCCCGGCGCTTCTCAGCCCAGCAAGCGCCGAGGTCGGAATCCAGCCTTCTTGTTTGGTCTTGTCCCAAGATAGAAGGCGTGGCAGGTCATTGTTATCGACTTCGCGGGCCCGCGTGGCTTTGCGGTCGTTTACCCACAGCTGTCGAAACTCTAGCACGCGGCCATTGACTCTAGGTGCATCGGCTACCCACACGTTGCCTTGCGCCGCAGCCGGCAAGCCAGGCAGCTTGGAGGTTGTTTTGCGCCAGCCTTTTACGCTTACGCCACCGCTTAGCACTGGTTTTTCGCCGGGCGCCGCTTCCACCACCGTTGGACTACTCGCAGTACCGGAGTCTTCAGGCCGGAAAAACAACGGCTCGTACAGCCGGTACTCGCCGCCACGCAGCAGGATATGCACGCCACTTTGCACGGATGGGTCAGCCAAGCGCCGCAGCTCGCGCCCTTGCCGCACGGCCGCCGCTACTGAAGCTAGGGGCTTCTCCTTGGTGCCGGGGTTCTGGTCGGAGCCGGTGGGCGACACCCAGATATCGGCCGCACCCGCTGGAGCTGCCGCGAGTAGGCCAAGAGCGAGGAGTAAGATTTTACCGTTGAATCTACTTGTCATGAAATCTACGTGTCCTACTGAGTTGGTCGAAGCATCTCTCGCACTTCGCCTACCGATTGTAGAGACGCAATACTTTGCGTCTCGTCGTTGCTGATGTTGTTTACCTAGGTTATTCTAGTTGGCTCGTTCAATGCGGAGACGCAAAATGTTGCGTCTCTACATCGTTCTGGCTACCTCAACGAAGCGGTAGAGATGCTTCGACAGGCTCAGCATGACGTTCATTTTACAGACAGAAAGCTTTACTGATGGGCCACCGACTTATTGAACACTGCCTGCAAGGCATCAAAGCCTTTGATGGCGTTGGCGGGCAGCAACTCGCCGTTTTTGCCGAAAACTCGCTGCGCTTCTTCCTTCTCTATCGTCACCTTTGACTCATTGAGCTTGCCCGAGTTATCCTCAGCAGCGGCTAAGTTCATACCTAGGTTTTTGGCCATGAACTCATACATGGCTTGGCGCTTGGAAGGGCCATAGTCGTGACCTTCTTTAGGTAGGTGCACGTTTTTGGCTAGGTCCGCTTTGCCATAGAAGCCGTAGATATTCTGCACGAAGGGGTACGCCGTTTCGGGGGTCTGGGCAGTCCAGTCGCCACCGTCGGTTACGGCGAGGAGGGGTCGGGGCGCGGCCATAGCGGCAATTTCGGCGTTGTTGGTGCCGCCGCCGCAAAGGTGCACGGGCATGCCGCTTTCGCAAGGGCAGCCGCCGCTGTGGTAGGTCGATAGCATCACCACAGGTACACTCACTTTGATGCGGTCATCGAGGGCCGTGAGCAGCATCGTTTGGCTGCCACCACCTGAGCCGCCGGTAATAGCCACGCGGTTTTTATCAGCGTCTTTCAGCGACAACAGATAGTCGAGGCTCCGCAGGCCGTTCAGCGCCTGCACCGTCATGGCGAGGCTGCGGCGGTGGTCTTCGCCTTTAAACTGGAGCAACGACTCGCCCCAGGCAAATAGATCGTAGCTGTACACCATGGCGCCCATACGGGCTAGGGTCGCACACCGAAGCTGCGCATCAGGCCGGTACCGGCCGTCGCCAAAGTGCCCATCAGGACTGATGATAACTGGCACTTTACCCTTCGACTTCAAGGGTTTATACAACGAACCCGTCACGTAGAGGCCGGGTAGCGTTTCAATAGCTAGGTTCTCGACCGTGTAGCCGTCGTACTGCCGTTTGTTGGTGATGATGGGTTTACTGTTGGGCTTGACGGGCATAGGCGAGAGCCGCAGCGCCTGCCACATGCAGCTGCGCAGCTCGGCTTTGCGCTTCTCCCAAGTGGCTTGGTCGTGGTACAGCGTGGAAAGGTAGGCTAGCTGCTCCTTTCCTTCCTCTACGGTTTTGAGGTGGTATTGAAAGGTCTTTAGCTTATAGGACTTGTCGCCGGATGGGGTTACCTGCAAGTCAAACGGCGCCAATACGTTGCGGAGCGTCTCATCCACATTGGGGCGGTAGCGCCACTCGGCGTAGGTCAAGGACTTGTCCTTCACCATGTCGGGCGAGTACTTGATCTTCACGTTGTAGCGCTGCTGAATCTCGTCCAGCACCGTTTTGAGCGGCATCTGAAACTGATCATCTGAGTTCTGGGCAAGCGCCCCGAAGCTCAGCAGACTAGCACTAATAAAGGGGAGAAGCTTCTTAAACATGAGAAAGATAGGTTGTCGTTCTGGTGGGCGACCGTCCGCGCTACTGGCGCTTAGTCCTTGGTGATTTCGGCGGAGCCTTGGGGTGGTTTGTAGCCTTTGATGGTCGGCCACACGCCGTTCTCAATCTTTACCAGCTTCATCTTCTTGGGGTCGAGCACGGCGTGTTTGATGCGCTGGCGCCGCCAAGTGTAGATGAAATGCACCAGGCCATCTTTCGTCTGAATGACAGACGGATACGAGTACTGGCTAATGGGCGAGTCTTCCAAGATGGCAGCGGCGTACCAGGTCTTGCCGTCTTTCGATACGGCTACGTTGAGGGGCGTGCGGGGGCCTTTGGCGAGGGTGCCGGGCGGCAGCACGTGGTTGTACACCAGCAGTTGCCGACCATCAGCTAGGGTCACGGCGTCGGTGCCGGAGTTGTTATTGGGCAGCGTGGTTTTCACCAGGGGCGACCAGGTTTTGCCTTGGTCTGTCGACCATGTTTCCAGAATGGCCCGGTCGCGGCTGCGGCAGAGGGCTTGCAAACGGCCGTCTTTGTAGGTGAGGATGCTAGGTTGAATGGCGCCCTGGGTTTGGCCGTTGTCCACGGGGCCGATCATCGACCAGGTTTTGCCCTTATCGGTCGAAGCTTCGAAGTGCACGCGCCAACCGCCGCTGCCCTCGGTGCTGGTGGGACTGAGCAGCGTGCCGTTGCTAAGCAACACCGGCTTGTTTTTCACCGGCCCAATAAACCCTTCTGGTAGTGCCTCGCCCGCCGACCATGTCAGACCGTTGTCTTTGGAGGTGCGTATCCAGCCCTTCCACTCCGACGGTTTCGGACCAATTTTATAGAACAGCAGCAAGTCGCCGCCGGGCACTTGATAAAGCACGGGGTTCCAAGTTGGGTAGCGCAGTGTCTCATTCACAATGCCGTTGGCTACTTCTACTGGTGCGGTCCACTTGCCATTTTCCTGACGGCTCACCCAAATACCGACGTCGGGGTTGCGCTCTTTGGTGCCTCCAAACCACGCGGCTATAAGGCCCTTTGGCGTTTCGACGATAGTCGCGGCGTGGCTTTCTGGAAACGGGGCTTTCTCGAAGATGAACTCGTCGACCACCAGGCCTTTCTGCCAGGTCTTGAGTTGCGCCTGCACGTTGCCGAGGCTAGCCGAGCAGCCAAGCAACAGGAGGAAAAGGGCTTTTTTCATTTCTATCGTTTTACTGTACTAAAAGCTAGGTCGATGTAGAGACACATACTTGTGTCTCCTCGCGTTGCTGATGTTGTTTATTCCGTGTTGTTCTAATCCGCATCGTTCTGGCGGGTCGTTCAACGACGAGACACAAGTATGTGTCTCTACATCGACCTAGCTTTCATTTCACTTCAAAAGCATAATCACCTGAGCCTACTTCAAATACGGCCCTATTCCCTTCCATGCGCACGAACTTCACACCCTCGGCGGAATCGGCTTTTTTGCCGCCTTCGCGCACGTCTTTCTCCGCTTTGGCCGGGAGGTAGACCAGGGCTTTCGTGTTGCCGGGCACCGAGATGTTCCAGGTGAAGCGCTTGGCGTCGCGCTTCCAGCTGCTGCGGATCAGGCCGTGGACGGAGCGGTAGGAGGCTTGCGTGGAGGTTAGGCCGTCGATCAGGGAGGGCTTCATTTCGAGCTGCTTGAAGCCGGGGGCGCCGGGGGCCGACTTGATGCCGGCTAGGTTTTCGTAGTACCAGATCAGCAGGTCGCCGAGCAACATCACGTGGTTTTGGGAGTTCATGGCGGGGTCGGCGGTGTTGCCGTTCCACAGTTCCCAGATGGTGGTGGCACCGTTGGCGGCCATGTAGCCCCAGCTCGGATAGTCGCGGTTGGTAGCTAGCTTGTAGGCAATGTCGGGGCGGCCGTTGGTGGTCAGGCCGCGCATGAGCCACTGCGTACCGATGACACCAGTGCTGATATGGCCTTTGTTCTCGACCAGAATCTTATCGGCAATGTTCTGGAACACTTTGGCTTGGTCTTGCTCCCGCACCATGCCGTAGGCTAGGGGCAAGAGGTTGGCCGTCACGGTATTGTTGCTGTACTGGCAGCTTTCCGCGTTCAAGAATTTCTTGTTGAAGCTCGCCTTGATTTTGGCACCTAGGTCGGCGTACTCCTGCGCGTCCTGGGGCTTGCCGACGATGGTGGCGAAGCGCTGCATCAGGTTGAGCATCTGGTAGTAGGTGCTGCTGGCAATGAGCACGCCGTCGGTGTTGCGGGCGGGGTCCTGGGAGTGAATCAGCTTCTCCGATTCGGGCGGCACACACCAGTCGCCGTACTTGTCTTTGGTCACAATGTAGTCCGAGGTCATGTAGTTGGCACCCATGTAGGCCAGCCACTTCTTCATCGAATCGTAGTGTTTCTCAATGGATTTGCTGTCGCCGTACTGGGTGTAGAGCATGTCGGCGACGGTGAGGTAGGTGCCGGGCCAGGTCACGTTGTCGCCGTAGTAGCGCCAAAAGGTGGGCGCCACGTCGGGGATGCTGCCGTCGGCTTTCTGGGCATTGGCAATGTCGTCGATCCACTTGGCGTAGAGGCGGCCGTTGTCGAACACGAAGCTTTCCCCGTAGGCGCCGGTGGTCCGGTCGCCGAGCCAGGGCTGGCGCTCGTTGCGCTGCGGGCAGTCGATGGGCATGCCCTTGTAGTTGCCCCGAATGCCCCAATAGGCATTCTTATATACCTGATTGATAGTCGGGTCGGAGGTCGTGAACTCGCCGGTGGTCTGGATGTCGTCGTACACCACCCGGCCGTCGAAGTCCTGCACCGTGGGCGTGCCGGGGAAGCCGGTGACCTCCACGTAGCGGAAACCGTGAAAAACAAAGGTCGGCTCCCAGGTTTCGGGGCCACCGCCGCGCAGGGTGTACACGTCGGTTACCTTGGCGTCGCGCAGGTTAGCTACGTACAGCTCGCCGCTTTTTTGTAGAGTTTCGGCAAAGCGCAGGGTCACTTTGTCACCGCGCTTGCCGGTGGTGCGCATCCGCAGCCAGCCCACCATGTTCTGGCCCATGTCGAGGATGTAGACATTGGGCTTCAGGCGAGTGATAGACGCGGGTTTGCGCGTTTCCATCACCTTCATGTTGTCGTTCATCTGGGCCTCGAAGGCGCCACCGGGCTCCTGCACCAGCTCCGCCTTCAACCAGCTTTTGTCGTTGAAGCCAGCGGTGCTCCAGCCGGGCATTTCCTTGGTGGCGTCGTACTCTTCGCCGTCGTACTCGTTGTTGGTGCGGATGGGGCCGTCGGCGGTGCCCTTCCAGGTTTCGTCGGTCTTGATGACGTCGGTGCTGCCGTCGGCGTAGGTTACTTCCAGCTGCATCAGCATCTTGGGGTAGCCAAATGTCTTGATTTTGTAGGGCTTGTAGTTCTGCCGCATGGCGTAGAAGCGGCCATTGCCGAGCGCGGCACCTAGGGCGTTGGGGCCTTGCTTGAGCAGCGAGGTCACGTCGAAGGTGTTGTACTTCACGTTCTTGGTGTAGTCGGTGGGGCCGGGCGCCAGTACCTGGTCGCCCACCTTCTGCCCGTTCAGGTACAGCTCGTACAGACCTAGCCCGATGATGTAGGCCGTGGCTTGCTTGATGGGCTTGGCGGCAGTGAACTCCTTACGGTAGTAGCGGGCTGAGAGCCGGGCGTGGCTTTCTTCCTTGTCCCACGCAAACGGATGGTCGAAGCCGATCCAGCGGCCTTTCCAATCGAGGTAATTCAGCAGGCCCATGCTCCAGGAGTTGGCGGGGCTCCAGGCACTTTCGCCCTTGGTCGTCCAGGTTTTCACCTTCCAGTAGCACTGCCGACGACTTTTGAGCGGCACGCCCGCATACGCCACGTGCACTGATTGCGAAGAGCTTACCTTGCCCGAATCCCACAAGTCGCCCTGATCGGCAGCTAGCTTTTCCGGCGTGGAGGCGACCAGCACCTGATACGCCGTTTGCTCGATGCCGCGCTCCGAGCCCGTCAGCTCCCAACTCAGCCGGGGCGCGGTGGCGTCGATGCCTTTGGGGTTCGTCAGCAGCTCACACCGCAGGTTTTGCAGCGCCACGCCGGTGGGCGCCGTCACTCGGAAAGCAGACAGCAGGATGGCCGTCAGGAGGGAAAGCAGGAGTTTGTAGTTCATACAGCGACCTCACCCCTAGCCCCACTCTTACGAGCAGAAAACCAGCCGATTGGCCGGCGTGCGCCGGAGGTTCGTGGAATGCACTTTTAGGCGCTCCATAGTTCGCAAATTTTCCCGCCGAATCATTCTAGGATCTTAGCACAAACCTTCACGATTTATGCATGGTGGAGAAGGAATAGTGGAATAGGTGTAGGTTTTGAAGCGTTTTAGAACTCTAGAAACAATATAGTACACTGCTTTTTATACAAACGACTGCTAATATCCTTACAAATTATGCTCAAGGGAAACCCATAGAAAAGTAGCACATACATAATAAACATTTTAAAATTAGTGGTAGCACTGATGTAACCATATGTTAGCGTAAGTAAATATGTACATAAGTTATACTGCAAACCCTCCCTAATAAACCACACTATTAATACCTTAGTCAAATGAAGATGCGATACATTCTTTCGAACCTATTATTTGTAATAATCTTATATATTGTTCCTGAAAACGTTTTTGCTCAGGCAGAGAAACAAACTGAATTTATAAAGATGCGAAGTAGTGAATTCACTAAACTAAATGGGGGAATCCAAGAAGGCTATAGAGTAAATTACAATAGCGAAAAAACAAATATTGAAGGTTCATTAGCTCGCGAACTTCAAAAGGCTCACTCCCTTTTACAAGCTACTGCTTCTGTTGGAACTACGACTAATCTATCGCAACTTTTCAGCCAAGATGTATTACCCACTTTTTCATTAGGATTGACATACCACTATTTGATTCAAAGTGGCAGCATTTGGTATTATGACAATACATTTAACAGGAACTACACAGCCATAAAGAGTGGAGCTGTGAATCCTAGTGCCATTAGCACAAAAAATATTCCTGCTGATCCTAACGAAGTCATCGTATTTGAATACAAGGATAAACTACGAGATAAACTAAATAAAGAAAGCACTATCAATGCTACGACA
>Ga0325401_1000822_pt1 | contig 24367 bp, 17 predicted proteins | sample PopdelMetagenome_FD_205666 | JGI IMG/M metagenome (GOLD analysis project Ga0325401, IMG submission 205666) | Populus deltoides microbial communities from Bellville, Georgia, United States - Xylem-PdKOR-R2 | ecosystem: Host-associated > Plants > Phyllosphere > Stem > Wood/Secondary xylem | place...
TTTTTTTATTGAGTATTAAAAATATTTAATCCATTTTACTTCTAGTCAAGTCAAGTGATGTAGAAATGGAGTGAATGCAAAGTATAGATTACAGTATAAATATTAAAGTAGAATACAAAATGATTATATTTTCCTTTTAGAACAAACAAATAATTTCAAGAACAAAATGGATGTAAGAACATCTGAGTAAAACTATTTTGGTGTAAAACACTGAAATTTAAAATCATCTCGTAGTAAAATTCTAAATGGATGGATGATGAGTATTCAACATGACGCGGAGTTTGATTTATCATCTATGCTACACTTAGCATATTTTTAATAGAGCATTAAAATAAAAAAAAAACTTAGTTCACTTCAATATTTCAAATTTATCTAATTAAATCTCAAGTTTCCCATTACATAACTTCTTTATTTATGTAATTTTTTAAATGAGATTTCAATAAATAAAATTTATTAAATTCATCCAGAAGAATGTCAATTGTTTTAAAAAATATTTAATTTCTATTGATGTATAAACTAAGGCGAGATTATTGTAATAATAATAATTTAATAAAATAGTGTTTGGTATTATAATAATAATTTTTTTAAAAATATTTTTCATTTAAAAATATTATTATTTTTTAAATATTAATACATCAAAATTATTATTGTTGTTGTAACCCAATTCTTGAATTTTCAAAAAAATAATAATAATTAGAATTGGGTTAAGACAAATTAAAAGTTTAAGGACTAATAAGGATTGAATTATAAATTTAGGAGTCAATTTGATCAAAAATTAAAAGAATTGACAAGTTTGGGGATTTGATTGAACTTTGATATAATTAATTATTACAAGGGCTTAATTAAAGAACTACTAAAGTTTTGTGTTGATTTGGGTTAACATTGCATGAAATTAAAATTCAAGGACCATAGTGAATAGACAATGGTACTTTAGCATAGTGAAGAGACAATGGTACTTTAGAGAGTTTAAATTGATTTTTAGAGAAGTAATTTTAAAAGAATTAAAAGTTGAATTAAAGATTGAATTGATTAAATTAAAAATCAATGACTAATTTGTAAATTGCACCGAAATCTAGGGGCTCAATCGCAATTGTATCCAGGGGTAAAATTAAAAAAAAAATGATTTTCCTTAAGCAGGGACCCAATTGTTAAATGTCAGAAGTTCAGGGATCCAATTGGAAATAACCGTTTCAGTTGAAAACGGCGTCGTTTCACTATTCATCGCCTTCTTCATCCCTCCGATTCAACGGGAAACCCACCATCAATCATGGTCACGTCTCTACCCCATATTGTGCCACCAACAGATGCCATCCCACGATTATTATCCCCGGGGGGGGGGGGGAGAACAGGGGGAACGAACACAACAGGGCAGAGAACGAAAAGAAAATAAACCCAGAAAAACGAACAAGAAAGAAGAGGACCAGGGGAGCAAAAGACAGAGACGAGCAAAATACGAAAGGGGGAGAAAAACGAAAACACAGAGACAAGGGAAACCAGAGAACAACACAGGAGGAACAACACAGGGGTGAGAGGAACACAGACGCGACGGAGGGGAGAAAACCCACGGACAGAAAAATACAACGAAAAAGACATTACAGAGAGAGAGAGACAGACACAGGAACGAAGAAAAACAAAGACAGAAAGAAAGAACAAGGAAAGACGAAGAGGAAAACAAGACACAGAGGATAGAGCGTTCGGTCAGCCTGTACACCATCATCGGCTTCTTCTCCAGCAGATCAGGTAAGTCTCTCTGCTCTCTTTCCCCGTCCTGCAATATTAATTCACTTGTCACTGTACATGGACAATTTTAATTCACCTCCTACCGTTAATTGTTTAATTCACATTTTGTGCAAGCACACGTGAACCAGATCACGCGTGCCTGCTGTGCCCAGCCGGTCACTGGTTTGGACCTGTGATCTAGTTGGGCCAGTTGGGTCCAACTTATCTGTACAATACTCAACAAAAAAAAATAAAAAAATATATAAGCTTTGATTTTATTAATTTATTTATTAACGTCAAGAATATCATATATTTTTCTTACAAACATTAAAGTTAAAAATATTTATAATTAAATATTCATTAATGCTAGAATCAAGAAAATCATAAAGAAACCATCATAATATAAATCAATAAACTTTTATCAATTTAATATAAAATATAGTTTAATTTAAATAAAATATTTAAAAATTAATAAAATATTTTATTTTATATAACCAATCCCGTCAAGTTTATAATAATATGATAATTTTTTAAATAAAACCTTTTATATCTAAAAATAAGATATCAAAAATCTATTATTTTTAGCACAAACAACTTAAAATTTTAAAACAATTATCGGGATATAGTATGCGACAATTATTATTTTTATTTTTTTCAAAGACGCCAGCATCCTAGAAATTTTTTACTGGGCAGCAAAATCTTGTACCTGCGCTGTGTTTATTGAACACGTGACATCATTTCAGTGGCCTGTCTGTGGCCCCATAGTGCGACACCACATTCACATATGATCCCTCTGTTTTTACATTTCATTAAATAAAGTCCTCTACTCTGACTTCCAATTAAAGGTAATTTCAGCTTCTTCTTCTAATTTTGTTACTCATTAAAAATGTCAGATGAATGCCAAATTTCATAATGTGATTGGGTAACAGATCACATTGTCTTAAATTGAAGACAACATGTCAAGAAAATCCCAGGTCGGCTGAGGAGTTTTATCAAGAACACAACTGATAAGTCCACAAAATCCCAGGCCAGTCAACAAATGGCCAATGGAGTCTGGAATCGACAAATATATGCTTCAGTGATTTCTCAATAATTTTCTGCAAACAATATGATTTTATTTGCCAGTAATCATTGCAGGAGCGAGTTCCATCCTTGAAATGATGAAATCTATTGGCATCTCTTACCTCTACTTCTCTCCTTCTGACAATAGAGAAGTGTTTGAATGCTGCGTGACAATCTCCATAGACGCGAAGGTTTTTGAACACCCTAATGGGTTTTGAACTGGATGTGCTTATAAGACGAAGTGCTACAACAATTTTCTCACTGTGCTGAAGCAAGTAGAAGGGCTACGCAAACATATATGCAGAAAGTGAGGCGTTCTATAATCTTTGAGGGTGTGTAATATTTGTCGAACTGAAAGCAAGGCATGTACTCTAATCTTCGTACATTGAACGATGATGGTGTTTGGGATGCAAACTAAGTATAAACTTTATACTATAATCTTCGTACATTTTACCTCATCTTTCCTAGAAAGGCTTATTTGATCAACTTTATTTCGAGGTTTGTGAGCCTCATATCAAGCCATTGATGAGTGACTTGGAAAGAAAAACTATAGAACAAATATAGTCTCATGTTGATCGCTCTCACTTTTGAACTACCTCAATTAAATTTCTTCGTGGTGATTTATGTTTCTAATATTAATAGGGGATGGATCTTTTTGATTTGATTACGACTGCTTTGGAGATTGCGAATTATCATCAAAATAAAGTTATTCTTGAAATGTTTTTTTTTTATCTTTTTTAATTCTCGTGGTTGTCTTGATTTTCTTCTCGTCAAATCAAGAATTTTAATTTTTAATTTTGAAATTTTAGATTCAAGAAAAAATAAAAATAGAAAGTCTCTCATGTTACTTTTGATTATGGTTTATTTTTAAAGGGATAAGAAAAGAGATCATGATTTATAAAAATTTGAAGTTTATGTTATTAACATTGATTCATTATTATTATAAGTTTAAGATTAAGTAATTGATTTTGAGTGTAATGTTAGAAATAAGAATTTGTAAAATAATTTGTTATGAGTTAAGAAATATGTTTCAACTTTGCTGGAAAATAAAAAATGGTCATGAGGTTGAAAATAATAAAATTTTATTTTGGTTATTGATTTATAAAACTTATAGTTTAGTTTCTAAATTTTAAAAAATTATAATTTGACCCTTAAAACATGTTTCACAGCTTGTAATTTTAATTATAACATCTGCAGAGAGAGTGAGAGGTTCTGTATACTTTGACAGCTTGTAATTTTGGTTCAAGTGCAAGCACGGCTTCCTTGGAATACATGACTGATGTCCATATCATCAACTTAGCATTAGTTCATTGTTTTGGTTCTTAAAGTGATAAGAATGGAGCTTGACTTCTAACCTTAGCATCAACTTTTATGCATGACCGGTATTACCTCTTGCATTTCTTGGGATGGAAGAAGACTTGCTTATCTGGTGCTTCGAAAAGTTACAAACTTGACTTGCGAACGTGACAGATTGGAGCTCTGGCTTTTCCTAGCAACTTCGCACCACAACATAAATACCCCACACGGAAAAACATAAAGGAACCTAGCAATATCAGATTGGCCAAGTCCTTGAAATGTTTTCCACGGCTCAAGTCAATGGAGTAAACTATACAGAAATTACTCAAGAGAGCCAAGCCCCAAATTACGTTTTCACGATAGCATCATTTGCAGGACAGTGAAGCTCAAAAAAACTATGTCTTTGGAAATGGATCTCTCTGTAGTTTGCTTGTTGATGCTGGTCCTTGTATGTCATGGAGATGGCCATAACGAAACGTTCCAAGAAGCAAAGTGTAAGAAGCATGGTCCGGCCATAAGATTTCCATTCAGACTCGACAAGCAGCCAGAGGACTGTGGCTATGATCCTGGGTTTGTTCTATCTTGCAATGAAAGGAACGAAACATTGTTGCACCTACCAACTTCTGTGACGCTCAACATCAAGAAAATTGACTATAAATCACGGTTAATCATTGCAGCTGATCCAGATAACTGCCTCCCAAGACAGCTTAGAAACTTCAGTTTATCTAAATCTCCTTTCAAATTTGCGGACCAGTACCAGTATGATTATACCCTTTTCAACTGTACATCAAAGCATGGAGATTCTTATGAGCGGATACCTTGCCTTAGTGTTCCTGGATATGATATCTATGCCTATAGTTCTAATTATTTCATCGGTGATACAGACCTGACTTCTTGTACCAAGATGTATAATGTTACATCAATTCCATCGGAAATGATTCGCGGTGATAATATTCTTCACTTGAACTGGTCAGAACCAGCAGCATGTGGAGTTTGTGAAGAACAAGGCAAGTTCTGCGGATGGAAGAATAACAATACTAAGCTTGAAACTGAATGCTATAAGAAGCCTAAATCAAATGAAGGTACGGTCTGTATTAGATTCTGCTTTAGTTTTCTGCAGCCAATCTAATTCTTTGTGCTTAATTTGGAACTATGGGATGACATCTTTAGTTAAGAAAATCAAATATTTTCACGAGTTCTTCAATTTTAGTTATGAAACATGTAGTTTTCAGGTCATGCAGGTTGGTTGCTTGATACTTGTTGAGATTAGTAAATTGCACAAGATAGTCATGGTTTACATAAGATCCACGAATTATGATTGTCGAATGCGTGCTATTAAAGAATCTAATGTTACCATATATTTTCTCTTACAGGCAAAATAAGGAAGATAGAGGGTGCGGGTGAGATTTCTGCAAATTTGGAAGTTTTAGAATTGTTTCCTTATCTTGCATCTTCTAAACTATCTTGATGAGTTCTTGATAAAGAAATGTTTTGTTTGCAGTTGCAACCGTGGGTTCGGTTCTTGTATTACTGGTATTGTTGGCAGCCTACCGTGTCTACAGCTCTGATAAAGCAGCGAAAAACAATCAGAAAAGGATTGAAAACTTTCTGGCAGATTATAAAGCTCTCAAGCCCGCAAGATACACGTATGCTGACATTAAAAGGATTACGGATGAGTTCAAGGACAAGCTGGGTCAGGGAGCATATGGAACTGTGTTTAAAGGAAAGCTTTCTGATGAGATCTTTGTTGCTGTGAAGATCCTGAACAACTCAACAGGAAACGGAGAGGAGTTCATCAATGAAGTGGCAACAATGGGAAAGATCCATCACGTCAATGTTATACGCTTAGTTGGTTACTGTGCTGATGGATTTCGAAGAGCTCTGGTCTATGATTACCTGCCAAATGAATCACTAGCGAAATTTGTATCTTCAGAACATGGCGAAACCTCCAGTCTTAGCTGGGAGAGGCTCCAGGATATTGCTCTTGGCATGGCTAAAGGCATCGAATATCTTCACCAAGGTTGTGATCAGCGAATCCTCCATTTCGACATCAAACCTCATAACATCTTGTTAGATGACCATTTCAATCCAAAGATTTCTGATTTCGGTCTAGCAAAGCTGTGCTCCAAGGATCAGAGTGCCGTGTCCATGACTACAGCTCGAGGAACCATGGGGTATATTGCACCTGAAGTTTTCTCTAGGAACTTCGGGCATGTTTCCTATAAGTCTGATGTTTATAGTTTTGGAATGGTGTTGCTTGAAATGGTCGGAGGGAGGAAGACTATCGATGATAAGGTAGAGAACAGCAACCAAATCTACTTCCCAGAATGGGTCTACAACAGCCTGGATAAAGGAGAAGAGCTGAGAATCAGAATTGAAAAGGAGGGGGACGCGCAAATCGCAAAGAAGCTGACTCTCGTAGGACTATGGTGCATTCAGTGGCACCCCGTGGATCGTCCGTCAATGAATACTGTCGTGCAAATGTTGGAAGGAGAAGGAGACAAGTTAACAATGCCTCCTAGCCCTTTTGCTTCTGCAGGTCCTGGAAGAATGCATGCAAATATGCCAGGGAGACCTCATTATCAAGCGTTGGAAGTGATCTCTGAAACAGAGTAGGCATACAATGATCAAGTAGTCATATCGAAGGGCTACGCAAACATATCTGCAGAAAGTGAGGCGTTCTATAATCTTTGAGGGTGTGTAATATTTGTCCATCTGAAAGCAAGGCATGTAATATAATCTTCATACTGATAAGGAAAGCAGCATATCACGTTATCCTCCTTGATGGTAGGAAATAATTTAGCAGAATAGTTAGGTGGTTGTTTCTATTGTTAATTTACAAGATATGCTTGTATATCCTACTATAATTATATCTGGACATTCCTATATAAATAAAACTCTCTACCACAGAAGGCAGTGTGGCTTTACAATTCCTACTATGGTATGAGAGCTGCATGGGTTTTACATCCATCGATCCAATGGCTTTAATTGCTCTAAATTCTTCTCTTTCCCTTCAAACAATGTTTCATAAGATCACCTTTTTTCTACCAATTATTTTCTCTGGCGAGATCAAATTCTTCCACTTCTTAGTTCTCAAAACCTTTTTGGCTATATTGATTGTTCTCTGTCTGAGCCACCTGAACATATCCTCTCTGATTCAATTAGTATCCCCAATCCCAAACATGCTACTTAGAAATCAGAAGACCAACATATACTTATACTCCTTCTTTACTCTCTCACCCAGGAAGCCATGGCTGAAGTCCTTGGTCTCTCTACCTCTCATGCAGTATGGATTGCTCTCCAATTTGCTTTTATTCCTCGATCCAAAATTCATGAAATTCATCTTAAAGACGACTTGCAACATTTAAAACGAGAATCTCGCAGTGTTATTGAGTACTCTCGTTCCTTTAAAGCATTTTGCGATCAATTTGCTGCCATGGGTTCTCCAGTTGATGAAACAAATAAAGTTCACTGGTTTCTTTGTGGCCTAGGCTCTGAGTTTGCAAACTTCTCAACTATCCAGCTATCTCTTTCTCCTCTGCCTTCCTTTTGAGATCTTTTCTCCAAGGCTAAAAGTTCTGAAATTTTTCAAAAATCACTTTAAACACCTGCAATCTCATTTGTTGCCTTCACTGTCACCAAAGGCAACTTCAACTCAACATGCAATGGAGGCTTTTGTAAGTTTTGTGGCAGGGGAGGAGGATCTTTCATTCCTGGTCATGGCAAGGGTCAAGGTAATTATTCTTCATGTTTCCATATATGTCGCAACATTGGACATACAACGGCTGTCACGACACGAATCCCGGATTTACGACCGATGTCGCACCCGACATCACGGCAGCCTTAAAATAATTCTTGGTGATGGAAAAAGAACAGATATCTGGCATCTTGTTCTTTTAGAAAAAAAAAGTCTTGTTTAAGGAGTCGTCACCTAGTATTATGGTCACTAGAAACCCTAACTAGTCAACAGAGATTCTATGGTTCAGGACTGGTTACGTTAAAGGAAATATATTATCATTCCTTAAACGTCCTGCCTGAGGCAGACTATATTGCTGGTTTTGTTTTAAATTGCTAAATGTTTATTGGTTTATGCCATGATAATTTGCTTATAATATTCCTGACTTTGACGCCAGTGAATATTCAACTACGGATATTTACAACTCTGGTGTTGGTAAATATTACGTAGCTATAAAATAAATTTAGATTAGTATTTTAATTCCTAAATCTAGCATCTGTGAATAAACAAATAAATTTATTTTATGCTACACATATTTTTGTTTTTTATATAGCTAAATAAAAAAAAACTCTAACGTTGAAAAATATAGAATAACCCAAAAAAGTACGGTATTTATGACTATGGTGCCAGTAAATAAATCTGTAAAATTATGTATTAAAAGAAACAATTTTTATTTATTTATGAAACACGGTCTAAAAAAAGTTGGGTCACTGGTCTAAACGAGTGACCCGGCTGGCCACTGTTGCAGTAACAGGGTAATTAATTTACAAAAGAAGGAAAGCTGAAGAACTTGCCTAGTAAGGCTGAGGGAGACGGTGCCCACGACTGGTGATTTAGCTTGCTGTTCACGGTGAAGAAGAAACTTCTCACAATTGAGGAGCCGCTAGACGCTGGCCTCAAGAGTACGGTGGGGGAAAGAGTTGTTGGGGCTGGTGCAACTGCGGGGTGAAGACGAAGACGATGGTGATGACCAATTAGCTCTGGCCGGACGATGTCTTCTCCGTCCTCGTTTCCTGTCTGTCTCGATGGTGATAAAGGCCCGAAGTGCTGCTGGTTGAATGGAAGCTCCCTCCTTTGTGTTTTCTCGTTCTCGTCTCTGTGTTAGGCTTTGCCTTCCCTTTTTTTTGTCCTCTTTTCTTGTTTCTGATTCCTTGTTCTGCTGTCTCTGGTTCTGGAGGCTAGTTGCTGAAGATTGAAGACGATGGTCAATGCCAGTTCTCGTCTCTGCGCTTTCGTTTGCTGGGTTGAGTTTGCGTCTCCTTTGCTCTCGGTTTTATATTCTGTCACCTTCAGTTCTGAGATGAAGGGACAAAGACGATGGTGGGGCTGATCCTCATCTCTGTGTCGTTCCTCTGCTTTTCTCTCCTTCTCTGTTTCTTTGTTCGTTCCCCTGGCTTTTTTGTGTTCTCACCCCCCCAGTTTTTTGTTCTCGGTCGCCCTCCCTCTCTCTATTTCCTGTGTTTTTTTTCTTTTCTTAATCTCCTCGGTTCTGCTCTTTTTTCCCCCTCTACCTTTCGCGCTCTCTCATCTTCTCTTGCTTTATAGCCAGAGAATGCCAAGCATTTAAAACGGCTTCCATCCTTTACTCCAGCAACGGCTCCTGAGGAGGAAGACGAAGAAGGCGATTGACAAATTCTAAAAATGGCACCGTTTGGGTGATGGGAATAGCCATTTTCAATCTAGTCATTGAAGTTCTGAAATCATGTAATCAAGTCCCTGGGTAAATTGTACTTGGACCCCTGTATTTCCGCGCCTTTTACAAGCTAGTCCTTGTACTTTAATCTGCTGCAATTTTGCCTCCCAATTAGCCCTAAACTTTGGTATTTTTTCAATTAAGTCCCTGATTTCATTAATTAAATTAAGTCTGAGCTCAATTAAGTTTCAAAACTTATCAATTCTCCAATTAAGCCCTTGATTTGATTAATTAAATTAATTCCAAAAATTAATTAAACTCCAAAACTTCAAATCATGTTGCCCTTAACCCAAATTTTAATTTATTCTTTATTTTTTCATTATCATTTTTCAGTAACTAAAATAATAGTAATAATATAAATAAAATAAAAGGTTAAAAAATTGGGTTATGACAACCAGCACATAGGCAAGGTTCCCTTCTGAAGTTCCATACCTACGCGAACTCAAACTTACATTCAAATTTCTTCTAACTCAATCAGAGTTCAACGCAACATTAATAACAAAATTAACTTTATAATATAATTTAATTGTCTCAATACAAGAGTTCATATAAATTCATAGTTTTAGAGCACGAACTAGATATAAAGAAAAACGTATAAATTACTACCTAAAAGAACAGGTTCTGAAGGTCCAATAAAAGTGACTTGCTATCAAGCTATAAGCCTGAAAATGATAAATAATGAGAGGGTGAGTTCAACTACTTAGTGAGTAGATAACGTTCAATAAACACACACGAGGTAATACAACAATGATGAATATATACACAATTATGGCTCTAGGTTCTTATAGGAAGGTTTCTCAAATAGGCCATTACAAGAATTTCATAAGGTAAAGCTTGTTAGAAAATCAAAATGCAATGAGCATGAGGCTCCGTACTGTGGAATGATCAGTCCACACAGGTTGGTGATTCCCCCGACCAACTAGAGTTTAGATATGATGTGCATAAAGACTAACATTACCCTATTAGTATGAGTATTCTAACTATCATACCATATGTTCATAATCATAATCAAACAACCATATTTATATCTCAACTCACGACATCAATCAAATGAGAAGCTATCAATTCAGAAGTCAATTCAAAATATATATTGGTTCATATCAAGAATTCAGATTCAATAATTGATCATGCTTATTATAACAAGGCTAATAATCAACATATATATTATCAAGCATGATCCAATTCATATTAACAAATCAAATATTTATAATATTTCTCATGCATATGAAAAATTATCCACCCACTGACTCGAAAGCAAACAGAAGTCAAAAGCAGACACTGAAGAAAATCCTATTGACATCCCGCCAGTAGAATATCAAGATTATCTGAATACAAATGAGACATATTCAAGAACAACTCGAAAGAATATTTAAATTATTTAATACACTTAACTAAGGGTGTATTCCATAACTCTATATGTTTTTGAACTAACTAATCGATTTTTTCAAAAACCCAAAAATTAAACAGTTTTCCCAAAATCTAATCCATAATAAAACAAATAATAAGACTTGATAATAATTCACTAAATAACACTCAGTTATTCATCAAACCAATCTGCAAAAGCTAATATTATAGCTAGGGACCAATCTGGAATTTATCATATTTTTAAGGGTCAAATTGTAACTTTGTCAAATTGGAGGACCAAACTAAAAATATCATAAATTCATGACTATAATGGAATTATGTCCATAATTCATCATCATTTCTGTCCAGAATCTCTAATTATGCTCCAGGGACCATTCTGGAATTTTTCCAAATTTTTAGGGTCAAATTGTAATTTTTGTCAAATGGGAGGACCAAATTGAAAGTGTTAAAAATTCATAACAATACTATAATTCTGCCCATAATTCATCTTTTATTCTATCCAGAATCTCGGAATATGCTCCAGGGACCAATCTATAATTTTTTCAAAGTTTGGGGACAAAACTGTAATTTTCACAAATTGAGGGACCAAACCGAAATTTTGTCATCTTCAACCTCCAACCCAGAATTTCAACAGAAAACCCACTGTTCTTTCCAGATTTCTAACTCAAAATTCACCATTTACACAAATCATAACTCAAAATTATCATCTTTACCTACAATCTCTCAAAATCAACCACACAATCCATTACCAACAACAATCAACCCTATAACATTCAAATTAATTCATCAATAAACCCAAAACAAAATTTTCAAAACCCTAACATCCAACCAAAACAGAAATTTAAAGTTAAAGAAAACATATTATATACATTAAAGCATAAATCTTACCCTTTAACTTATTTTCTTCAACTCCTTTCTATTACCCTCTAATTTCCTATTTTCTCTTCTTCTTTCCCTTTTCTTCTCTTCTCCCGTCAGTTTTTTTCACTCTTTATTTCAGATATCTCTTCTTTATTTTTTCTATTTATACTTATTATATTTATTCAATTACCAAACTACTCCTCATTCATTTATATTCACTTTTTAAACTTCCGAGAGCTTTATTGCCTTTTCCTATTTCTTTTAATTCAAAACCTCTCCACCATAGAAGGCAGCGTGGCTTTACTATTCCTGTTACGTACATTGAACAATGATGGTGTTTGAGATGTATTACTGCCACCAATATGATCAAATGCAAACTAGGTATAAATATTTGAACTTTATTCTTTTGGTTCTCAAAGTGATAAGAATGGTTGTCGCTTCTTGAGTTCAATTTTTCCTCCTTCCCCTAGTTTGGAAAAGGCTATGATACCAAACTATAGTTTATATTGAATTTTTCACCAAGAATATCACCTTGTGCATTAGAAAAAAAAAAAAAACTAATGCTCGTAAAGAAAATCCCACAAACATTTTTTCTTCTTGTCAATTGAGTGTTTTCTCTCGGAATAGAATCTTGCTTCTCCTGCTGAAGTTCTTTCAAAAGGTAATAAAAGGAGCTGTAATGGCATTGAGCCAAATGTTCGAGATATCTGGTTCAACACCTTTGTGTTTTGAGAAGTCACAGAAGAAGAACTCTGAATATTCTTTTATCTTCATGTTATGAACATGATTATTACTTAGCCCTTCATATTTGAAAACAGTGGCCATATTATCTCATCTTTCCTAGAGAAGCTTATTTGATCAACTTTATTTCGAGGTTTGCGTGCCTCATATCAAGCCTTTGATGAGTGACTTGGAAAGAAAAACTATAGAACAAACATAGCCTGATGCTGATCGCTCTTTTGAACTAACTCAATTAATTTTCTTCATGGTGATTTATGTTTCTAATATTAACAAGGGATAGATCTTTTTTATTTGATTACGACTGCTTTGGAGACTGCAAATTATCATCAAAATAAAGTTATTCTTGAATTGTTTTTATCTTTTCTAATTCCTCTGGCTGTAATGATCCTTCCCTCATAAAACTAAAAGTTTTAACTTTTGATCTTGAATTTTTGAGTTCAAGAAAAATGACAGTAGAAAATAAATACTTCTTTTTCATATTATTTTTTATTATGATTTATTTATAAAAAAATAAGAGAAGAGCTCATGATTTATAAAGATTTGAAGTTTATATTGTTAAGATTGATTCATGATTATTATGAGTTTAAAGTTAAGTAATTGATTTTTGGTGTATTGTTAGAAATTAATAAGAATTTATAAAATGATTTGTTATGGGTTAAGAAATATGTTTCAACTTTACTGGAAAATAAAAATGGTCTTGAGGTAGAAAATAATAAAATTTTATTTTGATCCTTGATTTATAAAATTTATAGTTTAGTCCATAAATTTAAAAAATTATAATTTGAGTCTTAAAATGTGTTTTGAAATTCTATGCAATATTTTTATGATGTTAAGGATGATGAATCTCAATTTAATAATTAATTTGTTTAATTTTTATTTATTACCTATAAAACTCGGGTCAACTCAGTATATCACACCATCAATATTAAAAAAAAATTATTTTAAATTTTTTAACAGTTTTAAAAGACATCCTTTAAATCTTCCTTCATTTCATGTAGAGTCAATATGGTAAGAATGGGGCTTGACTTCTAACCTTAGCATCAACTTTTATGCATGATCGGCATTGCCACTTGCATTTCTCGGGATGGAAGAAGACTTGCTTATCTGGTGCTTCGAAAAGTGACAAACTTGACTGTAACTTATCCCTAATCTTTGACGACTTGCTAACGCGACAGATTTGAGCTCTGGCTTTTCCTAGCAACTTCGCACCACAACATAAATACCCCCACACGGAAAAAATATAAAGGAACCTAGCAACATCAGATTGGCCAAGTCCTTGAAATGTTCTCCACGGCTCAAGTCAATGGAGTAAACTATACAGAAATTACTCAAGAGAGCCAAGCCCCAAATTACGTTTTCACGATAACATCATTTGCAGAACAGTGAAGCTCAAAAAAACTATGTCTTTGGAAATGGATCTCTCTGTAGTTTGCTTGTTGATGCTGGTCCTTGTATGTCATGGAGATGGCCATAACGAAACGTTCCAAGAAGCAAAGTGTAAGAAGCATGGTCCGGCCATAAGATTTCCATTCAGACTCGACAAGCAGCCAGAGGACTGTGGCTATGATCCTGGGTTTGTTCTATCTTGCAATGAAAGGAACGAAACATTGTTGCACCTACCAACTTCTGTGACGCTCAACATCAAGAAAATTGACTATAAATCACGGTTAATCATTGCAGCTGATCCAGATAACTGCCTCCCAAGACAGCTTAGAAACTTCAGTTTATCTAAATCTCCTTTCAAATTTGCGGACCAGTACCAGTATGATTATACCCTTTTCAACTGTACATCAAAGCATGGAGATTCTTATGAGCGGATACCTTGCCTTAGTGTTCCTGGATATGATATCTATGCCTATAGTTCTAATTATTTCATCGGTGATACAGACCTGACTTCTTGTACCAAGATGTATAATGTTACATCAATTCCATCGGAAATGATTCGCGGTGATAATATTCTTCACTTGAACTGGTCAGAACCAGCAGCATGTGGAGTTTGTGAAGAACAAGGCAAGTTCTGCGGATGGAAGAATAACAATACTAAGCTTGAAACTGAATGCTATAAGAAGCCTAAATCAAATGAAGGTACGGTCTGTATTAGATTCTGCTTTAGTTTTCTGCAGCCAATCTAATTCTTTGTGCTTAATTTGGAACTATGGGATGACATCTTTAGTTAAGAAAATCAAATATTTTCACGAGTTCTTCAATTTTAGTTATGAAACATGTAGTTTTCAGGTCATGCAGGTTGGTTGCTTGATACTTGTTGAGATTAGTAAATTGCACAAGATAGTCATGGTTTACATAAGATCCACGAATTATGATTGTCGAATGCGTGCTATTAAAGAATCTAATGTTACCATATATTTTCTCTTACAGGCAAAATAAGGAAGATAGAGGGTGCGGGTGAGATTTCTGCAAATTTGGAAGTTTTAGAATTGTTTCCTTATCTTGCATCTTCTAAACTATCTTGATGAGTTCTTGATAAAGAAATGTTTTGTTTGCAGTTGCAACCGTGGGTTCGGTTCTTGTATTACTGGTATTGTTGGCAGCCTACCGTGTCTACAGCTCTGATAAAGCAGCGAAAAACAATCAGAAAAGGATTGAAAACTTTCTGGCAGATTATAAAGCTCTCAAGCCCGCAAGATACACGTATGCTGACATTAAAAGGATTACGGATGAGTTCAAGGACAAGCTGGGTCAGGGAGCATATGGAACTGTGTTTAAAGGAAAGCTTTCTGATGAGATCTTTGTTGCTGTGAAGATCCTGAACAACTCAACAGGAAACGGAGAGGAGTTCATCAATGAAGTGGCAACAATGGGAAAGATCCATCACGTCAATGTTATACGCTTAGTTGGTTACTGTGCTGATGGATTTCGAAGAGCTCTGGTCTATGATTACCTGCCAAATGAATCACTAGCGAAATTTGTATCTTCAGAACATGGCGAAACCTCCAGTCTTAGCTGGGAGAGGCTCCAGGATATTGCTCTTGGCATGGCTAAAGGCATCGAATATCTTCACCAAGGTTGTGATCAGCGAATCCTCCATTTCGACATCAAACCTCATAACATCTTGTTAGATGACCATTTCAATCCAAAGATTTCTGATTTCGGTCTAGCAAAGCTGTGCTCCAAGGATCAGAGTGCCGTGTCCATGACTACAGCTCGAGGAACCATGGGGTATATTGCACCTGAAGTTTTCTCTAGGAACTTCGGGCATGTTTCCTATAAGTCTGATGTTTATAGTTTTGGAATGGTGTTGCTTGAAATGGTCGGAGGGAGGAAGACTATCGATGATAAGGTAGAGAACAGCAACCAAATCTACTTCCCAGAATGGGTCTACAACAGCCTGGATAAAGGAGAAGAGCTGAGAATCAGAATTGAAAAGGAGGGGGACGCGCAAATCGCAAAGAAGCTGACTCTCGTAGGACTATGGTGCATTCAGTGGCACCCCGTGGATCGTCCGTCAATGAATACTGTCGTGCAAATGTTGGAAGGAGAAGGAGACAAGTTAACAATGCCTCCTAGCCCTTTTGCTTCTGCAGGTCCTGGAAGAATGCATGCAAATATGCCAGGGAGACCTCATTATCAAGCGTTGGAAGTGATCTCTGAAACAGAGTAAGCATACAACGATCAAGTAGTCAAGTAGAAGGGCTACGCAAACATATCTGCAGAGAGTGGGGCGTTCTAAATCTTTTAGGGTGTGTAATATTTGTCCAACTGAAAGCAAGGCATGTAATATAATCTTCGTACATTGAACAATGATGGTGTTTGGATGTATTACTGACGCCAATATGATCAATGCAAACTAAGTATAATATTTGGACTTTATTCTTTTCGTTCTCAAAGTGATCAGAATGGCTGTCATTTCTTGAGTTCAATTTTTCCTCCTTCCCCTAGTTTGGAAAAGTCTATGGTACCAAACTACTGTTTATAATGAATTTTTCACCAAGAATATCACCTCTGCTAATGGCAGGCATTTGCTTGTGCATTAAAAAAAAAATTCGTGCTCATATAGAAATTCCCACAAACATTTTTTCTTCACGCTCGATTGAGTTTTTTCTTGGAAATATAATCTTGCTTCTCATGCTGAAGTTCTTTCAAAAGGTACTAAAGAGGGCTGTAATGGCATTGAGTCAAATGTTCAAGATATCTGATTCAATACCTTTGTGTTTTGAGGAGTCACGGAAGAACAACTCTGAATATTCTTTTATCTTTATATTATGAACATGATTATTACTTAGCCCTTCATATTTGAAAGCCTATGACCTGTCATTTTCTCAAAGATAATTTGCAAACAGTGATCATTTTATCTCATGTTTTCTGGAGAGGTTTATTTTTTTCTGGAGAGGCTTATTTGATCAACTTTATTTCGAGGTTTGTGAGCCACATATCATGCCCCTTTGATGAATGACTTGGAAAGAATATCTATAGAACAAAAATAGTCTGATGCTGATCGCTCTCACTTTTGAACTACCATTTATGTTTCTAATATTAACAGGGGATGAATCTTTTTGATTTGATTACGACTGCTTTGGAGACTGCAAATTATCATCAAAATAAAGTTATTCTTGAATTAAAATATCGTATATCAAGTACAGTAAAGACCAGACAACTATTCAGCCAAACCATCGCATGTGGAGTTATAAATACAGAAACATGTCCTTCCAAAAAGCGGAACATTCCTCAGTTTACATTTGAGGATAAGAATCTGCATTATCATTTACCCTAACTAAGCTTGTAGCCTACTCTTTTTTCACCAGAGTTGCATCCCCTGATTGCTCTGCAGATGCGTTGGAAAATTCTTCCTACAGCCAGTAATTCCCCACAACTCTTCGAAGGTAAATATCTCAAGTTACTGCTGCCAACCATATTGTTGGTTGCGGTTTCCTCCCATCATGTTTGAGCCACGCCCAGCACCAGAACCACCGTATGGACCACCTTGAGGATAATTTGGAGCACCAACTCCATATCCACTACCTCCTCCACGTGGAGCACCACCAGGCATGCCAGTGGAAGGATATGGTGGGGCTCGTCCTTGTGGAGGATATGGACCGCTGCCATAACCTCCTCCCCCTTGGCCACCATGACTCGGGTGGTTGTATCCCCCACTTGTTCCACTTGAAGGGTATCTACCTGGACCAACTGGAGGTCCACGAGGCCTCCCATAATGTCCGGGACCTGTAACTGGGGGCTGAGAACCATGCATGGACTGATTAGGCCCTGTCCGCATTTGGGGACGTGCACCAGACTGCTGAACAGGTAGAAGGCGGGAATGCGGCTGTGGATGCTGTAGTTTTTGCCTTTTGGCATTTTCTTCATGCTGTCTTTGTTGCTGGCGCTTTTTCTTTGTCTGAAACTCATGCGATGATTCATATTTTGGTAAACTGAACCAGAAAAAAAGGAAGTGAATCAATAAAAATACCAAGTAAAACAGTCCAATAACATGTACTAGATAAAACCAAACCTCTTGGGGTCACATGGTGGTGGGTCAGTCCAGAAATACTCAGCATCAAGCGCATCCTTGGCTGAAATTCTCTGTTTAACGAAAACATCATAAAATGAAATACTCAGCATCAAGTGCATCCTTGGCTAAACCATATAGAGGAACATAATTAATTGATACATGTGGATAATCAGATTTCTTAAAAGTGAAACGACAGGTATATATGCATCTGTTATGCTCGTTTATTTATTTCTTTATTTATTAACCGATACTATGATGCATCTTTCGAAATAGAAATAAATTGCCTATATCAGCTGGTTTTATTTTTTTAAAAATCAATCATTTAAAGAATCATATAGAAGGCCCTGAATTTACTAAATGCATTTACTACATGAGATACAACAAAAAGTAAGCCTGAGAAATCCCATCCATCGAACCAATTTCCCCTTCAAGGTATATCTTCTGAAATCAATAATATTCTGTACTGACCTTTTTGCAATGATCAAATCAATTTAGCAAATTAAATGAATTACTTTTCACATGAACAAAATTTCAAACACCAAACCAATGGGAGGACACAACAGGCATCTGATCAAAATAATCAATAAAAAAACCCAAGTGATTTGTGTATTCTCCAGCATAAAATGGAGATATATCTACTAAAATGATACCTGAGCAGGATCAAGAGCCAGCATCCTCTCCAGCAACTCCAAGGCATGGCGGTCAAAACTGTGACAGAAACACAAGTAAATAGATATCATAGATGCACTTTGACTAATCCAACAACTACACACATCTTGGCTGGTCCAAGTGGTTTGTGTAATCCCCACTTTCCCTAGGATTCAGGTGTTCTCTGCGACCTGAGAGAAAATATACTTGGCCATGCCAATGACAAGTCCTATATACCAAGAAAAATAATAACAATAACCCAACAACAGTGTCAAATTCCTAAAACATGGAGACGTATAAGATAGATTCAATCAAGTTATCTCACTTACTGTCTAAAAACCTCTCTGAGACGTCTCTTCATAGGCCTTGTTGGCTTAAAATTGTTGTACCAAGGAATCTTTGAAACTCCAGGCCAGTTAACCTCATCCGGAGCTCCACACAGCTCAAAAATCTTATTTAGTTGTTCAGGCTGCAGCACTCAACCAGAGATACTTCATGACATTGGTATGATAACTACACCTTTAGTTATGACCATGAACTAAATATAAGCAGCAAATATGTATAAACTTTTCAATAAATTATTATTTCTTTTCTTAATACTAATTAGACAATAGAAATTCCGCAAGAAAAGTCTAATGCCAGCACCACCCTATCAAGCATAATCTATATATAATACAACAATTATAATCTAGCATCTCTAATAGTACATTCCAGAATTAAGCAACAAATGATTTACCTCATCTTTCCCAGGGAAAATTGGCTTTCCATGCAGAAGTTCAGCAAAGATACAACCAACAGACCACATATCAACAGCTGGACCATACTTTGTCGACCCAAGCAGCAACTCTGGGGGCCTGCTCAAAATGGAGAGCTAGCAGGTGTTAAGACTATTTTACTTTCCTCATTTTTCCAGCCTTTAACTTTTAGCAGGAAAGAACCAGTTTATATTCCTTAAAAGAAAGCACTAACTTTCATTATTCTAAGTTCAAGGTGGCATATTTATTGTTTACCTGTACCATAGAGTAATAACACGATTCGTAAGATTTGATTGGTGCTCATTTGAGAATGATCGGGCAAGCCCAAAATCAGCAAGCTTCAGATTACCCTCATTGTCAATAAGAAGATTAGATCCTGCATTAAAAACAAGATTTCGGGCCTCAAGAGGTGAAAAACAAGATCCAATAGTAAGTTAGCTTGCTTTAACAACTACCTTTAATATCTCTATGAAGCACTTGATTTATGTGACAATAGTGCAGCCCTGTTAGAAGCTGCCTCATGTAGCACTGCAAGAGAAATAAGCAAGAGTTAGAAAAGGACAAAGCAAGAAAGGGCAAGAACTGCTACACATGATATTCTTATTGTCAAGAAAAAAGGAAGTTCATTGGGTTCTATTAGAACACCTTAATCTGTGGAACTGTAAATCTAATCCCAGGACGATCAGCAAGACCTGTCAAATCATGGTCCATGTATTCGAAAACCATGTATATCCCACCTTTATACTTGTTATCATCTGTAAACAGAGTCAGAAACCAACAACCCTTGATTTCAAATAAGATGAATGTTTTGCAAAACAGACACAGACCAATTGATAGGCAATGCACATGCAAAGTAGAGCACTTGCCTGGCTTTCCTTGATCATCTTTCTCAGGGCCTGAAAACAGTCACACAACATAAGATATCTGAAGTAAACATATTAACAGTGCAGTTTGAGGTGAATAAAGAATGCAGCACAAGTAACTAAGAGTATTCATAGCATTACCTTGAGATGTCACTATCTCTTTCAGCTTAATAACATTTTCATGGTGTAGCTTCTTCAGAATTTTGATTTCCCGTATGGCTGTTATAGGAAACTACAAAAATACAAGTATTGTTTAACATTACCTTGAGATGTCACTATCTCTTTCAGCTTAATAACATTTTCATGATGTAGCTTCTTCAGAATTTTGATTTCTCATATGGCTGTTAATAAATGTTTTATTAAACAGTCTATTCTACTAGCCCCTTGAAAGTTTAAGATTGTTGGTAGAAAATACAAAATCTACAAGTTCAGCTGGAAGCTACAGATGACTTACCATCAGCATCGTCTTACAAAATCATGAGCTCAAAATCACGAATTACCAATTGATCTATCTATATAAATAAATATGTTTAACAAGAAAATAAAACGCACCCCTTCTCTCTCATTGTCCATTCTTATTTTCTTCAAAGCAACTATTTCACCTGTCTTTATTTCTCTAGCCATGTAAACCTGGCTGCAAGAAGAAAGCGAAGCACACAAGTGCAAGTCAAGTTCCTGCTATCACTGTCAACAATCACAAAAGAGCAAGTACAAGAAACAAGATTTCTAGAGCAGAAACTAAAAGATCACAAGCTCTAGCACAGGAAAATATTTTTTTCCATCATTGTCTTTATTCAGGCAATCAAACATGCATGAAAGCTCCACTTCAATAATCCAATGATATTTTGCATGCATAATAAGAAATAAGAATATAACAGCTATTACAATGAGAATTTTAGCTTAATGGTATTCTTGCAAAGAAAGATGGGCTAAGACTCAAAGTCCCAGCTTTGACAATACAGCACTAATCTCAAATATGCATGTTTTATGATGATTTTTCTTCTTTTTTCTATTAGATCTTTTATGTTACTTTTTGTTGTATCTTCGAAAGCTAGGGTTAATTTCTCTAAATATTTTGTCAGTAGCTTATTACATATATAACAATTAAACAAATAAACATCTAGCTTGCAGGAATGATACAGCCATGGGAAAATGATTTCTCCAGTCATTTTGAAAATATTTTCAAAGTCAATAATTTAGATTCTTAAGTGATTTCCACATGGAATAGTAGCTAGTGTAAACTTTATTCTTGATAGCACAAATAAATTGCTGTTAGGTCAACAATTTGTTTTGGGATTTTATTTTTTGCATGGGCATGTGTAAAACGTCTTCCCTTTCCTGCAGGAAGGGGGTTAGTTTGGAATTTAGTAGTGCTAAAGACTTTCAGGAAATTCCGAGTCTTAGGCTTTTCTTTTGCTAATATGTTCCATTAAACCTACTGGTATTTATGAATATTAATCCTATTTAGGACAAGGATGTGTATATCAGTCACTGTCTTGAGACATCTAAATTCTAATAACAAAACTATGACCTTTTGGTTTGATGTCAAAACTTGAAACCATGTGTAACTAATTGGTTTTCTATCATCTCCCCCTCCCCTGTTTTTATCACACTATTTCTTTCTAAAAAATTCCAGCAACCTACCACAAAACATCCTATTTGCTTAAAACATCTCCCAAATATAGTCACATTCAATTATGCACCTTCCACTCTCTCTCCAAAAATTTATACTTGAGAGAATGAAGAATAGTTCAAGAATAGTTCAAACCAAGCAAGGTTCAGATGATGTAATTTTCTTTGCTTCATCATGGCATCTTTTGAAGGATAACCCTAACGAAATATACAAAGAGGTCAGGTCAGCAAAATCTTCTATTCAAGTAGTCCTTAACTTGTCTCCTAGGAAGAATATGTTATTCTCCATTTTTGTTCATTATCCTTTTCTCTATCTTATCGAGGTTTCTTTTTCTAACAAGCAAAAAAAATCACACAAAAAGCTAGCTAATTTTATGCTTAGCTAACCACAAGATAAAGCAAAGGCAGACCACTCCAAATACCTTAAATCATGTTTAATCACTTACAACACCTCGAAGACCAAACTCATGATTCCAAGGAGACACAAGCATCACAAAATACCAATAACACATGAATCAACATAATTGGCAAAATCCATGTAGCACATCCAATTTTGATCTCTCCAATATATCCCCAAAGCAACTATCAATATCCAATCAACAACCTTTTAAGACATCCGATAGAAAAACATTTTAAAGTAAGTAATGCTTTGAAACCTGAAAAAAGCTTCTAGCAAATTGATCTCAAATACAGACATTAATAGATGACTAGAGTTGCATCAAAATATCGCTGCTTCCATTGCCTGTATTCATGATGGTTTCATTAAAAAGTTCTTGATACAGAGCATTACTCTTTTAAAACGCAACACCATAAACCCCTAGTTTACTCTACATGCCCGAAACCCTACCACCCACAAGTTAAAAGAAGCAATACTGAGACAATATTTAGCACGTGATCGGTCAAAGATTGTTTCCTGAACTTGAAAAGAAAAAAAAAAAGCACAAAACCCTAGCCTATGTATATGCCTGTAAACCCTGATGCTAAATTTCTATACCCCACAACGCCAAAAAAAGAAAACCTTTCTTTCTCTAAATGCTTGCAAGCCCTGATGCTAAATTTCCAGACCCAATTGAAAATCAACACCCACAAGCTAAAAGAAAGAATCTTTACTGCAAAAAATTGAGTCCATAATATTGTTTATTGGAGATTAGTAGAATTTAAAAGAACCCAAAAAAATCCAAACTTTAAAGACAAGAAAAAAAGAGGAGATTTGATAAACTAGACTGACCCATAAGTGCCTTCACCAATCTGTTCTAATTTCTCAAAACAATCAACGCTTCTCGAACCCCAATAAGGTGATTCTGTCAGGTTAAGTTGGCCTGGCGCTGCTAATGCTCCTGCTGCGGCCATCTTTTTTTTTTTTTTTGTGCTCTCTCACGCTGTCTTTCAGCACCAAAATATATTCAGAAAGGGAAGAGCTTGCGTTTAATGAGAGAGAGGGTCGGTGAAAGATTTTTTTGTGTTTCTTTCAGGTTCGTTTCTTGAAAATCAGAGTACAGAAAAGTCCCTAAAAGAAAACTAATGTTCAATTTGGGTTCTTTTAAATTTGATTTTTCTTTTATTCTTTGTGTACTTCTATTTCATGTGTTGTTAAAAATAATCCTTTAAAAGCATCTAGTAGGTGGTTTAATGATAAAAACTTTAGGCTAAAAGGTTCGTTTCTTTTATGATCACAAGTTCGAGTCATGTGGTTGCTAATATGATGGCCACTGTAGGCTTACATGGTCGTGAACTTCAGGGCTCATGGAATTAGTTGAGGCATGCACAAATTGACATGTACATCCACGTTAATAAAAATAAAATAAATAAATAACCCTTCCAACAAAAAAAAACTTTTATTTTCTCAAATAACCCAAAAAAAAAAAATTCAACCAAGATCTTTGGAATTTAACTATTCTAATGGGTCGCAAACAGCTATTTTAGCCTATAAATATATTAAGGAGTGGATGGAAAAAATTGATAGTGTTTTTTGAATTTTAAAATTTTTTACTCAAAATTGGAAATTTGTTGTATGTTCATGATCCGTTTTACTTTATTTACATAAGAATTGCATCACGCGTTTTTGTCATGAAATTTTTTTTTTTTTAAAGAGATTGTTGAGGCACCATGGTGCTGGACACAATTTTTTTTTTTGTGAATTTTTTCTAAAATTTTATTAGTTAAAACTCTCTTTTTTGGTTTATAAATATATATATTCATTTGTTTTTCGTGACTTGGTTTTTAAACAAGAATATATCATGATTTGAGAAATAGATTTTAATAAAAAAAAAGTAAGAAAATTATTTCTTGATTATTTTTATGTGATTTTATGTAAAAATATAAAAATAATTAATTTGAAAGAATTGAATAAAATTTTCAGAAAAAAAATTAAAAAATAAATATTTTATTCTTATTGAATATTCATGAAAAGTCTTTAAAAGAAATGATGCATATTAAAGTTCATATATAATTATTTATAAAGTAATTACCAACAATATTTGAAAAGTATTGTATAATCATATGCTTTTTGTAATTATTTCAACTGAAAAAAAA